>Ga0302316_10001499_pt1 | contig 18153 bp, 7 predicted proteins | sample III_Palsa_N3_2_FD_200456 | JGI IMG/M metagenome (GOLD analysis project Ga0302316, IMG submission 200456) | Peat permafrost microbial communities from Stordalen Mire near Abisko, Sweden - III_Palsa_N3_2 | ecosystem: Environmental > Terrestrial > Soil > Palsa > Peat permafrost | place: Sweden...
TTGGACTCGCTACGCACAACTTCTGGTCGGCTGCGGTCGGTATGGCACTCGCTATTGCTTTCATTCGCGGAATTGCACGTCGCGAAACGAATACGCTTGGCAACTTCTGGGTTGACCTCACCCGCGGAACGCTCTGGGTGTTGTTGCCTATCTCGATCGTGTTCTCGCTTGCGCTCGTCTCACAGGGTGTTGTTCAGAACTTCAAGGCTTACGACAGCGCAAAGATTCTCGAGCCGCAAAAAGTTGTCGGGACAGATGGCAAAACGACGATCGTCGATACACAGACGATCGCGCAGGGACCTGTTGCGTCGCAGGAAGCTATTAAGATGCTGGGCACCAACGGCGGCGGTTTCTTCAACACCAACAGCGCCCACCCCTTTGAGAACCCGACACCGCTTACCAATTTTCTCCAGATGCTGTCCATTTTCCTGCTGCCTGCGGGTCTGGCCATTACTCTTGGCCAGATGGTTGGCTCACCCAAGCACGGCTGGGCCGTCCTTGCGGCGATGGTCGTGCTGTGGTTTGCGGGAACATATGCCTGCTACTGGGCGGAGTCGCAAGCAAACCCACTCATACACAATGTTGATCAGCATGTTTCGCTCACGCAGTCCGGCGGCAACATGGAAGGCAAGGAAGTTCGATTCGGCATTGCCAACTCCGCGCTCTTTGCCGCCGTCACGACTGACGCCAGTTGCGGCGCCGTCAACAGCATGCACGACAGCTTCACACCGCTAGGCGGCATGGTTCCCATGGTCAACATTCTCCTGGGAGAAATCGTCTTCGGCGGCGTTGGCTCGGGCCTTTACGGCATGCTTGTGTTCGTGATCATGTCCGTCTTCATCGCCGGCCTTATGGTCGGTAGAACGCCCGAGTACCTCGGCAAAAAGATCGAAGCCTATGACGTGCAGATGTCCATGCTTTATCTGCTCATCTTCCCGTTCATCATTCTTGGCTTTGCCGCGGTTACAGTGCTCATGCCAAACCTTGGCCTGAGCAGCCTCGCCAACCACGGGCCGCACGGTCTTTCCGAGATCCTCTACGCCTACGCTTCAGCCACTGGGAATAATGGCTCAGCTTTTGCCGGTCTCAACGCCAACACGCACTGGTTCAACTACTCCCTTGGTATCGCGATGTTCTTCGGCCGCTTCATGATGATTATCCCAATGCTGGCCATCGCCGGAAACCTCGTCCGCAAGAAGATTGTTCCCGCATCAGCCGGCACTTTCCCTGTCACGACGCCGCTTTTCACACTGTTGCTTACGGGCGTCATCGTCATCGTCGGCGCGCTTACTTTCTTCCCAGCGCTCACCCTTGGTCCTATCCTGGAGCACTTGCTCCTTCACGCCGGTCACACCTTCTAGGAATCTGAAGAGAAACCATGTCATCTCAAGCCAATCGCCGCTCTCTCTTCGACGCGAAGATCGTTCGTCGCGCCTCTATCGATGCGCTCGCCAAGCTAAGCCCACGCGTCATGATGCGCAACCCCGTCATGTTCGTCGTCGAGATTGGAAGTATCCTTACCACGGTGCTGCTTATCTCGAACCTCGTCACACATCAGGGCAACCTCAGCTTCAACCTCCAGATCACTCTTTGGCTCTGGTTCACTGTTCTCTTCGCCAACTTCGCTGAAGCCATGGCTGAAGGCCGTGGCAAAGCCCAGGCTGACGCACTTCGGCTAGCGAAGTCGGAAACGACTGCCTATCTGATCGTCGACGGCGTTATCAAAGAAGTGCCAAGCTCACAACTCCGTGTGGACAATGTTGTCCGCGTCGTTGCCGGCCAGATGATACCCGGCGACGGTGAAGTCATCGAAGGCGTCGCCTCGGTCGACGAATCCGCTATCACCGGCGAATCCGCTCCGGTTATCCGCGAAGCAGGCGGCGACCGTAGTGCAGTCACCGGTGGTACACGCGTTCTTTCGGATGTCATCACCGTCCGCATCACTTCGAATCCAGGCGAAACTTTCCTCGATCGCATGATCGCGCTCGTAGAAGGCGCCGAACGCCAGAAGACTCCAAACGAGATTGCGCTCAACATTCTTCTCGCCGGGCTCACTATCATCTTCCTCTTCGCTGTCGTTGCGCTGCAGCCGTTCGCTATATACTCCGGCGCTCCGCAGACAACCTTCGTCCTCATCTCCTTGCTTGTCTGCTTGATCCCTACCACTATCGGTGGACTGCTTTCGGCCATTGGCATTGCGGGTATGGATCGTCTGGTGCAGCACAATGTCCTCGCCACATCGGGTCGCGCAGTCGAAGCTGCCGGCGATGTCAATACTCTTCTCCTCGACAAAACCGGCACCATCACCATCGGCAACCGTCAGGCTTCCGAGTTCGTGGCAGCACTTGGCGTTGCTCCTGAGCAACTTGCTGACGCAGCGCAGCTATCCTCGCTATCCGACGAAACCCCCGAAGGCCGTTCCATCGTGGTGCTTGCCAAAGAGAAGTACAACCTCCGTGGACGTGAGCTGGCACAACTCAACGCTGAGTTCGTTCCCTTCTCTGCAACCACACGTATGAGCGGTATCGAAGTTGACGGCCGCAGCATTCGCAAAGGCGCCGTCGACGCCATCACCAACTATCTCCGCGAGCATGGCTCCCAGATGCCGCCGGAAGTACTCGCTACTGTCGAAACCATTTCCCGCAGCGGTGGAACGCCTCTTATCGTTACGGAAAACGGCCAGGCCCTCGGCGTCATCCACCTCAAGGACGTCGTCAAAGGTGGCATGCGCGAGCGCTTCGATCAGCTTCGCGCCATGGGCATCCGCACCATTATGATTACCGGCGACAACCCGCTCACCGCCGCCGCCATTGCCCGCGAGGCCGGTGTCGACGACTTCCTCGCGGAAGCCAAACCTAAAGACAAGATGGATCTCATCAAGCGCGAGCAGGCTGACGGCAAGCTCGTCGCGATGACTGGCGACGGCACCAATGACGCACCCGCGCTGGCTCAGGCAGACGTAGGCGTCGCCATGAACTCCGGCACACAAGCTGCAAAGGAAGCGGGCAACATGGTCGATCTCGACTCGAACCCCACCAAGCTCATCGAGATCGTCGCCATTGGCAAGCAGCTTCTTATGACACGCGGCGCGCTTACGACGTTCTCCATTTCGAATGACGTTGCCAAATACTTCGCGATTCTTCCTGCGATGTTCGCCGGCGTCTTTCCTGTACTCAATGCGCTGAACATCATGCACCTGCATAACGCACAGTCGGCGGTTCTCTCCGCTGTGATTTTCAACGCACTCATTATCGTCGGCCTGATCCCATTGGCTCTACGTGGTGTCGGCTATCGCCCGATGTCCGCAGCCGCGCTGCTTCGCCGCAACCTGCTTGTCTATGGTTGCGGTGGAATCATCGTCCCGTTCATAGGCATCAAGCTTATCGATATCGTCATCACCGCCTTGCACCTCGCATAAGGACTTCACCATGAAGAAGCACATCATCACCGCTTGTCTCTATACCGCGATCACCGGCGTACTGCTCGGGCTCGTCTACCCTCTTCTCATCACGGGCCTTGCACGACTGGCCTTCCACAAGCAGGCCGATGGTTCACTTATCGTTCGTAATGGAGAAATCATTGGCTCGCGTCTCATCGGTCAACCCTTCACTGGCCCCATTTACTTCCATAGTCGTCCTTCCGCTGCCGGCAATGGATATGACGCCGCAAACTCTTCCGGCTCCAATCTCGGCCCCACCAGCAAAGCTCTCGTCGATCGCATCAACACCAGTGTGACGACAGAAGCTGCAGGCTCTCCGGTGCCTGTTGATCTGGTAACAGCGTCGGGCTCCGGTTTGGATCCGGACGTTAGTCCCGCCGCTGCTCTGTATCAAGTGCCGAGAGTCGCCCACGAGCGCGGATTGCCGGAAAACATAGTGCACCAGTTAGTAATGACTCAGACGAAACAGCGGCAGCTTGGCCTACTCGGTGAACCAACTGTCAACGTGTTGTCTCTCAACATGGCGCTGGATCAGATAAAGCCAGATGGCAAGTGAAGTCACTACATCGGAAGTTGAGTCGCAACAAAAGTGCCCCAGATCAAAACAGGATCTGGGGCACTTCAATTTGCGCCTTGTACTCATGATGGCATGTGCACAAGATACTCATACACAGGACTGCTTATGGAACCACATAGGTTTGAGACCCGATCACACCGAAGCTGGCCGTTACATTGTCCCTGTCGATATATTCGCCAACTTCTGCTGGTGATGAGGTCGAACCAATTCCGGACGCAACGTCAATTTGTTTCTGATCAAACACTCGATCGATACCATAGGTATAGGTATAGGCCGGAACTGTAAGCGCAGAGTAGCCAGCAACCCCACCCACGGTCTGTTCCCCGTAAATAGAGTGGAAGTCATACTTGACGTTGTTAACAATCAGGTAGTCGATGAAGACACACTCGACCGCTGCGCCGCTGGTTCCGCCTAACTTACAAACGCTGGTATCACCCGGCTTGAATGTAACGTGGTATTGAACATGCACAGAGCCCGTATAGTAGGCACCTGCGGAATGCGTTGTAGCTGTAGTGCCAGCCCATCCTCGCTGGCTGGCTGTGCACGTGTTGCCACTTGATGCAGTGCACAGGATTTCTTCATTGTCGACAAGGACGATCATTCCCGGCTCAACTGTTGCAGCCGTCACGGAACCTGTCACATTAGGTGTAACCGTGAAGCTTTGCTGGGTATCGGAAGTGATCGCAGAAGTTAGTGTGCCAAATGGAAACTGACAATCATGGTTGATTTTCGTCATTGACGAGAACCCAGTAGAACTGAAGTTCGTCCAGCCTGGCTTTGACTGGCCGTTGTACTGCCAACCGCCATCGATGATGGAGCATTGGAAGGATGCACCAAGGTAGCCGTAAGTCGGGATGGTAACGTTCCATGAATTCATGTCGAGTTCCCAGTTCTCGACATTGGCCGGGTTGATGGAGGCGGTGTACTGTGGCCAGACATAAAAATCTTCAATCATCGAGGTGCAATTGTCGCATCCGCCAGTAGTTCCGCCGGGCACATTGTAGGGCCACAGCACCTGGAGGCCGCCACCAGCGCCAGACAGATTTTCCGTGGTCATGTTGAAGTTAGTGGCTGTGCTGCTTCCAGTCACCGAAGGCAGCGTTTGATTAACCACCATACCTATTTCAGTAGGAATTCCGCACACGCCCTGGGTGCATGTGTTGTTGCCAGATCCATAATCGATGCTGGGAGAGTTATAGTTGGAGACGTAAGGCGCAGACTGGGTAGAGGAACTCGAAAGCACCGTCTTCCAGTCGCTTTGTGTCGTCTGTCCATTTTGGACCGCAACACCGTTGTATCCACCGCTCACCATTTGCACGGCGACCGCATTGATCGTGGTGCCTGGCGCAACCGTGACCGGACTTCCTGGAATATATTCGATAGAGCCTTCTGTCGCTGTAGAACCATCCAGCGTATAGAAGATACTGGCGCCGCTGAGCGTAGTAGACATCGTAACCTGACCACCAGAGTACGTGAACGAGATGTAACTCCCGGATGTATAGGTGTCACATACGACACTACTTTGTGTATACCCCGAAGCCGTCGCATCAGCGCAGATCGTCTCAGCCGTGGCTGGGTCCACATAAATGGAACCTGAGTAGGACGTAGCTGGGGTACAGGTTCCCGACGCGATGTAACACCACTTGATCGAGGCTCCAGAGGTGGAGTCTGTGATCGTCGTACTTGTAGGCATCACATAGGTGCCGGTGGGCAGGGAAATTGCTGGTGTTGCTGTCTGACCTGTAGCTTTCGTGTAATAGTTACAGGCGGTTGCGCTAACGGTGTACCCGGATGCAGTCGCGTTAGCGCAGATTGTCTCGGTCGAAGCGGGACTGATGTAGATGGAGCCCGAGTATGCTGTAGACGGGGTACAGGTTCCTGTACCGGTATAGCACCATTTGATCGAGGCTCCAGATGTAGAGTCTGTAATCGTCGTGCTCGTGGGCATCACGTAAGTGCCGGTAGCAAGGGTTATGACGGGAGTTGCCGTGGTCGCAGCACGAAGTGCGGTTGCGCCCATAGATACGATCAGCATGAGAAACATCGAAACGATTTTCACCTTGGATCTCCTCAAATGCGATATGCAAACATCAGGAGGTGAATAAGCTCAAGACCTGACAATCGCCAAGGAAATACTCGCAGCGAAGACAAAGATACGTTGGGTAGGATTGGATATAAGGTTTGGTCGGTTAGCAATATTACCTAACGCTTTTCTGGTTGCCTGCGCATACAGAAATTATTGAACTATTACATCTATCCATCATTACCGGGATATTGACATTAGAATACAACTGGGCGCCGAGTTACCTTCGACCGCACATATTCTTAAATATGAGATGCGATAATCGCTTTGTTATAAAAATCGCCTCTTGTTTTATTACGTTACTTTAGAACTTCTGTAAGGTTGGTGGCGGATGAAGAGCGTTCCTGCAATGAAGAGCGAGGCTCCGGCTCCGCCGAAGGTGTAGATGGCGTATCGGTAGGTGAAACTTCCGGACTGCATATCTGTTTTGAGACATCGATAGAACAACGGTTTTAGGCCAATTTCCGTGAGGACATATGGGCCTCAGGAGGTGAGCCATCAGAGGCTAAAGCCCGATTCTTTGCTGTCCTCTGATATAGGTCCTGGCTAAAGCCGGACCTATATCAGAAGCATCAGATAAAGGCGGAAGCAACGACTCTGCGGCAATAAATAACCTGCTCTAGAAGTTATAGAAAAACTCGGCCTGTCCCTCGCGGTTGGTGGCCGTGAACTTGGTCGTGACCTGGCCGAAGTTGGAGGAGCCGAGCGTCACGGTCGGGAACGGAGCCTGAACCCGGTTGAGCGCGTTGAAGTAATCGATGCGCAACTCAAACGAGGTCCCCTCGGTAAGATGAATCTTCTTGATGACGTTCAGGTTTTCCGAGGGGTACCAGGGACCGCGAACCTGGTTATAGGTGCGGTTGGCGTTGCCCAGCACATACTGGCTGCCGGTGTTGCTCCAGGCGCTGGTACTGAACAACAATGGTGCGGGTATTTTCCCCTCAAAGAACAACGGGATCTTGCTGTAGTTTCCCGACCAGAGCGAAGCCAGCGGATTGATGTTGGGCCGGTTGGTGCTGTTGAGGAAGTTCTCACCGCTCTGCGTAATCGCCAGCGGCTGCGAGTTGTTGTAGTTCAGGATGCCTCCTACCTGCCAGCCACCCGCCACCTTGTCTCGCCAGCCCGAACTGAGCCAGCGCTGGCCATGACCGAATGGAAGCTGGTAGATAACGGTAGCCTTGGATTCGAACGAGCCCGTCGTGTCTTCACCCCAGTTCTGCTTCTGGTTGTACTTGTTCACCGTCGTAACCAGGTTGTCGTAAAGCCTGGGCAATTCGATATTCCCCATGAAGTTGAGGTTGTTGGACAAATGCTTATCGACCTGCACCTGGAAGGCGGAGAAGTATGTGGTTCCCGCCTGGTCCCACGCCCGCGAGACGCCGGAGTACTGCGGGTAAGGTTTCAGGGTCTGGTAGACCGTGGCGCTGCCGCCGAACTGCGAGGCGAAGGTTGAATACGGAGCGGTGAAGCCGGCGGCAATCGCGGCAGCCGATGTAATGTTGTCGCTCAGCAGTGCGCCGTACGAAAGCACCGAAGGATTGGGCTGCTCGATGGGATTGATGTTCGAGCCCGACAGGTGCGAAGTCTTGTTCGCGAGGTAGTCGGCAGTCAGCAACATATGCCACGGAAGCTGGCGCTGAACACCCAGGGTCCATGTCTGCAGGTGTCCGGCTTCGCCGTTGTGAGCATAGTCCATGTAGTAGATGGTTTGGGCAACACCCAGTCCCGGGCTGAAAGGCGTGGGGTTTACGGCGGGAATTGGGTTGGCCGCTCCTGTTGCGGGGTTGCTCCACTCACCGTAGGAGGACGTATAGCCTCCGGTTGAGTTCTGCGTATAGCTGCCGCCTAGCAGTCCGGCCATATTGTTGGGGCCGGAGTATGCGCCTTCCCCCTGGCCGTACGCGCCGCTGAAGCCCAGGTAGGTGATGCCATAGGAACCTTGAATCACCGTGCTCCGGTTGAGGCTGTAGGCGAAGCCCAGGCGCGGAGCAAAGTACAGTTTGTGAGGAGCTATCTGGTTATAGCCGGCACAGCTAAGGCAGTTGCCGTACTCGGTGGCAGCGCCCGGCAGGTTGCCGGCTGACGGGTTTGGAGTAGTCGGAGCCAGGAAAACGTTGTTGTTCTGGGCCAGGGTGTAGGGCATCATCAGGTCGTAGCGGATGCCGAGGTTCAGCGTCAGCTTGTTCGTGGCCTTGAAGTCGTCCTGAATGTATGCGACGTAAGCCTGCGTGTTGATGCTCGTCGTGGTGGACGACGTGCGGCTGGCGGAGTCGGGCAGGCCCAGCAGGAAACTGGCAAACGAGCTGCCGTATTGGGAAAAGTTGGTATTCGCGGTATTGGGAATGGACGTCTCAGCCTGGCTGAAGCTGAAGTGGCCGGCGCTGTAGTTGCTGAGGGTGTTCGCGAAGTAGTGGTGGAACTCGCCGCCGATGTTGATCGTGTGGCGACCCTTGTTCCAAAGCCAGTTGTTGAATAGGTTCCAGCCGATGTTATCCACGTGATACAGGACGAGGCTGCTGTTGCTGTTACCCCAATTGGTAATCGCTTCCTGGCCGTTGAAACTGATGTACGGCATGGTGGTGCCGTTCAACACACCGGGGAAGTTCACGCCGGGGTCGCCATCCACGTTGTTCTGCCACTTGTTTTGCGCCGCAACACCAGCCGTCACAACCAGGTTGGGCCTTATGATCTTAGAATAATTCGCCAGCCACACATTGGCGTTGTCGGTGAGATCCTCCTGGCCGGTGAGCGGATTGGTGGCAGGCACAATGGGAGCGTCCTCCTCCTGCGTCTGGGTGTAGTGGTTGCGCCACCATGTGAAGGCAACGTTCTGGCTCTGTGATATCTGGTGGTTCAGTGTGACGCCCATGGCCTGGTTCAGGTTCGGCAGCGACTTAATAACCGGGTTCATGTTGTCCTGCAGGCCGTAATTCGTTCCCGTCGCATTGGGGGTAGGAAGGTACTGCAGAAGCGACGCCGACAGGGGGTCGATGCGGCTCGGGCAGATTACATTCAGCTTGCCGTTACACTGGAACTGCTGGCCGGTCTGGGGATCGTAAATCGGAATCAGGACGCCATTGGAATTGACAAAGTTGCTGAAGTCGCCCGTCCTCTCAGCCGGCGTTGGTACCGAACCGATGCTCGTATCGGCTTGGTCCTTGTTGAAGACTTCGAAGCTCGCGAGGAAAAATGTCTTGTTGTGCCCGTTATAGAGCTTGGGCAGAACCACGGGACCGCCAATGGTGCCGCCCCAATCGCTCTCCCGGTCGACAGGCGGGACAAGCTTGCCGGCGAGGTTGTAGTTGGTGTCGAAGAAGCCGTCCGAATCAAGAGCGCTGTTACGGTCGATGAAAAAGGCATCGCCGTGCAGTTTGTTGGTGCCCGCGCGCAAGCCGTAATCGACCGCGCCCTGCACCATGCCGTAGCGGGCTGAAATCGCGTTTCGGACGACGCGGAACTGATCCACCATTTCATACGGCGGGTTTGAGTTTCCGTCAGAAGCAGTCTGGATCTGCAGGCCGTTGTAATAGTTACCGGATGCGTTGGTCTGGCTCTCGCTGCCACCGTCCACATACAGGTTGCCGTACGAGCCGAGCCTCACGCCGGGAGCCTGCGCGGCAAAGGTCTCAACCTGGCGGACGTAGCCGTTGACCAGAATAGGCAGGTCCGTCACTTCTTCCGCCGGCAGCATCGTGTCAAGCTGGGCATCGGTGGTGTTGAGCCTGTTGGAATTGAGCGAAGACACCTCCACAGTCTGGCTGATTCTGCCCACCGTCATCTGGATATTGTTGGTCGTCTGGGAGCCGACTTCGACAACAACATGCTTCTGTTCGAACCTTTCAAATCCTTGCACTTCCACCGTAATATCGTAGGTTCCTGCCGGCAGCGGCACCGTATACAGACCCACCGAGGATGCGGCGAACTGCGCCTTGATCCCGGTGGCTTCATTGAGGAACGTAATTTGCGCACCAGGAATGGCAGCACCTGATGGGTCCATCACCCTACCAGTGAGGCCGGCGTTTTCCTGCGCGTGAAGGAGTTGAAAAGCCGGGACGGCCAGCATAAAAAGCAGTACCCACATCCAGACGGCGAATCGATTGCTGCCCAGCTTGCCGCTCTTTCCCTCAAGTGCTCCGAAGTCACCATATTGATTCATGATCGGCATTGTCTTGTCCTCCTAAGATGTCTTTTTTTGCTGCTTTATCGCAACGGTTGTCGTTATTGTTTGAAATTCGACGAATCTTTTCCTGCATTGAACCCATTGACCTGCACCTAAGCACACCTCGAAAGTCCAGTGGTTTCCTATGGCTCGGCGGCGTTCTTCTCGGTTGCCGGTAACACGTTTCTCTCCGGTAAATTCCAGCCCATCAAAGTGAAGTGAACGTTACTCAACTGCTCCACACCAGGTGGCACATGAACGGCAATGGTGCGTTCTTCTCCTGGCAAAAGTGATATGTAGTTATCGCTGTAATAGGCCGGGAGAACACGTGTGTTATCAGGCCGGAAAAGCGTTAACTTCATGGCTACCGATGGATTCGTACCCGTGTTCTTCAGGGCAACACTCCATACCTTTTCCTGGCCACCGCTTGTGACAGGAACCGATGTGGCCGCCGTTACGTTTGCGTCGATAGAAGCTGATGCAAGCTTGTTCAGGCCGCGGTAGCTCTCACTATCGCGGGCGATCCAGTAGAAGTTATCGGCGACAAGCAAGCCCTTGTCATCACGCATCTCCAGACGGACAAAGACGAGAGGATTTTTCTGAGTGAGAGTTGGGATAGGTAGATGCAATACAGGTGTGGCGACATTCGCATCCGCACTCACCATGATCTTTTCGTCGTCCAGAGTTTTGTCTTCCGGCGAAACGATTCTGGCCGTGACACTGAGGTCTTTCTGTTGTTTCGGCGTCGTATTTACAACTGCCACCGTGTAGTCGGAAAGATCCATCTGCACATGAAGGGGGGCATTGGCCTTCTTTATGCCATAAAAAGACGCCTGCGTGTCATAGTCCGAGCTATACATCTGCCACATGGTGCTTGGCCACGCAGGCTGAGTCATCCAGATCATGCGACCGCTGTTCGGAGTCCACAGGTGGGCGTACATGCCTTCGAAGATCGCCTGATGATCCACATAATTGAAGAGCTGAATGCGGCGCTCAAATTCATCCAGAGAGTTCGACGGCCCCAGCTGCAGCTCAAGTTCACGCATCAACTCGTGGGTGTCGCCGCCGTTGCTCCGATGCCAGTCGTGGTAGGCCCAGTCATCGTTCAAGGGCCACAAGTCTGCCTTCGCAACTGTGTGTTCGAATGCTTCTTTAGTGGGGAAAGAAGAAAGCCCCAGCTCTACAGAAAAGCCGCGATTGAGCTTGCTGAAGTAGAGCGACGGATCGTGCCACTTATAAGGACCGCTGGGGCGCAGGTCAATGACATTCGAGCTCGGAGAGTAGAAGCGTGTGCCATCTTCCTCATGCAACATATCGATCATCATGTCGTTGAGCGCGGGTGGTGGAACACCTTCGTTGCGCCCGCACCAGACCACGATGGATGGATGATTGCGATCGCGGCGAACGACGTCGCGAGCATTGTCGACAAATAAGGCGGGATCGTCTGGTTCGGCATCGGTATTTTCGGTGGACGCCCAGAAGTCATTCCACACCATCATTCCGTACTCGTCGGCAAGCTGATAGAAGGTCTCTTCCGTGTTCTGACCTACCCAGTTGCGAATCATGTTGAGGTTGGCTTCGCGATGCAGCCGGAAGTACGGTTCCAGATGTTCTCGACTCACCCGCTTCCGAGAGTCGTCCATGCCCCAGTTGCCGCCACGCACCGCGATGCGGACGCCGTTCACCTTGATGACAAGATCCGTCAATCCTTTTTCATTTGTGACAGTACGGATTGCGGAGGTTCCCTCTGCCTGGGGATCGATGGTAGAAGCCCAACCAACTGAGGTTTGCCGCATGTCTGCATGATGAACATCCACCGGGTCGTAGGTTTTGCCCAAGGTATCTTCGGGAACTGCTTCCACTCGCTGCAGACGTCCTGCATGATCGAAGAGAGTGAGTTCATACGTTACTTCTCGAACACCAAAGGTGCTCTCACGTTCGTCGGAGACAACGCCACCATCAGCCAGCAGTTGAAGCTTCAGATGGTAAAGATTTGGATCTCCATAGCCGTTCGGCCACCAGAGTCTGGGATGCAGAAGGTGTAACTGCGCAAAGTTTCGTGGCAGGAGGTTGAGAGTCGTATCGCCTGGTGGCACTGTTGCGGGCATCTTTATGTGGACACCTTCAAATTCAACCGCAACGACAACATGTGTGGGCGTAGCCGCGGAATTGTGTACGGGCAGATGCAACTCTACGTCGGCGTACGAGATATCCGGCAGCGGAAGCCGTGTGATAATTTTCGGATCGCCGAACTTAACCGCGCCGGTTTCCGTCAGGCTTACGCCTTGCCACAGACCGGTGTCGCGATCACGAATGCCTGGTATCCAATCCCAGCCTTCCGTCGCCACAAAGGTCGGACCATCAATCGCGAGAGTGCCGCCATCAGGTCCAGGTCCGCCTTTGATTGACTGCTCCTGCGGTATGCCGGGGTGCGGAGGCGGCGAGACACGAACGGCGAGTGCATTCACCCCGCTTGATTTCAAAAGATGCGTGATATCGAAGTCTCCACGAAGGAAGGCCCCACGAATCTGTCCCAGTCGCTGGCCATTCAACCACACCTCGGCGGCATAGTTTATCCCGGCAAAATGAATGCTCCGTTTCCGCCCGGCGACCAAGGCTTTCGGGGTGGGAAACTCTACGCGGTACCAGTAGTCATGCTTATTGAGCGACTCAGGAATGGCCAGATTGTTCAGGCCGAAATCCGAGTCGGGGTAAATGCCGCGATCGATCATCGTCGTCAGCACAGTGCCCGGGACAGTGGCCACGAGCCATGAGGAATCGTTGAACCCAGGCATTGAAACCTGCGCGCCGGCGCTTGGAGGAATAGCAGCGGTTCCTACGCTGGACAGAAGACGCCAATTACTCGCGATGTCCCAGGTGTTGTCGCTACTTTTATGAAGAGTAGGTGCCGGGGGCGGCAGCGGCTTTGCCCGTGCCTGTTCTGGGGGTGCGCCTTGCGGCATCTCATCGGGATCCTGTGGCTCACGGAGACCAATTCCCTGCTTCGCCTGTATGCTCCACGATTTGGCGTTTTCTTCCCTCGTTTGCGCATCGAAGTTTGGGGGATTCGCGAAGATCCTGGCAATATCCGCGGCATCCATCGAGCCCGATGCCACAGAAAATCCACCGATCTCTCCACTGAAGCGGGCCATTGTGTTCGAAAGTGGATCGGGCGCCAGCTGTAGTTCGGCACTGATGTCACCGTGATCCGAAGATCCTGACGCGGCGAGTGCACCATCTATATACAGTCGTGAGTTTTTCCCGTCGTCCGTCGCCGCGATCAGGTGCCACGCGCCGGAGCCCAGGGGGGATGGAGCGAGCAATGATGATTCCGCCGAGAAACGCACCCCTGGCCGCCCGTTCTGGAATTCGAAGTACCGGGAATGAGAAGAGGCGGGATCTCCGGCACCGGCAATCAGAGCATCCGAGCCTGAGCTATCGGCACGAAACCACACCCACTCGCTCCATTTGTGGGCGTTGGCAATGGACTCCGCCAAAGGCTTCTTCAGTGATGGGCCGCCTTCCAGAATGTGAGCAAGGTACGGGCCTGTCTGCTCCACGACCTGCCCTGCGAGACAGGTTTGTGACAGCCATGTAAACGAGACGCCGAGTACTGCGCATCCAAACGCATAGCGGCGCAACAGTTTCAATGAACGAGCTTTAGCTGATGCCACCGCCACCAACCAAAGCGTCCTATCCAGGTGTTTCAACAAATGCTCCTTCTGAAGACGACTCAGCGTAGGAGACACTTGGCGCGGAAGCTACGTTTGGCACGATTGGAAGGCCAGGTTTGGGCCGTTTGCCGCGCGGCCTAACGTGCCTTGTAATCAGTTGTTTACATAAACCTTCCAATTTTGGAAGATTCGGCATCATCAGCAACCCTATTGTCACTTTCCGTTCTCACAAAGTGAGGTGTCAGTCTGATATAAAGGTCGCGACAGGATCCGGCCATGGCCACTTTGCATAACGTGCAGGATGAACCAAGCACTCTCGAGATCCCTTTGTCTCCGCTTCCGGCGGAAGAGATACGTCAGCATCTGGACACAATTCTGGCGGGCGATGAATTCTGCTCCAGCCGCAGGTCCTCTGAGTTGTTGCAGCATATCGTAGATCGTGCGCTTGCCGGCGACGTTGAAAGTCTTAAAGAACGGCTGCTAGGGATCAACATCTTCCATCGCAGAAGCGACTACGACACAAGCACCGATGCCATCGTGCGTGTGACCGCGAGTGATGTACGCCGCCGGTTGGTAAATTTCTATTCGGAACACCCCGACCAACCGATGCGCATCTCCCTGCCGCTGGGGTCATACGTTCCGGACTTTATACCCCTCGCACACCGCGAAGGATCAGTTGCGGCCGCGAAGTATGAATATCATAACGGCGGCGTAATCGATATGACAGTCGCGCCTCATAGTGCGGCGGAAGCTGTCGTTCATCCATCTGATAAGAGAGAACGGCGTGCCTTCCGGATGGCACTGCCTGAAATATTGATACTTTGCGCTGCGATCGTTCTTGCGTTGGGTGTCGGCTGGTGGCTTCGAGGCTTCTATCACGGGCGCGGCATTTCGCAGGACGATCATAATTATGCGTTTTACAACGATCTGCTCGGGCCGATTGGCACAACATCCAAGGATGATACAGAGATCGTCCTGACCAATCCGCACGTCCTGCTCTACCTGGGTCTTAATAGTCCTGGGCCTCCGCTGGGACAAAGTTCGAAAGATATACCTGTCCCTCAAGACATGGCCGCTGTCCTAAACCAGACTGCGAACGATGAGCAGGCAAACTTTCCGTTCCACCATTTTTTTGTGGACATAAGCAACTACACGGGCGCAGGAGAAGCCACGGCAGCGTTCGGTCTTGCGCGCGTATTTCAGGCGACGGGACGAAGCGCCCGCCTTACGGGCGCAAGATTCTTAAACTGGGATACGGCCCGACAGCAGCAACTGGTCATTCTGGGCGCGCCCCATGAGAGCGCTTTCGTCCAAAGCACGCTTTCCGCCGCAAATTTCACCATCGGTTATAACTCGATTCATAACGCCCATCCCCTTCCGGGAGAACAGTCAGACTACTTTAAATCGCACCAGGAAGGCGCGTTGAAGGACTATGGATTGATTTGGATGACCAAATCTCCATCTGGCACCCGCATTCTGGTTCTCGCTGGTCTAAGTAGCCCCGGCACTGCCGGTGTCGGCGAATTCTTCAGCGATCCGGAGCGGATGCGACCGATTTATAAGCAGCTGCTCGCTGCATCCAAAACAGGTATTTTCCCCGAATCCTGGCAGGTTCTTTTGCGCATTGAAGCGCGTGAAGATGTTCCAATTACAGTAAATCCCGTTGCTACACGGATTACTGAAGGAAACTGATCGCTAGTTTCAAGCTGTAATATTCTCGATAAGATCTGCGACATAAAGTGATCATCCTTGCATTGGCGTGGCAAAAGAAAGGCCACCCCGAGCCTGACGCACTGGCTAGGATGATGCTCGATATAATGCCTGCATGTACACGCCTCAAGCCGGAATCTTCGCCCTTGGAACGTCTTCTCATGCATACCTGGAATTTGATCTCCTAGACGCAAAGAACTGCAAAGAGTTCGCCAAAGCAATCTCCGCTATTCGCGAGCCGCGAACCACTACGGGAGGAGTGAACTTCGTTATTGGCTTTCGGCCTGAGCTCTGGGGAGACCTTCTTCCAGAGGATTTTCCTCCTGGTGTTGCGGGCTTCAACAAAGAGATCCACGGCGTGGAAGGATTCGTGATGCCGGCCACGCAACACGACGCGCTGGTGTGGCTCTCGGGCAGTGCGTATGACGTTATCTTCGATATGGCCCGCTCGGTGATTCACGATCTCGCGGGCCTGGCGTCGTTAGGAGAGGACACCTCGAGTTGGCCCTACCGGCATGATCGTGACCTTACTGGCTTCATCGACGGCTCGGAGAATCCAACGCTGCTTGACGCCCCTGCCTATGCGCTTCTACCTGAAGGTGCTCCGGGAGCAGCCGGCTCCGTGCTGTTACTTCAAAAGTGGAAGCACAAGACGGCGCAATGGGAAACCCTGCCAGTCGATCAGCAAGAGCGCGTGATGGGACGCAGCAAGCTCGACAGCATCGAGATGGAGAACAAGCCATCGGACTCGCATGTCGCTCGCACTGATCAGGACGAGTTTGGAAACATATTTCGTCGCAACATGCCATATGGAAACGTCGAAGATCATGGAACCGTGTTCGTTGGATTCAGCGCAGACCAGAAGCGGCTATCCCGAATGCTGGATAGCATGGCAGGCCTCGTCAACGGCACGCGTGATGCGCTCACGCGCTTTACTCAGCCGCTGACCGGCTCTTATTACTTCGTCCCCTCCGTCGAGAGCCTGAGGCTCCTACGGGGTCCAGTAGAGTAATTACCGTTTGGCCGCCGAATATGCGGGTGTAGTTATGGATGGCTCTGCAATCCTGTGGCACGGCGCAAGGGATGTGCTTCCGTGTTGAAGATGACGGAATCGAAATCCAGTGCGGTCGGTGGAGAAAACAATAGATAGAGATACTTCAGCGTTTCTGCAAAGAAGAAGCTTTGCATCTCATCGGCCTGCTTCTTGGTGCGTACATCTTCCAGCGCCGCATAACCGTCTTTCGTCCGGCAATATTTCTTTAGCGAGTCGAAAAACGTCTTCCCCATGACCAGATATTTCGGGTTGTGCGTGTAGTGGAAAAGATAATAGGCAGATTCGATGATCTCCGGCCGCAGCGGATAGTGGGGGCTGATGATCTGCATCGTTGCATAATTGAAACTATCCGGCTCCACTCCGGCAACATTCCACATTAGATAGCTGGAGTCTTCCAATCTTGCAGCGCGATCCATATCTCCAGATAGCGCAAGCACCGCAGGGAAAAAGGCGTCGAGAGCGCCATAGCGAGTAGTTGTACGCAGCCCAGAGTTCATATCCGCTTGTCCATACCACAAGCCATTAGGACGCTGGTCCGCCAGATACTTGTTGATAGCTACCAGGCTCTGCTGCCACATGCGTTCGCAGTCTTTATCGTCGAAAAGAATAGCGGCCTTCAGCAGATACTCGTAATACGAGTCGATGCCGCCTTGAATGCCAGCACCCTTTGCAGTCCATTGTCCGGTTTCTACATCAATGTTCGAGCCGGTTAGTCCGATGGCGGACTGGCGCTGATAGAGCGCAACAAGAGCTCGCTTAGCCTTGTCATAGTAAACAGGCTTTCCAGTGAGCCGCGACAACATCCCATATTCAAGCAGCAGGCTACCTACTTCAGCGGGATTGCTGATCTTGCCGCGGACGGCACCGGTATGCAAGTTGACGTATTCGTAGGGCATTCCGGTTGGCGAATCGAACATCGGCAGCATCCTACGGCCCAGATCATCGGCGAGTTCGAGCAGGCGCTTGTCTCCCGTCAACTGATAGCTTGAGAGCAACCCTCCTATCATTCTGATTGTGATCTCAAAATCTTTCACGTACATGTCCTGATCGAAGTTGAGCTGCGTGTCGATCAGTTTGCGTGCTTCATCCGCCTGTGGCGTCAGACCCATGACGATCATGGTGTCAAGGCCATCGACCGGCGTCATCAACAACGAATGACTGTACCAATCGAAGGGCTGATGACTGAGAGGCTTCAGAGCATCGTGTCCCCATGCATACTTCCGGTAGCCATCCCATGCGTGCAGAAATTCTTCGCGCACCTGGCCGGCCAGTTCCGCCTTTTGGGCCTCGCTCATCGCGGCTGGTGAAACAGCTATGCTCTGTGCAGACAGCTGCGGGATGACCAAGAGAGCCGCAACAGCCAATATACCGATCGTATGCACCAGATTTTGTTGGATAGTGTTTCTGGTCGCTTGTGCGCGTATTGAATTCACCGTGGCTGCAGCCGATGGAACATG
>Ga0302316_10001503_pt1 | contig 18136 bp, 17 predicted proteins | sample III_Palsa_N3_2_FD_200456 | JGI IMG/M metagenome (GOLD analysis project Ga0302316, IMG submission 200456) | Peat permafrost microbial communities from Stordalen Mire near Abisko, Sweden - III_Palsa_N3_2 | ecosystem: Environmental > Terrestrial > Soil > Palsa > Peat permafrost | place: Sweden...
GGCTGCCAGCGGCGCGGGGTCGTAGATGAGGAAGAGTTTGTCACTGGTCGCTACTTCAAGGATAAAGGACGGTCGGTAATCAGGGCTTTGCCGGAGGTTTCGGCCAGATCGATCTGGCGCGAGCCGAGAAGGCGGTCAACCTCATCGCGCTCCTCCTGCGGAACGAAGAGAATCTTACGCGCGCCGCTGCCCCATTGCGCGAGAAGCTGCGCACGGGTAAGGAAGATCGGCGGCGCGTCCGGGAAGGTACTGCCGAACTGCATGGAGGTCGTGCGGCCATCGATCAATAGGACTCGGCGGTTCAGGTAGAAGGGAAGCGAGGAGCCGAACGACTGATCGCCGTAGATCAGAACCTCATCCGATCCGCTGCCACTCCGCTCGATCTGCTGAATCTGCGCGGCGAATACTTGCGAGGAAAGCATTGGGGCAAACCGCACCAGCGCGATGTGCGCAGCGATGAGAAAGACCAAGCTCGTGAGTGCGACGGTTAGCGTGGCGGCAAAGTGTTTCTGCCGCGAGCGCATCCACCACGCAAGAATCGGCCCGATGGCAAATGCCGCAACAGCGATCGCTGCGGGCAGTCGAAGCGCGGCAAAGGACGGCCCGGTGAGATCGAAGAAGTGAGAGGTCGAAAGGGTATAGTCGCCGACGCCGCGATGCGCCAGCAACGCCCCTATGTCGGCTGAATAAGCAAGATTGCGCGAGATGTACAGCCCATAGGCAAGAGCAGCCGCGATCCCGAGCCCGAGCAGCGCGTAAGCGGCATGAGCAAAAGTGAGCGTTCGGCGTAGACCAATGCTGGTGAAGTAGGTCTGCTCCGCCAGCGAGAGAGATACGGCGAGCAGCATCAACAATGGCAGGTATATCGGGAACGTGTAGTACTCCTGATTCGTTGAGAACGAGAAAAAGACCAATACGAAAGCTGAAAATATCGCCAGCAGCAGAACGGTAGCACTGGCGAAAGTCGCGCCCAACGGGGTCTTGCGCCTGGGATTCGTGCGACTGAGCAATTCAAGCCGCGAGAGCTTTTCTCCGCTGGCATTCAACTCGCGTGCCGCCTGCACCTCACGCCGCTTGCGATAGGCGATCCACACCGCGGTCGGCGTAAACAGGCTCCACGGAAAGAGCCAGACGAGATGCTGCGACCAGTAGAGCGCCGCAGGTAGCTTGTTGTAGTCCCGCGGAATTCGGCGGCCGAGGAAGCGCAGAAAGTGCTCGTTAACGAAGTAGAACCAGAAGAACCCGTGCCCGTTGGCTCCGCCCGTATTCCGCATCCCGGCCAAAATATGCCACGGCGCCGCGATGGCCAGGAAGAGCAAAATCCCCGTAAAAGGCCGCAGGCGCCCGAGGCTGCTGAGCCGCTTCGTAAGCGCAAGAAAGATCACAGCCGTCCCAAGCGGAAAGATGATCGCAATCAACCCCTTGGTAAGCACAGCAAGCGCCATGAGCGCCCAGAAGCCATAGGCGTAACGAGGCGACGGCACTTCCTCCAGCGCTGGCAGCAAACAATACAGCGCAGCACAAAGGAAAACCGAAAGCAGCACCTCCGGAATGAATATCCGGGTGAAAAGAAATACACCAACCGACGTAAGCGTAAAAAGACTCGTATAAAGCGCCGCCCGCTGTCCGAACGCCCTCCGAGCCCACGCATACCCCAGCACCGCCAGCGCAAGCACAGCCAGCGCCAGTGGCAGGTGAATCGCAAATGCATTCGCCCCAAACGCCCGCAGACTCAGCGCAGAGAGCCAGTAAGGCAGCGGCGGCTTCTCAAGATACCGGACCCCATCGATATGCAGCGTAACCCAATCGCCGGTCTGGACCATCGCCTGCGCCGCCTGTGCATGAGTGGCATCGGCATCGTCCAGCAGCGGCGGCGTGGCCAGCGAGAAGCCATAAATCGCCAGCCAAAACCCAAGCAGAAGCACCATGTGCAAAAGCGGCCAGCGGCGCGATTCGGCGACCGCGGGAAGGCGTTGCTGGGGTAGCTCACTCATGCGGTAGGAATCGTCATCTCGGTAGAAATCTGCAAGGCGCCCCTGAGGAGCATCTTACTAGGTGCGGGCTTGTGCGAAGGATGCACACCTTCTGCCTGTATCGTCCTAGGTGTTACCCGAAGTGCGGGTCAATCGTCTGCCAAAGGATGTAAACCGTCATGCCCACCTTCGCGGCCATCGATATCGGATCAAACTCCTGCCGCCTCGCCATCGCCTCGGTGCAGGCACACAAGCTCAAGACCCTCCACGAAGACCGCGAGGTAACCCGCCTCGGCGAAAGCGTCTTCGAGACCGGCGTCATCTCGCCCGAAGCCATGGCCGTCACCGTAAAGGCCCTCAAACGCTTTCACAAAGCCGTGCAGTCCCACGTCGTCGACCAGGTCCGCGTAGTCGCCACCAGCGCCATGCGCGACGCCCGCAACTCCGAAGCCTTCCGCGCCTGGGTTAAGTCCGCTACCGGCTGGACAGTCGAAGTCATCTCCGGCCTCGAAGAAGGCCGCCTGATCCACCTCGGCGTCATCACCCACGAACCCGGCGCGAACGGCAAGTGCCTCATGATCGACCTCGGCGGCGGAAGCTGCGAGGTCACGCTCTCCGAAGCCGGACGCATCAAGCAGATGGTCAGCCTCCCACTCGGCGCAGTCCGCCTTCAGGGCGAGTTCCTCCACACCGATCCACCCGCAAAAGACGAAGTCGCCAGGCTCCGCAAATTCATCGACCGCGAGCTCAAAAAAGTAGACCGCAAGATGGGCCACCTGAAGCCCGGCCTCGTCATCGCAACCTCCGGCACCGCCGCCGCTCTCGCCGAGGCCAGCAACTCCCTTGCCCTCGGCCTCGAGAGCAAAAAAGCAAAAGCCTCGCGCCCAAAGAAATCCGTCCCCGTAAAACGCGTCAAGCTGCTCTACGCCGAGACCGGAGATATCCGCGTCCTGGCCGACCGCCTGCTCAAAATGACCGACCCCCAGCGCGCCGCCGTTGCCGGCATCGGCCCCCGCCGTTCGGAGATCATCTGCGGCGGCGCACAGGTCTACGCCTCGCTGCTGGAGCGCATGCAGCTCAAAGGCTTCCGCTACTCACCCATCGGCCTCCGCGACGGCGTCCTCGCCCAGATGCTCGCCGACGTCGACACCCGCGCCAGCGTCCATCGCACCATGGAAGCCGAGCGCTGGGAGGGCGTCCTCGAGGTCTGCCGCCGCTACGGCTTCGACCCCAAAAAGGCCGAGCCCGAACGCCAGCACTGCGTCCAGTTGTTCGACCAGCTACAGCCCGTCCACGAGCTCCCACCCGAGTACCGCCTCTGGCTCGAAGCCGCCGCCATGATGCAGGAGGTCGGCAAGTTCATGAATCACCAGGGCCACCACCGGCACACGCAATACATCATCGCGAACTCCGAAATCTTCGGCTTCTCGCCCGTGCAACGCACCATCGTCGCCGCCATCGCGCGCTACCTCGGCAAGAGCCGCCCCGAACCCATGGACCGCCCCATGCGCTACGTCCCCGTCGAAGAGCACACCCACGTACAGCGCGCCGTCGTGCTGCTGCGCATGGCACAGGCCCTCAACCAGGATCGCGCAACCGCAGCCGTCAAGGTGCGTACGCACATCTACCCCAAGCGCGTCGTGCTAGAGCTAGTTCCCGCACGCGGTGGCGCCGAGCTCGAATCCTGGTCGCTGAAAAAAGAAGCGGACTACTTCCGCGAAGTCTTCCGCCGCGAGCTCGTCGTCGAAGTCGCATAGAGCGCCCGCACAATCCGCGGATCCAGCAGCCACTGCAGCGTAGCTGGCCCGCGCTGTAGATTCAGCCGCGCCAGCGAACCCTTCCGCAGTCTTACGCGCGGATGCGCAGGATCAGCCGGTGTCGGCAGCGCCGGCGCAATCAACTGCCCCAGGAACGCCGTAATGTTGGGATTGTGCCCTACGACCAGCAGGTTCTCATACGGCGCGCACTCCCGCAGCAGCCGCTGAAAGTGCTCAAACGTCGCGGTCGGCGCAAGCGCATTCGACACCAGAATCCTCGACTCATACCCCGTCTCCGTCCCCACCAGTTGCGCCGTCTGCATGCTGCGCTTCAGCGGGCTGGAGACGATCAGGTCGAAGCTGATCTTCATATTCGTCAGCACATGCGCAAGCTGTAGCGTATGGCTCTTGCCGTCTTTATCGAGCGGCCGTTTCAGGTCCAGCAGGGGATTGAGCCGCCGTGTGCCGGCGCTGGCGTGGCGAAGAATGTAGAGGTTCATGCGAGGTCGTTTTCCTGTGGCGTTATGGGCTGGCCGGGTTCGTGGTGGAAGACGCCGGGATCGGGTTCAGTAAGCGAGGGCGCAATCGGCTCGGGGTCCGGCAGCGGGTCGTGCTTTGAGGCATCGTGCTGCCGCTCCTCGAAATCTCTCGAAGCGTGAAGAAAAGTAGCGTCGATGTGCCAGGTTTGCAGCATAGCCAGTTGGATGCTCCAAGACCCCGAAGCGGCTCCTGTTGCAATTTTACTGGCGCTGCCAGATTTCCGCATAAATAAGGCCGCGAAGCTTCTCGTGGCGGCCAATACAGGTAAACCCCGCCCGCCGCAGCGCGCCCTGCGGATCCGGAAGCGACCGCACGCGCAGCCCGGTAAGAACGCCGAACGCAAGATACAGCCCGCGAATATAAAGCTTCGACAGCGGCCCCACCACAGGCCGCTCTGGCACCTCAAAATCGGAGAGCAACCACAGCGTCCCCGGCTCCGTATTCGCAGCGACGCGTTGCACCAGCGCTTCAACCTCCGCCTGCGTCAGGCAATCGAGAAAGAAGTGCGTCACAATGAGGTCAACGCCATTCGGCACCTCAACCTCCAGCGCAGAGGCCTGCAACGTCCGCAGCCGCGCCGCATCCCCGCAGCGTCGCCGCAGCAGTTGCAGCATCGTCGCGCTGATGTCTACTGCCGTCGCATGCAACTCCGGATTCTGCCGCATCAGCCGCGCCAGGAACCGCCCATCGCCATCTCCCAGCACCAGCGCATTGCGGCGATCTGCCAGCCGCGAAAGGAAGTGTGTGCGTGTCCGCTGCAACAGAGGCCCGAGCGACACATACTCCGCCCACCGATAGATGCGCGCCACGCGATCGAAGTTCGGCTGATCACTCATCGCAGCAAGAAGACCAGTAGCAGCGGCGTCAGCAGCGCCACATCAGCAGCCGCGCGCAGATGTATCGCGGAGAGCCGTTCCCGCTGCCAGTGAAGCAGCAGCAGAAACACTACGCTCATGCCCGAAGCCAGCGTCAGCATCGCAACACCTCGCGGCTCCAACGCGAACACACCGCAGCACAGCATCACGGTTATGCCACTCAGTGCGGGCAGATGCTGCGTTGCAAAGCGCGTCGTCCAATGCGCTTCGGCACGAGACCCCGGATGCTCCCACGCATAGAGATACAGGCAGTTCAGCGTACAGACCGCAGCAAACAGCAACGCCGCCGGAGCCAGCATCAGCCGCAACCCCGGCGCTCGTGCCACCGTTGGAATAAAGACCGCAGCAGGGAAGAAGACACCCACCGCAAGCTCTTTCGGCAGTCGATGTGCGTCCACGGAAGCACTGTTAGACGGGTAAATATGAATCAGAAAGAAGTAAGCAAACAGCAGCGAAGCCAGCAACGCATAAAGCCGCAATGCTTCGGGAGCGATCTGCGGAAGCAGTCCCGCGAGCAACACCGACGCACCCACAATGCCCGCAAGAAACGCCCTCTTGTGGTGATGATGAAAGCGATGCCGTTCCTCAAGCTCCGGGGACGCAGCATTCGGCCGCGCATCCAGCAACCGGTCCGTCGCATAGAGCATCCACACCGCAAGAAACATCGCCGCCGGCGCACTCCACGGCAACACCACCCCGCAGCATCGCGCCACAAACCACGTCCACAGCGCAGCTACGGTCGGTGCATCCAGCGAAAGCAGATGCCACAGCGCCAGCGCCGTATACCTCGGCTTGCGTTCACGCGGTGGGACCAGCGAAAGCCCAGCACGCATGCTCTCCCGCGACACCACCCGCAATCGTATTGGCGAAGGTTGATCCAAAGGTTCCTCTGCTCCTAATAGCAGTGTCAAAATTTGCTGAGACACACACTTCGATCGCCTTCATCCTGACTCTGATCACATCTCAGCCCAAGGCGACGCCTTGGGTCACGGGCTCGACAATCAACTGCAACTGCAAACGCAAAATCCAGCTGCGAAACTCCGCGTACTTTGCGAACCCCGCGTTTGCAGTTTCCCTTTCATCACCCTCTAAAGGCCCGACATAAACCCGGCCCTTACTCCCGAACCGCCCGCGCCCCACTAGCCCAGAACCCGGGATCGATATCCGCAAAGATACTATCCCGCAACTCAATCTCTCCCAACCGCTCCTGCTGCTCCGCGCTAAGACTTCCCGTCGTCTCCAGAACCTGCCAGAACTCCTTCAACTCGTTGAACTGTCCATTGTGCGTATTGAACCGCATCTCGGCATAGTCCCTCGCCGCACCCGTCGTAATCAAAAACTGCCAGTCGGAAGACTCCAGCAACATCAACTCGCGGCACATCTGCTTCACAACCCGCTGTCCCAGCTCCGTAGCCTCCCATTCACCCTTCGAGCACACCTCGCGCGTAAACAGCTCCGCCGCATAGATGTGCGCATACGTCCACGAAGTATCCGGATTCAGCCATACCTGGTTGCCGCCCTCAGCTCCCCATGAGCCCTCAGACATTGCAATAAACCCCGCACGAGGATACTTCTCCAGGTAGCTCGAGCACGATGTAAGCTCCAGCCCCTCAGGCTTCTCATGCAGCAGCCGCGCCACGGCCTCCAGCCACAGCGGGCCTTCAAACCACCAGTGCCCAAACAGCTCCGCATCGAACGGCGAGCAGAGAATCGGCGGCTTCTCCGTGCTCAGGCACTCCTTCATCGCATCGCGCACCAGGCATACAAAGTGGGCCGCATGCTCCTTCACCCGCTCTGCAGCCACATGCGGATCGTACGGTTGCTTGTCCGCCATATCCACACCATGCCCCGTAACCCGCCAGTAGCGGTGCCCGCCTGGCCAGCGCTTCTTGTGGAAGTCGAGATAGTTGCTGTCGCCCGGATAGCCCGAGTCACCCGACCAAACCTGAACCCCCGTCTGCGGATCGCGCGCAAACACAGTTGCCGCATCGCGCTTGTCTAGCCCCTCATAAGGTCCATCCACAAAGTAGGGCTGATAGAGCTTTCGATCGCCGCTAGCCGCAGGAACCTTCTTCGCTGGCAGATATGGCGAGCGAACCGGCGCCGAGTCCTCCACCAGGTGCGTATCCACGAAGAAGAAATCCAGCGCACTCTCGCTCAGCGCCTGCTCCACGCCAATGCGTTCAAAGCCCGGCGCAATCGGCGAGCCGTCAGCGTTCGACACCGGATAGTTCCAGAATCCCGAAGGACGGTATCCACACTCCGGCGCCCATATCCCCTTCGGATGTTGGCCGATGTGGCGCTCATGCGTCTTCACCGCCATCCGCACCTGCGCGCGCAGGCTCTCATCGGTGCCCAGCAGCGGCATGTAACCATGCGTTGCGCCGCAGGTAATGATCTCCAGCAGGCCCTTATCGTTGAAGTGGCGAAAACTGGAGATGATGTCGCCGTTCAGATAGCGGAACTGGTCCAGCGAGTCCACAAAGAACCTCTGCCAGAAGCGGGCAGTCTCGGCGTATCCATGCTCCCCCATACTGCCGAAGTAGGCCTCGTCCTCCCGCGCAGCCATAATCTTGCGCTCAAGGTAGTGAGGGAACTCGGCAACAAATACTGGGTGTGAGAGCTGTTCCAGCAGGATCGGAGAAAGATTCAGATTGCAGTGCAGCGCGATTCCGTCGCGCTCCAGTCTGCCCAGCATCCGCAGCAGCGGCAGATAGGTCTCAGCCGCGGCTTCCAGCAGCCACTCCATCCCATGCGGCCACGTGCCGTGGTTCACTACATACGGAAGATGCGCGTGCAGCGTAAAGGTCAGATAGCCTGACGGGCTCGGCGTCACGAGCTCAGTTGAAGTTGACTCAGGTGCGGTCAAGTAATATCCCTTCCCGGGGGCTGGGCGGAGGAAGTTCCGCGGGCAAAATGGATACGAGTGCGGCGCACTCTGCCGTCAGTCTACAGACGTCTGGCGGAACGGACGGGACTCATGCGAACGACGCAGTTTATGTCTCGTTCTCCTGAGATGCGCAAGACAGGGAAAAGGAATGGGTTAGGGCGATATTTCTGTGGAAACATCGCGCCACGCAACCCCTGCTATGCTGAACGGCATCCAGTTGAAGGTGCAATGGTTTTGTCTGCCGGTACGGAGTTTAGAGCGTAGACTGACAAGGCAACGATTTCGGATTGAAGGAGAACGCAATGGCAGATAACGATAGCGGCGTTGGTGGATTTGGATGGTTTCTCGCAGGACTGGGTATTGGCGCGCTGGTAGGCGTCCTATATGCCCCCAAGTCCGGCAAGGAAACCCGTGAAGAGATCGTGGCACGTTCTCTTGAGGCTCGCGACAAGGCGAATGAGCTCTATAACCAGAGCGTCGAGCAGGCCAACCAGTACATCCAGCAGGGCAAGGAAGTCGCCACTCAATACGTGGGCAAAGGCAAGGAAGCTGCTGCCCAGTACGTAGACAAGGGCAAGGAGTACTACGACAAGGGCCGCACCCAGTGGACGCAGTACGTCGACAAGGGCAAGGACCTCATACAGACCCAGGCCGAGGCCGTACAGGCCGCCGTCGACGCAGGCAAGGAAGCTTACGTAAAGACAGCCACCGAGCCGACTTCGAACTCGTAGGCCGAAAGCATTTCAACCATCGGGGCCGGTTAGCGCCGGCCCCTTTGCTTGGCCGTCTTCTTGACCCGCAATATCCATCGAATCACGAAGTTATTTGAATCACCACGTCATTTGAATTGTCATCCCGTAGGGATCTGCTTTTGTCTTTGCTTTGCTCTTGCGTTTCTTTCTGTCATTCCTGAAGGGAATTTGCTGTTGTTCTAGCGCCAAAGGCGCGTCCTATACCAGCGAGGGGCGAAGCCCCTCGTACGAATGCCAAAAATGCAAGAGGGCTGTAAGCCCGACCTATAGCCAGATGGCAACAGATCAGCGAATACACGAATTTACACCCCACCCTGAGAGACAATAGAGTGGGCAATCAGGAGAGTTACTTATGCCAGCCACCAACGGCTTATTGATGTTTGTGTTCCAGTCCGGCGATCCAATGACCGGACACGATATGCACCTGCTGATGATCTTCGCCGGCGTCATAGCCGGGGCCATGGTCCTCCAGGCAATGGGCTTGATAGGCAGCGCCATCTTCGCCGCAATGATGTTGAAGCGCGTCGACCACCTCACCGACAGCTTCGACCAGAAGACCACGCCCATCATGAAAAAGGCCGAGGCCCTAATCGACGATCTCGGTCCGAAGATCCGCGCCGTCAGCACAAACGTCGAGCAGATGTCCTATACCGTCCGCGAGAAGTGCGACGAGATCGGCGAGACGCTCTCTCAGATCAATCGCACTGTCGGCGATGCCAACATGAAGACCCGCATCCAGGTAGCCCGTGTCGACGGCATCGTCACTGAAGCCCTCGTAGCCACAGAAGAGGTTTCCCGCGTCGTCCAGGATGGAATTCGCACTCCGGTCAGACAGATTGCCGGCGTCATAGCCGGCTTCAAGGCCGCGCTCGAGACTCTGGCGAAGCGCTCGCCCTTCGGCAAGGGAAAAGGGTACGAAAATCCCTACGATCTCTAACAGCCGATCCACAGAAAATCCTACGGTGAAATCCACACCGTAAAACACCGTAATTTGGACACCAAAAACCGTGCGGCGGAACATGCCTATCCGTGTTTTTCACCGTGTTTTAGGCGATCCAGCCACCCCCAGCGACTTCATCGCCCTGGTAAAAGACTGCCGACTGCCCCGGCGTAATCGCCCGCTGCGGCTCATCAAACACAGCCTCAACCCGATCCGGCCCAATAACCCGTAGCGTAGCCGCAGCCGGCTCATGCCGGTGCCGAATCTTGATCGCAACCCTAATCGAATCAGCAGGTTCCGGAATCGAAACCCAGTTCAGCCGATCCGCCACCAGCGTCTGCGAAAGCAACTGCTCATCCGTCCCCACCTGCACCGCATGCGAATCCGGGTGAATACTCAGTACATAAAGCGGGTTCGGCGCACTGATTCCAAGCCCCTTACGCTGCCCCACAGTAAACCCATGAATCCCCTCATGCCGCCCCAAAACCTCACCCCCAGCACCCACCAACTCCCCTGAACTATCAGGCATCTCACGCCCCTGTTCATCCAGATAAGCCTTCAAAAACTGCGAATAACTCCCCCCAGGAATAAAGCAAATCTCTTGAGAATCAGGCTTTTGCGCCAACTCCAACCCATGTCCGGCAGCCATCGTCCGAACATCCGGCTTCTGCATCTCACCGAGCGGAAACAGCGTCCGCGAGAGCTGCGCCTGCGTGAGCCCAAAGAGAAAATACGTCTGATCCTTCGACTTATCCGCCGGCCGCGAAAGAATCCACCGCCCCCGCGCCTCGTCAAAGCGATTCCGCGCATAATGCCCAGTAGCAATGCGGTCTGCCCCGATCTGGCGGGCTGTCAACAGAAGTTGGTCAAACTTCAAGTGATTGTTGCAAAGTGTGCAGGGAATCGGCGTCCGCCCCGCCAAATACTCATCCACAAACGGCCGAACCACCTCCGCCTCAAACCGCTCCTGCGCATTCACCAGGTAATAGGGAATCCCCAACTGCTCCGCAACCCGCCGCGCATCATAAACATCATCAATCGAACAACACCGCCCCTGAACCGACTCCGGCATCCCCTCCCGCCCAGCCAACCGCCTTTGATTCCACAACTGAAGCGTAAGCCCCACCAACTCCCGCCCCTCCGCATGCAACATCGCCGCCACCGCCGAAGAATCAACCCCGCCCGACATAGCGATTGCGATCGTATTGTTGTGACTAAGAGGCTCCATAGCGGTCCACAGGTAAGTTCCTCTATCATCATAAACTTCAGGCCAGTTGGCAGGAAATTGTAATCAGACATACCCAACGTGTCAGACAGGGTTGTATGCTCTGATGTGGGGCAAGTAGACGGGTCAATGGCGAAGCAATCTCAGATCGGAATGACGGGCAGGTGGGCGCTGCCATTTTTGGGAGTAGCGTGTGCGGTTGGCGTTGCGTCGATCTATTTCAATCAGCCGCTACTGCTGGTGATGGGAAGGAGCCTGGGAAACCACTCAGCGCGGACGCTTGGATTGGTGGCAGTAGCAACGCAATTGGGTTATGCGGCCGGAATTCTCTTCTTCGTTCCTTTGGGAGATGTGGCTGAACGTCGCGCACTGATGATGCGAATGTATGCAGGTGTCTCAGTGGCGTTGTTACTGGCTGCTGTGGCGCAAAACATTGCATGGATGATCGCTGCCAGCGTGCTGATCGGTTTGATGGCTGCGGTAACGCATGTGGCATTACCTATGGCGCCAGATCTTGTGCCGCATGATCGACGGGGCCGGGCGATTGGGACAGTGATGACCGGGCTGCTGCTCGGGATTTTGTTGGCGCGAAGCTTTGCAGGATGGCTGAGCCGGTTTGGCGGCTGGCGGACGGTATTTGTGACGGCCGCAATCTTGAATGCGGCGTTTGTGCCGTTGATGTGGCGTGTGATGCCACGGATGAAGCCCCTACAGAAACTGAGCTATAAGGCGGCGATGGCCTCGCTGTGGGGCTTGTTTCGCAATGAGCCGTTGCTTCGCGAGGCTGGGGTGATGGGCGCGTTGACGTTCGCGTCCTTCAGTTGCTTCTGGACGACACTTGCGTTCCTTCTGCAGAGTCGCTACGGGATGGGACCGGGGGTTGCGGGTACGTTCGGGGTCGTTGGAGTTGCAGGTGCGTTGGTAGCGCCGCTGGCAGGCCGGATGGCGGACAATCGCGGCACGCGATTTGTAGTGGGCGCCGCTGGCGCGGTTTTGACAATATCGTATTTGTGGCTGTGGCTGTCGGAGCGTCTGACGATGTCGATAGCGTGGCATATCGGGGCGCTGGTTATAGGAGTGATACTGCTCGATGCCGGCGCGCAGATGATGCAGATTGCCAATCAGACACGCATCTTCGGGCTGGGAGCGGATGTGCGCAGCCGGTTGAATACGGTCTATATGACGATGTATTTCGTGGGCGGCGCGGCTGGATCGGCGCTGGCGAGTATCGCGTGGGAAAGGTGGCAGTGGAACGGTGTGTGCGGCTTGCAGTTGTGCCTGATTGCCGCGGCGGGGTTGCGGCATCTGACCGGTTATAGCCGCCGGCATCATGTGGCAGAGGTTCATTTGACGGCTGGGGAACGCGAACCGGCCTAGGCTACCTACACTCGTGATCCAGTGAGGCCCCGCGCTCGCGGTTCGTGACAAAATGATAGATAGACATGATGCCTAACGAGATCGATCCTACGTCCCTGCCCCTTGCTGAAGATGCCTCAGAAACCCCTACCGAATCATTTGGTGAGCTGCTCGCCGAGTTTGAGCATGCCCACTCCCATAAGCCGGATGGCGCTTCGAATCAGATAGAAGGCACAGTTGTTTCGCTGGACGTCGACTCTGTGTATCTGGATATTGGATACAAGACTGAAGGGGTTTTGCTGCGCAGTGCCTTTGCCAATGACGCCGAGGGAGTGGCGCCGGGAGATAAGTTTCTTGTTACCGTAAAGGGCCGCAATCCGGAGCGATACTACGAACTCTCTCGTGTGCATGTGGCGCAGGCCAAAGACTGGTCTTCTCTGGAAGAGGCCTTTGCACAAAAGGCTGCGGTATCGGGGACCGTGACTGCGGTGGTGAAGGGCGGCCTTACGGTAGATATTGGCGTGCGCGCATTTATGCCGTCGTCTCGCAGCGGTACGCGCGATGCTGCCGAGATGGAAAAGCTTGTTGGCCAGGATATAGCCTGCCGCATCATCAAGCTCGATACCGAGGAAGAGGACGTTGTTGTCGACCGCCGCGTACTGGTTGAGGAACAGGCAGGCGCTCTACTGAAGAGTCGCCTTTCCGAGTTGAAAGATGGGGATATCGTACGCGGAGAGGTGCGGAGCCTCACTTCCTATGGCGCCTTTGTCGATCTTGGTGGAATTGACGGACTGCTGCACGTCAGCGATATCTCATGGAGTAGGGTGAATGCTCCAGAGGACGTAGTTTCTGTTGGCGAGCAGCTTGAATTCAAGATTCTCAGCATCGATTCCGAGAGCAAGCGGATTTCACTGGGGTTGAAACAACTGCAGCCCGAACCTTGGGATGCGGCGATGGAGACGTATCAGGTGGGGCGACGGGTTACTGGGACAGTCACACGGCTGATGGATTTTGGGGCGTTTGTTGAGCTCGAGCCGGGGATTGAGGGGCTAATTCACGTCTCGGAGATGTCGTGGGTGAAGAAGGTTAGGAAACCCAGCGACATGCTGAAAACTGGAGACACGGTTGAGGCGGTGATCTTGTCTGTGAGCCCTGGGGAGCGGCGAATTTCGCTGGGACTGAAGCAGGCTCTTGGTGATCCGTGGACAGAGGTGCCTGATAAGTTTGCGGTTGGTTCTGAGATCGAAGGCCCGGTTACGCGGTTGATGAAGTTTGGGGCTTTTGTGCAGCTGATGGAAGGTGTTGAAGGGCTGGTTCACGTAAGCGAAATCACTGCGGAACGGCATATTCATCATCCGCAGGATGTGCTGCGGGTGGGCGAAATTGTGAAAGCTCAGGTGCTTGCCATTGATGTGGAAAAGCGGCAGATCAAGCTCAGTATGAAGCAGTTAGTTCCTACCGGCCTTGGAGAGTATCTGGAGGAGCACAAAGAGGGTGATGTCGTTTCTGGGCGCGTGGTTGAGGTGGGAACAGGTGCCGCTGTTGTTGAGCTGGGTGAGGGGATTCGGGCAACTTGCAGTGTTGCTAAGAGTGCTCCTGCGGCGGCTGCGAGCGGTGGTGGAGGCGTAGATCTCTCGTCGCTGACGTCGATGCTGAATGCGCGTTGGAAGGGCGGGGCGGTGGCTGCTGGGAGTGCGCCGGAGGCGTTGGGTGAGGGGCAGATTCGGAGTTTTAAGCTGCTGAAGCTTGATCGCGAGGCGAAATTGATTGAGTTGGAGCTGGTTTGAGGGATGGTGGGCGAGACAGGGATCGAACCTGTAACCCCGGACTTAGAAGGTCCGTGCTCTATCCAATTGAGCTACTCGCCCCATTTTGTTGTGTTTAGCTGGGACGTAGTGGGGTGACGTCCGCTGCATCGATTGTAACGGAGCCTCGGGCGGGTTCGAGGTCGCGGGAACGTAGTAGGTGGACTACGTCTTCGAGGGCGGCGGCCCAGTTTTGGGAGGCGGTATCGGCGTCTGGGCCGAGGGCAGTGAGGTAGAGGGTGATTGCAAAGCCTTCTAATGCACCACTTAGGTCAAGCATGGCGGGGCGGAGGATGCACTCGAGGGAGGCTTGGGGGTGGGAGAGCTTTTGGGCGCGGCGGGTGATGCGATCTAAGCGATCCTGTTGGTGGTGGGCGGAGGCGAAAACTGCTCGTTCGCGCCAGATTAGGTCGATGTAGCTGGCGAAGCCTACGTGGATGTGGTCGGGGTCGAGGTCCAGTTCGAGGCGGAGGGACTCGAGGGTGGGGTCAGTGGCGGTTAGGGGCCAGGCGTCGCATTTTGCTGTTAAGAAAGGGCTTCTGGTGGCGTTCAGCGCGCGAAGGGCGCGGCCAAGTGCTGGAAAATGCTCGGCTTCGGGGATTTCGGCTATGTCGTAGGGTTCTTCGCGGAGGTTGACGAAGTGGGCGTGAGAGTTGGGATCTGACCATGGGATGACCAGATGGGGGTCGTCGGCAGAGCATTCGGCGGACCAGTCGGCGAGCATCCGACTAGTTTACGGTACGGTGATTGCGGCGGATGGTGGAGCGCCAAAAATGCCTAATTTTACGGTGCTTTTCACGGTGAGGGGCACGGTGCGGGCAGAGATTTTTACGGTGATTGCGCACGGTTTTACGGGTGCGTTTATCGCACGGTGAGACGTGGTCAGGAGTTGGCTAAAACGAAGCGGAGGGCGGTGTGTTCGGCCCAGTAGCCGTCGTTGCCTGTGGCGGGGTCGGGGGTGGCAAGGAAGGCGCAGTGGCCGCCGTGTTCGGTTTCGAGGAGGGTGATGTGGGAGTTGGAGGAGATTGAGGCGCGGGTCTCGGGAGTGAAGCGGATGAAGGGGTCGTCACAGGCGTGGAGGATGAGGGTGGGGATGGCGATGCGGTCGAGGACGCGGGCGGCGGCGGCTTTGTAGTAGTAGTCGGATGCGGAGCGGAAGCCGGAGTAGAGGGCGGTGATGCAGTCGTCGAAGTCGCGGAGGGAGGCAATGCCGGTGGCGCGCTGGGGATCGAAGGCGCGAGGGAAGAGGACGGCCTTGCGGCGGAAGCGTTTGAGGAGAGCGCGGAGGAACTTGCGTTCGTAGAGGCGATTCTGCCACTCGTGGAGAGCGGTGGCCGAGGAGTCGAGATCGACTGCGGGCGAGACGCCGATGGCGCAGCGGAGTTGGGGTGGGGCATCGGGGCCGAGGTCGCCGGCGAGCTTGAGTACGAGGTTGCCGCCCATGGAGTAGCCGATGAGAGAGATGGAGGTGAGCTGCTCGGAATTGAGGAAGAAGCGCATGACGTGGTCGACGTCGGAGGACATGCCGGAGTGGTAGAGCGTGGGGGTGAGGCGAGCCATCTCGTAGTCGTGGCCGCCGCAGTTGCGCATGTTCATGCGGATGACGTTGCAGCCGGCGCGCCAGAGTTTGTTGGCGTTGCCGATGACGTACTGCGAGTGGGAGGAGCCTTCAAGGCCGTGGACGATGATGACTGTGGGGCGATTGGGGCGGTCGGGCAGGGACTGCCAGTGACACTCGCAGAGGACCTGGCTGGAGATCTGGGTGCCATGGGCGGGGGAGACTTCTACGAGCTGGCGGGTGGGTGGGGGGAGATGGCTGGGGCGTGGGAGGAAGTTGCCGGCGATGGTTTGGGCGTGGCCGTTGCAGAGCCAGGGTCGGGGATGGAACGCGGGGTAGCCGGGGGGAAAGGGCGCTGGGTTGCAGGGAGGCATTAGCGGGCGCCTCCATTGAGCGTTGTGGCTAGTTGCAGCGTGGCTTCCGCGTTGAGGGGGCCGGTGGGTTCGTCTTCGTGCTTGAAGTAGGTGAAGACTTCGCCTTGTTTCGCGAGTTTGGTGAAGCGGGTGGCGAAGGCTTTTAGCTGGGCGGGGGTATAGCCGCCGTTGCGGCGGAGGCGATAGCAGAAGAAGTTGGCGGTGTGGACTTCGGGAGTGGCGAGGTCGTCGCTTTCGGCGATGCAGAGGGCGGCGTTGTGCTGGTGGAGGAGGGTGTAGATGGCTTCGGTGAACCAGCTTTCGTGGCGGAATTCGAAGGCTAGCTGGAGCTTGGTGTTGCGGAGGGCGGGAGCAGCGAAGAGATCGGCGAGGCGAGTGGGGTCTGCGGCGAAGTTGGGTGGGAGCTGGAAGAGCAGCGGGCCGAGCTTGCTGGTTTGTTGTGCGGGTGCGAGGGAGGCGACGAACTCGGCTACGGCTTCGTGGCTGTTGCGGAGGCGCTGGAAGTGGGTGATGCGCTGCGGGGCTTTGAAGCTGAAGCGGAAGCCGGGAGGGGTGGAGTCGAGCCAGCCCTGGAGCTGGGTGGTGGTGGGGAGGGTGCGGAAGGTGTAGTTGACTTCGACGGAGGTAAGGCGCGAGGCGTAGACGGGAAGGAAGGCGCGGGAGGGGACGTCGGCGGGGTAGAAGCCGGGCTTCCATGTGGGATAGGCCCAGCCGGATGTCCCGGCGAAGAGGTTGCGAGGCGAGGGCGCGAGCGACGCTGGGATGACGGCGGTGAATTTCGGGGCTCGCGGCAAACGACGATCCTTAAGGCGCAGGTGTTGCTCGGGCGCAGGTTTTCGGGTGCTGTCCTAGGGTATATCGGTGGGGGGAATGCGCAAAATTTTGGGGTGGGGAGCAGTTTTCGGATAGGTCTGATTTGAAAGCGTTCAGGATCGCCGCTTCCGAGAAGCTGACTTCTCGATACCAACGAGATCGGTTCTTACTTTGCCACACGGGCGCACAAGGATCAGGCAGTAAGCCTCCCTGCCGGTTACTGGGATACAGGTACGCTTGCAACGAAGCGGGTGAAGGCTTCGTCATCGCGAGCGCCTGCGAGGGCTTGTAATTGCCCTGTCTGCATGGGTGTTAGTTGATCGGAGCTCATGCAGCCGAATGCTTGGATCTCTTCTGCGAAACGCGCGGGCGCATCGGGCAGGCTGTCGCGGCCGTTCATGCGGAACGATGTCGGAGTGAGTGGGCCGAACATCAAACCGCGTCCCAGTTCGGGCCATTGCCCGAGATTCGGTTCTACTCCGGCCGCGCGTGCGAAGAGCAGGGCTGCGGCATGGCAGGGGAGTTCCTGCGGGCCGCCGCGCCGTGCGCGATAGATTTCTACACCGGCCTGCAGTTCCTCGACTGATGGCGCCGGGTGCGCCCCGCTGAAGGTGTAGGCGATCCAGCGGGCCTGCAGTTCGAGGACCGGAAAGTAAGGGCCGACAACACCCAGCATGCCGAGGAAGGCGAGACCGGGCAGCCGCGCCGGAAAGGTGAACTTATACAGGTCCAGATGATGCTCGTCCGCGTTCAGCTCGCGGAGAATCTCTGCGCTCAGGAATGGCATGTTCATGTCATACCCTGTCCCAAACACGATGGCGTCGAAGTCTTCGCTGGTTCCGTCGGGGAAGTGGACGGTCTGCCCCTCGACCGACTCTAGCCAGGGCTTCGTCACGATGCGGCCTTCGGCAACCAGGGGAAGGAAAAACTGGCTCTGGCTGATGTTGGCTTCGAAGATGTTTTCCGGAGGCCTGGGCGCGCCGAACTGCTCGGGGTTTCCGGCGGAGGCGAGGATAAAGCCCTTCAAGCCTTCTCCGACGGCGGCCATTGGGAACGACTCTTCGGCGAGTGCGGCAAATCGGGTGAAGGCTACGTGGTCGGTGGGCACGCCGGAGATGAGTTTCGGCAGGATATAGCGCTGCTTGCGGTTCGTGACTACGACGCGGCTCGCACCCAGCATTGCGAGATCGCTTGCGATCTCCAGCGCACTGATGCTGCATCCCGCGACCAGTACCCGAGATCCGCGAAACGCCTCGGGACGCTTGTAGGAAAAGGCAT
>Ga0302316_10001508_pt1 | contig 18110 bp, 13 predicted proteins | sample III_Palsa_N3_2_FD_200456 | JGI IMG/M metagenome (GOLD analysis project Ga0302316, IMG submission 200456) | Peat permafrost microbial communities from Stordalen Mire near Abisko, Sweden - III_Palsa_N3_2 | ecosystem: Environmental > Terrestrial > Soil > Palsa > Peat permafrost | place: Sweden...
CGCGGCTGGCTCTACAACCTCCGCGCCTCCGGCAAGCTCCTCTTCCCCATCTTCCGCGACGGCACCGGCACCATCCAGGGCATCGTCCCCAAAGCCGCCGTCCCCGAGCACGTATTCGAGACCCTCAAGTCCCTCACCCTCGAATCCTCCCTCGTCGTCACCGGCCGCGTCCGCGCCGACGCCCGCGCCCCCTCCGGCTTCGAGCTCGACGTCGACGACGTCACCGTCACCCAGCGCATCCCCGACGAAACCCCCTACCCCATCCAGCTCAAGGAAGCCGGCGTCGACTTCCTCATGGAGAACCGCCACCTCTGGATCCGCACCCCGCGCCAGTCCTCCATCCTCCGCATCCGCGCCACCATCATGCGTGCTGCAGCCGAGTACTTCGACACCAACGGCTTCATCCGCACCGATCCACCCATCCTCACACCCAACGCCTGCGAAGGCACCTCCGAGCTCTTCGAGATGGACTACTTCGGCGACGACAAAGCCTACCTCACCCAATCCGGCCAGCTCTACATCGAAGCGACCGCCATGGCGCTAGGCCGCGTCTACAGCTTCGGCCCCACCTTCCGCGCCGAAAAATCCAAGACCCGCCGCCACCTAACCGAGTTCTGGATGATCGAGCCCGAAGTCACCTACATGGATCTCGACGGCCTCATGTCCCTCGCCGAATCCTTCCTCACCCACATCGTCACCCGCGTCCTAGAGCTCCACACCACCGACCTAAAGACCATCGGCAAAGACGTAACCAAGCTCGAAGCCGTCATCGCCCCCAGCCCCTTTCCGAGACTCACCTACGACGAAGCCCACGCGATGCTAGTCGACGCCCACGACAAGGGCCTCATCGAAACCGTCCACCAATACGGCGACGACTTCGGCAGCCCCGACGAGACCTACATCAGCTCCCAATACACCAAGCCCGTCATGGTCCACCGCTACCCCTCTGCAGTCAAAGCCTTCTACATGCAGCCCGACCCGCTAGACCCCACCAAGGCACTCTGCGTAGACGTCCTGGCCCCTGAAGGCTACGGCGAAATCATAGGAGGCAGCCAGCGCGTAGACGACTACGACCTCTTAAAATCCCGCATCGAAAGCCACAACCTCCCCATGGCGGCCTTCCAGTGGTACCTCGACCTAAGAAAATACGGCAGCGTCCCCCACTCCGGATTCGGCATGGGCATAGAGCGCTGCGTAGCCTGGATCTGCGGCCTCGAACACGTCCGCGAAACCATCCCCTTCGCCCGCACCCTCAACCGCATCTATCCGTGATTTACCCGGAAGTCCGCAAATCGTTGCTATACAAAGTGGAGAAACGCTGAACTTTGAACACAAGTTAATCGAAGGGCTTTACAAACAGCTTAGGGGCCGCCGCGATGGATCTGGAAGATAGATTATTCGAGCTGAAGGTCCTGCAACCGCTCGGCGATTCAGTAGATCGATATTTTTACGTCAAACTCGTCGGTGTCAGTCATCTGAACCCCGATCGCACCAGTCGAAAAAAGGTCATCAAGACTTTAATTCAGGGTCAAGAGTTGAAGCTACGTAGGGAACCCACGAACATCTACGATCCAAACGCAATTCTCGTTTGCACTGAGGATGGCAGGGGCGCTGGATATCTCGACGCGCGTCTCGCGGGAGATGTTACGCGTAGCATGAAACAGGACGTGCGCTGGCGGTCCTATGTTCGCAGGGTGCTTCATGAAGATGGCACCACCCATTGGGGTGTCGTTGTATGTATGGTCCGATACAACAAGCTGACTGACAATGCTTCATCCACACCAGGTCTAAGCGGGCCTGAATTTCTAGCGAAGCACTACCCGGATTACAAACGTATCGAACCGCAAGCCCCATTAGAAACGCTTCCAAGATGGGCGGTGCTGACTATTGCCGGATTACTGCTGCTTGCCTTAGTAATTGCTATCCATAGCTGCTGAAGAGCAACAGTGCGAAAACTTCGCCATACACACCCTTTGTGCTCTTGCCTCTAGTGGTTATCACGCGACGAGCGCGGCCAGCACAGCCCATCTCCGACCCACCCAAACCCCCTGTCATCCTGAGCGCAGCCGAAGGACCCCGAGTCCGTCCACCTCACCCCTACCCTCAACCCTTTCTCACCAACCCTCGAAGGGGCACGGCTGGTAGCCCAAGGCTTTAGCCTTGGGTCTCCGTGCCATAAACCCGCCCGCGCAAAGCGCGCACCACTCTGCCGAAGGCCGGAGTGCAGGCGAAGCCGGAACGACTAAATTGCATTCCCCAATCCAGCCACTAACTCCACTTACAAAATAAACCCACCAATATCCAACAATTTCCTTGCATTAAATCTTGATAACTGGCAAAGTAACACCTGCGTAGGAGAAGCCCGATGAAATACATATCGCACAACACGATGCGTAGGTCCCCAGAGAGCAATCTCTGCGGCGATCGCCGGGCTTTGTTTATTGCAGCTCAAAGCTGGTAACGCTACACCTACGCACAAACCCAACAACCTAACTAACTCCTGAGTGGCGTTGACGATAGTTACTTCGCTCAAACCTCGACCAACACTGTCGTCGCTTATTCCCTAAGGAACCCCTCTGTCAGTGGCGCACTTCATGGCTACTTCTCCGGTAGGTCCCGCAAGGGCTGGGTTCGAATCCCACAATGCCTTGAAGGATTATTCCCTGGCAGAACTGCGCTCTCCACGCAGCCGCGAACCCGCGTCTGCAGTGAGCGCAAAAAATCAAGTTAGGCCGGTGGCGCAGAGTACAGTTACTTCGCCTGTTAAGCGGGAGGTCGCAGGTTCGAATCCTGCCGCGGACGGTTGTCTGTGTAGCTCAGTGGCAGAGCACCTAACACTGTCCTCGACTTATTCCCCGGCCTATAAACCATCCAGTAACTCTGGATAGAAAGTGAAGCTTGCAATGGGCAGGCCTTATATCAAAGGAGGAACGCCGATAGGCTCCGACTCCTTATGCAAAACCTGTAGTTATGCGCAGATCATGTCGGGCTTCCGCGAGTCCGAGTTACTCACGATCTGCCATAACCCCGACCCGTACATAACCGTGCCCTTCAATATCTACGAGTGCACGCGTTACTACGACAAAAATCGGCCGAGCTACAACCAGATGCAGAAGCTCGCCATCCACGTCGAACCCAAGACCCTCAAGCCCGCCGGCTTCCGTACCGGCCTCGGCTTTCAGGAGTCCGTAAAAGTCACCGTAGGCACCACCGACGATGACGACGAGTACGACGACGACTAACCCATTCGCCGGTGGCGAAGAAGACAGCTACTTCGTAGAGCGCCGTCCGCAAGGACGGAGGTCGCGGGTTCAAATCCCGCCGCAGCCGCAACGCTGACGTGGCTCAGAGCATCACCGCTGCCTTCACCAATTCCCCGGCGAGTACCACCACCACCAGCCACCTTGAAAGGAGGTGCGCCATGAAGTTAAACATCCTCAAGCTCTCACACCTCGCGCGACCCCGCACCCACGAGCGCGCTCCCGCCGCCGTCCTAACCCCGGAGCAGTCACTGCGCCGCAGCGTCCTCGCCTGCATGCTCTGGGAAGACGAGTTCTACGAGTCCGGCGCCACCATCGCGTCGCGCCTCCGCGAGCTCGTTCCCCAGGTCGCGCCCGCCACCGTCGCCGCGCTTGCCATCGAGGCCCGCTCTGCCATGAAGCTGCGTCACGTCCCGCTCCTTCTCGTCCGCGAGATGGCGCGTCACGCCACCCACCGCAGCCTCGTGTCCGAGACTCTCGCCTCCGTCATCCAGCGTGCCGACGAGCTCTCCGAGTTCGTCGCCCTTTACTGGGCCGACGGAAAGCAGCCGCTCTCCGGCCAGGTGAAGAAGGGTCTAGCCGCCGCCTTCCCGCGCTTCGACGAGTACGCGCTCGCCAAGTACGATCGCGCCACCGTCGTTCGCCTTCGCGACGTCCTGTTCCTCTCGCACGCCAAGCCGCGCGACGCAGAGCAGGCCGCCGTCTGGAAGCGTCTCGTCGACGGAGAACTAGCCACTCCCGACACCTGGGAAGTAGCACTCTCCGCGACCAGCGCAAACGGAGCGACCAAGCGCGACACCTGGGAGCGTCTGCTCACCGAGCACAAGCTCGGAGCTCTCGCCCTCCTCCGCAACCTTCGCAACCTGAAGGACGCAGCCGTGCCGGAACACCTCGTCGTCAACGCACTCGCTGCGATGAACGCCGAGCGCGTCCTCCCGTTTCGCTTCCTCGCCGCAGCGCGTCATGCGCCGCAGTGGGAAGAGGCACTCGAGGCCGCAATGTTCCGCGCGGTTTCCGAAGGAAAGCGCCTCACCGGGCACACCGTCCTCATGGTCGACGTGTCCGGGTCCATGATCGCGCCGCTCTCCCGCCGTTCGGAGATGAACCGTGTCGACGCCGCATACGGTCTAGCGGTTCTGCTGCGCGAGATCGCCGAGAAGGTCAGCATCTTCACCTTCTCGAACAGCGCAAAGCTAGTTCCCCCGCGTCGTGGATTCGCTCTCCGCGACGCGATGGAAGCCAGCCAGCCGCACCTTGGAACCAACCTCGGTGCGTCACTCGATGCCGTGCATAAGGAGGTCCCGCGCTACGGCCGCCTCATCGTCATCACCGACGAGCAGCCGCACGATCGCGTCTCCACACCCCGCAATCGCGGATACGTGATCAACGTCGCCTCTGCAAAGAACGGAGTCGGCTACGGAAGCTGGACCCACATCGATGGCTGGAGCGAGTCCGTCATCGACTACATCCGCGAACTCGAGCGCGCGGTCTAACCTCACCAACCGTGCCCGCGCAATCCCCTTTGCGTGGGCACCCACCCCATCCATTCGCCGCCTCCACCAGCCATGCGGCCCGGACGGCGTTTGCTTCAACACAGCCATTCGCACCGATTCGGCGTACCCTGAATTGACGCACCATTGCGCCCGCACCATCTCCCGGCGCACCCAATTCCGCCCCACCAGAACGAGAGGACACCATGAACATCGCCGCCAACGCCACCGAACTCATCGGCAACACGCCCCTGGTCCAACTGAACCGCGTGGCCGCCGGTTGTAGCGCGCGCATCGTCCTCAAGCTCGAGAGCGCGAACCCCGCCGCCAGCGTCAAAGACCGCATCGGCAACGCGATGATCTCCGCCGCCGAGCACGACGGCAAAATCACTCCCGGCGTCACCACCCTCATCGAGCCCACCTCCGGCAACACCGGCATCGGCCTCGCCTTCGCCGCCGCCGTCAAAGGCTACAAGCTCATCCTCACCATGCCCGAGACGATGTCGGTCGAACGCCGCATTCTGCTCCTCGCCTTCGGTGCAGAAATCGTCCTCACCCCCGGCCCCAACGGCATGAAAGGCGCGATCGCCAAGGCGGAAGAACTCATCGCGGCCACGCCCAACAGCTTCATGCTCCAGCAGTTCAACAACCCCGCCAACCCCAAAATCCACTACGACACCACCGGCCCCGAGATCTGGAACGACACCGACGGCGCCGCCGACATCCTCGTCTCCGGCGTCGGCACCGGCGGCACCCTCACCGGTGTCAGCGAGTACCTCAAGTCCCGCAAGCCCGGCTTCTTCACCGTAGCCGTCGAGCCCGCCGACAGCCCCGTCCTCTCCGGCGGCAAGCCCGGCCCCCACAAAATCCAGGGCATCGGCGCCGGCTTCATCCCCAGCATCCTCAAGACCGACCTCATCGACGAGATCATCCAGGTCACCAACGACGAAGCTCTCACTATGGCCCGCCGTCTCCCCAAGGAAGAAGGTCTCCTCGTAGGAATCTCCTCCGGCGCAGCCGTCTTCGCCGCACTCAAGATCGCGAAGGAACCCCGCCACGCCGGCAAACTCATCGTCGTCATCATCCCCAGCTCCGGCGAGCGCTACCTCTCCACCGCCCTCTTCGAAGAGCTCCGCCAGCAAGCCCTCGCCACCCCAACCTCCACCGTCACCCTCTAGAATTTAGCCTTCACTGGGATTCGAACGTTGATCTCCGTACCGGCATTCAGCGCCGAGTCAATCGAGAACGTTCCGTTCACCAGCTTGACTCGCTCACGCATGCTAATGAGCCCGAGTCCCTGTGCCTTCTTGATTGATTCAACATCAAAGCCGACCCCGTCGTCGCTCACGGTGAGTCGAATCTCTCCGGAGATCCCAAGCAGTTGCACGTTGAACCGCGAAGCTCGGCTATGTTTCGCTGCATTGTGCAATGCTTCCTGCAAAACGCGGTACAAGCAGAGGGAAACGGCCGGCGACTCGTGGCTGGGCAACTCTTGACTGTGAAAGTCGATGTTCAATTTCTGCTTTTGTCCGAAGTCCGCGCAGAATCCTCTCATTGCGACTGCAACGCCGAGATGATCCAACGCCGCGCAATGCAGCTCGTGAGACAAAGCCTGGATATCGGAGCCCATCTCCCGGACCTGCTCCCGCAGCCTGTCCATGCGGTTGAGCACATTGCCGTGCAAGCTGGGAATGCCCTTCTTCAGCAGGTCAAGTTCAATCGCGAGGATGGCCATGCGTTGGCTGAAGTCGTCGTGAAGTTCTCGGGCAATCCGGGTGCGCTCCTGCTCCTGTGCCTCAATCAACCGGCTGTTGATGCCGTAAAGCACCTCTTCTGCAAACTTGTGCTCCGTGACATCGATGCAAGAGCCAATGTATCCGGCGAAGGAGCCGTCGGAATTGAATCTGGGCACCCCGATGTCGAGCAGCCAATGATATTGTCCGTCGCGTCCCATGAGCCGGAACTCCATGTTCACCGGCTTCCGCCGATCAAACGCCTGGCTGAAGGTCTCGATACACTGGCGTAAATCTTCCGGGTGAACGCCCTCCGCCCAGCCATTTCCTACTTCTGCCGAAAGTGGCTTTCCAGTGAAGTCCAGCCAGGTCTTGTTGAAGTAGGTGCAGAGCTTGTTGGTGTCGACCATCCAGATCAGCACGGGAGCCGTATTCGATACCGAGCGGAAGCGTTCCTCGCTTTCTCGCAGTGCCGATTCCGCTTGTTTGCGTTCCGTGATGTCCACCGCGATCCCGAGAAAGCGCGACACTTCGCCATCGGTCGCGAAGTAGAATCTCCCGCTGTCCGCAAACCATCGTATGGCGCCATCGTTCCGCACGATACGATATTCCGCGTTGTACTCACTACCCCTTTGCACTGCCTCCGCGACTATCTTGGATACTCGCTCGCGGTCGTCCGGATGAAGTCGTTCCACGAATTCGCGCTCGCCCGCAAGATAAAGGTCTGCGCGAATCCCAAACGTCGGCTCCAGGTCACCAAACCAAATGGCCTGTCCGCTGGCAATGTCCCGATCCCATCCCATTGATTTACCCGACATCATCGCCAGACGAAGCCGGTCGTGGGCGACTGCAACATCAGAAGTAAACTCGCGGTCGACAAGGTAATTGTCCGCAAAGGCCGCGACTGCGAGAATCAGTCCTGCCACCAACACCACGAGCAGCCTGATCTCATGGGTTTCAATCGGTTCGCCTGTTCGGAAGCATTCCCAGACGCCTACAACGGGAAGACCCGATACGGCGAGCATCGCCAGAACAGAACTATATTTGGGGTTTGCCGTGTCCAACAACACCGCATCCTTTAGTTGCGATTTCAGCCTGTGTCCCTCAACGCCTATCCAGACAAACCAAAAAATGGACGCGGTGAACGCTAACCCGACAAGACCCCGTACAGCCGCGGTTTGCGCGCCGCTCAGATCACCGGAAACATCGCGCAACGCCAAAAATACGTTCGTGATCAGGGATGCAAAGGTATACAGGGCTGAGGCGCCCAACATGTGCAGGTAGATGCGCTTCCAGGGGAATTGCGTCCGGAAAATCAACCTCCCCAAAATGACCAGGAGAAACCCATTCTCAACAAAATAGATAGCCTCGAAACGCAGGATCATCGCCGTTCCCTGGTTGGCATATTGATACGGGAACAGGTAGAAGGCATACGCGAAGACCCAGATAAATAGTAGAAGGAGAAAGTTCAGCGTCGATCGGTACGGTCTCCGGCTCGGTAACTTCAAGTGAGGACGGGACGCGACCGCCGCGATCATCAACACGATGTGCAGGAATAGTGGAGGATTGGCGAAAACGAACGACGGAATCCTGCCGTGCAGGACCACGCTGTTGAACCAACCGCAAGGAACCAGCGCCCACACGCCGAAGGCCCCTGCAAGAAAGGACCAGAATAACCGCGTAGCCTGCCTGCTCCCCACCGCATTGCGGATCGCCACGCCGCTCGCCAGCAACAGCAAAATGAGATAACTGATGTCGGTGTATGCAACCAGGGCCGGACCCTGTCCGAGAGTCAGCGCCAAGATCGCCTGCGTCGCCAGAAGACCTGCTCCTACGACCAACCACCCATTGAATCGACCCCCGAGTCTTCGAGAAAATCGTGGGTCCAACATCATTCCTCCCGATTCCGCCTGATATAGGTTCGATCATGCTACCTCAACCCAACCTAAACGTTAGCAGTGCATGAGATTCGATATTCGATGCCCGGCAATCTTGATCAGCAACCGAACCGGTGTAGCACGCACTCCGCCCGCGCTATCATCAACCCAACCATGAACCTCTTCGAACACATCCGCGAAGACACCCGCGTCATCCTCGAACGAGACCCCGCCGCCACCTCGCGGCTCATGGTCTTGCTTTGCTATCCCGGCCTCCAGGCCGTCTGGGTGCACCGCATCAACCACTGGCTCTGGTGCCGTAAACTCAAGCTCCTCGCCCGACTCATGTCCCAGGTCGTCCGCTTCTGGACAGGCATCGAGATCCACCCCGGCGCCATCATCGGTCGCCGCCTCTTCATCGACCACGGCATGGGCGTGGTCATCGGCGAAACCGCCATCGTCGGCAACGACGTCACCCTCTACCAGGGCGTCACGCTCGGCGGCACCGGCAAGATCAGCGGCAAGCGCCATCCCACCCTGCGCGACGGCGTCTTCGTCGGCAACACCGCCAACATCCTCGGCAACATCACCATCGGTGAAAACTCCCGCGTCGGCGCCGGCTCCGTCGTCCTTCGCGATGTCCCACCCGATTCCACCGTCGTCGGCGTTCCTGCCCACATCGTCTACCAGGCCGGCAAGCGCGTCCTCATCACCGATCCCCGCGACATCAACGACCCACTCTCGGACGTCATCATCGCCCTTGCCGACCAGTTCAAGTCTCTCCAAGCCCGTGTCGACCACCTTGAGGGAGATATTCACCAGGTCGTGCTCCACGAGCCCGCCGGCGACCTCCTCGCTGAACGGCAGGAGCGAGCCCAGTACCGAACCGACCTGGAATCCCGTCCCGGCTTCGTGGTCGATGGCGAGGGAATTTAATTACCACTTTGTGGCAAAGACAGCGAAGGGCGCCCGCTGCACGAAACACAGCTAAAGCGCCCGTCGCGTAACCCGAAACGCGGCTAAATCAACTCCAAATCAACGCGTTTCCAGCCAAAAACCGGAATTACTGCTTCGGTGTACCTGATGCAGCCGTCTGCGGCAGCATGCTCTTCGGCACCGGCGGCGGCGTCACCACGTAGTCGACTTTATCCTTGCTGGCAGTTTGGGCAGCTGACAGTGGCCACACATAAGGGGCCGCCGAGGTGTCGCCGTAACCCATACGAGGATAACGGCTTATCGCCACAGTCGAACGGTCGAGACGCACATAGATATCGGCCTTGCTCTTCCGCTTTTCCAGCAGGCTGCTGCCGTCATTGCTCAACTCGATGCTGTGGCCATCCACCGTGAACGCCAGCTTCTCGCCGTCAAACGCATCCGGCACCTTCATACCATCCGCCAGCGGATCCATCGACACCACAGCCGTACCCACGCCAGGAACGAAGAAATACATATACCCAGTGTGCTGTATGTCGTAGTTAAGTTGGACTTTAGCCACCATGCCGTCGATCGACAACACGCCATCGCGAACCCGCGCAGAGATAAGATTCTTCGGCATAGTGTCCTGCGCAGCAGTTGTTGCTGAGTCCACCGGAACAGCCTTCGCCTGCGCTTCTACCTGCGTTGCACCCACCATGGAAAGCGCCGCTACGAGCGTCAGCGCCGAACAAACTTTGAGAGAGAACTGAGACACAAATACCTCCAATCGATTCACAATCGAAATGTTTTAGGTTCGCTACGACATCGATAGAAGCATGTGGATAACCAAACGTCATCCCATCTGCCGCGACCTGCAATCAACCAGTTACAAAGGATCGATCGTTGGTGCTGTGCAAACTTTTGCCTACAATCAGTCTAAATGTTTTCTTGTCGAAATCAGCTAGGCTCCGCGAATAGCCGAACCAACCTTGGTACCCAGTAACTCTATGGCGTGCAACATCTTAGCGTGCGGCAGCGGTCCGCCACTCATCATGAGGGTGACCCGTGAGATACCCCCTAACGCCTCGCTGACGCGCACCATTTTGCGGGCTACGGAATCAGGGTCGCCAACAAAGAAGGCTCCATCCTCAGAGCGCTGGGCGTCGAAGGCGGCGCGGGTGGTGGGTGGCCAGCCGCGCTCGCGGCCGATGCGGGTGAAGGTGGTGGAGTAGGCGGGCCAGAGGGTGTCGGCGGCTTCCTGGGTGGTGTCGGCTAGGAAGCCGATGCCGTGGACGGCTACGTCGAGGGACTCGGGGGCGTGGCCGGCGCGTTTGCCGGCTTCGCGGTAGAGGTCGACGAGGGGGCGGAAGCGGTGAGGTTCGCCGCCGATGATGGCTACCGTGAGCGGTAGGCCGAGCATGCCCGCGCGGACGAAGGAGGCTGGTGTTCCGCCGGCGCCTAGACGGATTGGGAGCTTGGGCTGCAGCGGGCGAGGCCAGACACCTTGGCCGGTGAGCGAGGGACGATGCTTCCCTTCCCACTCGACGCGCGTTTGGTCGCGGAGGTGGAGGAGGAGGTCTAGCTTCTCAGCGAAGAGCTCGTCGTAGAACTTGGTGTCGTAGCCGAAGAGCGGATAGGACTCGATAAAGGAGCCGCGGCCGACGATGATCTCGGCGCGACCATTGGAGATGAGGTCGAGGGTGGCGAAGTCCTGGAAGACGCGGACTGGATCGTCGGAGCTGAGGACGGTGACTGCGGAGGTGAGGCGGATGTTCTCGGTGCGCGCGGCTGCAGCGGCTAGAAGGACTGCGGGCGAGGAGGCGATGTATTCCTCGCGGTGGTGTTCGCCGATGCCGTACACGTCGACGCCGGAGCGGTCGGCGAGTTCGATCTCCTTGAGGAGCTGCTGAACGCGTTCTGCGCCGAGCTCGCCAGGCGCGCGGCCGGAGCCGAGAGGTGTCTCTACGAAGCTGTCTATTCCGATTTGCATGATGTTCATTGGATGAGTGAGGTGGTTGAAGCGACTCATGGCGGCGATTGGGCGCGCTCATGTTCCAATAGATAAGAGAAAAGGAACTGATTGCATCATGCCTCTGAACTGCGGAATTGTCGGGCTGCCGAACGTCGGAAAGTCCACCATCTTTAATGCGCTGACTGCCTCGAAGGCTGCGGCTGCGAACTATCCCTTTTGCACAATCGACCCGAATGTGGGCATTGTGCCTGTGCCTGATACGCGCATGGATCGCATTGTGACCATGGTGAAGCCGCACTCGATTGTGCCCACAACGATGGAGTTTGTGGACATCGCGGGGATCGTGGAAGGCGCGAGCAAGGGCGAAGGGTTGGGCAACCAGTTCCTCTCGCACATTCGGCAGACGGACGCGATTCTGCACGTGGTGCGGTGCTTCTCCGATCCGGAAGTTATTCACGTTGCGGGCGGCGTGAATCCGATCCACGACATCGACATCATCAACACGGAGCTGCTGCTGGCCGATCTCGATACTGTCGAGAAGCGGCTGAACAAGGCGGAGAAGGCGGCGAAGTCGAATGCTGCAACGGCTGCGGCGAAGACCGAACTTAGCACGATTCAGAAGCTGCTGGAGGTGCTGAATGCTGGCAAGCCTGCGCGGACTGCTGATCTTGAGGAGCCGGAAAAGTTGGTGGCTCGCGACCTGTTTCTAATTACGATGAAGCCTCAACTTTATGTCGCCAATGTCGATGAAGATGGCATTGCGGACGGCAACGAGTTCACCAAACTGGTGGAGCAGCGGGCGGCCGAAGAAGGCAGCGAGGTGGTGCGGATCTGCGGCGCGATGGAAGCCGAGATTGCGCAGCTGGAGCCCGCGGAGCGGACGGAATTTTTGGAAGCAGCGGGGTTGGAGGAGCCGGGGTTGAATCGGCTGATCCATGCGGCGTACCGGCTGCTGGGACTGATTACCTACTTCACTTCAGGCGTACAGGAGGTTCGCGCGTGGACGATCAAGCGCGGAACGAAAGCTCCTGGAGCTGCGGGCGTGATTCATTCCGACTTCGAGCGCGGGTTCATCAAGGCTGATTGCTACGCCTGCGAGGACCTGTTCCGCCTAGGCAGTGAGCAGGCCGTGAAGGAAGCGGGCTTGCTGCGCTCCGAAGGCAAAGAGTACGTGGTCAAAGACGGCGACATCCTTTTCTTCAAATTCAACGTGTAGGGTCCTACGGACGGCAAGAGTTATGAGTGTGTGGGGTGGGTGGGTACCCCCTCCCCTCCCCCCTCAGGAGCGATTTTGGCCTCTAACCGACTCAAAGCATTGGGGTTAGGTGCCAAAGTATACCTCCTGCCCGGGAGTGAAAATCGCCTGTAAACGCATGCATCCAAAGAACTTATATGGCTAGATAGGCGATCCAAAGGACTTAGAGCCGGCTTGGACAACGGGTTAGAGCGGACGCGGCTCTAAGTGAACAGCGGGTAAACGGGTAGATTAGGCTCAGATGAACCCCACTCTTTAAGTATAGCGAGTTGGCCGGGGGTATTATGCCAACTTTGGAGAAGTTTTATCTGGCTTATTTGTAATGGTTTACGGGATTTTTAAGGCCTTCAGGGGCTTGACAGGTTTTTGTTTTCGACTGGTTTTGACGAGGGGTGTTCGTGGCGGAACAGGGTATTGCGGAAAAACGGTGGGTGCCACGGGCGAATCCATGGGTAATTGCCGCGACGGTGGCGTTGGCGGCGTTCATGGAGGTGCTGGATACCTCGATTGCCAACGTGGCGCTGCCGCACATTGCCGGAAATCTTGGCGCGAGTACGGACCAGGGGACTTGGGTGCTGACGAGCTACCTGGTGTCGAATGCGATTGTGCTGCCGGCGGGGGCGTGGGCGTCGAGCGTGATCGGGCGGCGGAATTTTTTCATGTCGTGCATTGCGTTGTTTACGGTCGCGAGTTTTCTGTGCGGGATTGCGCCGTCGCTGCCGATTTTGCTGGTGGCTCGGGTGATTCAAGGTGCCGGTGGCGGCGGGTTGCAGCCGATGGCGCAGGCGATCATGGCTGACTCGTTTGACGAGAAGCGGAGGGGTCAGGCGTTTGCGCTGTATGGGCTGGTGGCGGTGCTGGCGCCTTCGATTGGGCCTACGCTGGGTGGATGGATTACGGATAACTATTCCTGGCGATGGATTTTCTATATCAATATTCCGGTCGGCATCCTCGCGTTTTTCCTGGTGTCGCGGCTGGTGGAAGATCCGCCGTGGATCAAGGCGGATCGCGCGAATCTGAAGAACCTGGACTATATCGGGCTGGGATTTCTGGCGCTCGCGATGGCGGGCATGCAGATCTTTCTGGATAAGGGCGAAGAGGACGCTTGGTTCGCGTCGAATTTTATTCGCTTCTTTGCGACACTGTTCATTGTTGGGATGATTGGGCTGATCTCGTGGGAGTGGCGGAAGGAACATCCGCTGATGAACATCAAGTTGTTCAAGTACAAGAATTTTGCGATCTGCTGTTTGCTGATGTTCCTGGTGGGCGGGGTGCTGAATGCGGCGACGGTGCTGCAGCCGCAGTATATGCAGGCGCTGCTGGGTTATACGGCGACTCGAGCGGGAGAGGCGCTGACGGGCGGCGGGATTGCGCTGCTGATCGTGATGCCGCTGGCGGGTGTGGCGACGGGGCGATTTGCGGCGCGGAACCTTGCGGCGATTGGTTTTGTATTCTTCACGGCGGCGTTTTACTACACGTCGACGCATACGACGCTGAACATGTCGTTTGGGGAGAACACGTTTTTGCGCATTCTGCAGATGGTGCCGATTCCATTTTGCTTTATCGCGATTACAAATGCGGCGTATGTGGGATTGCCGCGTGAGGCGTCGAACCAGGTTTCCGGGATTATTAATTTTGTGAGGAACGTGGGCGGCAGTGTGTTGATCGCGCTGACGGGCGCGCTGGTAACGAATCGGACGCTATTCCACGAGGCGCGGTTGCAGAACTATATGCAGCCGGGTGTCTACGGGTACGACAGCCGGATGAATGCGATCTCTGGCGGGCTGATGCACGCGACGGGGAATTCGGGGGCGGCGCATGCGATGGCGCAGGGGGCGATTTATCAGCAGCTGAATCAGCAGGCGGCGGCGATGGGGTATGTGGATGTGTATCGCGTGCTGTGCTGGGCGTCGGTGATTTTGGTGGGGTTTGCGTTTTTGCTGAGTAAGAACCGGCCGGGGGAAGGTGCGCCGGCGGGTGAGGCCGTGCACTAGGTCCTGCGCGGACGGCGAGAGGAAACGCGCGCGGGTTCGCGAGCGGCGGTTTGGATTCCAGGATAAGGGCGTGCCGCTGATGGTTCCTTATGATGGTTGAGGCAGACGCACAGGCGGTGTGTGGTCGACACTGGGGTGATGGCAAAGAAGAAACTGCGGGTAGGGATTTTGTTTGGTGGCCGGAGTGGCGAGCACGAGGTGTCGCTGCGTTCGGCGCGATCGATTCTGAAGGCGATTGATCGGAAGAAGTATGACGTGGTGGAGCTGGGGATTAGCGCCGAGGGGAAGTGGCTGCAGGGTGGCGCGGCGACGAAGTTGCTGGGGGAGGGCGGGGCTGCTGCGGGCGCTGGTGAGGTTGGGATTTCGATTGTGAAGGCTGCTGCTTCGCCGGGTTCGGGGACTGGGCTGGATGTGGTGTTTCCGGTGCTGCATGGGACGTTTGGCGAGGATGGCACCGTGCAGGGGCTGTTTGAGCTGGCCGACATTGCTTACGTGGGGTCGGGGGTGCTGGGGTCGGCTGCCGCGATGGATAAGGACGCGATGAAGCGGATGTTTGTGGCGGCGGGATTGCCGCTGACTCCGCATGTGACGTTGCTGCGGAGTGAGTGGAAGAGCGACGCGAAGAAATGTGTTCGGGTGATTGAGAAGGCGCTGGCGTATCCCGTGTTTGTGAAGCCGGCGAACCTGGGGAGCTCGGTGGGGATTAGCAAGGTGAAGGTGCGTGCGGAGCTCGCAGCGGCGATGGATTTGGCTGCGGGGTTCGATCGGAAGATTGTGATTGAGCAGGGTGTGGGCGGGCCGGGGGTGAAGCCACGCGAGCTCGAGGTCGCGGTGTTAGGGAATGATGCGCCTGAGGCTAGCGTAGTCGGGGAGATTGTTCCGGCGAAGGAGTTCTATGACTACGAGGCGAAGTATGAGTTGAGTGGGCCGGATGAGAGTGTTTGCATTCTGCCGGCGAAGTTGTCGAAAGCGGAAGAGAAGAAAATTCGCGCGATGGCCGTGGCTGCGTTCAAGGCTTGCGATTGCGCGGGGCTGGCAAGAGTGGATTTTTTGATGGCTCCGGGGGTGAAGGGGAAACCTGCGGAGATTGTGGTGAATGAGGTGAACACGATGCCTGGGTTTACGTCGATCAGCATGTATCCGAAGCTGTGGGCGGCTAGCGGGTTGCCGTATGCGAAGCTGATTGACCGGCTGATTGATCTGGCGATGGAGCGGCATCGGGAGAAGATGGAGACTAGCTTCTCGCGGTAGGGTCGAGGGTGCGGCTGGGCTTTCGATCGACAGGGCTTACGATAGACAGAATGAGTTTGACGACGACTTCACTGACTTTGACGGACATTCTTGCGGCGCGCGAGCGGATTGGCGCGGCTGTGTATCGCACGCCGTGCACGCGGTCCGAGATGCTCTCGCGGATGACGGAGCAGAGCGTTTTTTTGAAGCTTGAGAATCTGCAGATGACGGGGAGCTTCAAGGAGCGGGGCGCGCTGAATAAGATTGCGATGCTGACTCCGGAGCAGGCCAGGCGGGGTGTGGTGGCGGCTAGCGCGGGGAATCATGCGCAGGGGGTTGCGTATCATGCGACGCGGCGAGGGATTCGCGCGGTGATTGTGATGCCGCTGACGACGCCGCTGGTGAAGGTGACGGCGACGCGTGGATTTGGCGCTGAAGTAGTGCTGCACGGCGGCAACTACGATGAGGCTTGCATCGAGGCTACTCGGTTGTGCGAAGAGCAGGGCATGACGTTTATTCATCCGTTCGACGACCTGTTGGTGATGGCGGGGCAGGGGACGATTGGGCTGGAGTTGCTGGAGCAGGTGGAGGATCTGCAGGCGGTGGTGGTGCCGATTGGCGGCGGGGGATTGATTGGCGGGATTGCTTGCGCGGTGAAAGAAATCAAGCCGAGCGTGCGGGTGATTGGGGTGCAGACGTCGCGGCTGCCGTCGATGCGCGATGCGATTGAGGCGCATCATCCGGTGACGCTGGAGCCGGCGACGACGATTGCTGATGGCATCGCCGTGCGGCGCGCGGGTGAGGTTACGTTTCCGGTGGTGGCGAAGTATGTCGACGAGATTGTTACCGTCGACGAGGATGAGATTGCTAGCGCAATTCTGACGCTGCTGGAGCGGGAGAAGACGCTCGCGGAAGGTGCCGGCGCGACGGCGCTGGCGTCGCTGCTGCAGAAGCGGACGTCGCTGGCGGAGGGAACGCGGACGGCGGTGCTGGTGTGCGGCGGCAATATTGATGTGACGTTGCTGAGCAGGATTATCGAGCGCGGTTTGGTGCAGGATGGGCGCTTGATTCGGCTGAGGATTCATTTGCTGGATAAGCCTGGCGCGCTGACGGAGTTGACCACGCTGATTGCTGCGCATCGCGTGAACATTGTGGATACGCTGTATAACCGCGCGTATTACGGTGTGAACCTGGGCGACACGACCATCGATATCACGATGGAGACGCGCGGACGCGAACAGGTGGAGCAGTTGCTGGCCGCGATGAGCGAAGCCGGATACAAGCACAGCCGCGTGCTCTAGTGCTGCGCGCACGGCAAGAGCGCTTCGCGTGGTGCTGCGCGCTCGGCGGGTGGGACGGGCAACAGCAACGGTCCTGGCGCCGTGGGCACACGTTTCGCGACACGGAGTCGCAGCGGGGTGTACGGTGCGGATGGGCTGTACTGCGCTAGTGGTTGGTACCGCCTGGATGGATGGTATAGCGCGGATGGGCGGGGCGACTGGGTTATTCGTCGTCCTCTTCGTTGTCGGCGGCTTCATCGTCATTCTCCTTCTGGCGTTCGACTAGCTCTTCGAGGAAGAGTTCAGTGTCCTGGACTTCTTCGGGATCTTCGTCGGGGGAGAGGAGGGCGCCGGTGTCGTCATGAACGAACTCGCGGACGACCTGGGAATCGTTGTGGGTAACGTTGCGGGCATTGCCTGAGGCGATTTGCAGGTTGTAGAGCATAGCGGCGGCGCGTTTGGGTTCGAGGCGATTCTGGCCGAGCACGGTGAGGACCATGGAGAGGGCGAGTTGGACAGCGTTGGCGTCTTCGAGGGGCGGGAAATCGAGGATAACGGGGCCGCGGGTGTTGGCGTAGTACTCGGCCAGGAGAGGCTCGCGGCGGATGGCGGCGGCTTCGTCATTGCCGAGGCTGTAGAGGATGTTGCTGGTGCCGTCGTCGGGCGGGTGGAGGGCGCGGTGATGGGCGTTGGCGTTGGCGTGGTGGAAGCAGAGAGGCTTGCCGCGTAGGGCAGGCGTTTGGCAGCGGCGACCGCTGGGACGGATGTGACGACAGTAGATGGTGGGCATGGTTACTCCTTGAGGGCCGAGGGGTACCCCCCTCCCTTACTTTCACTTTTCGTTAGCGAAGTCGTTTGGAATGTGTAGATTGACAATTGGACGCTGCGTTCAACCTGCTCATTCGAGAAGGGTTAGGGGTATCTATTTCTTTCTATTGAGGTTAGGGGGTTAAATGTGAAAACTGCAGCGGCGGTTTGCCGATGCAGCTTTGGAATTTTGTCTCTACTTCAAGTGTAGCGGGTGGGTGGGGGTAACTATGCCAGGTTTTGAAAAGATTTATCGCCAGTGTTTATAGGGGGGTTGGCGATTTTTGGTGGGTTGGG
>Ga0302316_10001509_pt1 | contig 18106 bp, 12 predicted proteins | sample III_Palsa_N3_2_FD_200456 | JGI IMG/M metagenome (GOLD analysis project Ga0302316, IMG submission 200456) | Peat permafrost microbial communities from Stordalen Mire near Abisko, Sweden - III_Palsa_N3_2 | ecosystem: Environmental > Terrestrial > Soil > Palsa > Peat permafrost | place: Sweden...
TGTCGAAGGAGGACCAGGCGGGGGTGTTGGGGCGCGGGCCAATGACAGGGTTCTGGGTGGTGACGATCGTCATGGTGCCGCGGTGGGCGCGGTGGCTTTGGACGATGCGGTAGACGAAGACGGCGAGGACGGCGGCGAGGAGGAGGAAGTGGCGAGGGCGTAGTTGCATGGGGTCTCTTGAGTTGGGCCGGGGCTAAAGCCCGCTGCTAATCCGGAAGAGCAAGTTAGTGGGTGCGATCAGTTAGGTAGCGGGCCAGTGACATGAGGGGATTGGCGGCGTCGCCAAAGGGGGCAAGGGCCTGGTCAGCATCGGCGATGAGTTCGGCGGCATCATGTTTGGATTGGGCGATGCCATAGACGGCGGGCCATGTGGCTTTATCGGCGGCGGTGTCTTTGCCGGCTGTTTTGCCGAGTTGCTCGGAAGACTGGGTGACGTCGAGGATGTCGTCGACGATCTGGAAGGCGAGGCCGGCGGACTCTCCGAAGGTTCTCAGTTGGGCAATGATGTTTTGAGAGGAGCGGCCATCCCACATCTCAGAGGCGAGATGTGGGGCACCCGGTGTCTCTTGTCGCGCAAGAAGATGTCCTAGTCCCAAGAGGCCGCCGCAGACGATGGAGGTGGTGATGAGGGCGCCGGTTTTGGCGCGGTGGATACGCTCGACGAGTTCAGCGGTGGGTTTGTGGCCTTCGCCTTCAATGTCCATGACCTGGCCGCCGATCATGCCGGGAGGCAGGTAGCCGCCGACGCCGGTGCCGATGGCGAGGGAGAACTCGCGGAGGATCTCGACGATGGTGGCGGGTGGGGTGGGGAGTTGGGCGATGGTTTGGAAGGCGAGGGTCTGGAGGGCGTCGCCGGCGAGGATGGCGATGGCTTCGCCGAAGACGACGTGGCAGGTGGGCTGGCCGCGGCGGAGGTCGTCGTTGTCGAGGGCGGGGAGGTCGTCGTGGATGAGGGAGTAGGTGTGGACGAGCTCGATGGCCGCGCCTAGCTCCGCGGCGCCGGGAGGTAGTGTTCCGGCGACCATGCGGGCGGCTTCCATGCAGAGGATGGGGCGGAGGCGCTTTCCTCCCGCGAAGGTGGAGTGGCGCATCGCCCGGTGAATGGAGTGGGGCTCGATGGTGGCGGCTGGGAGCAGGCGTTCTAGGGCGGCGTCGGCGAGGGCGGCACCGGTGGTGAGGATGGATTTTACGTCGTGAATTTGGGTAGACATCAGCTAGACGATTTTACGCGAGCGGTCGAGGGTGTAGCCGAGCAGAAGCAGAGCGCAGGCGCTGACGGCGAGGCCGAGCTTCTGGTCGGCGGTGCGTTGCCAGGTGATGTCGATGGTGGAGAGACCGGCGGAGACGGGGATGGCGAGGAGTCCGTCGTCGCGGTGGACATGAGGGAAAGTCCTGAAGAAGCGGCAAGTTGGGCAGCCCGTAGTGACTTGCCAGTTGGGATAGTCGCGGAGGTTGAGGATAAGGATTTTGGGTTCGGAGATGTTGAGACGGAGGCGGAGCGGGGCCTGCGCGGAGACGGTGTCTTCGTACGGGATATCGTCGGAGTCGAAGTCGGGATTGGTGGAGTCTGGGTTGGGGAGGGTGTTAGGGGCGAAGGCGGTGGGGTCGGAAGAGAGCCAGTAGCCGGGCGAGTCGGTGCGGAGGGTGTCGCCGTGAGCGTTGGTGGGGGTGTACTCGTCGGTGGGAGCTACGCCGCGGTGAGTGGTGAAGGCCTGGAGGACGGCGGTGGGTAGGTCGGAGGGGTCGCAGGGTTGGCGGTAGAGGTGGATGCAGAGGAGGGAGAGTAGCAGGGGGCCGAGGAGAGCGGTTAGCTTCAGAGGTTCCCCACTCATCGCGCGGCTGAATCGTGCCCCGGACGGGACCCCGAACCGCGCGATGAATGGGCCACCCGGATTTTTGAGGTTGAACAAGAGGGCGAGGGTGAAGGCGAGGACGGCAGAGAGGATGGTGAGGAGTCGCCAGGGGAATTGCAGGAAGGCGAGGTTGGGGAGGTGGTTCCAGATGGGGGTGGATGCCGGGATGAGGAGGAAGGCGATGAGGAGGGTGAGGATGAGGAGCATTGCCGGTGTCGAGGAGGGCGGGTCTTGAACAGCTGAGAGCTGAGAGCTGAGAGCTGAGAGTTTGAGGTGGCGAATGAAGAGAGTGATGGTTGCGGCGAAGGTGAGGAGGAGCAGGGTGACGGCGAGGAGGCTGGCGGTGTGGAGGACGAGGTTGTGGGGTTCGTCGGCGGTGCGGGTGAAGAGGAAGTTGTCCTGGAAGCGCATGTTGGGGATGATGGCCATGGCGATCTGGACATAGCGGCGTTCCCAGGCTGCGGGGATGAGGTAGAAGGCGGGGAGGGCGAGGCCGAGAGCTGTGCCGGAGATGTAGGTGGTGAGGAGTTGGAAGCCGGAGCTGCGGGTCTCTCCACTGCGCATCGCAAGAGCGCGATGCTCCGGTCGAGATGACAGTTTTATTACTGATGCGAGGCGGAGGATGGCGAGGAGGGCGAAGGTGTAGCAGCCCATGACGGCGGCGGGGGCGTTGGTGAGCCAGAGGAGGGCGATGGGGATCGCGATGCCGGGGATGGTGGGTCTTCTGCGCAGGACGGCTAGGAGGAGGAGTGGAATCCAGGCGGCGGCGAGGAGCTCGGCGTAGGCGGTGCGCTCGAAGGCGTTGAAGAGCATGTAGGGATTGGCGAGATAGAGGATCGAGGCGAAGAGTGCGGCGTTGGAACCGGTGAAGTGGCGGGCGAGGTGGTGCATGGAGAAGCCCGCGGCGGTGAGGGCTATCCAGGTGAAGACGATGGGCGTGGCGTTGATGGGGAAGATGAGGGTGAGGATGGCGCCGAGCATCCAGCTTAGGGGTGGGTAGAAGATGAAGCGGGGTTCGCCGGCGTTCCAGGCGGCGGAAAAGATCCAGTGGGGGTAGAGGGTGCCGTGGCGGATTTGCTGGGCGGCGTCGAGCCAGCTTTGGAGGTGGAAGTCGAGGTCATGGCCGCAGGAGCAGCCGTGCAGGATGAGCGGGAGGATTGCGAGGAGGGCCGCGAGAGGGATGAGGATGTGGTGGCGGCGCATGGTCTTAGAGTAGCGCGGGCAAGAAGCAGATTTCTCGGCTTCGCTCGAAATGACAACCTAAGCAGGGTTCAGGGCAGTAGGGTGAGTGTGTGGGTGGGTTGAGTGGGGTGCAGCGGCAGACGGAAGGTTGTGCCATTGAGCCAGGGGAGGAACTGGTCGAGGTAGTGAGGGCTTGCAGGGTTGCCGGACTGGCCGGTGGTGATGTTGGCTGTGGTGGCTTGCGGGTTGCCAAGGTCTGCGGTGAAGCGCTCGCTGGGGCCGAAGTGCGGGCCGTTGGCTTTGATGGTGGTGCCGTCGCCGCCGGTGGAGCGAGAGCCCGGGTTGGCGGGGGCGCCGAGGAGGCGATCGGCGAAGGGGAGCATGGAGAAGACGGGATGATTGATTTCGATGGGATGGGTTGGGCCGAAGCGCCAGGTGGCGAGGTTTGCGGGTGCGCCGGATTCTTTGAGGCCGTGTTCGACGGCGGCGGCGAGGAGGTCGTTCCAGTTGGCGAAGCCAGGTGGGAGCCAGCGCCTGGGCGTGTGCTGGAGGAGGGTTTCGAGGGCGACGGATTGCTCGTCCCAGTCGTAGAGATGGAGGAGGTCTTCGGGGCGTACTTTGGTGTCTTTTGTGGTGCCGTCGTGGGCGGCGATGCGGGGGACGAGGAGGAGAGGCCAGAGCTTGGCGCGGGCCGCCGCGACAATGGTGGGAGCTACGGCGTTGGAGGAGACATCGCCGTTCCAGGTGCGAAGGATGTCGGCAGCTTGATGCAGACGGGTGGCGTCGTGAGCGAGGGTGGGATCGGCTTTGAGCGCGGCTGGGGAGATGTGGTCTAGGGCATAGGTGAGGCGCTGGGCGAGGAGGAGATCGAACTCGGAGTGGACGTCGAACTGGAGGGCCAGCATGTCGGCGGGGGTTAGGTTGGTGCGGCTGGCGAGGCGTTTGTAGATACGTTCGGTGCGGTAGGGCGGGGCCCAGTCGAGGGCGACGGCGTAGGGGTAGTTGTCCGGCGTGATACGGGCGTTGGCGGTGGCGAGGACGCCGTTGGGCGGGTCGACGATGGCGGGTAGGTCGTTGTAGGGGATGTAGCCGGACCAGGTTTGGGAGACGTCGAGGGCGTCGACGGGGACGGGCGAGATGGGCGAGCCGACGGTGTAGTCGATGGTGGGGGTGGTGGTTGCCAGTGCGGGCGGTTGCTGGGATTCGCCGGGGGATTCGTCGATAGAGTCTTCTTCGTCGGGAGGCGCGGGGCCGATGAGGATGGTGGTCTGGGTGATGCGGGGGTGGTGGACGGCGGGGCCGCGGATGGGGATGGCGCCGAGGGCGTGGTAGCCGATGTGGTTGTGGTCGTCGGCGTAGATGAGGTTGAGGGAGGGGCCGCCGAAGCTGCTGAAGGCGGCGACGAGAGAGGGGCCGTCGGGGGCCGCGTTGACGGCGAGGAAGGGTGAGGTGACGGTTGCGGGGTCGTAGATGACCCAGGCGAGCGAGAGGGCGCGATGTTCGCTGTGCAGGAGTGGGGAGATGATGGGAGTTTCGATCTGCGTGACGCCGGGGGTGCGGGCGGACATGGTGGGCGGGGAGAAGGTTTCGGTGGTGGTGAGGACGTCGAGGTCGATGTCGTGGCCGCCGCGGACGACGATGTGCTCGGGGTGGTGGGTGACGGGGGACCAGGAGCCGTCGGGGTGTTGGAATTCTTGATTGGAGCCGGAGCCGCGGAGGTGTTCGATGCGGACGTCCTGGACGTCGGCGCCGAGGTTGGTGAAGCTCCAGGCGACGTGTTGATTGCGACCGACGATGATGAACGGGACGCCGGGGAGGGTGAAGCCGGAGACGTCGAGCGAGGGGTTGGTGGTGGAGGCGGGGGCGTGGAGGGCGGCTTCGTACCAGATGTCGGGCATGCTGAGGGAGAGGTGCATGTCGTTGGAGACGAGTGGGGCTCCGGAGGCTGAGCGTGAGGCGGTGACGGCCCAGTTGTTGGAGCCCGAGCGGCACTCGGGGCAGCGCTGGCTGGGGAACTGGTTGGCGAAGTGGAGGATGTCCGCGGGGGTGGCAAGAGATTGGGAGTGGTCGAGGGGAATTTGCTCGACTTCGGGGACTGAGAGGGTCAGATCGGGCTGCGGTTGGGATGGCGGATGGTCGCGCCAGGAGCCGACGGGGTAGAGGTCGGCGAGGAGGTTGGCGGGGAGGTGGGCGCTGAGGGCTTCACGGCGGAGCTTGGTGGGGAACTCGGTGGAGAGGTCGGCGAACATGGCGAGGGAGACGAGGAGGCTGTCGCGTGGGGACCAGGGCGCGGGCTGATAGTGGAGGAGATGGAACTCTACGGGGAGGGTATCTGGGTGAGTTTTGATGAAGGCGTTGACGCCGTCGGCGTAGGCGTCGAGTTGGTGGAGTTGCTCGGCGGGCATGGCGGCGATGGCGCGGTCGGCGGCGGCGCGGACTTGCAGGGTGCGCTGGAGGCGGTCGTGTTCGACGAGGTTGGAGCCGAGGAGTTCGGCGAGGGTGCCGGCGGCGTGGCGGCGAAGTATGTCCATCTGCCAGAGGCGGTCTGAAGCCGTTATGTAGCCTTGGCTGAACAGCAGGTCGTCGAGGTTGGAGGCGGTGATGGAGGGGACGCCTTGGGCGTCGCGGGTGACGGTGACGGGTGCGGTGAGGCCGGGGGTGCGGAGCGTGCCGTCGAGCTGCGGGAGGGCATCGCGCATGGCGTGGCGGAGCCAGATGGCGGTGGTGATTGCGGCGATGAGGACGAGCGTGGTGAGGATGCCGAGGGTGATGGAGATGCCGCGCAGCGTGAATCGGCGCAGCTTGCGGGGGGCAGGCGCGCTGGGCTGGGTTGTGGTGTCCGGGTGTGGCTGATCGTGTTGAGAGAGGCTCATGCGTTAAGCGTGAGTGTAAATGGTGGGGTATCAGGACGCTTCGGCTACTGGGAGAGCATCAATGAAGACCGGTGGCGGTGGGAGCACGGGTGCGCGCTCTGGAAAGAGCGTGGGCTGAGGACGTTTGGGCAAGGTGAAACGAATGACGAGGGTGAGAAGGGCGAGGATGAAGAGGATGAAGAGACTGCCTTCGGGACCGGTGAGGCCGCCTGAGAGTAAGGGGCTGCCCATTGGATGCGATTGCAGGAGATGGCCTTTCGCCATCATTCCACTATCGGCAACGCCATAGATGCAGGACTGTGCCCAATCCCATGTGATGTGCATGCCGATGGCCCACCACAGGGAGCCTGTTCTCCACAGGGAATACGAGAAGACTAAGCCGACGAGGAAGACGGAGAGAAGACCGATGGGCGACTCGCCGGGATTTTTGCCATGGCCGACGAAGAAGATGATCGAAAGGAAGGTCGCGGCCAGCCAGAAACCGAGTGCGTTCCGGTAGGGATTGCCGGGGGGAAGTATTCCACTGAGACCGCGGGCGATGGTGTATTGAAGGTAGCCGCGGAAGGCGTACTCCTCGGCGAACCCGACCAGAGTGAAGGCTCCGAGCAATTCGAGTGCGGAGATGAAGGCCGCGCGGCCGGTGATGGCGAAGCCGGTGAAGACCAGGAGATGCGATATCCAAAGCAGGCCGACCAAGAGCGATAAGGCGCAGACGCCGCTGATGAGGCCTTTGATGAAGTCCGCGATGTAGGGCTTGGGGGGGATACCGTAAACGCCGATCCGGCGGCGCTCGATGCGGGACATGATCCAGGACAACAGGAGGATGAGAACGAAGGGAATGCCGTGCGAGAAGATGGCGTCCCTTGGGGGCATCTCCGTGCTTCCGGCTGCTTGCGCGGACTTCTGCGCGTTGGCGGCAGCTTTTGAGGCGGCGAGCGCGGCGGGGTGATGCTGATAGTAGAGGTGGAAGCTGGTGCGGACCGCCATGATGGTGAGGACGATCATGGCGATGAAGATGAGGAGGCCCCATCCGGCGCGCAGGCCGTAGGGGCCGAAGAAGATTTGCTGCATGGTTGAGCGCTGCGGGGCGACAGGGGTTTCTGCGAGGGGCTGGTCGTCGAGGGGGTCCATTAGGCGTGGCTTCTCCTGAAGCGGTGTTTGGATAACACAGATGATACGCGAGGGATGGCGCGGAAGTTCACTGGAGGCTCGGATATGCTGGAGGTGTTGGCCTATGCGTTTTGCCGGAAGGATGTACGAGCTTGAACTGCCGCGTTTTTTATCACGATAACTGTTTTGACGGAGCCTGCTCGGCTGCGTTGTTTACGCGGTTTCATAGGGAGTGTGTGGGGACGGCTTCGAGCTTCGATTACCTGGGGATGAAGCATACGGCGGGTGCGCTGTTTGAGGAGAGCTGGTTTCAGGTCGATGGGGAGAATGCGATTGTGGATTTCAAGTATTCGCCTTCGCCGCGGGTGACGTGGTGGTTCGATCATCATCTGTCGGCGTTTATGACGGCGGCGGATGAGGCGAATTTTCGCGCGGGGCAGGTGAATGCGGATGGAAGCCCTGGGCCGAAGGCGATGCGGGAGTTTTTCGATCCGAAGTATACGAGTTGTACGAGCTGGATCGCGCATATCGCGAGCACGAAGTTTGGGATGGATGTGACGCCGCTGGCTGAGTTGATCTATTGGGCGGACATTGTCGACGGCGCGAAGTATGAGAGCGCGAAGGCCGCCGTCGAGATGGAAGCGCCGGCGATGAAGTTGACGATGGTGATTGAGAGCGCGGCTTCAAGTGCGTTAGTTCAGCGATTTATTCCGCTGCTGACGGAGATGCCGTTGCAGGCGGTGTTGGAGCAGCCGTTTGTGCAGGAGTTGATTGGGCCGCTGATGGAGCGGCACTGGGCGGGAGTGGAGTTGATACGCGAGCGGGCACACAGCGAGCGGGGCGTGATCTCGTTCGACATTACGGACCAGCCGACAGAGGGGTACAACAAGTTCATTCCGTACTATCTGCATCCCGAGGGGACGTATAACGTGGGGCTGTCGAAGTCGAGTTTCAGGAACAAGGTGAGCGTGGGGACGAATCCGTGGACGAAGAGGCCGGTGAGCGAGCTGGTGAACCTGGCGGCGATCTGCGAGCGGTACGGCGGGGGCGGGCATGCGCGGGTGGGAGCGATCAGCTTTCCGGTGGAGAAGGAAGATGAGGCGCGGATGGCGGCGGCGCAGATTGTGATGGAGTTGAGAGACAGAGGTTAGGCTGGCGGGCGCTATGCAGCCACGAGCAAGAAGCAGCTTCCTCGGCTTCGCTCGGAATGACAAATCGTTGATACGAGCTGAAGCTGTTAGTGGCCGAGGTGGAGCTTGGTGACGTCGTTGAAGAGGACGAAGACGGCGAAGAGGATGAAGCAGACGAAGGCGGCCTGGTAGATGCGCTCCTTGAGGACGAGGTTGACGTCGCGGCGCATGATGGATTCGATGAGCAGGAAGACGATCATGCCTCCATCGAGGATGGGGAGCGGGAGCAGGTTGAAGATGCCAAGGTTGATGGAGATGTTGCTCATGAGGCGGAGCAGCGTCCAGATGCCCATCTGGGTGGCCATGTCGATCTGCTGGGCGATGCCTACGGGACCGCTGAGGGAACTGACGGCGACGTGGCGGGTGAACATGCCCTTGAGGACGCGGAGGATGAGGGTGGAGTCGTCGCGGTTGTCCTTGTAAGACTGAACGAAGGACTGGCCGAGAGGGAGCTTCTGGACCTCGACCGGGACATGCGTTGCTTTGAAACCGATCAGATACTTGATAGCGCCGGCGCCGTTGTCACCCTTTTCGGGAGTCAGTTGCATGGTGAGGGTTTGGCCGTGCCGCATAACGAGCAGGGTTGCGGGCGCGCCTCTGCGGTCCTGGAGATAGGAGACGAGCGTGTCGAGCGAATGAATCTGTAGCGCGTCAATGCGTGCGACGCCGTCGCCGGGTCTGAGGCCTGCGCGGTCGCCTGGGCCGCCGGGTGTGACTGTGTCAACACCGAGTGGCTCAGCTTGTTCGCGGGGGATGAGGCCGGTGGAGGGCAGCATGTCGGGGCCGGGCTCATTGGAGCCGTCACCGGCGGAGATGGTGAGATCGCGGCTGGCGAGCTGACCGTTATGGGTATAGCTGAAGGAGACGGCGTGATTGACGTTGAGCGCGGAGTCTTTGAGGATCTGGTCCCAGGTGGGGTTGGCGTCTCCGCCGAAGCGGACGATGGTATCGCCGGGAGCAAGGCCGTCGCGCGCGGCCGGGGTGTTGAGCGGAACGTAGTCGACGACGGCGGGGCCATCGAGATACTTGTCGACCTCGTGGTGATAGTGGGCGACGAGGGTGAGGAGGAAGAAGGAGAGGACGAAGTTGGAGGCCGGGCCAGAGAGAGCGATGAGGACACGCTGCCAGCGGGGGCGGGCGTTGAACTCGGCTTCGTCGATGGGGTTGATGTCGACACCGAGGACGTCCATGGCCTTGGAATCGCGGGAGGGGTCACCGGGGGCGTCGCCTGCCATTTTGACGTAGCCGCCGAGGGGCAGGATGGAGATGCGGTAGTCGGTGTCGCCGTGTCGCCAGCCGAAGAGGCGGGGGCCGAAGCCAATGGAGAAAGTTTCGACGCGGACGCCGCATAGCTTGGCCACGGCAAAGTGGCCGAACTCGTGGACGAGGACCATGAAGCCGAGGACGATGGCGAATTCTACGATGACGAAGACGATGTGCATGAAGTGTGTGCGGCTACTTTCGGGGAGAGGAAGCAGGTCCTTCGCTCAGGATGACAATCTATTGGTTTGATGCGATAAGCTCTCTGGCTCGATCGCGTGCTGTGCGGTCGGCGGCGAGCACCTCAGGGATGGACGCCGGGGAGCCGCCGTTGGTGAGCGCGAGCACACGCTCGATTGTACTTGGGATGCCCAAAAAGGGCAGCCTGCCGGCGAGGAAAGCTTCGACGGCTATCTCATCGGCAGCGTTGAGGGCGATGCAGTGGTTTTGGCTGGCCGCGGCGGCTTCGTAGGCGAGGCGGAGGCAGGGGAAGCGTTCGAAGTCGGGGGGCTGGAAGTCGAGTTGGGCGAGGGCGGCCATGTCGAAGGTGAGATCGGATGCGATGCGTTCGGGCCAGGCGAGGGCGTAGAGGATGGGGAGGCGCATGTCGGTGACGGAGATCTGGGCGAGGATGCTGCCGTCTATGAATTCGACCAGCGAGTGAATTGTCGATTGAGGATGGACGGTGACGCGGACCTGCGTGGGCGGGAGGTTGAAGAGGCGGCAGGCTTCGATGATCTCGAGGCCCTTGTTGAGCATGGTGGCGGAGTCGACGGTGATGCGTTGGCCCATGACCCAGGTGGGGTGTTTGAGGGCCTGCGCGGGGGTGATGCGGTCGAAGTCGGCGAGGGGCGTGTTGCGGAAGGGGCCGCCGGAGGCGGTGAGCCAGATTTGCTTGACTTCGTTGGCCGAGCCGCCGCGGAGGCATTGGTGGATGGCGTTGTGCTCGGAGTCGATAGGGAGGAGCGTGGCGTTGTGCTCGCGGGCGGCGGCGAGGATGAGATCGCCAGCGGCGACGAGGCATTCTTTGTTGGCTAGGCCGACGGTTTTTCCAGAGAGAACAGCGGCGTAGGTGGCTTCGAGGCCGGCGACACCGACGATGGCGGAGACGACGAAGTTGGCCTCAGGGAGCGTGGCGACGCGGACCGTGCCGGCGGTGCCGTGGACGACTTCGATGCCGGTGATGCCTTTTTCTTTGAGGCGAAGGGAGAGTTCGGCGGCGAGTTGCTCAGTGGAGAGCGAGATGAGCTGCGGACGCCAGCGGACGCACTGGTTGAAGGCGATGTTGACGTTCGAGCCGGCTGCGAGGGCTACGGGATGGAAGCGGTCTGGGTGCGACTCGCAGAGGCTGAGGGTGCTCTGGCCGATGGAGCCGGTGGAGCCGAGGAGGGCGATCTTCTTCACTGGTCTATTTTCGCAGATGCGACGGACTGCTGAAGGTTTAACCAGGTGACGGTGTTCCTTATTGGCTATTGGGCTGGCGTGGACGGGAGTTCGCGGATCTTGATGTTGCGGAAGGATACGGGAAAGCCGTGGTCCTGGAGGAGGAGGTAGCCGTCGTTTGCTTCGCCGAAGTGGGGGTAGATGTGGAACTTGCTGGCGGCGACTAGGTCGCGGAACTCGGGAGTCGCGCGGTCGTAGTCGAGGACCTTGACTCCGTTGAGCCAGTGCTCGCCGTGGGTGCCGTGGATGACGATGCGGGCGGTGTTCCACTGGCCGATGGGCCGGGTGGGCTTGGACTTCGATGCGGGAAGGATGTCGTAGAGCGAGGCCAGGGTGCGGTTGCCGTCGCGACCTTTTTTGGCGTCGGGGTGGAGGGCGTCGTCGAGGATCTGGTACTCGAAGCCGACATCGGAACCGTGGCCCTGGTGGCCTGGAGCGAAGGCGGGGTCGACGAAGTACTTGATGCCGGAGTTGGCGCCCGGGGTGATGCGGAAGTCGACGGAGAGTTCGAAGTTGGCGTACTTGCGGGTGGTGAGGATGTCGCCGGCGTTGCCGCCCTCTTCGCCGCCGTGTTCGGTGACGGAGAGGAGGCCGTCTTTGACCTCCCAGCCGGTGGCTGGGAAGTCTGGGCCGTGGGTGCTGCGCCATCCTGCGGTTGTCTTTCCGTCAAAGAGGAGACGCCAGCCATGGGCCTTTTCCTGGCGGGTGAGGGTGTTGGGGGCTTGGGGGAAGGCGGGCAGCGCGAGGAGGAGGATTGCGGCGGCGAGAGTCGGTGTGCGAGTACGCATGATGACAACGATACTTGTGGGCTGAGCGGGTTGGGTAGTGGGATGAGGGTATTCCTCTAGCTGGGTACCCGGCATGGATTCTTCGGATACAATTTGACGAAATCTAAATCCAAGAGATCCCCGCCTAACAAGTAAGGAGTCGGCATGTCACGAAGCTCACGGAGTTTTTCGTATTTCAGCGCAGTTCTTTCCTGTGCTCTTGCATGCTGCCCGTTGACCTCATGGGCAAGGGGCGGGGATGCTCAGCCTTATCCCATTCAGGGCAAGGTGCTTTCGAACTCTGCCAAAGGAGCGCATTCCTACCAGGTTGAGACCGACAGCAAGATCTACCTGCTGATGTGCGAAAAGGTAAAGGGTTTCCACATGGGTTTGCCCGATTGCAAAGTGGACGACAAGCCGATTGCAGCCGGCGATACGGTCCAGCTTCGTGTGGACGGCGATTGGGCCTATATCCCGGCGGGCAAAGGAGCCGAGGATGGACTTCGCATTCTCACGACGGAGCTCAAAGTGATTCCGCCGTTGCCCCCGCCAACGACCGATGCCAGCGGCAAGAGCCCCAACCCGGTCAGTGAGCGCGGCATGGTGATCGGCACCGGGATGCATATCGCGGGGCAAAGAGTGGGGTGGTCTACCGCCGCACCATCCTCGTTTAGCCAGCCGGGCATTGCGATGGCCACTGCAGGCAGCCCCGTGATGGCAACCGGCCCCGTGATGGCCGTTCCTGTAACGGGTGGCGCTCCCGTCATGGTGATGCCCACTGGCCCCACCGGTGGAGGCATTGTGACCGGAGTTCCTGTAACCGGCGGCGCCCCGATTACCGGCATAGCGACCGGACCTGTCATGGGAGCCCCCATCGGCGGTGTGCCGCACGCGGGTGGCGGCACGCCAATGGGCGGAGGAGGTCCGATTTGGGTCCATCTCCTGCGCGTTGTGTCAGGCGGGAAGATCTATCAGCTGGAGTGCTCTACCAAGCCCTGCGAGGTGGACAAAAAGAACCTCGAACTCGGCGATACGATCGTGATTCGCACGGAGAAAAAGTCGGCGTACTTATCTTCAGCGGCGGGCAACGGAGCGAAGGAGCAGAAGTTCAAAATTCTCGGGGAGACAGACGACGAAACAGCCGCCGAAACAGCTCCCGATACGAAATGAAGAGCTTTTGAAACTGCCGTCTGAATACGACTACGCTGCGGAATGAAAGAAAGAAAAGCAAGTGCAGAAGCAGATTCCCTGCGGGAATGACAACCAGAAAAGCTAGTGCTCAGCTGGGCATGACGGAGAAGATTTCGGGCCAGAGGGCTTTGACGCCGTTTTCGGTTTTGGAGGAGACGGGGAGGATGCGGTCGATGCCGTGGGCCTGCTTGAGGGCGGCGAGGGATTTGGTGAGCTGGTTGCCGCCGAGGCGGTCGGACTTGGTGCCGACGACCAGGAAGGGGCGTTGGAGCTGGCGGAGGGCGGTGATGAGGAGGGTGTCGCTCTCCTGCGGGGGGATGTTGGTGTCGACCAGGCAGATGCAGAGGGCGAGTTGCTCGCGCTCGTTGATGTAGGGCTCGATGAAGGTGGGCCACTCGGCGGAGATGGAGCGGGAGATCTTGGCGTAGCCGTAGCCGGGGAGGTCGGCGAAGATGAGCGAGGGGTTCGCGTTGTGCTTGGCGGCGGTGCCTTCATAGAGGGCGAAGAAGTTGATGGCGCGGGTGCGGCCGGGGGTGGAGGAGACCTTTGCTTCCTTGGAGCCGAGGAGCTTGTTGATGAGCGAGGACTTGCCGACGTTGGAGCGGCCGAGGAAGGCGATCTCGGGCGCGTCGGCGGTGCGGGCGCTGGTGGGGAAGTGGTCGGGGCTCATGGCGGAGAGCAGGAAGATGGGAGTGAGACGCATGAGTGGTACTCGATTCGCTATTTCTGAGGCGGGTTGGTGGTTTCGGCGGGGGCGTCGGGGTCGGCGGGTTTGAGTTTGACCTGGATGTGGGCGTCGGTGGCGGCCATGGTGACGGAGGCTTCGCCTTTGCCGATGAGTTGGTCTTCATGGAAGGCGGTGATGTGGACTTTGTAGTCGCCGGCGGGGAGGTTGGTGATGGTGGCGGAGCCGTCGGGGTTGAAGGTGGCCAGGTAGCTGCCGTCGTTGAGGAAGGCGTTGAGGTGGTCGGGTTTGGGGGCGGATGCGGGCCAGATGGGGTTGATGGTGAGGGTGTGGCCGGTGAGGCGGGGGGCGACGATGCGGAGGTCGGGGCCGGGATTGCCGATGCGGACTTCGAGGGGTTGGGCTTCGGAGCGGTTGGGGGTGTCGCCGAGCCAGGTCTGGCGGTAGGTGAAGCCAGCTTTGCTGGGGGTGACGGCTTTGGGGCCGCTGACGCAGAGGAGATAGATGCCGGGGGCGAGGCGGTTGAAGGTGAAGTGGCCGCCGGCGTCGGTTATGACGGTGAGGGTGGGCAGGGCGGGGTCGTTGGAGGATGGGTCGGTGGAGCTGGAGACGGCTGTTATCGAAACGCCCTGGCCGACTGGGTCGCCGGAGGAATCGAGGATGATGCCGTGGGCGGAGGCAGCGGAGGGTAGGGAGATGTCAATGGAGGCGAGGACGGCGGCGTCGGGGACGGTGAGGGTGTAGGTGGTGGCGGGGTTGTGGTCGTCGGGGTTGCGGAAGGCCTGGGTGACGAAGCCATCGCGGGAGGCGGTGAGGGTGTAGCCGCCTTTGGCGATCCAGCCTATGCGGAAGGAGCCATCGGCGCCGGTGATGGCGGTCTTAGGGCGGGTGGTGTTAGTGAGCGGAGTGAGGAAGATATAGGCCTTTTCGATGGGCTGGCCGGTTTCGGTGGAGAGGATGTGGCCGGAGATCTCGGCGGTGCCATCCGTGGTGGAGTCTGCGGGGCTATCGTTCTGGGCGGCGGGCTGGGTCTGCGCGGCGCAGCAGAGTGGCGAGGCCAGGAGAAGGAACAGGCAGAGCAGCCGGAAGCGGGGGGCACACATCATTCAGCATCATCTTACTTCGGAATGGTGGTGCCAACGCGCCACAAGCTATGATGTGGATGAATCCGCATGTTGCGCCGATGAGTGATGCCGGGCGCCAAGTTGAGGAGGATTCAGTGGCTGCTGCGGGACGAAGTGCGTCGCGAAGGATTTGCGCTGGGACTGTTGCGGCTGCGCTGCTGGGTCTTTTTATGCAGCGAATGGAGGCGCAGACGCTGCTGCTGCCTTCGGGTGTGGCTTACGATGCGGCGGGCGATCTGTTCTTTGTGGATACGAATCGGAACCAGGTGTTTGAGGTGTCGCTGGCGGGCGTGCTAAGCACAGTTGCTGGGACCGGGGTGCAGGGATTTGCGGGAGATGGCGGAGCGGCGGCGAGCGCGCTGCTGAACGCTCCGCAAGGGATTGCGGTGGGGCCGGACGGTACGGTGTATGTTGCCGATACAGGGAACCAGCGGATACGGGCGATCGCCAAGGGGCAGATCGGTACGTTTGCGGGAAGCGGGGTCGCTGGGTTCTCTGGCGATGGCGGCGGCGCGACGGTGGCGATGCTGAGCGGGCCGACTGCGCTGGCTATGGATGCGAGCGGGGCGCTGCTGGTGTGCGATACCAACAACCAGCGGGCGAGGCGGGTTTCGGCGGGGGTGATTGCGACCGTCGCAGGGGATGGTGTGGAGGGCTTTGCGGGCGATGGGGCGGCGGCGATTGCCGCGGAGCTGGATATGCCTGCCGGGGTTGCGGTCGCTAGCGATGGAAGGATTTTTATTGCGGACTCGCACAATAACCGGCTGCGAGTTGTGGAGACGAATGCGACGATTGAGACCTTTGCGGGGACGGGTGTGGCCGGCTTTGCGGGCGATGGTGGAGCTGCTGCGGCGGCGCAAATCTTTCTTCCGCGCGGGGTGAGCGTCGATGCGGCGGGGGATGTGATCTTTGCGGATGCGAACAACCAACGGCTGCGGATGGTGAATGCGGCGGGGACGATTTCTACGATTGCGGGCAGCGGGTGGCAGGGTGTTGCGGCGGATGGCAGCGTTGCGGCGGCGGGGGCCCTGAATACGCCGCGGGGTGTTGCAGTGTCGAGCTTTGGGGCGCCGGTGTTTGCGGATACGCCGAACCAGATGGTGCGGGAGGTCGCGGCCAATGGCGATATCTATACGGTGGCTGTGCTGGCGGCTCCGCGGGTGAGCAGAGTTTCGATCAGTGCAGCGCAGCCGATTGTGTATGGGCAAGGGTCAGCGGGGATTGTGGTTGCGGGCAGTGTGCCGGCGCCGCAAGGAGTTGTCACGTTGCTGGACGGCGGCGTGAGCGTGGGGAGTGCGATGTTGGCTGGTGGGGCGGCGACGTTTGGGCTGGGGTCGCTGGGTGCGGGAGTGCATACGTTGAGTGGGTCGTACGCGGGCGATGGGTTGAATCCTGCCGCGGTGAGCGCGGTTGCAATGGTGAGTATTGCTCTCGCGCCGAGTACGACTGCACTTCAATCGCCGGCGCAGAGTTCGTATGCGGGCTTGCCGTTGCTGCTGACGGCTGATATTGCGCCGGTGATTGCGGGCGTCCCGACGGGGCAGGTGGAGTTTCTGGATGGAGCGACGATTGTAGCTACGGCGACGCTGGCTAACGGCGTGGCGAGTGGAACCTACCTCGCACCGGCGCAAGGCAGCCATATGCTGACCGCAACGTATGCGGGGGATGGGAATTTTCTGGGCAGCGCGTCTTCTGGGGTTGTCGCGACTGTGGCTGCGATGCCGGACTTCAGCGTGAGTGCATCGGTGCCGAGCCAGACGGTGCAGGGCGGGTTGATCGCGAGTTTTCCGCTTAGCGTTTTATCGCAGGGTGGCGTGTTTACGGGTGGTGTGACCTTCAGTGTTGCGGGGTTGCAGAGCGGGGCCACGGCTAGCTTCGCGCCGCCGGTGGTCGTGCCGGGGGCTGCGGGGGTTAGCTCTGCGCTGAATGTGCAGACGGTGGCTCTTGTGGGGCTGGCGAGGCCATTGCGTTTGGGTGGGCGAGGTGTGGGGTTGGGGGTTCTTGCGCTGCCGTTGATATTTTTTGCGGGCTTGCAAAGGAAGTTGCGGCGCAGTCTTTGCGTATGGCCTGTGGCGTTGAGCTTGCTGCTGATGGGCGTCGGTGGTTGTGGGGCGCGGACGATCTCGAGCGCGGCTGAGGGGAGCCAGACGTTTATGCTGACGATTACGGCGACTGCGACGAATCTTGCGGGGGCGATTGTGGTGCATACGACGCCGGTTTCGCTGGTCGTTGAGTAGGCGAAGTGATTGAGGCGTGCGGCTTTCCGGGGTGGCGGCGCATCTATTGGATATACAGTGATGCGGTGACAATGCGGTGAGTGAAGCCGCGACTGCGTTCAAGAAGGGAACCATGGACCGCACGCTATTACCCGGTAAGCCCTATCCGTTGGGTGCAACGCCCAGTGCCGAGGGAACGAATTTTGCGCTGTATTCGGAGCAGGCTACGGGGGTGCAGGTTTGTTTCTTCGATGAGGCGGGCAAGCAGGTAGATTGCGTCTCTCTGTCGGAGCGGACTGCGTTTGTGTGGCATGGGTTCATCCGTCATATTGCGCCAGGGCAGCGCTATGGCTATCGCGTGGATGGGCCGTGGGAGCCGGAGAATGGTCTGCGGTTCAATGCGGCGAAGCTGCTGGTCGATCCTTATGCGAAGTCGATTGCCGGTGAGGTGGATTACAAGGCGCCGATCTTTCCGTATGACGTGATGTCCGGCGATGATTTGAAGAAGGACGACCAGGACAGCGCGGCGGGTGTGCCGAAAAGCGTTGTGATCGACGATGCCTTCGACTGGGGCGACGACCGGCATCCAGAGACGCCGATTGCGGATTCGATTATTTACGAGATGCATGTGCGGGGATTTTCCAAGCGCAACCCGGATGTTCCGGAGAAGCTAAGGGGGACTTATGCGGGGCTGGCGCATGAGGCGAGCATTGCGTATCTGAAGAAGCTGGGGATCACTGCCGTCGAGTTGCTTCCGGTGCATCACTTTATCGATGAAGGCAATTTGATCGATAACGGGTTGCGCGATTACTGGGGATATAACACGCTGGGATATTTTGCGCCGATGTCGCGCTATAGCTCGAGCGGCGACGATGGGCAGCAGGTGGTCGAGTTCAAGAGCATGGTGAAGCGGCTGCATGAAGAGGGGATCGAGGTGATCCTGGATGTGGTGTACAACCACACCTGTGAAGGCAATGAGAAGGGGCCGGTGCTGTCGCTGAAAGGTATCGACAATACGACGTATTACAAGACGATGCCCGACAACGCGCGCTACTACAGGGACTACACGGGCACCGGGAACACGTTGAATGTGTATAACCCGCAGGTGCTGAAGCTGATTATGGACAGCCTGCGCTACTGGGTGAATGAGATGCATGTGGACGGGTTTCGCTTCGACCTGGCGTCGACGCTGGCGAGAGAGTTGCACGATGT
>Ga0302316_10001512_pt1 | contig 18088 bp, 19 predicted proteins | sample III_Palsa_N3_2_FD_200456 | JGI IMG/M metagenome (GOLD analysis project Ga0302316, IMG submission 200456) | Peat permafrost microbial communities from Stordalen Mire near Abisko, Sweden - III_Palsa_N3_2 | ecosystem: Environmental > Terrestrial > Soil > Palsa > Peat permafrost | place: Sweden...
GTCTCATCAGCAACGACGCCGAAGTTCAACGCTGCGTTCAGCGCGTAGCAGTCGGAAAACCTGAGTGTCCCGGCACCGCCTGGTGGCCACGCCACTCGAATGAGTACCCCGTCAACTTTTCCCGGGTTCCGCCGGTCGACAACAATTTCCTGCAGCACAGCATCATGCCAGGGCAGTCCCTCGAAGGCGTCCCGCTCCACTCCCATAACCGAACTCTCCCAACACGGCGTCACGCCTAGGATACCGGCTAGCAGTCAGTCGCGGACGTCGGCATCTGGCCGACATGAGTCGTCGGAGGCCGCGGGTGGCGGGCGTCAACTATGCTGGCCGACCGGCGAAGTTAATTGTCGCCACCCACTACGGCCAAGCCGCTGGACGGATCATGGTAAGGCGTCTCCGATTTTTGTAGCAGACCTGCCGTCCGAGGGCGGTCGCCAAGCGGCCCGTGTACCGCCCGACTCTGCCTCGCCAATCGTAACGCTGCGGACCAAAGGCGGAGATAGGCCGCATCGGATTCATCGCCAGAAACAGCCGCGCACGAGAGAACCTGGCGCGCCGGGTTGGCTCGAAACACAACAGGCGCATTGGCTCTGTCGGCAGCGCCCGCTTCGTCGGGATGCAAGTGCATGAACGCAGTTCTCAAGGGTGCTCGGCCAACTGAAGAGCCAGCCAATCGTCGACTGCAATTCTTGTGCTGGCATCCACCGTGCAGGCGACGGCTTTCTAGCCTTCAAACTAGGTTCTTTTCGCAACGAGTCATTGCGCTTGGTTGTGCCGACCCCTAGAGTGACTCGTAGATTCCACGCCCGATGCTCAAGTCCTGGAGGCTGCCATGAAGTCGTCGAAACTCATTTGCGTTTTTGGCCCCATGTTTGCTGGCTCGTTGCTGGTTGCAGGCGCCGCCTGCGCCGGGACGATCACACCCGAGGACGCAGTGTCGTATGAATATTTCGGCCTCAATTATGCGGACAACATCCAAACCAGTAGTGTTCTCGGCGCCTTGAACTACTCATCGGGCGCAGGCTGCGGAGGAGCTTGCGTGGCCACGACGAGCCTGGGCGTCGACCCGAGCGCCGCCGTATTGTTAGACGAGGTGCCGTTCGAGGGCGCCAGCGGAGGTTATGCCACGGCCATCGTCGGATTTTTCTTCGTTCCTTCGACGTCGGGCACGGTTTCGCTGCATTCAGCTGCCACGCTGACCGCGAATAGCGGATTGGACGGACCCGATTCCCAAGCGGTGGTCATGGTCGGACAGGCGGGAGACGAGGTGAGTCCGTATCTCCTGGATTTCGCCGCAGATGTGCCCTTGCTGTTTCAGGACACGGACTGCTCCAACTACTGCGCGAGCGGTGTCGCGAACTACACGTCGCCCTTGCCATTGCCATCCGATCAAAACTTGAACGTGGTCGGGGGCGTGCAGTACTACGTCTACGAGAGCATCTATGTCGGGCAGGCGACCAACGCGGGCCCACTCACCGTTGAAGCCGATCCCAGCATCACCTCCGACACGTCAGGACTGACTTTGGCGTTCAGTCCCGGTATCGCCAGCACCGTTCCGGAACCATCGATCTTCGACATGATCGCCATAGGATGCTGCGCGCTGGGCTTCTACCTGCGAGCGCGGCGTCCTTCCATGTTAGTAGCGCCATAGGAGTTGATTCCGCAGATCTCACCGCACCGCGTTGATCAACTGAGCGCCGGTTCGGCCCCAGAGCCGTCGGTTGTGAGCGACAGCACTTGGCCGGTATGAGGCAGTCAAAGACACTCCGAAAAGCCTAGCGCGGAAGCATAGTTCTAGTTGATTGCACCATTTCTAGAGATGCGCGCTGGTCCGCGGCGCGTAGCGCCTCGCCGAGCGGTGAACACGCACCTGCAAGGTTGCCGTCCCGCAGCGCGGTACCTAGCGCGGTTAGGCCAGCGGTGAGTTGCCAGGGGATCACCAGCAGCGCGAAGAACGTTTCGCGACGCTGGTCGAACTCGGCAACGAAGGCCCGGCTGAACTGGTTGGGCGCCCCTAGCTTGCTGCGGTCGATCGCACGAAGCGCGGCGGTCCAACCGACGTTGTGCATCAGCCCCGTCAGGTAGCCTTCGAACGGATCGAGGCCGCGCACCGTGGCCTCCTGTTGGCAGGCCGCTGCCTGTGCGTCGGAGTGCTCCCACAAGCGTTGCGCACAACGCGCCGACAATGTGTCTGCTGTTCCGCTGAACATCGGCTTGAGCACGACGCGCGCGATCGCGCGGCGCAGCCCGTTGGTGCCGATCCGGCCGATCGCATGAGCGATGTCGACTACCGGCTCGTCGGCGCGCGCGTGCGCGCTGTTGGCCATGCGGATAACTTCGGCGACCAGGTGGGGGTCGCGAATCACGCGCTCGGCCAGCGCTGTGGTGGACTGGCCTTCGTCACGCAGGCTGTTCAGCAACTGCGGAATGACCGCTGGCGAAGAGGTAGGCGTGGTGCGGGCGAGCGGCGCCGAAGACGTGGACCACGCGAGCCAACGCCGACTCGGTGCCGGCGCGCATGTCGAAGGGCTCGGCGGCGAGCCAGACCGCATCGACGCGGATCACCGCAGCAACTCCCGCATCCAGGCCGCGCAGTCGGCGGCGGCGTTGCTCGGCCAGATGACACTGATCGCGGTCGCGCCGCGGCGCAGTTCGATACGGATGTCCTCAGGTGCCACAGGTGCCGGCAGCGCCATGGGAACGAAAGACGGAGCTCGCGCGGCGACCTCCACGACCGGCTGCGAGACTGCGTCAGGTCGCTGCTCGGCGTCAATGATCCAGCGGCGCAGCAGGTTGGCGTTGACACTGTTGGCCATGGCGACAGCGGCGATCGAGACGCCGGTCTGGCGGCACGAGGCGACGACTTGCGCCTTGAACGCGGCGCTGTGATTGCGGCGGCGACGGCGGCCCTTGGTGGGTTCGGTAGCGGTAGTGTTCACGTGTCCACTTGCGCTGGCTCGGATGGCCGCGTCGTCTGACGGCCGTTCGCCAGGCTCACTTTTCGCGAACAACCCCGGCTGAGGCAAGTTTCCCGAAACCCGTCGTTTGCGAACGACCGCACCTGGCCGATCAGAGACGCTGGTCCAGGTTTGGATCCAACACACGCAACGGTTGTCCAGTCGAACCCTTGCGACGCGAGGGCACGGCACAGCAGCGGGCGGACGACGCCCGCATCGGCGTGGCGCCGCGATCAATTCATCAGCCCGGCAACTTCGCCGCCAGCAGATCGATCTTCTCGATGTTCGGCGGAGTACTCAGCAAGGCATCGGCGTTGGCCATCAAGGCGGCGGCGATGGGGCCGTGCAGGTGGGCCTCGCGGCCGGCCTCGTCGGCGAAGGCGTCGAACACACCGAACGTCGAAGGGCCGAACTTCAATGCGAACCAGGCGGTGGTGCCCGACTCGGCATTGGCGAGCGGCAACGCGCTGGCCAGGAAATCGGCAACGGCGGCCTCCTGGCCGGGCTTGGCTTCGAGACGGACGAAGAGGGCGAACTTGGTCATGGAGTGATCCTCTGGTTGAACGAGTGAACGCATTTGCGAGTCCGCAGTCTTCATTGCGATGGCAATATTCGCGAGTGGCAGGAAGGCCAACATTGATATCATTTCTGCCATGCGACTGCACCTTCTCGTCCTCGACGGCGTGTTCGACCTGGGACTGGCGGCCCTCACCGACACGCTGACCACGGCCAACGAACTGGCGGGCACGCTCGCGCACGCGCCGACTCCCATCGAGTTCACGTTCGTGGGAGTGCGGCGCCGCGTGCGCACGGCGCAGGGGCTGACGGTGCCGGTGGTACCAGTGCACAGTGTGCAGAGCCCCGACGTCGTGCTCGTGCCTGCGCTCGGCGCCAAGATGCCCGACACGCTCGCGGCGCGCCTGGCACACGCGGACGTGGCCGATGCAGTCGCCGCATTGCAGCAGTGGTCGAACTCGGGGGCGGTCGCCGGCGCGGCCTGCACTGGCACCTTCCTGCTGGCCGAGAGCGCTTTGCTCGACGGCCAGCGTGCCACCACGTCCTGGTGGCTGGCGCCGATGTTTCGGCAGCGCTATCCGCGCGTGGCGCTCGACGAGTCTCGTATGCTCGTGAACTCGGCCGGCTTCACCACGGCCGGCGCCGCCTTGGCCCATCTCGACCTTGCGCTGAGCGTCGTGCGCAACCGCAGCCCGGCGCTGGCTGCGCTAGCGGCGCGCTACCTGCTGGTCGAGGCGCGCGGCTCGCAAGCCGAGTTCGTGATCCCCGATCACCTGGCCCACGCCGACCCGGTGGTCGAGCGCTTCGAGGGCTGGGCACGGCGGCAGCTCGCACACGGGTTCTCGCTTGCCGAGGCGGCCGCCGCGGTGGGCGCCAGCGAACGGACGTTGGCGCGGCGTCTGCACAACGTGCTGGGCAAGACGCCACTGTCGTACTTCCAGGATCTGCGCATCGAGCGTGCGGTGCATCTGCTGCGCACCGGCAGCGAGAGCGTCGACCAGATCGCTGCGCAGATCGGCTACGCCGACGGCGTGACCTTGCGCACTTTGTTGCGACGCAAGCTCGGCCGCGGGGTGAAGGAGTTGCGCGCGCGCGCCTGAGCGGGGCGGGGCCGCTGGCCAGCTCCATAGCAGCCATCCTCGGCCGGCTGCCTATGGCCGACATGAGCCGGTCAGGCGTCAGGTTTCTAGACACGCTCCAGCGGCCTATGTGGTGTTGGCTGCAGTTCGACGGTGATGGAATCGCCGCGGCGCACATAGCCCCCGACCAACACGACACCCATGACGCCAGCCTTCCGGATGAGCTTGCCACTGTCATCGCGACCAAGCACCGCCGAGAGAAGACCTTTGCGATGGTCGTCAATCTGTGAGCAGGGATTGCGCAGCCCCGTGATCTTCACCTCAGCTGTCTCGCCAATTCTCAGGACACTCCCCTCGGAGAGGTCAAGTAGATCGAGCCCAGCTGTCGTGATGTTCTCACCAAGTTGACCAGGCGCCACGGTGAATCCGTTAGCCGCAAGCTCATCGAAAAGCTCAGCATGCAGAAGATGAACCTGACGCAGGTTGGGCTGCGTAGGATCTTGACGTACGCGCGAACGATGCCTCACCGTTTCACCGCAGTGCGCGTCCCCCTCTACACCCAGTCCGGCCAGGAGCCGGATCGCATCGGTGCGAACCTTTGAGAACTCATGCGTAGCGAGAAGGCTAACGGCGACGACTCTGGAAGGCATCTAGCAGCACTAGAAAGAGGTGAGTGAGTTTCGCATGCCCAGGCGCGTAGGTGTGATGATGCACGCACGCGTGCGCCGCTCTACTCCGAGCAGATCTCCCTGCAGAACTCGAGGAAGGCTTCGACTGCCGCCGGCGCCAGGCGACGGGACGGTCGGATGGCGTAGAGCGGAAAGGTCTCTCCGGGCCAGTCCGGAAACAGCTCGACCAGCGCGCCGCTCTGCACGAGGTGCTCGACGCCGAGCGCGAGCAGCTGCGCGACACCAACGCCAGCGACGCAGGCCTGCACCATCGTGTCGACATCGGTCATCGTCAGACGCCCCTTGGTCTCGACAGGCAGCACCTCGCGGCCGCGGTGGAATACCCAGGGATAGGGCTTGCCGCGCTGCGGGTCGATGTACTGGATGCACTCGTGATTCGCGAGTTGCTGCGGATTCTTCGGTCGTCCGTGCCGCGCGAGGTAGGACGGCGATGCCATCGTCAGCACGCGCGTCTCGAGCAGCAGGCGCGACGACATGGTCGACGCGGGCTGGCCGCCAAAGCGAACGGCGACGTCGATGCCGTCCGAGACTAGGTCGCCGGCGTCCGAATGCTGGATGATCGTCAGATCGAGTCCCGGATGGCGCTGGGCCAGCAACGGCAGTTTCGGCGCAAGGACGCGTCGCGCGAAGATCGGATTGAGACTGACCCGTAAGCCGCCCCGAACCGTGGTGGCGGCGCCCGACACGAGGTTGGCCGCCTCCTCGATGCCTTCCAGATGCGGCGCAGCCCGCTCGTAGAGGCGCGCACCGTCGCTCGTGAGACGAAGCGTGCGGGTGGTGCGATCGAGCAACCGCACGCCCAGTCGCTCCTCGAGCCGGGCCACGGATCGGCTCACTCCGGACGCGGACAGCCCGAGCACTTCCCCCGCGCGCGTGAAGCTTCCCGACTCCACCACTGTCGCCAGCACGCTCATTCCAGAAAGCAACCGACCGTCGAAGCTCATCGCCGCCTCATCTTTGAATTTCAGCAAAGATCATATGCGCGAGCCTACCTTTATCAAAGATGTCCAGGCCTCTATCTTCGGTTCCAACGGCACACCAGGGCGACTTCAGCACAGGGCAACGCTCCGGACACCGCGACGTGCTTCCGACCACCCCCAGCAACCGAACGGAGCTTCTCATGACTCAATCCGCACGCAACATCCTCTTCAAGGGCGGCGCTATCGTGACGATGGACGCGAAGAATTCCAACCTGGCGACCGGCGACGTCCTCGTCCAGGGCGACCGCATCGCGGCCATCGGCGCCAACCTCGAGGTCGGCGACGCCGAAGTCATCGACGCCACCGGCAGCATCGTCCTGCCGGGCCTGGTCGATGCCCACCATCACGCATGGTTGGCGGTGATGCGCCGGCTGATGCCCGATGTCGACGATCTCTTCGCCTACATCGACGTCGTCGGCGAGAAACTGGGCTCGCACTACCGCCCGCTCGACATGTACCTGAGCACCCGGCTCACGGCGGTCGCTTCGCTCGACGCGGGCATCACCACCATCATCGACGCGTGCCACAGCTCGCGCAGTCCCGAGCACAGCGACGCGGCGCTCGATGCGCTCGCTTCGTCCGGAATCCGCGCGCTTCACATGGTCGGTGCTGCCATGGACAAGAAGGCCCCCAGCGCACACCTGCCGCTGGATCTCGAACGTCTGGGCAGCCGCTGGAACAATGCGGGCAGTCCGGTGCAGGTCGGCCTGTTCGGCCAGTTCAATCTCGAGTGGTGGAAGGTCGCACGCCGGCTCGACATGCGCATCCTGAGCGAGTTCATCGGCGACTTCTACAAGCTCGGGCCGGAGTTCGCGGAAGCGGGCGTGCTGGGCCAGCACAACATCTTCAATCACTGCACGCGACTGCCGCAGGCGACCTGGCAGCGGATGGCGGATGCCGGCGTCAACGTCACCGTCAACCCGCGCTCGGACGCCCTCTTCGGGTTCGACGACGAGCACTTCGCCTATCAGCAGGCGATCGACCACGGCCTGCAGCCGGCACTCGGCATCGACCTCGACACGGCCTTCGGCAGCGACATGTTCGGCGAGATGCATGCGCTGTTCGGCCAGCAGCGCTCCGCCATGCGCTACCGGCGCTTTCGCGGCGAAGAGAACGTGCCGGCGCCGATCTCGGTCGAGGCCGTGCTGCGCGCAGCAACCGTCCACGGCGCACGCGCCGCGGGGCTCGAAGACTCGATCGGCACCCTCGCGCCCGGCAAGCAGGCCGACATCATCATGGTGCGCGCGAACGGCGTGGGCGTCTTTCCGGTCAACGACGCCATCGGCACCGTCGTGCAGGCGGTCGATCGTTCCGACGTCGACACCGTCATGGTCGCCGGCCAGATCCGCAAGCGCGCGGGTCGGCTCGTCGGGGTCGACCTCGCGAAGCTGAGCGACGAAGTGACCGCCTCGCGCGATTACCTCGTCGAGACGAGCGGCTATCGCTCCGACCGCTTCAAGAGCGCCGCCTGACCTTCGCGTGGCCGCCCGCGTGCGGGTGGCCTGCGATCCGCATTCCATCGAACCCTGGAGACTGCCATGTCGACATCCCTTGTCAGCGAGCCGATCCTGCCCGTCGCGGCGCCGGCCCACCTGCCCCGTCCCTCGTACGCCGTCATCGCGGCGCTGTTCTTCGGCTATCTGGCCGTCGGACTGCCGCTTCCCGTGATTCCCCTCTTCGTGCACGACAAGCTCGGGTTCGGCACGCTCGCCGTCGGCATGACGATCGGCATCCAGTTCCTGGCGACCGTGCTCACTCGCGGCTATGCCGGCCGCCTGACCGATCAGCTCGGGGGCAAGCGTTCGGCCCTGCAGGGCGCTGCGGTGTGCGTGGTGGGCGGCTTGCTCTACCTCATCGCCGCGACGCCAGGGCTCGCCCCTGCCACCAGCCTCGCCATCGTCATCGCGGGGCGGCTGGCGGCAGGGTTCGGCGAGAGCCAGTTCGTCACGGGCTGCGTCTCGTGGTCGATCGCCTCGGTCGGCCCGCAACGCGCCGGCATGTCGATGTCGTGGACCGGCATCGCGATGTTCGCCGCATTGGCGATCGGCGCGCCGATCGGCATGGCGCTGTACCAGCACTCGGGCCTCCAGGCAGTGATGCTGGCCTGCATGGCGGCACCGATCATCGCCGCCGCCATCGCCTTCGGCGCAACGCCCTTCGCCGTGCCGGCCGGCAATCGCCTGCCCTTCCATCGCGTCGTCGGCCAGATCTGGCGGGAAGGCCTGGGCCTGATGTTGCAAGGCGTCGGCCTGTCCGGCCTCACCGCGTTCGCATCGCTCTACTTCGGCGCGCGAGGCTGGGGCGATGCCGGCCTGGTCATGAGCTATTTCGGCGCCGGGTTCATTCTCATGCGCGTCCTGCTCGGACATCTTCCCGATCGCATCGGCGGCTATCGCGTCGCGCGCTGGTCGCTCGTGCTCGAAGCCGTGGGGCAGTTGATGTTGTGGGCCGCGCCGAACGAAGCCGTCGCGCTGGCGGGCTCGCTCGTCACCGGACTCGGCTGCGCACTGGTCTTTCCGGCGCTCGGCGTCGAGGCGTTGAAGCGCGTGCTGCCTGCCAACCGCGGCAGCGCGATGGGCGCGTTCGTCGCCTTCCTCGACATCGCCTATGGCGTGTCCGGGCCCGCCGCCGGCATCATCGCCGGCCAGTTCGGCTACGCCGCCGTCTACCTGTTCGGCACCGGCTGCGCGCTGCTTGGCGCCGCGATGGCCCGCGCGAGCGGCCGTTCCGCTGCCTGATCGCTCCATCCAGGCCGGCGCCGCCGCGCCGCCCTTCATTCACCAAGAGGTACCGTCATGTCCAGAATCTTCATCACCGGGTCGTCCGAGGGCCTCGGGCTCATGGCCGGCCAACTGCTGGTCGAACAAGGCCACCAGGTCGTCCTGCATGCGCGAAACGCGGCGCGCGCCGAAGTCGCTCGGCGTGCATTGCCGCAGGCCGAGGCCGTCGTCGAAGGCGATGTCATCAGCTTTGCCGGAACACGCCAGGTCGCAGAACAGGCCAATCGACTTGGCCGATTCGACGCCGTGATCCACAACGTGGGCGTCGGCTATCGCGAACCGCGTCGCATCGAGACCATCGACGGCCTGCCGCACGTCTTCGCGATCAACGTCATGGCGCCCTATCTGCTGACGTCATTGATGGAACGGCCGAAGCGCCTCGTCTACCTGAGCTCCGGCATGCACCATCACGTCAACGCGGAACTGGATGACGCACTCTGGCGGCGGCGCACTTGGGACGCTTCCCGGGCCTACGCCGAAAGCAAGCTGTACGACGTGATGCTGGCGTTGGCGGTGAGTCGACGTTGGCCCGAGGTCGTCTCTACCGCGCTCGAACCTGGCTGGGTGCCAACCCGCATGGGCGGCCCCGGCGCACCCGACGACATGGACCAGGCGCAGCGGACCCAGGCGTGGCTTGCGACGAGCGAGGATGCACAGGCACGGATTTCGGGGGAATACTTCTATCACCTGAAACGCTGCAGCGCGAATCCTCAGGCGAGCCGTCCTGAACTCCAGACCGGCTTTCTGACGATGTGCGAGAGGCTGAGCGGCGTCGCGTTGCCCGCCTGACGTCCGCCAGCCTATCGACTTTCCAGCTCTCGAATCAAGTCGATGAACACCCGCAGCCCCGCGGGCATGTGCCGACCCGCCGGGTAGTACAGGGCAAGCCCCGGGAAAGGCGGTGTCCATTCCTGCAGCACGCGCACGAGACGGCCGGCCGCGATGTCCTCAGCCACATACCACTCGGCGAGGTGCGCCAGCCCCACGCCGGCCCGCACCGCATCGAGCATGAGCAGCGGTGCGTCGAGGACGAGATTGCCCGGGACATCGACGTGCAGCGTTTCGCCTCGCTTGGCGAACTCCCATCGGTACGGCGCTCCGTTGGGCAGGCGGGCCCGGATGCATGAGTGCTGCGCCAGGTCCGACGGTGACTTCGGCAACGGATGCCGCGTGAAGTATTCCGGCGTGGCCACCACGGCCATGCGCATGTCGTGGCCGATCGGCACGCGGATCATGTCGCGCGGCACCAGTTCGCTCGGCCGCAGGCCCGCGTCGTAGCCCTCGGCCACGATGTCGATCATGCGGCCCTCGGTCACGATGTCGATGGTCATGTCCGGGTAGCGCCGCAGGTACTCCACGACAAGGGGAGCGAACACCATGCGAGCCGCGCCCAGCGCGGCGTTGATCCGCAGCGTCCCCGCCGGTCTTTGCCGTTGGCTGTTCGCCTCTGCGGTCGCACTCCGGATTTCGGACAGGGCCGGCTCCACACGCGCGACGAACTGCTCGCCCGCTTCGGTCAGCGACACGCTGCGCGTCGTTCGATGGAACAGACGCACCCCCAACCGGGTCTCCAGGCCCGCCACGGCGCTGCTCAAGGCCGACGTGGACATTCCCAGCTCGACGGCCGCAGGGCGGAAGCCGCGGTGCCGAGCCACCGCCAGCACCGCTTCGAGCTCGACCAGACCTGATTTGTGCATTGTCCTGATTTCAAGGACGTCTCATCGACATTTGTCCATCTTATCAAATCAAACAAGGGCGCCTAAATTCCTTCCGTACCCGTTTCAACAACCCCAGTTCAGGAGCCCTCCATGCGCAACATCGACCACATCTACATCGACGGTGCCTTCGTCAAGCCGCACGGCACCGAACGCTTCCCACTGGTCAATCCGACCACCGAGGAAGTCATCGGCCATGTCGTCCTGGCCGACAAGGAAGATACCCAGCGGGCGATCGCGGCCGCCAAGTCCGCCCTGCCTGCGTTCTCGCGCACCTCCAAGGCACAGCGCGTCGCGATGCTCGAGCGCCTGCATGCCGCGGTCATTTCCCGGGCCGAGGAGCTGCGAGACGCGACGATCGAGGAGTACGGCGGCCCGGTGTCGCGCTCCGCGTGGGTGTCCCAATACGCTGCCCAGGCCTTCCTCGACGCCGCCCGAACGCTGCAGACCTACGAGTTCGAACGTCGCGAGGGCTCGGCCACCGTGGTCATGGAGCCTGTCGGCGTCTCCGTGCTGATCACGCCGTGGAACAGCAACGCCGGCTCCATCTGCAGCAAGCTCGCCATGGCGATTGCGGCCGGCTGCACGACCGTGATCAAGCCCAGCGAAATGAGCGCCATCCAGACCCAGATCGTGGCCGAGGCCTTTCACGCGGCCGACCTGCCCGCCGGCGTCATCAACATCCTCAACGGGCGCGGCGACGTCGTCGGCACCGAGCTGAGCACGAATCCCGACGTCGCCAGGATCTCGTTCACGGGCTCGACCGGCACCGGCAAGATCATCGCGCGCCAGGCGCTCGACACGATGAAGCGCGTGAGCCTGGCGCTCGGCGGCAAGTCGCCGACGATCCTCCTGGACGACGCCGACTTCGAGAAGGCCGTTCCCGCTGCGTTGAACATCGCTTTCCAGAACAACGGCCAGGCGTGCATCGCGGGCTCGCGGCTTCTCGTCCCGCACCAGCGCCTGGCGCAGGTCGTCGAACTGGCCAAGGCGGCGGTGGCCGGCATGAAGGTCGGCGACCCCGCCGACCCGGCGACGACCATCGGCCCCATGGCCAACCGCAATCAGTTCGACCGCGTGCAGGCCTATATCGGCCGCGGCCTCGAGCAAGGCGCGACGCTCGTTGCCGGCGGCGAAGGTCGTCCGCGCGGGTTGAACCGCGGCTACTTCGTCAAGCCGACCGTGTTCGCGAATGTCAGCAACGACATGACCATCGCGCAGGAAGAGATCTTCGGCCCCGTGCTGAGCATCATCACCTATCGCGACGACGACGACGCCGTCGCCATCGCGAACGATTCGGACTTCGGACTCCACGCCTACGTGTTCTCCTCCGACAACCTGCATGCGCAGGAGGTCGCGCGCCGACTCGAGGCCGGACGCGTGGCGATCAACGGCATGCAGCACGACCCGCTAGCGCCATTCGGGGGCTACAAGCAATCGGGCGTCGGTCGCGAGTTCGGCCTGTTCGGACTGGAGTCGTTCCTAGAAGCCAAGACGGTCATGACTGCGTGATTGCCGCACGGCGACGATCTGGTCACGACAACGACGAGGGCCGGGAGCGCCGAGATCAGGAAAAGCTCCGCAGACCTCCGGACGGCAGCGAGATGCTGCGACGAGGATTCAGGGCCGCAACTTGATCACGCGCAGCCTTCCCTACAGCTGCCGTTGGCGAACGGCAGCACCTGGCCGGTAACAGTAGCTGGCCAGCGCTGAACGGACTTTCCTTGATCGTATGCGTCGCGGGATTAGAACCGCTGCGGTGGCCCACACTCGATGCCGGTGAGACCGGCCTCGGCCACGATCCGCTCGACTTCAGCCTTGCCCGCGTCGTTGACATAGATGCGGACGGGGGCCATGAGCGGATCCTTGAACACCGCAGGCTCCCCGGGTACGTTGTCCTCGAAGAACGCTTCCATCGCGATCGAGCCGCTGCGACGCCGCTCCGATCTTTCAGAGTCCACGACGTCGAGCATGTTCGTGGCGTTGTAGAAGTAGAGCGTCTCCCCCGAACAGTGCAGCTCCAACATCTGGCCGAACTGGGACAGGAACGGGCCCAGGGCCTTGTCGGCCTTCTCGTTGAGCACCAGCGCGCCGGGGACGAACGCGGTGACGTCGGCTCGAGGTTTCTGCTTTTTCTTCCGCGGGTCCACAATGAATTGCACCGCCGGCCTGTGCATCCAGTCCTTTTTCTGCCCGCGCGCCTCGAACATGCCCGCGTCGCCGTCTTGATCATCAACGTTCGCGAGCGTCGCGAACTCGTTGACCAATCCACACCTCAGTTCCCAAACAGCCACGCTCGACTCCGTCAGAAGGGGAAGACGCCTGCGACCATGTCGTCGCGCATGTCCCGCAGGGCCTCGCGCGTAGGCTCGGCGTCGCCCTTGGCCAAGCCTAGGAAGCGCGCGAACACCGCCAGATGATAGCGAGCGGTGTGGATGATCGGATGCACGGTCGCGTTCGGCAGACTCGGCACCGCTACGTTTCGGAATCGAGGAAGGTACACACCGTTGTCCACATCGTTGATAGCGATCCCGCACCCGAAGATCCAGCCTCGGGCCAATCGGGCGTCGAGGTCTTGGCTCGCGACGATGTGATGGGCGCATACATCGGCCGGCCGGCCCACACCCGAGGCCTTGTCAATGTTTCGGCCCAGCGTCCGACTGTGGCGCGCCTTGCGCAGCGCGTCCTCCCGCAGTTCCTGAACTTTGTACCCTCCGACCGTTTGCCCGTCGCTCTCGTATCGGATGCGGCGCGATTGCAGCAGTTCGTTCCTGAGCTCGTAACCATTCGTCCCAGGGTTGTTAGCCGCGATCTGGTTTGCCGCCAACGTTAACGCCAACACGTCCGCCGAGGTATCCGGCGCGGTGCCAGCAGGCGCCTTCTTCTGGGCATTCGATGCCAATGTTTTCTCCCTTGATCGAGGCCATCCGCTTCTGACTTGCCATCCCCTTGGTGATGGCATGCCCGCTGGGTCCTGCGGGGACACAAGCAGAGCCCAACTCCGGCGTCCGAGATGTCTGGAGCCCGAAAGCCGCCGTTCGGCAGCGGCAGCACATGGCCGCTATGAGGCCTTCGCTGCGGCTGTCAAATGTTTAGTGGGGCTGTGTCAACTCGCGGAGCTTGCCATAGCGCATCGACAAGGCCGCAAGGCGCCGCGGATCCACGTTGACGCGGCGCAGGTCGCCGCGCACCTGCGGCAGCGCCAGGAGCCGCGGATCCATGACCCTGAACCACAGCGCCGGGACGTACGACAGCGGGAACATGCCGAAGTAGCCGCTCGGGAGCTGCGGCAGATCCTCGAAGTGTCGCAAGGATTGATAGCGGCGCGACGGCCAGGCGTGATGATCCGAGTGGCGTTGCAAGTGGAACATCGCCAGGTTCGTGACCAGATGGTTGGTGTTCCACGAATGATGCGGCTGCGGCGTTTCGTAGCGGCCGTTCGCATCCCTCTGGCGCAGCAACCCGTAGTGCTCGACGTAGTTGGCCGACGTCAGCTGCCACCAGGCCACCGCGTTGTGCACGGCGAGGAAGGGCAGCATGATCCATCCGAAGGCGGCGACCAGGCTCCCCTGGAGCACGACCGTCACTGCGTAGCTCTGCAGCATCGTGTTGTGCACGCTCCATGCCGATCGATGCTGGGAGGCCAGTCGCTCCTTCTCCAGCCGCCACGCGCGGCGGATACCGCCGGGCAATTCGCGCAGGGCAAAGCGATAGATGCTCTCTCCCATGCGCGCACTCGCGTGATCCTCCGGCGTGGAGACCCAGCGGTGGTGTCCGCGGCCATGCTCGACCGTGAAGTGACCGTAGGCGGGCACGGCGAGGACGAGGCGAGCGAGCCATTGCTCCAGGGCGGTGTGCTTGTGCCCCAGCTCGTGCCCGGTGTTGATCCCCAGCCCCGAATCGGTGCCGGCGATGTAGGCGAGCATCAGGACGGCCCACCACGAGAGCGCGTGCGTCCCCACCCACCAGGCGCAGCCCACCAGCGCGACGAAGTGCAGCGGCACCGTGGCCCAGGTCAGCCAGCGGTAGTAGCGATCCTCCTCCAGGCGCGGCACGACGGCCTCGGGCGGATTGTTCCGGTCTTCGCCGATCAAGGCGTCCAGCAGCGGCATCAGGCCGTAGCCGATCAGCAGCGGCAACCCCAGCGCGATCTCGTGTCCGGTTGCTGCATGCACGGCCATGCCGACGAACGGTAGCAAGGGATAGAAGACGGAAAGCAACCACCAGGCGCGTTTGCGATCGCGATACTCGACCTGATGCTGCTGCGCATCGATCGCGGTATAGACCTTGGCCATGCAAGTGCTCCTCGTGGATCCGGAAGCAAATCCGCTGACTATCGCTGGCCCGACTTTTCATCAACAGCGTGCCCGGACCACCTCGAACGTCTGCGGTGATGATGCCGGATATGCACCATCCCAGCAACATGGAGCCTGGACGTGGGGCCAATTGCGCTCGGAGGCTGTAAAGCAGCCGTACGCGAGCGTCTGTTCCTGGCCGAGCCTGTGTGAAAACTCCGAGTGCACGCATTTTTGAGGGTCGTTTTACCCTTGCCGAGGCCGCGATCGCTCAACTATGCGCGTTCTGACGCCTCGACTTTTCGAGTTGGTGATTCAGCGGCGAGTTTTCACACAGTCTCGGCCGACAGCGGAACGAACGACTGGCGGCCCGGGGTCCTCGCGACGCGTAACGGATGCAGGGGTGAGGGCTCGCTCAAGCGCTCAACAAGCGACGCATCAAGAGTGTTCGGAAATCCTGCCGTCCGTCGCCGATGACGTAGATGTAGACCTTCGCATCGACGATTCTGTAGATGAGCCGATACGCCTTCCAGGACGTCTGACGGTAGTCCCGGATCCCGAGGTCAAGCATTTCTGCCGGGACACTTCCTTTCTCCGGGAAGATCGACAGTTTCAGCCCGGCCGCCTCGATTTCGTCGATGACGTGATCTGCCGCGCGCTCCGAATCATGCTCAGAGATGTAGGCGTGGAGTTCTTCGAGGTCGGCTTGGGCGTCGAGGGTGATCTCAACCGTGTAGGGGCCCGGCGCGCTCATGCAGCGGCGCGCTTGGCCTTGACGCGCGCCGCCACTCCGGCCAACGGCAGGGTTGCGCCCGCCTCGACCTGGCGGCTGCCGAGAGCCAAGATCTTGAGCAGGGCCAGGCTTTCCTGTGTCTTCTCATAGGCACCCAGGTCCTGCAGGATGGCCTTGGCCTGCCCGTTCTGGGTAATCACGAGCGGCTCGCCTCGCTTTTCAAGGTCAAGCAAGATCTCGGCTGCGTTGGCCTTGAAATCGCTGAGTGAGCGAACACGGGTAGAAAGATTCATGGCAGGCCCCGGCTGGAACTGAATTCGGACTGAATTAAGACCGATTCTAACCGATTCACTACGACAGCGCCAAGCCGCCACCACCGGTCATGAGCACGCGCTGGGCTCCTCCGAAGCCGACCTCTGTAACAGGCCGGTTTTGGCCGACATGCGTCTTCGGCGTCGGTGACCAGCGCGCACGAGGGGCCGCCGGCCGGCGTGCGACCGCTATCCCCAGCATAGCCGACGGTGACCACTGGCCGAGGTAAGCCGGCGGCCGACCCACAGGAGTCAGTCGATGTTCGAAACGGCCGGCCCGAAAACTAATGGTCGGCACGAACGCATGCGACTGACAGCTCCCGCTTGCATAGCTGCCAGCGAGATCGCCTCAAGGCGTGGCGTTAGCCTCACCCGCTCGACGATCTGCGTAGGCAGCTCTGGCAGCGTCGATACGCGGCGTGTTCGAGATCACCCATTCTGCGAGCCCGCGAACGGGGCACAAGAACTCTCGTCCAAGTTCTGTGAGCGAGTATTCGACCTGCGGTGGCTTGGTCGGCGCTACCGTTCTCGAGACGAAGCCGCTTTCTTCGAGATCGCGCAGCGTCGAGGCCAGGACCTTCTGGCTGATTTCTCCAACCTCGCGTCGCAGGGCGTTGAAGCGGCAAGGGCCGCTTCCAAGCACGCGCACAACGAGCATCGTCCACTTGTCACTGATGCGGGCGAGCGTGTGGATGATGTGCTGGCAGTGGGCGGTATCTGAGTGGTTACCTGGTGTCGACAAAGTGCCTCCTTGCGGGCTTCTAGGTTCCCATCGTAACGTGGTCTCCTTCGGAAACCCACAAGGTCACCATGAGTTCCAAGCCGAACATCGCCGTCGTCATCGGATCTGCCCGCCCCACGCGGTTTGCCGACAAGCCGGCGCAATGGATCCTGAAGCAGGCTCAGGCGCGTGACGACATCACGGTCGAGCTTGTCGATCTTCGAGACCATTCGCTGCCGTTCTTCGACGAGATCGCGTCCAGCATGTGGATGCCCAGCCAAAACCCTGAGGCGCTTCGCTGGCAGAAAACCATTGCCCGGTTCGACGGCTACATCTTCGTGGTCGCCGAGTACAACCACTCAATCACGGCGGTGCTTAAGAACGCCCTGGACCAGGCCTACAAGGAATGGAATCGTAAGCCGTTCACCGCGATTGGCTACGGGGGCACAGGTGCGGCGCGAGCGATCGAGCACCTACGCGGCGTCGGGGTCGAACTTCAGATGGTCTCCACTCACGCAGCAGTTCACATTGGCGGCAGCGATTTCATGACCGTGTTCCCGAGGGGCGGCAACAAGCCGATCGAGGACATCGAGGCGGCCCTGTTACCGACCGCCACGACGGCACTCGATGAACTGGTCTGGTGGGCCAAGGCGACGATGGCCGCGAAGGCTCTCGAGGTCTGAGCGGGTGGTCATCGACCGCCGCGGACTTTGGCGTTTGCTGTACGTCCACACCGTGCCTCGCTCGCCACCGCAAACCTAACTTCCAAGGACAACCAAATGAGAATTACACGCCATCGATACACGGTGAGACCGGGGTACGTTGCGCAGAACAGGCAAAACCTTGATGAGTTCATCACGGCGCTGACGGTGGCTTCGATGCCTGGTCTTTCCTATCGGGTATTTCTTGAAGAGGACGGCCAAACCTTTCTTCACCTGGTGACCGCTCAGGACGATCCGTCTGCAGTCATCACCAGCCTTCCGTCGTTCAAGAAGTTCCAATCGGAATTGTTGGCGAGCGAGCCTGTCATCAGGCCAGACCAGGTGAGCATGTCGCTCGTGGCAGCAAGTGGAGATTCGTATGACTAGGTGCCTGAACGGTGCCCGTCTTCGGCTTTCCGATCGGAGATCTCTGGCGATGTTCCGACACGCCTTTCTCAGCGCATTCAAAAGGGGTTGAAGTCCATGTCCAATGGAAACGTGGTCCTTGTCACCGGTGGAACCGGCGGTCAGGGCGGTGCGACTGTCACTCACCTGTTGGCGGCAAAGAAGGTCCGCGTGAGGGTTCTGACGCGGACCTTGGAATCGCCGAA
>Ga0302316_10001515_pt1 | contig 18060 bp, 14 predicted proteins | sample III_Palsa_N3_2_FD_200456 | JGI IMG/M metagenome (GOLD analysis project Ga0302316, IMG submission 200456) | Peat permafrost microbial communities from Stordalen Mire near Abisko, Sweden - III_Palsa_N3_2 | ecosystem: Environmental > Terrestrial > Soil > Palsa > Peat permafrost | place: Sweden...
CGCAGAGATCTATGGCCCATTCACCAACGAAGTCCTTGTAGGCAAAGCCCTATCGCCTATCCGCGATAAAGTCGTCATCGCCACCAAGTTCGGCTTCGACATCGGTCCGGACGGCAAGGCCAACATTGGCGCTCTCAACAGCCGCCCCGACCACATCAAGCAAGTTGCCGACGCCTCGCTGAAGCGCCTGAACATCGATTCCATCGACCTCTTTTATCAGCACCGCGTCGATCCCGATGTCCCCATCGAAGATGTCGCCGGCGCTGTCAAGGATCTGATTCAGGCGGGCAAGGTAAAACACTTTGGCCTCTCTGAAGCAGGCGCACAAACCATTCGACGCGCCCATGCAGTTCAGCCTGTCACCGCGCTTCAGAGCGAGTATTCGCTTTGGTGGCGCAAGCCCGAAGAGGAAATCATCCCTTTGCTCGAAGAACTTGGCATTGGAATGGTCCCATACAGCCCATTGGGCAAGGGCTTCCTGACCGGCAAAATGGATGACAAAACCGAGCTCGGCAAAACGGATTTCCGTAGCCAGCTTCCACGCTTCTCGCCCGAAGCGCGAAAAGCCAACCAGGCTTTCGTCGATCTGCTGGGGGAAATCGCAAAACAGAAGAGCGCAACGCCCGCGCAGATTGCCCTGGCCTGGCTGCTCGCGCAAAAGCCCTGGATAGTTCCCATTCCCGGAACCACCAAGCTCTCGCGCCTGGAAGAAAACAACGGCGCGGTCTCGCTTGAACTGTCTGCTTCGGATCTTCAAGGGATCAACGATGCGATTTCAAAGGTACCGGTAGAAGGAAATCGTTACCCCGAGCATCTGGACAAACTAACAGGACGCTAGTCTGCATTAACGCAGGCCGGAGGCTCAGCCTCCGGCGCCGCTTTACGCCTGCTTCACAAACTCCAGATCCAGAGCGATGCCGATTTCCTCGCCTACCACCAACCCGCCGGCATCGAGCGCCGCGTTCCAGGTCAGTCCAAAGTCCTTACGATTGATCTTCGCGGTCGCCGCCACACCAATGCGTGTATTGCCCCACGGGTCCTTCGTTTCCGGAGTCGGTCCCTCCACAACGAACTGCACACTACGGGTGACACCCTTAATCGTCAGGTCCGCCGTGACTATGAGTTCTCCATCCGACTTCAATGCGATGTGCGTCGACTTGAACTGCATCGTCGGAAACTGCTCAGCATCGAAGAAGTCCGCACCCTTGAGGTGAGCGTCGCGCTCCTCATCGCGTGTATGAATCGACGCAATCTCGATCGCCGCCTCCACGCTCGACTGCGTTACATCCGCCTCATTCAGCAATAGCGTGCCGGTCACGTCGGTGAAGTGACCTTTCACGTTGGAAATCATCATGTGCTTGACCTTGAACTCGACAACCGAGTGCTTCGAATCGACGTTCCAAGTGGTAACGGCAGTAGCTGTAGCTGTGCTCATAGTTTCCTTTCAGATCGGCTTAAGTGCGCGCGCAATGGATTTGAGTAGCCACGGTTCAACGTTTCTCGTAAGGATGGAAGATGTAGTCCTTCGACTTTACGGCTGTATGGCACGTGTTGCCGCAGTCTGAGAGGCTTTTGGGATCGGGCGAGAAAGTATCCGATGCGGCATCATAGTTGAATACCGCATAGCCCCACCCGCCATTGCTTTTCGGAAATCTCTTGCTGTCTTTTTCCATGACAAAAGCCTGGGTAAAGATGTCTGGCACATCCACGGCGAATTGGGCCTCTGTGCTCTTCTTTGGCTTCCATTGGAGCTTCACGATCCTGGAGCCTTCCGGGAAGGTCTGGCCGTTGCCCGGAACGCCGGTCTTGAACGCCTTGATCATGGTTGGATTGGCAACGATCACCTTGAGCACTTCATCGGTCCGGGCGGAAGAGATGGTAGCCCAATCCTCATATCCCCTGAAGTCGGCGAAAGCAATTCCGCTCGGCGATTTCAGCGAGTACTTGTCGTGCGTGGCAAAACCCGTGCCTACCAGAACGGTAAGTACTGCCACTGCTGCCGCAAGGATGGAGAAACCGGCGGTGCGTTTCGCGGAGGTGCGCGTTTCTGTTTTCTGTTCCTGCGCCACGGATTTCGTTACGAGTTCAGGCATAGTGTTCTCCTAATCCAGAAATTTCCCAGGCCCGGGCCATCTGCACCTCAATAACTGCGATCAAGCCATGCGCGCCGGGCATCAACCGTACTTGAACTCTGGCTTGCTCTGTCCGACCTCGATGATGTAACCGTCAGGATCACGGATGTAGCAGCGCGTCTCGCCATACTTGTCCAACGGTTCCGTGATGAACTCCGCTCCTCGACTCTTCCATAGCTCGTAGCACGCTTGAATATCCGCAACCCGGAAATTCATAAAGCTGCTGATGTGATTCGGGTCGGGGACGCTGAGCGTTACCGTCGGCTTGTCCGGGGTTGGCCCGCCTCCGACATTCAGAATCATCCAGATATTCGCAAGCTGAAGGTACGGAGGCGCATTGCCGTCACCCATGGTCAGAATGCGAGCGCCGAAGACCTTTTCGTAGTAGCGAGCCGAGCGCTCGATGTCGGCGACGGTGAGAAAATGCGCGATGCTGATCCCTTCCTTCGGGGGCATCTCATAGCTCTTCTGCTCAATCTGTACGCTGCTCATTGACGACTCCAATCCAGATTCACGAGTACCAAGTACTTAATGGCGATTAAGCCAGATGAAGAAAGACGAAGCAATTGGACCAACGTATCGGGCAATACTTTAGTATCGTCCGCATCCAGTTGTCCGATAAGGTGGCTTCACGAATACACTTACTTCTCCTGGCCGAAGACTTCGCGATACACCGCGTCCAGCTCATGGAGTGCACGAGTGCAATCGCCCGTGAAACTCGAGCCGTGCATGATCGCGAGCGTTTTCGGGTTCAGCCCGGCAAGCGTTTTCAGGTTCTGCGCGGTCAGCGGTGTGTAAGGAATGTATTCCGCGAGGATGCCCGCCTGAAAGGCCTTCATCGCATCCTTCGTGGGGCGGACGACATCGTTGGAAGTAATCGGTTCGGGGTCACCAGCCTGATGGAACAGGTCTGAGCAGAACAACGTTTTCTTCGTCTCTTCAAAAAGCAGGCCCGCATCCCAACCATGTGGCAGTTGGGGCGTATGGCAATAGCGGAATCGGAACTTGCCCGTCGAAAACGATTCACCGTCAGCAAGCGCGCGAGCTTCAAGGCCAATAAAGTCATTCACGTTGACTCGCGCGCCCACTTGACTGCAAATCACGTCCGCTTCAGGCGCCGCGCCGAGCCAATCGTTCAGCGAACCACACTCATCGGATTCAAAATGGCTGAAGCTGATGTGGCGCAAATCCGCAATGTTGATGAGTGTAGAGACCGCTTCATGAATCTCCGCGTGCATTCCCCGCAGGCCGGTGTGAAACAGCAACGGTTCATCGTCTTTCACCAGGAAGTGATTGAATTGCACATCTCCCCGCGGAGCGTAAATCGAGATGCGGTAGATATCCGGAGCAATTTCCGTGACTTTAGCCATGCCAGCTTTCTCCTTTGTTGATGCGAGCTATGGCTGCGGGAATCCGAACATCAACCACCACTGATTCGCTACCCAATGCGGGTATAGCGCCGTCATCTGATCGAACAACTCATGGTCGGACGTCGCGGTTTTCTTAAGCCGGTCGTAATCCTGGATATAACGCTTGCTGTCCTGGATGGTCGCAGGAGAGTCGGGCGCACCAGGCTTCTTGTGACCGGCGACAACCATCGTTGGGTTCAGCGCTGCTAACCGGTCGAGATCCGCAATCCAATTCTGCCGGCTCTCGGGGGTGGTGTCGCCGACGTACATGCGGCACTGGTTGTACACAACGTCGCCAGCCACGATCAGGCCAATGGATGGAACATACAGAGACGTCGAATCGGAAACATCCGTGCGGCCCTGTTGAATGATGCGCAATTCGTGGCCCTCAAGAGTGAACACCTCTTGCTCATAAGGCTCAGGCGCGACGAACGTCGTGGGTATCTGCCCAGGAAAAAGCTGGCGGGCGAAATCACTCACCGGGGGAACCAAAGACGCTTGAATAGCCTCCACCGTTTTGGGCGTTGCTATCGCCCGAGCACCTGGGAAACGGTCGAGCAGAATGCTCAGACCATAGAAGTGGTCGAAATGCCCGTGCGTTATATAGATCGTCTGCAGATTGCGGTTGTGCAGTGCAACCCAATCTGCGAGGGCTTCGGCCTCAGCCACTGTCCCCATCGCGTCCACCAGTACCGCGTCGTGCTGGCCGAAGATCAACGTCGACGTGATCGGATCAAAGCCGAGCGGCTCGCCGAAGGGCTTTGGCCGCTCACCGACCATAGCCTTTCCCGGAGCGGTAAAGACGTTCACCCCAAGCGTGTTCAACGCGACAGACGCGGTCTCTTTCGATCCATTTGTGCTATCCATTTGACAACTCCAATTCCGATAACAGTGCTTATCTGCCGATCCCGGTTCTTTCGTACTCATACCTGCTGGCGATTAGGCCCGATGAGGAAAGACGAAACAATTGGACCAAGGTATCGCGCGATACTTTGGTATTACTTGCCATCATGCCAGGCGTCTTCGACTATGACGACGTGCTACTGAACGTATTCGGCGTCATAGCTGGCTACAGAGCGTTTGTAATGTTCAAACGTCGGGCGCAACCTCGCCTAGAGTAAGCCCCTTGGACATTACTGACGAAAGCCGACCTGTCGTCACCAGTCGGCTTCTGGTGAGCGCATTGGCGATTATGCACTCGCTGCATTTTGACGGAATAAGCCACACAAATCATCCCCTGAAAACGCACCGCTCGAAACTTATAAGGTGTCGCCTTGCTCGCAATCTAGCGCATTTCATGGAGCTACGGAACTCCTGCGCCTCATCCTCCGTATTCAAGGCATATCGAACGGAGGAGATTTGCTTTGTCACTGCGCACACGCTTCACCTTCTTCGCTATTGTTCTCGGGATCGCGCCTGTCTTGACCGCACAAAACGCGCCACTCGACAAACAGCGAATGATCGACGTGATCCAGAATTATGTGGATAACAGAAGCTTCATGGGCGACGTACTTGTCGCAGAGAGCGATCACATTGTTCTGAACGCTGCCTATGGGTATGCCGATCTGGACTGGTCGATTGAGAATACTACCGACGTAAAATTCCGCATCGGATCACTGACCAAACAATTCACCGCCGCCAGCATTCTGCTCCTGCAAGAACGAGGAAAGCTCAACGTCAACAAGCCAATCAAGACCTACCTTCCCGACGTTCCCGACGCGTGGAAAATGGTGACAGTTGACAATCTGCTGACCCACACTTCCGGCATCCCAAACTTTACCGGCACACCGGGCTTTGACGTATACAAGCGGCAGAGCCACAGTCCCGAGGAAAGTGTTGCCCTGGTTCAGAGCAAGTCGCTGGACTTCGAGCCGGGCACGAAGTTCTACTACAGCAATACCAATTACATTCTTCTCGGCGAAATCATTGAGCATGTCTCGGGAATGCCGTATGCCGACTTCCTCCGCCAGAACATCTTTATCCCGGTGGGAATGACCGACACCGGCGTAGATGTCAATTCCACCATTCTCCCCAAACGCGCCCAGGGTTATGATTCCACGCCTGAAGGATTCAGACACGGCGACGACATCAGCATGACGATCCCGTTCTCGGCCGGATTTCTGTATTCGACAACTGGAGATTTGCTGAAGTGGGAACAGGCTCTCTTTGCAGGAAAAGTAATCTCCATCACCTCTCTGCACTCTATGAGCACCGCCAGGTTGGGCGAATATGGAATGGGATTATTTATCCGCACTGCGGATGGCCATCAGATCATCACCCATGATGGCGCGATCGAGGGGTTCGAAAGCTCGCTGACCTATTACCCCGAAAAACAACTAACGATTGTCGTGTTGGGCAACGTACGCACAGATGCCCCCCAAAGAATCGCAGTACAGCTTGGCAAGGTAGCCTTCGGCGAGAAGGTCGTTCTTAACTCCGACCGCAGAATCGTCGAAGTTCAGCCCTCCATTTTGGCTGGATATATCGGCCACTACAGCGCTCCTCCGTTTGCCACGACGCTGAGTGTGGAATCGGGCCATCTGATCGCAACCGCACCGAACGGGCGAAAATACATTCTCTATGCCCAATCCCCTAGCTCCTTCTTTCTAAAGGAAATTGACGTGCAGTTCGAATTCGTTCGCGATCCAGGGAGTGGCAAGATCACTGGTTTCACGATGACTCAAGACGGACATGTGAAGCAGGTGAAGCGAGACTAGCAGCGGAGCTGCGTGACCCACCAAATCGGGGAAGTCGGCTTGCCGCGACCGATTCCGAAGAAGGAATACCGGTGGCCACGGAGTGGATGTTATAGCGATTCATCGCGCAGTTCCTCCACAGCTCAATGCTTTCAGGAGCGGTCGGTCAACGACTACAGGCCAATCCACTCATCGATTTCGGTTTACGCTCCACCTCTGGATAGGTACCGCGAAACGGACTTCTCGATACCAACCTGGAAACGACTTGGTTCAGGCTCTTCCTCGTTCGCCCATAGCCTTTCCGAAACTACTCCCCGATGCAATAGTTCATATGTCCCAATGAAGATTGGGTCTTTCATCGTATTGCTTATCTTGAAATCGACCGTTTACGGTTTGTCGGGTCTTCTTCGCTTTTTAAAGATGCCCCCAGCCGAAAGCGCGTACGGATTTCATGGCCATCGAGTTGCGCGAAAACATCATTCGCTGGGACGAAAAGGACGACGATGACAATGAACCGACTGCAGTTCGTAGCGGCGTCTATAGCAGGGCCGCGATGCTTCAGCAGAAGGTGTTAGTGCTGGCGGCTACAGGGGACTTCCAGGTCACAGTCGACGCAACTCAGGTTGGCGATGGAACTTCCAGCTACGATGCAGGTTCCACCCATCAGTGTGAGCGTTTACGAATTCGACGTCGCAAATGGATAAGAGGTTTGAACAGGTCACGCAAACGGCTCTGATTCTCAAGCCGCTCGCGTGACCTTCCTCTCAATGACGCGGCTTGCCGTAAGGCTCTCCAGGAAGCTTAATGGTTGTATCCACCGGCGTCGTATCGTCATTGCTGAATGTTGCGCCGCTCGGAACGAATACATTGCTTACTGTCCGGCCGCTAGCCGAACCTACTCGCAGATCGATCCGTCCTGGATCGATGCCTTTCTCCACCGTCAGATACTGGCGAACGTTTAGTGTTCGTTCCGCCCCTGCTTTGGGCTTCTCATTGTCCGAATAATTCCCCACAACCACCAGTCTCCCCGCCGACTCACGCTGCATTTGCAGCGCGACATCATCCAGGCAGGCCTTTGCTTCGTTATCGACGCGCTCTGGCCGCTTATGATCCCGATCGAACGAGATCGAGCACAATGCGCTGGTCTGTGGTGCAACAGTCGCCACAGCCGGCGGAGCAGCAACCGTAACAACCGTAGTCGCGGAAGCCGTCTTGCCCAGATCGTCCACCACGTTACATGTAACCGTGATGTCTCCAGGAGCAACACCACTGGTGCTCAGACTCGCACTGGCTGTGCTGCCTGTAACCGTGCCGGCGGTTGTCGAGTACGAATAGCTAAGCGGCCGATTCTGCGCACTCATACCCTGCGCCGTAATCGTAGACATATCACCCGGCATCACAGTCGATGGACTAGCCGTACAAGACACCGTCGGCGGCGCTGGCGACTCAATCGTGAAGCTTGCCGTACAGTTGGCCTGCTGATCCACATGCGAGCCTTCCGCAACATGTCCCGAAACTGTATACGAACCCGGCGCAAGTCCCGCCGTATTCACACTCGCCGTCGCATCGGTTCCACCCACAACTCCACCGCTAGCGCTCCAGCTATAGCTAACCTTCCGCTTCGGATTCAGGTTCGTCGCCATCGCCGTAACCGTTAGCGGATCACCCGCAAACCCCATCGCCGGCTGCACACTGCAAGTCAAGCCAACTGGAAGCTCCGCCATCCCGCCGCCAAATGAAAACAGCAGCCCAGAAGAAAGCCGCAGATCATTCTGGCTCGAACTCCCACCCGCCGGAATGCTATCGAACCGCGTCATCATGTACTCCGCCTGCACCGCGCGAATCCCTACATGACGCGTAATCCTGATATCCAACCCACCACCGCCCGTCATCGCAAACGAGCTCTGCACCGGCAACACAACGCAAGCAGTCCCTGCGCAATTGGCCGCCGTCACCGCACTCGCATGGATACCGCCAGCCAGCACCTGCACAAACGGTGTAAACCGCGTGTCATTCCGAAACGAAAACCGCGGCCCAAACATATAGCTATAAGCCGTTCCACTGGAGTTCACAACGATCGGCTGATTCACTCCCGTGCCCGTCAACTGCACCTGGCTATCGTCATATCCGCCAAAGTCTCCCACCAATCCGATATAGCGATTGAAGTTGAACGCAATCGACGCGCTTCCGCCATTCAACCCAATCATGCGGTTCCCCGCAACGGTGTTATTCGAGAACGTCCCAAACCGCGAGTACCCCAGAAACACTTCAACCTTCGGCGTCTTAGGGTGTCTCACATGCGGCACAGGCGTAGCCACAACAACCTGCGCCCCCGCTGCTTCCGGAGCCAATAACATCGGCGCTACAGCTAAAGAAACGGCCAGTGTCGCGAACATCCCCGTAAATAGTCTCATTACATTCTCCTGAATCTCTTGCGTCGCGCTCACTCTCGACGCCTATCCTTGCATCGGCCGCAGCCACCCTCGTTGTGAGGGTGGTCGCGAGGTAGCTTACTGGACGTTGATGACGGTGTTGACCATCGTGACTGACGCGTTCAAAGCAATGACTCTGCCGTTGATCGTCGTTACCGCGGCAACTCCAGGGCTCGAAACCGTGATGCCCGGCGAGGAAATTACGGTTCCCACCATCGTTCCGCCGCCACCGTAGTTGATAACCGCTCCGGGAAGGTTGCCAACCGCCCAGAAGACGTGGCTCGCCTGCGCTCCGTTGAGCAAGATCACGCTTTGAGCCTGTGTCGCCGTGCCTACCGTCAGAGACGATCCGATCTGGAAGATAAAGTACGCATCGGCATTGCCCTGTGCATCGAGAGTCAGCGGACTTCCGGTGATTTGATAGAACGTTGCCGACTTGTACGTTCCAGGAAACAGCGTGAGGCCGCCCAACTCGTTGCTCGAAAGCGTGATGCCACCAGCAAGTCCCTGAAGCGTGTTGTACGCTGCCAGAGCTTCTCCCGCGCCCACGGTTGCCGTGTTGAAGGTAGTAGCGGTTCCTTCATTCGGGCAGGCCGTCGTCGGTTGGCTCGAACCGGGGGCGGTAAAGATCGTGGTAAGCCCCGTTCCCGGTGTCGCCGCCGCTGGTCCAACTAGGGCCGCGTTCGATCCTGTCTCCGTATAGGTGCATGAGTCCGCACCGGTAAGAGTCACAACACTGTCATCGTGGAATCCGGTGATCAGAGAAGACGCACCCGTGGTCCCGATATCGCCATTATTGATCGCCGACAACAGTCCCTGATTCGTAATCCCCGCTCCCCCGCCAAACGCTCCAAAGAGCGAGATGGTGGGTCCGAGTACGATCGGCGGTAAGACCGCTACACCCGTCGTAAAGGTCCATGGATTCGGCGCACCCGTAGTTCCCAGCGGATCTCCTGCAAGGTCCGTCGCTCCGTTGGTTACCGTTGCGAGGTAACTGGTACTGGGGAGCAGTGCAACAGTGGGCGTGAGAGTCGCTGTGAACGTTACTGCGTTATACGTTAGCGTGGCCGCTACCGCATTTCCGCCCTGCGTCAGGAAGAAGGTTGCGTTAGTGATGGTCAGCGGGTTCATCGCCTTGGTAAAGGTCGCGCTTACCGCTTGCGTGAGAGGAACGTTGGTGGCAGCGTTCGCAGGTAGCGTCGAAACGATCTGCGGCGGCACGACAACGGCCGCGCCAGTGGTAAAGGTCCAGACATAGTTGGCAGCCAGTCCGGTACCCGCCAAATTCTGGGCGCCAGTTGTAATCGTTGCCGTAAACAGAGTGTTGAGCGCAAGGTTCGCTGTTGGGATAAACGTCAGCGTATTTCCGATCGCCGCATACGCAACCAGGCCGGCGACAGGTGTGGTACCCGGTCCTGTCAGCGTAAAGGTTGTCCCGTTGATCGTGGCCGGGTTCATCGGCACGCTGAACGTGGCGCTGACCGCTTGGTTGGCTGGTACGTTCGTGGCTCCGGTTAGCGGTATGGTCGAAGTCACCGTTGGGGGTACGGCCGCAGCCAAGCCGGTAGTAAACGTCCAGACGTAGTTCTGAGCTAACGCGGTTCCGGCCAGGTTCTGTGCTCCGATGGTAATCGTAGCCGTATAGGTGGTGTTGTAGGCAAGCGGTGCGCTTGGGGTGAATGTCGCCGTAGAACCTGCCGCCACGTAGGTGACGACTCCTGTCACAGGAGTCGTTCCCGGTCCTGCGAGCGTGAAGGTTGTCGCGTTAATTGTCGCAGGAGTCATGGCCACGCTAAAGGTAGCGCTGAGAGCCTGATTGACGGGTACATTCACTGCCAGATTGGCAGGAACCGTCGCGATGACCGTTGGAGGCGTGGGCGCCGGAAGCGTTCTAAATATCCACACATAGTTGGCGGCTAATGGGGCGCCTCCCGCACTCTGGGCTCCGGTAGTGATCGTAGCCGTATAGAGGGTGTTGACGACAAGGGCGGCGGTCGGTGTGAAGGTGGCCACTGCACCCGTGCATGCAATTGTGCCCGCCACGGCTGTCGTGCCGGGAGCAGCGGTAAGAGTGAAGCTGGTTGCCGGCGACGCAAGCGTAGCGCAATTCATCGCCTGGCTGAACGTTGCGCTCAACACCTGATTGAGCGGTACACCCGTGGCGCCATTAAGCGGCACGGTCGAAACCACAACAGGCTGCACAGCAGTCGTAAAGCTCCAGACATAGTTCGCCGCGAGCGGATCGCCGGTCGAATCGGTAGCTCCGGTGGTAATCGTGGCCGTATAAACCGTGTTGTATGTCAACGGCGCAGTCGGGGTGAAGGAAGCCACCGAACCCGTCGCGTTATATGCAACAGTTCCAGCCACAGCCGTTGCGCCGGCCTTCAAAAGGAAAGTGGTAGCCGTAATCGTCGCGGGATTCATTGCTTTGCTGAAGGTCGCACTCAACACCTGGTTGGCTGGCACACCCGTTGCGCCATTCGCTGGCACGGTCGCGATCACCGTCGGCTGTGTCGCAGTTGTAAAGCTCCATGTGTAAGCCGCTGCCGTATTAATCCCGAGCGTGTTCGCTGCTCCGGTCGTGATCGTCGCTGTATAGAGCGTGTTGTACGCAAGGGCCACATTCGGCGTAAACGAAGCCACCGATCCCGTCGCGCTATAGGCGACAGTTCCCGTCACAGCAGCCGTACCCGGCCCCACCAAAAGAAACGTGGAGGAACTGATCGTCGCCGCATTCATCGGCTCACTGAAGGTCGCGCTCACAACCTGGCCGGCCGGAACACCGATGGCGCCGTTAGCAGGTACCGTCGATACCACAACCGGAGCCGTCGAAACAACCGTCTCCTTGCCGCACCCAGTTGTAAAGACAAGAAGTAAAGCTACCAAGGCTGCTGCAAAACCAGACTTACGTGTGTACATGGTGTTCCCTCGAGATCGGCCCGTGCGACGAAGTACCCTATTCCCTGACTGCTCACTAGTAACCAACTTGCCTTACCCACTAGTAATGCACTACGGGAATTCCGGGGAACCTGCCTCTTCAATAGGTAGCAGAGCGAATTCGACGGGGTCTGAGCTATATTGCTCACTCCAGCTCACTCAATAGACAAATTTCGCATCCTCCAAAAGGTTGCCAAGCGCTGCAAATAAAGGCTTCGAGGCTGACATGGGCAGGGCGAAAGAGAGAAGCTGTATCTCAGGAAGAAGCCAGCGCAGGGCGTCATTGCATAATCTCACGCAGACCGGCCAGGGTAGAAATGACATTAGCAATTTGTCTTGGAGAGCTCTGCAGCCTTGTTCCAAAACCTCTGGAGCGAGCCATGGCTATCTGAACTTTATTGCTCCGAGTTGGTCGGAGTATGGTGGTTTACCGCGCGGCTTCGGGACGGGTGGCGGCGACTCGGTCGTCAATGGATGCCACAAGCGGCGCTGGCAACCCGCGCAGTTCGATACCTAGACACCCTTGAAAACCGGATCGGGACTACATACTCCGCCTCTAGCCTTCCGCCGAACTAGTGATTTAATTCACCTTCGTGCGAAGTTGGGTCGTCTTGGGGGCTGAGCAAAGTGCTTTCTCACGCTAAAATATCGGCGATCCCCATGCGTTGGACTACGTCTGCTCTCCCTACGAGAGCAGGGCCAATGAAGGGTAGTACGGGAAGGTTTTTCAGATGGCGACAGAGATCCAGACGGCCAACACAATGCGAGAACTTGTCTCTTCGTTCGACTGGGCCGACACCCCGCTAGGTCCCAGGGACTTCTGGCCGCAGAGCCTGCGATCCGTTGTCGACATTCTTCTCACCTCTCGCTATGCCATGTGGATGGGTTGGGGGCCGGACCTGACCTTTCTCTATAACGACACTTATGGGCAGGTGACACTCGGGAAAAAGCACCCGTGGGCCTTGGGTCGGCCAGCAGGAGAGGTTTGGAATGAGATCTGGGACGAGATTGCCCCCCGCATTCAGAAAGTCCTCGACACCGGTGAAGCTACCTGGGATGAAGGTCTTCTTCTTTTTCTCGAACGCAATGGCTACCCCGAGGAGACTTACCACACCTTCTCTTACAGCCCCCTGCGAGACGATGACGCGAAGGTATCGGGAATGCTCTGTGTTGTAACCGAAGAAACCGACCGCGTCATTGGCGAGCGACGTCTCCGATTTCTTCGCGTTCTAGCGTCTGAACTCAGTACAGCAATCAGCGAGCGGGACATACTGAAGGCGACCGAACGCAGTTTCGCCCAGAATGAGAAAGACTTACCTTTTGCGTTGGTTTACCTGCAAGATGAAGGCGGCATTTGTCGTTTGGCGTGCGCCAGTGGTTTTGGACCTGAACACCCCGCAGCACCCTTGTCTATTTCGGTCGGCGACGATGACACCATTTGGCCCGCAAAAGAGGTTCTTACCAAACGCGAAGCTGTCGTCGTCAATGGATTGAGAGATGTTTTCTTATCGTTACCCGCGGGTGCCTGGAGCGAATCCCCTAGCCGGGCCAAAATCGTGCCACTGGTGCGACAGAAGCAGGAGTCGCCGCTTGGATTTCTCGTGGTTGGTCTCAATCCTTTTCGGCCGTTAGACGCTGACTACGAGGGATTCGTCGATCTCATCGCGGGCCAGATCGCCGGCGGCATCTTCAGCGCCCGCGCCTTTGAGCAAGAGCGGCGGCGCGCCGAAGCTTTAGCTGAGATTGATCGAGCGAAGACGGCATTCTTTACCAACGTAAGCCACGAGTTCCGGACTCCACTCACCCTGATGCTTGGCCCTCTGGAGGAGTTGACCTCTTCCTCTTCAGGAAGCAGCGGCCTTGTTGCCCGGGACCGTGAGCAACTCTCTTTGGTTCATCGAAATGCCCGGCGGTTGCTCAGACTCGTCAACGCCTTGCTGGAATTCTCGCGCATTGAGGCGGGCCGATCGAATGCCTCCTATCAGTTGACAGATTTGGGCTCCTACACAGCGGAACTCGCCAGCGCATTCGAATCTGCGACCGAGCGGGTTGGTATTGAGCTGATTGTACGAAGCGAATTGCGCCGCGGGCCGGTCGCCATCGACCGCGAAATGTGGGAGAAGATCATCCTCAATCTCCTGTCGAATGCTTTCAAGTTCACCTTGGAAGGAAGTATCTCCGTCCTTTTGGACGAAGCCCCGGAGCTCGACGGGGTGCGCTTGCAAGTGGCGGATACAGGAATAGGAATTCGCAAGGAAGATCTCGAACACCTGTTTGAGAGGTTCCATCGAGTTCAGAATGCAGGCGGACGCAGCTTCGAAGGGACCGGCATCGGTCTGGCGCTGGTTCGCGAATTGGTCAGCCTGCTTGGGGGAACAATTGAAGTAGACAGCGAGTTCGGACATGGAACTGTTTTCACAGTCTTTATCCCCCGCAATGCCGCTGTGGAGGATATAGAGACGGAAACTTCCTCCCTTACTCGACCTTCTCCCGCGGCAACTGATTATGTTGCTGAAGCATTGGGGTGGCTCTCACCGAACGGAGCGGAAGCGAGTTCCGGGTCCGACCTGTCTCTTAGCCCGCCAGCAGCGTCAGAGACGCCTCGTCCACGTCTTCTGCTCGCGGATGATAACGCCGATATGCGTGGCTACATCGAGCGTCTACTTGCCCCACACTACGAGGTGCAGTCCGTCATCAATGGCAGGCTTGCTCTGGAGGCGGCTCTCGCGAACCCACCGGATCTGGTTGTCACCGATGTCATGATGCCGGAACTAAACGGTTTTGAACTGTTGGCGGCCCTGCGGTCAAAGCCATCCACTGAATCGATTCCGGTCATCATGGTCTCAGCAAGAGCGGGAGAGGAATCGCACGTCGACGGTCTTCAGGCCGGTGCAGACGACTACCTGGTAAAGCCTTTCAGCGCGCGGGAACTGCTTGCGCGCGTCCGAACACAATTACTTCTCAGGCAGCGTTCTTCGCAGTTCGAGACACTCGTCAACCAGGCACCCATTGGCATCTATGTGGTCGATAAAGATCTGCGCGTCGTTCAGGTCAACCCAATCGCCCGTCCTGTCTTCGGGGAGATTTCAAATCTAATCGGCAGCGACTTCGCGGAGGTCATGCACAGGCTGTGGGGCCACCTGTACGCTGAGGAGGTCGTACAGATTTTTCGGCATACGCTCGCGACCGGCGAAGCATACAGTACACCGAAGCGAGTGGAGTATCGGGCTGATCGGAAGCAAGCCGAATACTACGAGTGGCGTATCGACCGTATGGCGATGCCTCAAGGTGGATATGGAGTCGTTTGCTATTTCCGGGATATCTCTGCGCAGGTCAAGGCGGAAGATGCGCTGCGCAAGAATGAGAAGCTCGCCGCTGTAGGCCGCCTGGCCTCGACCATCTCCCACGAGATCAACAATCCGTTGGAGTCCGTGACCAATTTGCTCTACATCATTCGACATGAATCGAATGAGCAGCCTGTTCTCGAATATGTCCAGATGGCAGAGCAAGAACTCATGCGTGCCAGCGAGGTTGTGCGCCACAGCCTCAAGTTCCACCGCCAGACAACGAGCCCGGAACGTGAGAGTATTTCGGAGCTTCTTGCATCAACGTTGGCGGTATATGAGCCGCGTTTGCATCAGCTCGGCATCCGTGTAGATCGCAAGTTTACGGACTCCTTGCCGACGCTCTGCTATGGCGGCGAGGTGAGACAGGTCTTCGCGAATCTGATTGGGAATGCCTTGGATGCCTGTGGCGCTGGCGGCCACATCAAAATGAGGACTGCGGACTCGACCCACTGGAAGACTGGCGTAAAAGGAGTCCGCGTAACCATCGCGGACAACGGAACCGGAATGAGTGCGGAAACAAAGGATCGCCTTTTCGAGCCATTCTTTACTACCAAAGGCATGAACGGCACAGGTCTGGGGTTGTGGGTCACATCGGAGATCCTTCTACGCCATCGCGCAACTCTCAGCCTGAAGAGCAGACAGCATCGGGAAAGTGGAACTGTATTCTCTATATTTTTTGTAACCGATCCTGATATTGTCGAAGCCGACGCCTGATCCACCCGCTCTGTTCGGTGAGATTGCGTTTATATCCCAGTCGTTGCGAAACGCAATGCGATCTCGTCCTCGGCATATCACCAGATGCCAAAGGATTAAAACGCCAATCTCTCCGTCGGCACCCATCCCTTCGCATACTTCCACGCATCCGAAACCAACCCGATTGCCGCAAACAGTACCGCAATCCGAAACGCGATGCTCATCGAATGATTCACCACCGCGATCTTATGCAGGTCCGCCGCCGCACTCGCAGCAACGAAGTACGCAGGCGTGAAGGCCATCCATCCCAACCCCGCAGCACCCAGCACGTGGGCAAGAAACTCCATCGGCTTCAGCCACCCCTGTGCCGCGGGAACAAACGCGAGCAGCTTTGCCGCCAACTGCACCGTCAGCAGCGCGATCAGCAGCAAATAGAATGTGTGCCACGCCGGGGCCAACGTCACTCCAAGCGAGTCCAGATAAAACACTCCCGGCCCCATAATCCAGAACGGATGCCACGGAACCCACAAGATATAAGCCATCCACAAGCAATGGAACACCAGGTCAATCACCCGCTTGACCATCGACTTCGGCTCCATACAACCCGCAGCGTGTTTCTTCACCGCGGGCAGCTTCATCGGGTCCCACTTGTTCCATTCCGCGCGGAATTCGTCGTCGTATCGCGTCCGCTCGATGATCGCGAACACAATCGTCACTGAAGCCCAGAAGATCAGCACGGTCGGGATCAACCCAAATGCAAACTTCACCAACTGCTGCCCGGGAGAGCCATGCGGGGCCGTGATGAACACAATCCCTCTTGTGATCGCATAAACAAACACCACCAGCGGCAGCACTTTCACCAGCGTGAACTCATAGAACGGAAAAATCGTCGGCCCAATCAGCGACCGCTGCGGCAGATAGCGCAACGCCACCAGCTCCGGCTTGCCATGCTGCCTCAGGATCGCGGCTACATCACCATCGTTCAACGGACGCCCCAGCTCCTCCACCCGCGCATCCATCTGCTCCAGCAGATTCGCCCGCAGCTCCGCCAGCGTGTCGTCTTTCGTAGCCGCCGGCAGATATTGCCCCACGGCCTGCAAATAGCGCTCCAGTAAATCCATGCCATTCACCATCACTTTCCGGCACCTAAGCCGAGACTTCCTTGTCTTTCACTTCCGCCGTTTCTCTGTTCTTCAATATCTTGTGCAGCGACTCGTTGATCCCGCTCCACTCCACCAGCAGCAACGCGAGCACTGCCTCGCCGTCCTTCGACAGCCGATAGAAGCGCTTGTTCCGCTTGTCTTCCTCGCGCCACTCGCTGGTCAGCAACCCCTGCGTCTCCAGGCGTCGCAGGAGGGGGTAAAGCGTGCTCTCCTCAATCGCCAGCCCCTCATCCGCCAGCGCCTTGCGAAGCGTGTAGCCGTAGTGCTCCTGCCGTAACTGCGCCAGCACCGCCACAATCAGGCAGCCCCGCCGCAACTCCAGCCGAAGCGAATCGAACATCCCGGTTTCTGAGATCATTTCCATACTGTACGAAATATACTGTACGAAACACAGTGTGTGCCGTCAAGTAATTTCGGAAAATACTTCGGGCAGTAAAAAGGCGCCCCGCAAAGGGACGCCCTTTTTGCCTAATTTCAGCCGTTTTAGTGTTTTGCAGGAGCGGCGACGTGTTTCGCCGTGGACTCATTCGCCGTCGCAGCTTCCGCCGAATCAATCGCGGCATAAAGCTGGCTGACATCCTTTACCTGTATCCAGCCTTTATTGGTGACCACGACAATGGTGGGCGTCTCAATCAGGCCAACCTTCTCGCCAAGCGCCTCGTCGGCGTCCACTTCACGCGCGAACTGCGGATCGAGCGCAAACGGCATCTGTTGCTGATGCGCCGCCAGGAACTTCCGTGTGAAGTTCACCATGTCGTCCTTGCTCGCAATCTGGTACTGCGACGCGAATACCTCGCGCCGGTACTCCGTTGCGAGATCAGGCGAGATCTTGTCCTGCATATACCGCGCCCAGATCGCAGCATCATGGCTCCAAATGTGCATTTTCAGCGGGAAATCATGCCGAACCAACGGAATATGGTACTGATTCATGGCCACATGCACGATAGGAAACGCATGCGCGCACGCCGGACACTCCAGGTCCTCGAACTCCAGAATGGCCACCTTCGACCCGACAGGAGGTTTGAAGATCGACGTATCTTTGAAAGGCGTCGCCTGGTTCGGCGGCATGGAGGTCTGCGCCGCACCGACTCCGGCCAGCAACACAACAAACACAGCAGCAAGAAAGCGATTCATACAGCTAGGACGCACGGTTACACCCTTCGCGAGCAAAAATGTACTCTTCAGCTATTGAATCATCTGTAGCGGAACTGCGCCAATCCGAACCGTGTGCCTTGCGATTCACATCTGCCC
>Ga0302316_10001526_pt1 | contig 18012 bp, 18 predicted proteins | sample III_Palsa_N3_2_FD_200456 | JGI IMG/M metagenome (GOLD analysis project Ga0302316, IMG submission 200456) | Peat permafrost microbial communities from Stordalen Mire near Abisko, Sweden - III_Palsa_N3_2 | ecosystem: Environmental > Terrestrial > Soil > Palsa > Peat permafrost | place: Sweden...
CGCGTTGCTGGGTCTCGCGCGCCTGCATGCACGCACCTTGGGTCTCTATTGATAGTCAGGTTTGCGGGCGCCTCGGTTGCAGCTGCCGCCTGCCTTCACTCCGGGACGCGCAGCAAGAGGGCTTTTCAAAGTCCAGCGCCTCCTGAACAAGCCACGCTTCGAAGGCAAGCAATTGCGGCGACGCCGAGCCAACCTGCGAGCAAGCCAGGTAGTACGCACCTGGCGTCGGCACCCGAAGATCGAACGGCGCCACCAGCCGCCCGCTGCACAGATCGTCCTCTATCAGCGCCCGCACTGCCATCACGATTCCGAGGTTGTCGATGGCGCCTTGATACGCCAGCGCCGCATTGTCGAAATGCACACTGGCCGCGCCGTCCAGCCCGGTCATACCCGCCTGCACCAGCCAGCGCGACCAGTCCATCGGGCGATGCCGCGACGCCAGCAGCGTGTGATGCGCAAGATCTTCTGGAGAACGTAACGGTGGTCCCTGCTTCAGCAGCGCGGGACTGCACACGGGCATCAGCACTTCACGGAGCAAGCGGCGCTGGCTCGTATCGTCGGGTGGAAACGGGTGCGAGTGCACCGAGAGATCGACGTCCTCCTGACGAAAATTCGCCGGCTCATGCGAGGTGAAGATCTGAATCTCGATCTTCGGATGAAGCGCCTGGAAGCGCGTCAGGCGCGGCACCAGCCAGCGCATCGCAAACGTGGGCGGCAGCTTCAGACGCAACACCGAGCCGTCGGCTTCACCGCGCGCCTCACGCGTGGCGTAATCGATCTGATCAAAGACGCTGCTAAGCGAGCGCACATACGCCTCGCCTTTGCGCGTCAACTCGATGCCGCGATGAGTTCGCAGAAAGAGTTTGACGCCAAGCCAGTCCTCGAGTGAGGACACATGGCGGCTTACCGCGCCCTGTGTCACGAGTAGTTCTTTCGCAGCGCCGGTAAAACTCAGGTAGCGCGCGGAAGCTTCGAAGGCGCGCAAGGCGTTGAGCGGAGGCAGTTTTCGGCGCATAGGTTTCCATGAGATTTTCTCATGCCCCCCATGATATATCGATCGTTGAAAAGGTTGCAGAACTGCCTATCATCAACTTCACTCGGACGAAATCGAGGCATCGCGCTGCCATAGACAGCGCTGACCGACGGAGACATCGACGTGAACGCAACGAACCGGGCATCCCGCACCCTGCTCGACAAGGTCTGGCACGAACACCACGTACTCACGCGCGAAGACGGCCAGAGCCTGCTCTACGTGGATAGCCACTTTCTGCAGGACGGCTCCGCACCTGCCTTCGAAATGCTGCGCCAGCGCGGCCTGAAAGCGCACGCGCCGCAGCGCGGCTTTGCCACGCCGGATCACTACGTGCCGACCTCCAGTCGCGATCTCGAGAGCATCGCCGATCCGGAAAAACGCGCGATGGCCAACGCATTGCGTGACGACAGCAAGAGCCTTGGCATTACCTTCTTTGGTCTCGACGACATCCGCCAGGGCATTGTCCACGTGGTCGGGCCGGAGCAGGGCTTGAGCCGCCCCGGCATGTTGATCGTGTGTGGCGACAGCCATACGTCGACGCACGGCGCCCTTGGCGCGCTCGCTTTCGGCATTGGGGCGACTGAGGTCGCGCACGTGCTGGCGACGCAAACGCTCTGGCAGCGCAAGCCGAAGGCGTTGCGCATCGTGCTCGATGGCCAGCTTCCGGCAGGCGTGGGTGCGAAAGACGTGATTCTCGCGATCATCGCCAAAATCGGCGCAGGCGGCGCGACTGGTCACGTGATCGAGTACGCGGGACCGGCGATCACCGCCCTGTCGATGGAAGGGCGCCTGACGGTCTGCAACATGTCGATCGAAGCAGGCGGGCGGGCCGGCATGATCGCCCCTGACGACACGACGTTCAACTACCTGGCGGGCAGACCGTTTGCGCCCACCGGCGCGCAGTGGGACCGCGAGGTGGCGCGCTGGCGTGCGCTCGCGTCGGACCCGGATGCGCCGTTCGACAAGCGGGTATCGCTCGACGTCAGCCAACTCACGCCTATGGTTACGTGGGGCAATAGTCCCGAGGACGCGCTGGCGATCGATGCGCGCGTGCCGGATCCCGCCACGGCGCCGACCGGCGAGCGGCGTGCTGCGATGCAGCGCAGCTTGGATTACATGGGACTCACACCGGGCATGCCGCTCGATGGCCTGAAGATCGACCGTGCGTTCATCGGTTCTTGCACCAATGGCCGGATCGAGGACCTCAAGTCGGCGGCTGCGGTGGTGAAGGGACGCAAGGTTGCGGCCTCAGTCGAGGCGTGGGTGGTGCCTGGCTCGGGGCTCGTCAAGCAGGAAGCGGAGGCGCTGGGTCTCGACCGTATCTTCAAGGACGCGGGGTTTCAGTGGCGCGAGGCCGGCTGCTCGATGTGCCTGGGCACGAACGGCGATACGGTGGCGCCGGGGCGGCGCAGCGCATCCACTACCAACCGCAACTTTGTGGGGCGGCAGGGCCCGGGATCGCGCACCCATCTGATGAGTCCTGCGATGGTCGCTGCCGCGGCATTGAATGGCCACCTCGTGGACGTACGGCCCATGCTTGCAGAGGGGATCTGACGATGGAACCTTTCGTTCACCTGGACGCGGTCGCGCTGCCGATCGCACAACCCAACTTTGACACGGACCAGATTCTTCCGGCCCGCTATCTGCAGAAACCTCGCTCCGACGATTTCGGCAATTATCTCTTTCGCGATCTGCGGTATCGCGCGGATGGCACGCCGAACTATGCGTTCGCGCTGAATTCACCGGCCTACCGCAGCGCCCGCATTGTGGTCGCGCCAGAAAACTTCGCCTGCGGCTCTTCGCGCGAGCATGCGGTGTGGGCCTTATATGACTATGGCGTGCGCGTCGTGATCGCTGCAAGCGTCGGCGATATTTTCGCCTCCAATGCCGGGAAGAACGGCCTGCTAATCATATTGCTGCCGGCCAGTCAGGTCGCCGAAATGATCGGCAAGCTCGAGGCGCAGCCGGGTTTGCACGTGAGCGTCGACCTCGAGGCACAGACAGTCGCGACGCCCGACGGTGTATCGCATCGCTTCGAGATCGATGCCTACCAGAAGCGTTGTCTGATGGAGGGCCTCGACGAACTCGGCTACACCTTGACTCAACTGGATCGGATCGAGGCATTCGAGCGCAATTACGCGTATTGAAGGCCCATTCGAAATCCTCTCACGACATTCACCCCCTATCTAAGGACAGCAAATGAAAGTTGCCGTGCTCGCTGGCGATGGAATCGGAAAGGAAGTCACTGCGGAAGCGCTAAAGGTGTTACAGGCGGTGGTCCCGAAGAGCGCCGAGCTGGAAGTCAGTCACGCGCCGATCGGCGGAGCAGGCGTGGTCGCTGCCGGAGACCCGTTGCCGGCAGCGACGCTCGAACTCGCCCGCAAGTCCGATGCCATTCTGTTCGGTGCCGCCGGAGAACCCGGCGACGAGAAGATTCCGTTCGACATGCGTCCTGGTGCAAGCCTGCTGCGTCTGCGTAAGGCTCTGGGCCTGTTCGCGAACTATCGCCCGGCGTTCCTGTTCCCTGAACTGGCGGATGCGTCCAGCCTGAAGCGCGAGATCGTCGACGGACTGGATATCGTGATCCTGCGGGAGTTGACCGGCGATCTGTATTTCGGCGAGCCACGCGGCGTGACGATCGAAGGTGGAGAGCGCGTGGGCATCAACACGATGCGCTACACGGAAAGCGAAGTGCGGCGTATCGTGCACGCTGCATTTCGCCTCGCGCAGACACGCAACCGCAAGGTCTGCTCGGTCGACAAGGCCAACGTGCTTGAGACCATGCAGCTCTGGCGCGAAGTCGCGACGGAGGTGGGCGCGGAATATCCTGACGTCGAGCTCACTCATGCGTTTGTCGACGCCGCCGCCATGATGCTGATGCGCAATCCGCGCCAGTTCGATGTGATCGTGACCGGTAACGTGTTCGGCGATATCCTCTCCGACGCGGCCGCGATGCTGACCGGCTCGATCGGCATGCTGCCTTCGGCGTCGCTCGGCAGCAGCCGGTTTGGCCTGTACGAACCGGTGCACGGCACAGCGCCGGACATCGCGGGCAAGGACATCGCCAATCCGCTGGCGGCCATCCTTTCGGTTGAAATGATGATGCGACTCTCGTTCGACCTGCCCGAGGCAGCGACACGAATTCGTCGTGCGGTAGGCGCGGTACTGGCCTACGGCTACCGCACCGCCGATATCTATCAGCCCGGCACGAAGAAAGTGGGCACGCGTGAAATGGGTGAAGCAGTGCTGGCCGCGCTGGGTTGAGCGGTTAGCAGAGATTCGGGCCGGCATGCCCGGCTCGCGACCGGGTGCTGATCAGACCCGCAGAAAATAATGACGGCAGCGCATGCATGCCGTACGGAGACGACGATGACAGACATCTATGCAGATACGACGTTCGTCGTGACGGACGCGTATGCCGGGCAGGTCGCAGCGCGCCTCGACCGGCTGCCGTTCACGCGCACCTTGTGGCGGCTGGTGTTCCTGATCTCGCTCGGCGGCGTGTTCGAACTGTACGATCTCTTCATGACGGCGTATATCGCGCCAGGGCTCGTGAGGAGCGGTCTGTTCTCCAGTAGCTCGGTCGGCTTCTTCGGCATCAGCGGCGTGGGCTTTTTTGTTTTCTGCACGTTCGCGGGCATGTGGCTCGGTTGCATGGTGTTCGGCTCGATCGCCGACCGTCTCGGGCGCCGCTCGATGTTCACCTTCTCGCTGATCTGGTATTCGCTCGCGACGGCCGTGATGGCGTGTCAGACGAGTGCCGCCGGCGTCGACCTGTGCCGCTTCATCGCGGCGATCGGCGTGGGACTCGAACAGGTGACCATCGATACGTTTCTCACCGAGCTCGTTCCCCCGCAAGGCCGCGGCAAGGCATTCGCGTTTTATCAGTTCATCGAGTTTCTGATCGTGCCGGTGGTGGCGTTGCTGGGCTGGCTGCTGGTGCCGGTCAGCCCGCTCGGCATCGACGGCTGGCGCTGGGTCGCAATGATCGCGGCGGTTGGCGCGGTCGCCGCGTGGTGGTTGCGGCTGGGATTACCGGAGAGCCCGCGCTGGCTCTCCCTGCACGGACGTGAAGGGGACGCCGAACGGATCATGCGCGATCTTGAGACGAAGATCGCCCGCGACGTTGGCGTCGATGCGTTGCCGCCGGCGGGGCCTTCGGAACCGGTCGTAGGCGACGGAAAGTTCTCCGAACTGTTTAAGCCACCTTATGGAAAACGCACCCTGGTGCTCTCCATTTTCAACCTGACCCAGACGATAGCCTTTTATGGCTTTGGCGCGTGGGTTCCGACGCTGCTGATATCGAAAGGCATCCACGTTACCACCAGCCTGCAGTACGCCTTTATTATCGCGCTCGCGAATCCGGTCGGCCCGCTGCTCGGCATCTGGATCGCGGACAAGATGGAGCGCAAGTGGCAGATCGTATCGGCGGGGGTCGGTATCGGAATTTTCATGACGTTCTTCGCGCGGCAGACCAGTCCCGTGCTGATCATTGCGTTCGGCGTACTCGTCACGCTGTTCAACAACTGGATTTCGTTCGTCTTCCACGGCTTTCAGGCGGAGCAGTATCCGACTCGCATTCGTGCGCGTGCGATCGGCTTTGTTTATTCGTGGAGCCGCGTGAGTGCGGCGATGGCGGGCCTGTTGATCGGCTTTTTTCTGCATGAAGGCGGCACGATGGGCGTGGCGATGTTTATCGGCGCGGCGATGCTCGTGATGATCGTGGCGGTGGGCGTGTTCAGTCCACGCACGCTCAACCGCAGCCTGGAAGAGCTCTCGCAGTGAGCTTCACGGCGCGCTCAGAAGGAGGCGACACGATGACGGCAGCTTTACGCAGCGTCGAAGCCGAACGCAGGCCGCAGAACGCTTTGGAGGCCCTGCGCTTCGACGGCGTGACCTGCGCGTTCGCCAGCAACGAACGTCGTGGAAGGACCTACACCGCGGTAAGCGAGGTCAACCTCAGCGTGCGCGACGGCGAATTCCTGTCCGTGGTCGGGCCGACCGGTTGCGGCAAGTCGACGTTGCTCAATGTGGCAGCGGGGCTGATCCGTCCATCGTCCGGCACGCTGAGCGTGTTCGGACAGCCGCTGAAGCAGGGGCTCAACAAGGACGCCGCTTATCTGTTTCAGGTAGATGCGCTGATGCCCTGGAAAACCGCCGAGGACAACATCGCGGCGGGCCTGATTTTCCACGGCAAATCTAAGGCCGAAGCCATCGCGACGGCGCGGGAATGGCTGCTTCGCGTGGGCCTCCATGGACACGGCCGCAAGTATCCCCATCAATTGTCGGGCGGCATGCGCAAGCGTGCTGGCCTCGCCCAGGCGCTGGCGCTGGATCCACGCATCCTGCTGATGGATGAGCCGTTCAGCGCGCTCGATATCCAGACGCGTCATCTGATGGAAGACGAACTGTTGCGGCTCTGGTCGACGGATCGCAAGTCGGTTGTCTTCGTCACACACGATCTGGAGGAGGCGATCTCGCTGTCGGACCGCGTGGTGGTCATGTCAGCCGGGCCGGCGACGAAGCCGATCGCCGAATTCGACATCGACCTGCAGCGTCCGCGAGAGGTCGCCGAAATTCGCATGACGCAACGCTTCCTGCAACTCCACGCGCAGATCTGGCAGGTGCTCCGGAGGGAGGTTCTGAAAAGCTATGCACGCAACCCTGCTTGATCCGCGCAACCGGCTCGTGGTTCTTCTCACCCGTCTTCTGCTGCTGGGCGGTTTCCTGTTGCTGTGGTGGTTGCTGACGAGCCGTGGCTGGATCTCGCCATTCTTCTTCGGCGATCCGGTCGGCGTGGCGCGCAAATTGATCGGTTGGTTCGTTACGGGCTCAATCTATCCCCATCTTTACACGACCCTCATCGAGACGATTCTCGCGTTTCTGATCGGCACGGTGCTGGGCCTCGGCTGCGGTTTATGGCTTGCTTTAAGCCCTTTTCTTGCCGTTGTGACTGATCCGTTCATCAAGGCGCTGAACTCAATGCCACGGCTGATTTTTGCGCCAATCTTCGCCTTGTGGTTCGGGCTGGGCATCTGGTCGAAGGTGGCGCTAGGCGTCACGCTGGTTTTCTTCGTCGTGTTCTTTAACGTCTTTCAAGGGGTGCGCGAAGTCAGCCCTGCTGTGCTGGCCAATACGCGCATGCTCGGCGCCAGTTCACGCCAGTTGATGCGTCACGTCTATCTGCCTTCTGCGATGAGCTGGGTTTTCTCGAGCTTGCATAACGCCGTCGGTATTGCGTTCGTGGGCAGTGTGGTGGGTGAATACCTTGGCTCCGAGAAAGGTGTCGGTTATCTGATTCTGCTGGCCGAAGGCGTGTTCGACATCGACTCGGTCATTGCCGGCATTCTGCTGCTCACCGTTTTCGCGCTGGTGCTCGATACGACGGTGTCGTTGTTCGAAGACCACTTCATGCGTTGGCAACCGTCCGCCGGGCAGACGGTCAGCGGACACGCGTAAGAGCACAGCACGTCTTTCCATTCACACACAGGGATCATCATTGTGCAAACGAACGCTATCGATTTGACGGGCCGTGTTGCTATCGTGACGGGCGGCGCGCAAGGCATTGGGCTGACGGTCGGCCACCGGCTTCTCGCTTCGGGGGCAAAGCTGGTTGTGTGGGACATCAACGAGGCCACCCTGAAGCAGGCAAGCGCCGAACTGAACGCCGTTGGCAAGGGCGCGGTGCATACGGCGAAGGTTGACATTGCGGACTACGACAGCGTGGCCGCTGCGTTGGCGGGCACGCTTGAGGCGAGAGGCCGGGTCGACATTCTGATCAACAACGCGGCGATCGTCGGACCGAACGCGACGCTCGCCAATTACCCGCTCGACGACTGGCACCAGGTGATCGACGTCGATGTGAACGGTACGTTTCACTGCTGCCGCGCGGTGATCCCCGTGATGACAGAGCAGAACTATGGCCGCATCGTCAATGTGGCATCCGTTGCCGGCAAGGAGGGCAATCCGAATGCCGCGGCCTATAGTGCCGCGAAGGCGGCCGTCATTGCCATGACGAAATCGCTCGGCAAGGAAGTCGCGGCGCACGATATCGCCGTCAACTGCGTCACGCCAGCGGTCGCGCGCACGCCTGGCGCGATGCTACAGGCGCCGGAACACATCAGCTACATGCTGAGCAAGATTCCCCGCGGCCGCTTCCTGGAACTCAGCGAGGCTGCGGCGATGATCGCGTGGCTCGTGAGCGAAGAGAATTCGTTCACCACGGGCGCTGTGTTCGATCTTTCCGGTGGGCGCGCGACTTACTAGGCGATCTGAGACGCGTGCCCGGTAGCGGTACGTATCACACACGCGGCAACGACGAGCAACATCCAGCAGCATCCGGCATTGAGGAGCAGTATTCATGAAGCGTTTTTGCATCGCCTCGATCATGTTGACGATGTCCATGGCGTTCACTGTCGCGGCGAACGCGCAAAGCGCGCCCGAGCAGCCGAAGATTCATCTCGCCGCAGCGGGGGTGGGCTTTCCCTATCTGCCGTTTGTGATCGCCAGCAGCCGGGGCTACTTCAAGCAGCAGGGGCTCGATGTGGAGATCGGCGTTTACAGCGGTGGCGCGAAGGCCTTGCAGGCGTTGCTCGGCGGCAGTGCGGACATCGTCGCAGGGGCCTACTCGAACACGATCACGATGGCTGCGCGCGGGCAGAAGATCGTGTCGTTCGTCACGCAGGCGGTTTGTCCCGGATTCGTATTCGGTGTGACGAAGGCGAGCCACGACAAGATCAAGACCTATGCGGACCTGAAAGGCAAGCGGATCGGTGTGAGTTCGCCGGGTTCGAGCTTTCACATGGGCGTCAATTATCTGTTGAGCAGGGCAGGCCTCAAGCCCGAAGATGTCTCGATCATTGGCGTTGGTTCCTCGTCCGGCGCTGTTGCCGCGGCGCGCAGTGGCCAATTGGACGCGATCATGACCAACGATCCTGTGGCGACTGTGCTGCAGGATAGCGGTGACCTGTTTCCGCTGGCGCAGATGCGCAATGTGAAGGATACCCAGGCGACGCTCGGCGGCAACTACCCCGAGGCGAGCATCTACGCGACGAAGACGTTCATCGACAAGAACCCCAAAACGGTTCAGGCCATTGCGAATGCGATGGTTGCGGCCGAGAAGTGGATGGCGCAGGCGACGCCGCGGCAGGTCGCTGACGCCGTGCCTGCGCAATATGCGGTTGCCGACAAAGCCGTCTTCGTGCAGGCGTATTCGAACATGCACCAATGTCTGTCACAGGACGGCCTCATGGCGGCCGACGCGCCGAAAACTGTTCGCAACGTGCTGGCCGCATTCGATCCTACGGTTGCCGCGGCGAACATCGATCTAAGCACCACTTACGATAACAGCTACGTCCAGCGCGCCAATAAACATTGAATCCTGACTGCGACGTGATCGTATTAACGGACCTTTGTAGGAGCTTCAATGGAAAACTTCAATGTCCTCGCTACCGGCCTGCTCTTTCCGGAAGGGCCGGTTGCGTTGGCCGACGGCTCGATTGCACTGGTTGAGATACAAAGGGAAACGGTCAGCCGGGTTGCGCCAGACGGCACGGTGTCGGTGATTGCGAACGTGGTCGGCGGCCCGAATGGCCTCGCCGTAGGACCCGACGGTGCCTACTACATCTGCAACAACGGCGGCTTTCTGTTCCAGACTATCGCTGGCTTCAACAGAACTCGGGCGGGCCTTCACCCGCATTACACCAGCGGACGTATCGAGCGCCTCGATCCGGTAAGCGGCGAATTGAAAACGCTGTACGACCGATGTGGCGACTTCCCGCTCTGTGGTCCTAACGATCTGGTGTTCGATCACGACGGTGGCTTCTATTTCACGGATTTCGGCAAGAACCGCACGCGCGACCGCGATCATGCGGGCCTGTACTACGCACGCGCCGATGGCTCGATGATCGTGGAGGTCGCTTATCCGCTCGTCACGGCGAACGGTGTGGGTTTGTCGCCGGACGACTCGGTGGTCTATGTGTCGGAGACGGAGACCGGGCGGTTGTGGGCATTTGACCTGGAAGCGCCGGGCCGCGCGAGGAAACACCCGCATCCGTCACCGCACGGCGGGCGACTGGTGTGCGGCTTGCCGGGATATCAGCGGTTCGACAGCATGGCCGTCGATGCATATGGAAATATTTGCGTCGCAACGCTCGTGACGGGGTGCATCACCGTGATCACGCCGGAGGGCAAGGTGTTGCGGCAGGCCATGTTCCCGGACCCGATGGTCACCAACATCTGTTTCGGTGGCGCCGACCTTAAAACGGCGTACATCACTTTGTCCGGTACAGGGCAGCTCGTTTCGATGGAGTGGCCCGAGCCGGGGTTGAGACTGCCGTACTCCTGACCCGTTTGTTTTCATCCAATCGGTCGGGGAGATTCAGTCAATGCGAGCAGTCGTCTTCTTGACGGATTGTATGACAGACGTATAGACTGATTTATCAGCTTTACGTTTGCCGTCTTATCCGGGGTGCCGGGCGGCTCGTGGGCAAAGACCGTTAGAGACGGAGACGTCATCATGCCGGGCTATGCAAGCGTAGGAGCACGTCTGGACGGCCTGCCGCTGTCCGGCTTCCACTGGCGGCTGCTCGGTCTGATCGCAGCCGGCATGTACTTCGATTCGTTCGACATTTACATTGCGGGCACCGTGCTCGCCGCGATGATCCACAGCGGCGAATCCACGCTTGGTCTGAACGCCGCCTTCGTGTCCGTTACGTTCATCGGCATGATGACGGGAGCATGGCTCTCAGGTGTCCTGGGCGACCGCTTCGGGCGCCGCTTTTGCTATCAGTTCAACCTCGGTATCTACGGCTTCGCTTCGATCGCGGCAGCATTTGCACCGTCGATGCCATGGCTCATTGCTTTCCGGCTCATCATGGGCGTTGGGATGGGGGCGGAAATCGTGGTGGGCTACGGCACACTCAGCGAGTTCATTCCGGCCGTATGGCGTGGCCGTTTCGGCACCATCCTCAACCTCATCATCAATACGTCGCTGTTTCTTTCGACGTTTCTTGGCTGGCTCATCGTTCCCCGCTACGGATGGCGCTGGATGTTCGTGATCGCCGGCTGCGGGGCACTGGTCGTGTGGTTCCTGCGCAAGTCGATGCCGGAGTCGCCGCGCTGGCTCGAATCGCGCGGCCGCGCCGAGGAAGCCTCTGGCATCGTGACGCGTATTGAAGCTGTCTGCGGCGTGGATGCTGCCACTTCCTATGCGAACGAAGCGGCTCCACGCCGCATCGATCAGGAAGATCACGGCCAGCTCCGCGAACTGTTTTCGCGGCAACTGCTGGGCCGCACCATTACCGGCATCACGGTGCTGGTTGCGCTTTTCACCGTCAACTACGCATTCGTCAGCTGGATACCGACGTTCCTCGTCAAGCAGGGGCATAGCGTGTCCAATTCGCTTGGGCTGACGGCCGTGATGTTCGCGGGAGGGCCGGTTGGTTCGCTGATTGCGTTCCTGCTTGCCGAGCGGACGGGTCGCAAATGGGGAATCGTCATGTTTTCGCTGATCTGCGCAGCGTTCGGTGTCGCCTATCCGTTCGCGCAGTCCGCCGTCGCGATTGCCTCGCTGGGGTTTGCGATTACGTGTTGCATTTACGTGCTGTCGTCTTTCAGTGTGGCGACGTACGTCCCCGAACTGTTTCCGACCCGTTTGCGGCTGCGCGGGGCGGGGCTGTCGAATACGGTCGGGCGTGCCGTTAGCATCGTGATTCCTTACGCGGTCGCAGCGTCGTTCATGAGGTTTGGCATCGCCGGTGTGTTGACGCTGATTGTCGGAACGTTGCTTGCTCAGGCGTTGATCGTCGGCCTGATCGGTGCGGAGACAAAACGGCGCTCGCTCGAAGCCATTGAAGAAGAAGCGGGTACCGCGACGCCCAGCGCGATCGAGAGCGGCGCAGCCGGAGCAATCAGATGAAAACCGGATACAGCAGCGTCAGGGCGCGTTGAAGCGCCAAGCCACAAATCATCCATCACGAGGACACCCGAGACATGTCATCGCAGATCGAGAACTACCGGATTTTTGCAGTCAAGTACGCACACTTCGAGCGCCGCTCAGACGACAACTTTATCGGCGGCGATTCGCATGACGTCCCGATGCCACTCGATTACTTCGTGTGGGCGGTGGTCGGCAACACACGCACGTTTATCGTCGACACCGGCTTCGACCAGCTCATGGCCGACAAACGCGGTCGCACGATTACCAACCCCGTCGAGCGTGGTTTGCAGAAAATCGGCATCTCCGCCGCGTCTGTCGAGGACGTGATCATCACCCACATGCACTACGATCACGCCGGCAATCACGCGCTGTTTCCGCGCGCGCGATATCACGTTCAGGACCGCGAGATGGCCTATTGCACGGGGCGTTGCATGTGCCATCACGCGCTCAGCCACCCTTTCGAACCGGAAGATGTGAAGTCGATGGTCGGCCGTCTGTTCGATGGACGCGTCCGGTTTCATGAGGGCGCATCGGAGGTGGCACCAGGAATCACCGTGCATTGGGTTGGCGGCCATACGAACGGTCTGCAGATTGTGCGCGTCCATACGGAGCGCGGATGGGTGGTGCTGGCGTCAGATGCGTCGCACTTCTACGCGAACATGCAGGAGCATCGGCCATTCCCGATTGTGTATAACGTCGGCGACATGCTGGAAGGTTATGAAACCGCACATCGTCTTGCCGCGTCGCCGAATCACGTGATTCCCGGTCACGATCCGGATGTGCTCGCGCGCTACCCGGCACATGATCGCGAAACTGAAGGCTGGATTGTGCGTCTCGACGCCGCGCCGCGCTGAGGGAAAGATCACATGGAGCTAAACGGCAAAAATGTGCTCGTGACCGGTTCATCGGACGGACTTGGCCTGGCTATGGCGAGGGCACTAGCGGCGGCGGGCTGCCATATCGTCCTGCATGGTCTGGAACCCGCGCAAAGTATGGAGCCTACGACTCGCGAACTCGCCGCGTCGTTCGATGTTGGCGTGCACTACTTGTGCGGCGATCTTTCGACGATCGACGGCGTCGATGCGCTTGTCGAGTCGGCTCGTGCCCGGCTTGGAACGATCGACGTGTTGATCAACAACGCAGTCGTGCGCCATTTCGCCGGCATCGAGTCGTTCGCCATCGAGCACTGGAACAAGGCGCTGGCCGTCAATCTGACGGCAGCGTTTCGCGCTATCCAGTTGACGCTGCCCGGCATGCGCGAGCGTAGCTGGGGACGCATCTTCAATATGACCTCGGTGTACGGCGCACGCGCGACGGCAAATCGCGTCGACTATGTCACGACGAAGACGGCCTTGCTCGGACTCACGCGCTCGGTGGCGATCGAGACGCTTAATCAGGGCATTACTTGCAACGCAATCTGCCCCGGCTCGGTGCTGACGCCGAACATCGATGGCCGCATCACCGAGTTGATGGATGCGCGGGGGCTAAGTCGTGACGATGCGGTGCATGAGTTCATGAAGGGCAAGCAACCCACGGGCGAGTTGATCGATGCGGCACATGTCGGCGATTTGGTCGTCTTCTTGTGCTCCCCGTCGGCAAGCCAGATTACGGGCGCGCTGATGCCGATCGAAGGAGGCTGGCTTGCAGGCTGATTCCTTCACGACGCAAACGATCCCGGCAGACGCAATCACGCAGATGCTGGCGCGATTTGTCGCCACGACCGCATGGTCCGAGATACCGGCTGCTGTGCGACATGAGGCAAAACGTGCGTTGGTGAACTATGTCGCGGTTGCGCTTGCCGGCTGTCACGATCCGGTGATCGACAAAGCGGCCGCGGTTTACGGTCGCTTTCGCGCGGACCGGCGTGCCGGCGTGATTGGACGCACAGACCAGACGGACATGCTGAACGCGGCGGCGCTCAATGCAATGAGCGCCAATGTCTTCGATTTCGATGACACGCACATACCGACGATCATCCATCCGACCGCCCCGGTGGCGGCGGCGCTGTTTGCACTGGCCGAGGCGCAGGAAGAATCCACCACGATCAATGGCGAAGCGTTGCTTCTTGCGTTCGTGCTTGGTGTGGAGGTCGAATGCCGGATCGGCAACGCGGTGTCGCCCGAACACTATCAGCGCGGCTGGCATATCACTTCGACGTGCGGCGTTTTTGGCGCCGCCGCAGCGGTGGCGAAAGCGCGCGGGCTGAACGAACGGCAGATCGTCTGGGCGCTCGGCAATGCATCGGCGCAGGCAGGCGGTCTGGTCGAAACGCTTGGCACGATGTCGAAAAGTATTAGCGTCGGAAATGCCGCGCGCAATGGACTGTTGTCTGCGTTGCTGGCCGCAGAGGGTTTCTCCGGCCCCGATGCTCCGCTCGAAGGCGCACGCGGGTATTTGCGCGTGAGCGCTGCCAAACCGGATTTAGATGCGATCACGGACGGACTTGGAAGTGACTGGGCGCTGTCGTTGAACACATATAAGCCCTATCCGTGTGGTGTCGTGCTCAATCCGGTCATCGACGCGTGCCTTGAATTGCGCCGCGGCGCAAGCTGGACGCTCGACGATATCGAACGCGTCGAGCTGACTGGACATCCGCTGCTGCGTGAACGGGCCGACCGGCCCGCCGTGCGTTCAGGGCGTGAATCGCAGGTCAGCGCACAACATGCCGCGGCGGTGACCCTGGCGCGCGGCAAGGCGGGTCTCGCTGAGTTCAGTGATGAAGCGGTCGCTGATCGTTCGCTCGGGGACTTCGCGGGCCGTTTGCGTTTCATCGACGATGCGACGTGGGACGTCGAATCGGCGCAGGTCAGCATCGTGTTGCGCTCGGGAGAGTCCGTATCGCGCCGGGTCGATGCCGGGCGCGGCAGCCTCGCAGCGCCGCTGACGGATGAGGAGCTGGCGGCGAAGTTGCGCGAGCTGGCAGCGTACGGCGGTTCCGGCGTTCAGCCGCAGCCGCTGATCGAGATGTTATGGCGCTTTGATCGCGAGCCGGATGCCGCTGCATTGATGCGCATGGCGCGTCCGCCGCAAGCGGCTTGACGGTAGCGAAGCAGAAACGAAGCTGAAACAACGCTGAAACAACGCGGAACAAACGATCTTTCATGGATGAGGGAAATCATGTCGAGCAGTGAGCAACAGAATCAAATCGGCTTTGTCGGTGTGGGCGTGATGGGTCGTCCTATGGCGCGGCGTCTGATCGAAGCGGGTCACTCATTGATCGTCTACGACCGCGATGAACAGGCGGTTGCGGAACTCGCAGCGCTCGGCGCGCACGCAGCGAAGTCCGTTCGCGAAGTAGCCGACAAGGCGCGCATCGTGTTCACAAGCCTGCCCACCCCAGCCGTATTCAGGCAGGTCGCGCTAGGAGATGGCGGCCTGATTGAAGGCAGTGGCCTGAAGATTCTGGTCGACCTGTCGACCGTGGGGTCTCGCACCGAGAAGGAAGTCGCCGACGGGCTGCTGGAAAAAGGCATCGCGACGGTCGATGCCCCGGTCAGCGGCGGAGCGGCAGGTGCGAAGAAGGGCACGCTCGCGATCATGGCCGCAGGCAACCCGGCAGCAGTGGACGAAGTGCGCGGGTTGTTCGAAGTGCTCGGCAAGGTCTTCATCGTGGGCGAAGAGCCTGGACAGGGCCAGTTGCTGAAGTTGCTGAATAACATGCTGTCGTCGACTGCCTTCGCCATCACGTCCGAGGCGTTCGTTGCAGGGATGCGCGGCGGCCTCGATCCCGAAGTCATGATGTCTGTGATCAACGCGGGTAGCGGAAAAAACGGCGCGACGCTCGACAAGTTTCCGAAGCAGGTCTTGCCGCGCACCTTCGATTTCGGTTTTCCAATCGGCAGCGTATGTAAGGACATCGGCCTTGCCGTCGAAGAATGCCAGGCCCTCGGCGTGCCGATGTGGGTGGGCAATGTTGCGCGTCAGGTATGGAATTACGCGGCGATGCAGGACGGCACGAAGCGCGACATGACCGAACTTGTCAAATACATGGAGCGTTGGTCGTCTAACGAAGGGCTTGCGGACTGAGCCGCTTGATCGCCACAGCACAAACACAGCACAATAGAACACCACACAACCTGAACTGGAGAAGTAGATGATCGTCGAAATGCGTATTTACCACTGCGCCCCCACACGTTTGCCGGCGTTGCTCGATCGCTTTACTAGCATCACGCTCGGATTCTTCGAGAAATACGGCATTGAGCAAATCGGCTTCTGGACCACGTTGATCGGCCCGAGCAATCACACACTCACCTACATGGTGAAGTGGGAGAGTCTCGCCGAGCGTGAGCAGAAGTGGAACGCATTCCAGGCAGACGCAGAGTGGATCGCCAAGCGCTCCGCAACCGAGGCGGAGAAGCCGATTGTCGAGCGCGTCGAAAACCACTTTCTGACGCCGACTGCCTTCTCGGCGTTGAAGTAGGAGACGCATGCCATGACCCAACCGAAACACATCGGCTTCATCGGACTCGGCATGATGGGGACGCCGATGGTGCAATGTCTCGCGGCCAGCGGGTTCGCGTTGCACCTCGGCGACGCTGACACCGCTCGTGACGATACGCTAACGGCACAAACCGGCCTGTCGAGGCGCTGCACATCGCGAAGCGCTTCGGCATCGACCCCGAGGTGATGACGGAAGTATCGAATGCGTCGTCGGGCCGCAGCAACACGTCCGAGAACAAGGCCAAGCAGTTCATGTTGAGCGGCACGTTTGCTTCGGGCTTCGCGCTTCAGTTGATGAACAAGGACCTGAAGATCGCACGGGCCCTTGGACAATCCGTCGGTTATCCGATGACCCTCGGTGCGACGTGCGCGGCGGTATGGGACGAGGCGGCGCAGCGTTCGACACCGTCCACCGATCACACGGAACTCTACCGGCTATTGTCGCGCGGTGCATCCTGAACTGAACCCAACAGATTCGGAGTCCATCATGTCACACACAACGCAGTTCTTTATCGACGGACAATGGGTCGAGCCTTTGTCCGGGATCCGCTTCGACGTGGTCGATCCGGCCACCGAAGCAACCATTGGGCAGATTGCGCTTGGCAACGCACAAGACGTGGATCGGGCCGTGGCCGCCGCACGCCGAGCATTTCCGGCGTGGTCTGCTAGCGATGTCCGCGAACGCGTCGACCTGCTCAAACGCGTGCTGAAAGTCTACGAGCGCCGCCATGACGAATTCGCGGAACTGATTCGCCGTGAAATGGGTGCGCCGATCACCTTCGCTCGCAGCGGCCAGGCGGCGCGCGGGCCGGCGCATCTCAATGCGTTGATCGACGTGCTCGAGCGCTTTGACTTTGAAGAGCAGCGCGGTAGCACACGCGTCGTGCTGGAGCCAATCGGCGTGTGCGGGCTAATTACGCCGTGGAACTGGCCGATCAACCAGATTGTGGTGAAGATCGCCCCGGCGCTCGCGGCGGGCTGCACGATGGTGCTGAAACCCAGCGAGTATTCGCCATTGAGCGCATTGCTGTTCGCCGAGGTGCTCGATGAAGCGCAGGTGCCCGCTGGTGTGTTCAACCTGGTCAACGGCAATGGGCCCGACGTTGGCACGGCGATCGCGTCGCATCCGGACATCGACATGGTGTCGTTCACCGGTTCGACGCGTGCGGGTGTGCTGGTTGCACAGGCGGCAGCGCCCACGGTTAAACGCGTCGCACAGGAGCTTGGCGGCAAGTCGGCAAACATCCTGCTCGACGACGTCAACCTCGACGAGGCGGTGGCGCGTGGCCTGGCAGCGTGCTTTACGAACTCCGGTCAGTCGTGCTCGATTCCTACCCGTATGCTCGTGCCGCGTCATCTGATGAACGATACCGCGCAAATCGCAAAGCGTGCTGCAGAGGCTTACCGTATGGGCCCAACCGATGACCCGGCGACGCAGCTCGGACCGCTCGTCAACCGCAACCAGTTCAACCGCGTGCAGACGCTGATCCAGAAAGGCATCGACGAAGGAGCGCGGCTTGTGACAGGCGGCACGGGTTTGCCTGCGGGCATTGAGCATGGCTACTACGTGCGGCCTACCGTTTTCGCCGACGTAAAGCCA
>Ga0302316_10001528_pt1 | contig 17990 bp, 12 predicted proteins | sample III_Palsa_N3_2_FD_200456 | JGI IMG/M metagenome (GOLD analysis project Ga0302316, IMG submission 200456) | Peat permafrost microbial communities from Stordalen Mire near Abisko, Sweden - III_Palsa_N3_2 | ecosystem: Environmental > Terrestrial > Soil > Palsa > Peat permafrost | place: Sweden...
TGCAGCGCTTCCAGGAAGGCCAGCTGGATATCCTGGTGGCGACCGATGTGGCCGCCCGCGGCCTGCACATTCCCGCCGTCAGCCACGTCTTCAACTACGACCTGCCGCACGATGCCGAAGACTACGTGCACCGCATCGGCCGCACCGCGCGCCTGGGCGCCGAGGGCGATGCGATCAGCTTCGCCTGCGACCTGTACGCGATGTCGCTGCCGGATATCGAAACCTATATCGGCCAGAGCATCCCGGTGGCCAGCATGGATGCCGATCTGCTGATCATGCCCAAGCCGAAGGCGATGGACGCCGAGTTCGCCGCCAACACGGCCGCCGACAGTGCCGAGTTCGGCGACATCGTGCCGCCGCGTCCGGGCGAGAAGCCGCGGCGTTCCGGCGGTGCCGGTGGCGGCAGTCGCGACGGTAGCCGTGGCGCAGGCGGTGGCCGTAGCACCGGCGGTTCGCGCTCGTCCTCCTCCGCGTCGCGTCCGCCGCGCGAGCGCCGGCCGGACGTGGCGGCCGCTGCCGTTGAATCCGCGCCGATCGACGTGCCGGTGCATGCGACCGAAGGCGTCGCCGTTTCGGCGTCCGCCCCTGCGCCAACGGCGGTTGGCGAGGCAGGCGATGCCGCGCGCAAGCCGCGTCGTCGTCGCGGCGGCCGCAACCGTCGCCGCGAAGGCGTGGCGGAAACCGTTGGTGCAGCGGGCCAGAGCAGCGATGCTCAGACATCGGCCGTTGCGAAGGAAGGCAGCCGCGCTCCGCGCGGCGAGCGCCGTCCGCCGCGTGAGCGCAGCGGTGCAGAAGCTTCGTCGAACGGCGGCCGTCCCTCGCGCCAGGTCGCAGTGACCTCGGGCAACGCTTCGGGCAAGCCCGTCGGCGAGGCGCCGAGCGCGAAAAAACCGGGCTTGTTCAGCCGGCTGACGCGGCTGTTCACCGGCCGCTGATGGCTAAATCCCCTTCGCGGCCGGTGCCGCGAAGGGGATCAGAAAAATCGTGAGCAGGATCGCGGTCGTCGCGGCTGAAGAAGCGGCGACTGCAACGCATGCGGGCCAGCCATTGGGCGCGCGCTTCCCTTATCCTTGCCGCTGGCAACACGACACGCAGGTTCGGGGACGCTCGGTGATCCATTTTGATCAAGTCAGCAAACGCTACGACGGCGGGCACGAAGCGCTGTCGCAGCTTTCCTTTGAGGTGCCTACGGGCGAAATGGCTTTCGTCACCGGCCATTCCGGCGCGGGCAAGAGCACGTTGCTCAACCTGCTCGGACTGATCGAACGGCCGTCGCACGGCGTGATCATGCTGGACGGACAGAACCTGGCGAAGGTTCGCGGCGGCGGCGTGCCTAAGCTGCGCCGGCGCATCGGCATGGTGTTTCAGGATCACCGGCTGCTGATGGAGCGCACGGTGTTCGCCAATGTCGAGCTGCCGCTGACTATCGGCGGCGTCGCTCGTCCCGAGCGCGCCCGCCGCGTGCGCGCCGCGCTGGAGAAAGTCGGCCTGCTGGCCTATGAGCGTCAGCTGCCGGCGACCCTCTCCGCCGGCGAGCGCCAGCGCGTCGGCATCGCCCGCGCGATCGTGGCGCGGCCGACCCTGCTGATCGCCGACGAGCCCACCGGCAATCTGGACCCGCAGCTGGCGATGGAAATCATGGGTCTGTTCGGCGAATTCCAGCAGGTCGGCACCACGGTGTTGATCGCCAGCCACGATCTGCCGCTGATCAAGCGCATGAAAAAGCGCGTGATCGTGCTGGACCACGGCCGCCTGGTGGCCGATCTGGCCGCGCAGGAGGTGCTGTGAGCATGCCGCCGGAGAACGTTCCCGTCGATCAGGCCTCATCGCCGCGCGCCGAAAAAACCCAGGGCCGACGCTTCGCCAGCTGGCAGGAGCACCACGGCTGGAGCGCGGCCGCCAGCCTGCGCCGGCTCGGCTCGCGTCCGCTGGGCAGCCTGCTGACGATCGCCGTGATGGGTCTGGCGCTGGCGCTGCCGCTGGCTTTCTATCTTTTGCTCGGCAACGTGCAGAAGCTCGGCGAAACCTTGGGCCAGAGTCAGGCGATCAGTGTGTTCCTGCAGCCCGATCAGGGACCGCAGCAGGCGCAGCTGCTGGCCAAGCAGCTCGGCGAGCGGCCGGAGGTGGCCTCGGTCAGCGTCAAGACGCCGCAGCAGGGCATGGACGAGCTGGCCAAGATGCAGGGCTTCACCGGGGCACTGAAAACGCTGGACAGCAACCCGCTGCCCTTCGTGCTGCAGCTGCAGCCGCACGAGGAGCTCGGCGCCGCGGCGATCGGGCAACTGGTCACAGACATCCGCGCCATGCACAGCGTGGACATGGTGCAGGACAGCGGCACCTGGCGGCAGCGCCTCGATGCACTGCTGGCGGTCGGCAATCGCGCGGTGCTGGTGCTGGCCTCGCTGCTAACGCTGGCGGCGCTGCTGGTGGTGGGCAATACGGTGCGCGTCGACATTGCCAGTCGGCATGAAGAGATCGGCGTGCTGCTGCTGATCGGTGCCAGCGGCGCCTTCGTGCGTCGGCCGTATCTCTACGCCGGCATCTGGTATGGGCTGTTCAGCGGCATACTCGCGGCCCTGCTGGCGATCGGCATCGAATTCGCCCTGGCCGACCCGGTGGCGCAGCTCAGTCAGGCTTACAACGGCAAACTGCAGGTCGGCGGTCTGCCGCTGTGGCTGCTGCTGGCCGTGCCGCTGGCCGCGGCCTTGCTGGGCTGGTTCGGCGCGCGGCTGGTCAGTGCCTGGCAGTTGCGCAAGGCGGCATGATCGTGCAGGTCGGCTGACAGAGTGACGCGCGTCGCAGGTATGGCTCGGCGTTCCGGGCACTATCAGGGTCAAACGGCGGTTCAGGCCGTGCATGCTCGCGGTTCATTCGCGTACATGCTGAGATAGTAGGGTTGAAGCTTCACGTGGCACGTACGGCAACGAGTAAGGCAAGTTGAATAACGCAATGATCGCGACCATCAGCAACCGTCTCACCACCACAGCGCCGCGCGTGCTGGTGGTCGATGGCTCGCGCGTGGTGCGCCAGCTGCTGACCCGCGTGCTGCTGGCCGAGCTGCCCGAGGTCGAAGTCATCGGCAGCGGCAGCGGCGCCGACGCATTGAAGTTGCTGGAAGAGGGCGCCTTCGACTTCATCACCATTGCGCTGCGCTTGCCCGATATGGATGGGCTGGAGCTGGCGCGATCCGTGCGTGAAACCGCGTCGCAGACCTACGTACCCATCGTGGTGGTTTCCGGCGATGTCGATGATCGCCTGCTGCGCCGTTCGCTCGGTGAGGACGTGACCGACTATTTCGACAAGGCGCTGGGGCTGCAGGCGCTGGCCGAATTCATTCGCGGCTACGTCAGCCCGCAGATGCAGGCCGAGGGTACCGTGCTGTATGTCGAGGACAGCCGCGTGGTGGCATTGGCCACGCGCCGCATGCTCGAAAAAATCGGCCTCACCGTGCGCCACGTGGTCAGCGTGGAGGACGCGCTGGCCATGCTCGAAACCGACAAGGCGCTGGGCTGGACCGGTGCCGACGTGGTGCTCACCGACGTGAGCCTGAAGGGCGAGCTCACCGGCGGCGATCTGCTCAAGCGCATTCGTAACGAGTTCGGCTACGGCAAGGGTCGGCTGCCCGTGCTGGTGATGACCGGCGACGAAAACCCGGCTAACCAGGCCGCCTTGATAAAAGCCGGCGCCAACGATCTGGTCGAAAAACCGGTCGAGGAAAAATTGCTGGTGACCAAGCTGCTGTTTCAGCTGCGCGTGGCCCAGCATCTGCGCGCTCGCGCCAGCGGCGCGTAAGCGAGGTCGACGGCTTGAGCGACGCGCAGGTCAAACCCGATCAGGCCAAACTTGATCAGATAAGACTCGAGCCGTCGTGGAAGGCGCGCATCGGCGACGCCCTGCTTACTCCGACCATGCAGTCGCTCGCCGCTTTTCTGCGCAGCGAAAAGCAGGCTGGTAAAAAAATCTATCCGCCCGGCCCTGAGATTTTTGCCGCCTTCGATCACACGCCGTTCGACCAGGTACGCGTGGTGATACTTGGGCAGGATCCGTATCACGGCCCCGGTCAGGCACACGGCCTGTGCTTTTCCGTGCGGCCCGGGGTGCGCGTGCCGCCGTCGCTGGAAAACATCTTCAAGGAGGTCCAGCGAGACCTCGCCATCCCGCGGCCCGACCACGGCTGCCTCACCTCATGGGCCGACCAGGGCGTGCTGCTGCTCAACAGCGTGCTCACTGTGGAGGAAGGGCAGGCCAACGCGCACCAGGGCAAAGGCTGGGAAGACTTCACCGACCGTGCCATCGACGCACTCAACCGCGAGCGCGAAAGCATCGTGTTTCTGCTGTGGGGTTCGTACGCGCAGAAGAAGGGGCAGCTGATTGATACCAGACGCCATGGCGTATTGAAGTCTGTCCATCCGTCGCCGTTGTCCGCCCATCGCGGATTTATCGGCTGCGGTCATTTCTCTGCGGCTAACCGCTATCTGGAAGAACGCGGGCGTGCACCGATTGAGTGGTCGCTGCCACCGCGCGCGGCGCTGGATTAACCGGCAGATCACGCTGGCGACGAACGCTGATCGTCAGCTGCGTATTCGCGTGCAGCAGCCTAATAGGTTGTTGTAGAGTCAGGTCATGAACTTCGCCACGGACCCGGTAAAGAACTGCAGCGGCGTTCCCGTATTGGGAAAAGCGTCTCGTGTTTTTTGCCGAGTGCGCACTCGCCATTTGTCTAAAATATCGAACTGTTTGCTTAGTGCTCGCGGCCACCGCTGCCGTCACTCAACGACAAAGGGCAGCAATAGGATCGTCAGCCTCGCCATGACGGCCATTGACTCAGTGCCGGTGCCCACGAACGACATTGAATCCGCGTCAACACGAGCCCGTAGCGGCGACTTCGCCATCTTTGGCACCGCCAGCCCGCCCATGGCAGCCGGCGCCATGCTGCTGATGTTCAACCTCGCCATCGCCCTGATCGTCGGCCTCGGACCCATCTTCATCCTCTGCCTGCTTTTCGAGCAGACCAAGCCGCTGTTCAACAAGTGGCTCATGTATGGCATCGGCACCCTCTTCGGCATGGCCATGCTCAGCTTTGTCTCCACTATAGTGCTCAAGGTCACCCTGGCTGTGGCCGAGGGCCTGTGGACCTCCAGCGTCATTACCGGCCTACTCGGCACCACCAGCGAGGGCCTCAGCAGTCAGTCCATGGAACAGGGCGGCGTCGGCCTGCTCATGACGATGCTGATCATCTCCGCCCCGCCCATGGCCGCCCAGTTCTTCAACGGCACCCTGGGCAGCTTCATGGCCTACTCCGCCTTCAATGGCGCGGGCGCACGCCCTGGCCCACAGGGGCAGCCGGCGGGGTCGTATGCCTATGGCGGCGGCGGACACTGGCCGGCGCCGGCCAGTACCGGTCAAAACATTCCGGGGCGACAAGCTGATGGTGGACTCAACAACCTCAACCTTGTACAGCCTCGACAAGTGGCCGCAACCGATACTGGAGTTCGCACTAGCCCGCAGTATGGTAACGCTCCGACCACCCCGCCGCCGAGCAATCAAGCGCCATGAGCCACGGCCAGATGAAAATCTTTCTCTTTTGCGGTTTGTTATTGATCGCTAGCACTTTGCGCGCTCAACAACCCGGCGTGGACTGCGCGCCTGTTCAAGGACAGGGCTGGACAGGCTGCGCACCACTCAATTCGTCACAGCAACCGGCCCAAGGACAACAGCTACAGACACCGCAACCACCTCCACAGAAATGGGCGGATCACTGGGGCGCAATCGCGGTCTATGCGCCCAGCGGGAGTCTAGGAACATCTACCAATATGCCGACTCAAGAGGATGCTGAAAGCGCAGCTCTAGCAGATTGCCAGTCGAAACACGGATCGACCTGCAAGATCCAGCTTTCGTACCGCAATCAATGTGCCGCACTGGTGGTAAGCGCGAAGAGTTACAACACAAATCCCGGCGCTACAGAGAAAGAAGCTATTCAGAAAGGCATGGAGATTTGCGATAACGCCAAAGATCCTAATTGCCATCCAGCATATGCAGCTTGCAGCCTACCCCAAAGGATTCAGTGAGCGAACCAGCGAAACTGGGACGCCGAAAGTTAAACCGAAACATGGCATCCTCACAAATTCGCGGTTTAGCAATTCGACCACAACTACCCCGCCGAGCAATTGAGCGCCATGAGCCACGATCCGATGAAAGCCTTCTTTGCCCTGCTGTTTTTGATGGTCGGCACGCTGCACGCACAACAACCCGGTGTAGATTGCGCCCCCATTCAAGGCCAAGGCTGGACAGGTTGCGCACCGATCAACTCATCACAGCCGTCACCCCGGGGACAACAATCTCAGACGCCGCAAGCTCCTCCGGAGCTTTGGCAGGATCATTGGGGAGCCATTGCCACTTATGAACCTAGTGGTGTGCTCGGTGTGGCTGCCAATATGCAGAGCGAAAGCCAAGCCAAGCAAGCAGCTATGGCAGATTGCCAAGCCAAAAGTGGCGGTTCGAATTGCAAATTCCAGCTGTCTTATCGGAATGGATGCGCCGCGATGGTGCTTGGCGATAAGGTATTCAATGTCAACTCGGCTGGGGCTTTAGATCAGGCTGTTCAAAAGGGAATGGCCCAGTGCAGCAGTGCAAGCAGCAACTGCCACGTCTATTACTCCGCCTGCAGCTTGCCCGTACGGATTCAGTAGCTATGCTCACTACGGATCAGCTCGTTTCGCTCGATTGCATCGTCGGCAGCCGACGTGCCGGCTGTAGTCGCTTGAGCGCATCAACCAGCAGTCGCCTATCCGGTCATCCGCATAGACCCAACAACCGTCGGTGCTTGCCTCTGATTACCATGGTCTGGAGCCTGTGCGGAGCCATGTCGGCCTGCTCATCGAGCAATGCCACGCCGATGTCGCAGAGCGCTACCCCGGCAGCTCCAGTGCAGTCCGTAGCGGCTGCCGTGCCGCACGCTGAAACGTCCGCTGCCTCACTTGATCAGGTGCTGAAGAAAGACATGGCTTACGCCGACGCGCGCAAGGCGCTACTTGCGCAAGGCTGGGCGCCGGAGAAAGATTTGCAATGCAGGGCCAATGTCGGCGCAAACGAGGCGCTGTGCAAAGGCACGCCGGATCTGACGGTATGCCGAATATGCGACGACATTCCGGAGCTGAGCGCCTACAGCGACGAAGGCGGTGCAGTCATGCACTTCACTCATGCCGGACACCGCTTGACGATAGATGCGTCCGGCTCGATCAGCGACTGGAAGATGTCCGGCAAGGATTCACGCTTGAGTATCTCGGATTGGCAAACAACCAAGTGACAAGAGAGCGGAAGTTTTGAATCAAAGGGGTCAGAGACATTATCCGACGCGCCAGCAAAACTCGCGCTAATGGCTGGCAGGTTTAGATGCGACGACAGTGGAACTTCCCATCGATGGCGGGAGGTCGCTTGTGCCATGTCAAATGCGTCTGGATCTACCTGGTGTGCCGCAGCATGTCATCCAACGGGGAAATAATCGTCAACCCCGTTTCCACTGCGAACATGACTTCCTCTGCTGCCTGACACAGCTTACCGAAGCCTCACAAAAACATGGATGCCGGATCCATGCCTATGTCCTGATGACCAATCACATGCATCTGCTGATGACGCCTGTGGAAAAGGGTATTCCATAGCTTTAGGGTCTACAGCGGACGACGCTATCCATAATGGGATCAAAATGTGTGCTGATGCTGGCGACAGCAATTGCCATGCCTACTATTCCGCCTGTAGCCTGCCTGCTCGAATTCAATGAATATCGCCATGCCGGGAACACGCGGGCAATGCGGGATTCAGCAACCCCGTTAGCGTCCAGCCGCGAGAAACCGGGACGGAGGAAATTAAATTCCTTCGGGTTTGCTTTCGTTTCGCGTTGTCCGCCCTGAAGTCGCTTACCGGTCAGCCAGAGGTCTTTTCCGCCATGGCCTGAGAGCGTCTGCTTCCGAATGAACACTCTTGTTTCAGGTGCTGGCGAAGGGCCAGCAGTGCGTTATCGCTTACGCCTTGGTTGATCCATGTTCGATAGGCTTCGGAACGCATCTGCAGTGAGTCACCCATCGCCATGAAACAGGCATGGGATGTCACCAATGCGTCTTCGCAGCGTGCCAGGTTGGCATGCACGCTGGACCATTGATGGTGCATGGGCTCTTCAACCACGGCCGCACGAACCGGTCGCTTGCGGCGCTTGGTCTCAGCAACGCGAATAGTGGCAGCGGTTGTCGTCATCGAGAAAGATGGCGCATGGATTAATGCCACATTGGGTGATGTGTAGCGATACGCCAGGAAAATCGAGTCGAGCCTGACGAGGCATGTTGTTGGCCCGATGCGTGGGCGGCCGCAGTGTCTGCGCGCTTTCGCACCATTGGCATCGGCGAGAGGAGGTGGCATTAGTAAGTGCAAGCCGCGCGTCGGTGGCTTGACTCCCTCCGTTCGTTTTCAGGAGTAGCGTTTCGATGTGGCCTAACTTCCTCCGTGCACTTTTAGTAACAGCATTGGTTTTCCAAGGCGCGGCCGTCCATGCAGCCCATGCGAATGTGGCCGATGGCGAAACCAGCGCCCAAGCCAGCACACCCCCGGCGGCGAGTGCATCGAAGTCGGGTGCCCATGCTGCGGTGTCGATGCATACCTACAAGGATATCTACGGCAGGAGCGTGCAGACCGATGTTACGGTGTTCACTGCCGCAGATCAGACCAGCGTGACGCCGGCGATTTCCCATGGCTACGAGAAGTACAGCGCCTACTGCTTCCGCTGCCATGGCAAAGACGCGGTGGGCGGCGTGTACGCGCCGGATCTACGCAAGTCGATGGCTAATGGCATGACGTACCCGCAGTTTCTCGGCACGGTGCTCGGCGGCAGGTCGGCCAAGGGCATGCCGTCGTGGGCGGGCGTGTTCGGGGAAAAGGACATCCATGCGATCTACGACTACATCAAGGCGCGCCAGCTCGATCTGATTCCCGGTGGGTCTCCGCCATCCGGCTGATCGACGTGAAGCGCTCCGATCAGGGTTTGTCTGTCGAAGCTGTTTGGCAAATAGTCGTGCTCTTGTGGCCACGCGCTGTAGCTGCGTGGGAAGCACGCACGCTGCCGCCGCCGGTGAGCGGATCAATGCCGCCGCTCAACTTCCCCTGCGATGAACTCACTCCGCCTCTTCTTTGATTGTTGTCATGTGACCGGTACAACGATGTACCGGATTCGTGACACCCATCGAGACAACCCCGCAGCGGTGTCTCCAATGCGTTGAATCTACGCGCTATTTCGGCGTTGGCATCTGGCACGCAATCTGCAGTTACCCCACTCAGTAATACAACGGCTGCGTGCAGGATGCCGGCGTGCGGCTGCTAATAGCCGGACAGCCGGCGCGCTACAGGACCAAAGACCGGTAGGCGGCCATCCCTGGATCAACGTCCAGAATGATTTTCAGTGACACGCAGAGGAGAGGAATCACCATGAGTTCTCAAAACAGTGGCCGTTCACGGCGGTTTACGTGGTGCGTCACCATGCTGGCCGGCCTGGGGTTGGCCGTCGGCGCATCGGCGGTAGCCCAGACAAGCGATATGAGCGCGACTTCAAGCATTGCAAAGAGCGCAGAAAATCCGGACTTGTGGCCCGCGCCGGGTCGCAACAACGAGCTGACGCGTTTCAGCCCGCTGTCGCAGATCAACGCCGGCAACGCCGGCAACATGCAGTTTATGTGGAGCCAATCGCTTAGTTCGTTGCGTGGCCAGGAAGGCCAGCCGATCGTGGTGGACGTGGGCGGCAAGCCGATGATGTTTCTGGTCAGCGGCTGGCCGAACGTCGTGCAGGCACTGGATCTATCCAACCCGGATAACCCGGTGACGGTCTGGAATTACGTCAAGAAGGACGGCCGTGACGACAGCGCCGTCGCTATCGCGTGCTGCGATACCGTCAACCGCGGCCTCAACTATGCCGACGGCAAGGTGATTTTCCATACCTTGGACGGTTACCTGATTGCGCTGGATGCCGTGACGGGCAAGGTGGACTGGAGCGACAAGCTCGCGTCCCCGGAAAAGGGTCAGACCATGACGGGCGCGGGCGTGATTGCCGGCAAAAACATCATCATCGGCTACGGCGGTGCAGAGCTTGCGGCGCGCGGCAGCGTCGCGGCTTACTCGATCGACACCGGGCAGAAGGTTTGGGGCTTCTTCAACAATGGTACGGCCAAAGATGTCGGCATGACGGCGGACACCAACAAGGCCGTGCCAAAGCATGGCACCTTGAAGACCTTTCGCGGTGTTGACGAGTATCCAGGGGATGAGCATACGCGAGGCGGTGCGACCGTGTGGGGCTGGATCAGCTATGACGCGAAACTGAACCTGGTCTACTACGGCACCAGCAATCCCGGCACGTGGAGCCCTTCGTATCGTTGCAAGTACGACACGTGGGAGAAGTGCAACGATGGCACCCAGGACAACAAGTGGTCGCTCTCCATCATCGCGCGCAACGGGTCGACCGGTGAAATGGTGTGGGCCTACCAGCTGACGCCGTTCGACGAGTGGGACTACGACGCCGTCAACGAGAGCGTCCTCGTCAACATGGATATCGACGGCCAGAAGAATCGCCCGGTGCTGGTGCATTTCGACCGCAACGGCTTTGCCTACGTACTGGACCGCAGGACCGGCCAGCTGCTGCGTGCCCACAACTTCGTTCCTGTGAACTGGGCCGAGAAGATCGACGTCGGCGGCACGGATCGTCCGATCAAGGTCAAGGCGCACTCGCCATTCGCCGTGGACAAAGCCGTGCAGGCCTGCCCGACGGCCATGGGCGGCAAGGATGAGCAGCCGGTGGCGGTGGATCCGAGCAACCCGCAGGTGTTCTACGTGCCCACCAACCAGTGGTGCATGGAAGATACGCCGCTGAAGCGCACCAGCACGCAGCAGGGATCGGGTTACGCGTTTGCCAATGTGTACATGTACGAGCCCACGCCGGGCCTTGCGGGCCAGTTCCAGGCCTTCGATGTCGATACCGGCAAAATCGTCTGGAAAAACCCCAACAAGTATCAGACCTGGGGTGGTGCGCTGGCCACGGCTGGCGGCGTGGTTTTCTATGGCGACATGTTGGGCAACTTCCGGGCGGTGGACGCCAAGACCGGCAACGTCCTGTGGGTGCGCAAGCTGGGCTCGGGCATCATCGGCAACCCGATCAGCTACAAGATCAACGGCCAGCAATATGTGTCTGTGTTCGCCGGGATTGGCGGCTGGAGCGGTTTGCCGGTTACTGCCGGTCTGAACTTCAGTGACAAGTACGGCGCGATCGGTGCGACCGCCATGGCCAAGTCAACCAGCCTGAACCTCGTGCCGCAGGGTGGCACCCTGTATACGTTCCGCTTGGGCGGACCGGAGCACCAGGCTGTCGCGGACGCCGATACCGCAAAGTGATGACCTGCGCACAGTGGGGTGGTACAGCTGTACAAACCACTGTTGCATGGTGAAGTCTGCCGGGGTTGCCTTGGGCAACCCCGGCTTCGATGCGGAGCGGAAACGTCGCGTGTCGGCAACGAACGTGAGAGGTTCTTTCAAAGTGCGGTCGATGACATGAAATTCGGAATGGCAGTATCCGTTGGATGCCTCGCGCTGATGGTGGCTGGGTCGGTGTCGGCGCAGGAAAAAACCTATTACAACCTCGACCAGAACTTCAGCGAGATGACGGCGGCCGACCAGACCGCCGCAAAAGAGGCGGCCTTGCATGAGCAGATGCGGCCGCTAACCGCCTGTGCGGACCCTGCCAACATGCCGTTTTCGGACCGCAATGGCGACGGCATCGACAACCAGATCGTCAAGGTGCTGGCCGCGGCCATGCATACCACGGTGGGGTTCTACTGGATGTCCTACGTCAATTCCGGTTTCCTGAAACGGGCATTCGGTAACGCGGTCGAGCCGCTCGGTAACTGCGATCTCGTGGTCGATATCCCGGACAGCGTTTCCGGCGTATTGATGACGGATCCGATTTACCGATCGACTTACGTTTTCGCGTACGGCGAGAACAGCGGAATCCATATCAAGAGCTTCAACGACCCTGCGCTCAAGAAACTCCGCGTGGGTGTGTATCAGACCTCGGCGATGCGCCAGGCGCTCGCCGAAAACGGGATGAAGAACGATCTCCACGTGCTGACGGTCAGCTACGACACCGCAAGCGATGATGGCGCCTTGCAGCAGTGGCGTCAGGTCGAACAGATAGCGGGCGGCAAGCTCGACGTGGTGGGCGTGTGGGGACCGTTTGCCGGTTACGCCAAGACCAAGAAGCACGTGCCGATCGTGTTGCAGCCGGTGAACCTGATGTCCAACGACGTGCAGTTGGAATACGCCATGGCCATCGGCGTGCGTGAAAACGACGTGGTGCTGAAATATGCGTTGGACCATGCGCTGGATGCATCGGCTGACAAGATCAAGGCGATTCTCGACGACTTCGGCGTTCCGCTGGTCCAGTGCAGCGAATGCCTGGTCCAGGGCAACTTGCCTTCGCACGGTTCCTATTCCACGGGCGCCAGCGCCTACGCGCGCTACCAGCAGCCGCTGGATACGGAGCTGACCCACATCGACACATCGCAAACGACTCCTGGCGAGATCGTCACGCTGAAGGACGTCAAGAAATCGGTCACCGCGGGCGTCAATCTCGATGCCGAACTGGCGCAAGCGGTGGTGGCTTCCGACCCCGCGCGCATTAAGTTTCTCGCCGCCCATGGGGCGGATCTCAACGCGCGCGACTCCATGGGATCCACCCCGCTGACCAGCGCCGCCAGCGCTCGCGATTCCGACACCGTCAAGCTACTCCTTCAGCTGGGTGCGGATGCCAACGCGCGCAATGGGGATGACTTGACGCCGCTGATGGCGGCCGCTTACCGCGATCACGTACCGTCGGTAGAGGCGCTGCTGCAACACGGCGCCAGCCTGACTGTGAAGGATCCTAAAGGATTGACCCCGCTCTGCCTGGCGATCGACAACCGCAGCTTTTTGGCCGCCATGGCGCTACTCAATGCGGGGGCATCGCCGAACGTGGCGTGCGGTGCCAATCGCTTGACGCCGCTGATGATCGTGGCGAGACATCTCGAGGCGGAGAAGAGCGGCAATATTCCGGTCGACGATGGCTTGTTCCTGAGCGACGGGGTGTCCCCGCAACAGGTGGGCCAGCTGCTGGTCAACAAGGGTGCTGATGCGAACGCACGCAGCAAGAGCGGACTGACGGCCCTGATGATCGCGGCCGGGCACGACAACGCGCCTCTGATCGGTTTGCTGATCCAGGCCGGGGCGAAAGTCGACGCGCGTGCCGATGACGGCAAGACGGCGCTCGATGTGGCTAAGGAAAATGGTAGCGATGCATCCATACAGACACTCGACGTGATGAGTCGCTTCGCGCCCGCGCACAGTTCCAGCGGTGCTGCTGCCGAGCCGCCACGATGAGGCGGGGTATCGCCACCGTGGTCGCCGCCGTGCTTGCATCGACGCTGGCTGCGGCAGGCTCGGCAACACCGGCCCGTAAGCCAGCCAGTAAGCCAAGCGCGAGCGCCAGCGCAGCCAAGAGCAGCGACGTCGTCACGCATTACGCGTATCTGGGCAAGGCCTACCGGGAGCCGGCGCCATTGTCGCTGCTCAAACCCGCCGTCATTCCTGACGAAGGGCTTGCCGGTGTGCGTCTGGGAACCAACGACAACAACCTAGCGGGACAATTCCTCGGCCTGAAGTTTGTGCTGGACGAGACGATGGTCCCGGAAGATGGCGACGTGGTCGCGGCGGCAAAAAAATTGCTGGCTTCCGGTCAGCACCTCGTCATCGCCGACTTGAACGCGCCGGATTTGCTCGCGGTCGCCGATTTGCCGGAGGCGAAAGGCGCGATCATTCTGAATATTCGCGCGCGCGACGACGTGCTGCGCCAAACCCAGTGCCGCCCCGATGTTTTCCATCTGATTCCAAGCGACGCGATGCTGACCGACGCATTGGCGCAGTATCTGGTGTGGAAGAAGTGGACGCGCTGGTTCCTCGTGCGCGGCCAGCACCCGGCCGACGTCGAGTACGCCAATGACATCACGCGTTCGGCCAAGCTCTATGGTGCCAAGATCGTGGCCGAACGCGCATACGAGCTCCAGACCGGCGCGCGCCGTGTGGATACCGGTTACCAGGAGATCCAGACGCAGATGCCGATGCTGACGCGTGGCGTACCGGATTATGACGTCGCATTCGTCGCCGACGAGACCAACTCGTTCGGGCTCTACCTGCAATATCGGACCACCGATCCGCGGCCCGTCGTCGGCACGGACGGCCTCGAGGCGACGGCGTGGGGAGCCGCCTATGAGTCCTACGCGGCGGAGACACTGCATGACGATTTCCTGAAACTGGCAAATCGTGAGATCACGGTGCGCGACTACGAGGGCTGGCTTGCGGCCAGTCTGTTGGATATGGCCGTGAAGCAAGGCAACGCCCGCACGGTCGATGCGATTCGGAAGTACATCAGCTCCGACGACCTCAAACTCGCCGGGTACAAGGGCGAGGGCATGAACTTCCGCGCCTGGGATAATCAGCTGCGTCAGCCGATTCTGCTGATGGATCAGCTGTCCCTGGTGTCGATCTCGCCACAGCCGGGTTTTCTGCACCCGGTGTACGACACCGATACCTTGGGGTTCGACCAACCGCAAAGCCTATGCAAGTTCTCGAAATGAAGACAGTCAACCACCATCGGCCCCACGCGCGCGTCGCTGCAATGTCTTTGCTGCTACTGATGCTGGCGGCCCCACCGGCCTGGTCCGCGATGCTGTTTGTTACCAACGAGCGCGGCAATACCGTGACGGTGCTGGACAGCACCACGCTGAAGACGATCAAGACCATACCCACGGGCCAGCGGCCGCGCGGCATCGTGGCGGGCCCGCAGGGCAAGTGGGTATACGTATGCGTGGGTGACAGCAACCGCATCGACGTCATCGATGTGGCCAAGCTCGCCGTGACGCGCCAGCTGCCATCGGGGGCAGACCCGGAATTGCTGGCGGTGAGCAACGACGGCGGCCGGGTCTACATCGCTAATGAGGACAACGCGCAGGTCACCGTGCTGGACTCGATGACCGGCAAACTGCTGGCGGAGATTCCGGTTGGATCGGAGCCCGAGGGCATGCGCGTGAGCCCGAACAACCAGATCACGGCGGCGACTTCCGAAGGCAGCAGCCTGGTCCATTTCATCGACAACAAGACGCTGAAGTTGGACGCCACCGTACTTGTGGGTGCTCGTCCGCGTGTGGTCACGTTCACGCCCGACGGCCGCTACGTCTGGGCGTCCTCCGAGGTCGGTGGCACGGTATCGGTGATCGACGTCGGTACGCACCAGGTTGTGCAGACGATCAGCTTTGCGATCCCCGGCATGCGTGCCGAGTTCATCCAGCCGGTCGATATCACGATGTCGAAGGACGGCTCGCAAGCGTTCGTCGCGCTAGGGCCCGCGAACCACGTCGCCGTCGTCAACACGAAGACATACAAAGTGAGCGACTACATCGTCGTGGGACAACGGCCGTGGCACATGGCGCTGTCGACCGATGGCTCGAAGCTCTATGTCGTCAACGGCTTCACCAACGATGTGACGGTAGTCGATGCCACATCGCTCAAGCCCGAGGTTTCGGTAAACGTCGGTCGCTTGCCATGGGGCATTGCGGTCGTGCCCTGAGCGGTTGCCTCGCGACGCGGCGTTACGGTGGTGCGCAAGCACCCGCAGAAGATGGTTGGTTCGTACGGCTATTCGAAGGAGAGTCAAATGCTACGCAAGACCCTGTATAGCTTCACTGCTTTCGCTGCTTTTGCCGTGGCCGGTATCGGCCTGGCGCTTGCCACTAATAGCTCGGCCAGTTCGCCCGCTGCTCCGGATAGTTCGGGAGCCGCTCCAGCGAGCGCTGCAAGCATTCACGTACCGGCAACGTACGAGTCCATGGACACCAGTCACACCGGCATGGTCACCGAAAAGGAAGCCATGGCCGCCATGCCGAACCTGAATTTCAAAGCTGCCGATGAGAACGGTGACGGTCAGCTGGATCGGGTCGAATATCTGGATTTGCAGTCCAAAGTCGCGGACGGGACCTGGACAAATCAGGTTGCTAAAACGGAAGTCGTCAACCAGATCACTGGCTACGATGACAACCCGGTGGATGTGGTCACCAAGGCCCCGAAAGGTTCGTTGAAGAACCCCTATGATCCGAAAAACACCACCGTGGCTTCCGAGGGTCACGAGCAATTTCTCAATCACGGTTGCAATGCTTGCCACGGCGGCAACGGCGGCGGCGGTATGTGCCCGCCACTCAACAACGGCGTCTGGATTTACGGTCCGAGCGACGACACCTTGTTCCGGCTCGTTTCATTGGGAAGCAAGAAGCTGCAGGAGTCAGGTTTCGCGCGGACAAGCCCAGAGACCCCCGCCCTGATGCCGCAGCAAGGTGGCACGACGATTACCAAAGCGGGCGACCTTTGGAAGATCATCACATGGATCAAGTCGATGAACACGAAGGACCAGGCAAGCATCGATCGTGCACCGATCCTCAACTCTCGTGCGGCCGTTGAAGTGTGGACCGCCGAGCACCGCGCACTGGCGAAGGTATGTCATGGCAACACCTCTTCGCCGTGGGATGGTACGAGTGCGCGGTAACCCTCGATGCGGCTGATGGTTCGGTGGCCTCGCGACGCGGTAAAGGGCAGCATGGGTCGCGGTCCGTGGGTGCGCCTCGCCGGCAATGCGGCGCGAGGGTCGTCCGAGCAGTCGCCGGGTGAGGCCGCACCTCTGCCGTGAATCTGATTCCGGATTAGGAGTTGAAATGAAAGGGTGCGTTGCATTTGTCGTCGCACCCATTCGCTCGCTTCACGGTGTGCCCGCCAGCGTTCGACACTGTTGTGGTGACAATCTTCGGGTTGTTGCTACCCCAGGCGTGAGCGATTGTCTCCGGCATGGAACGCGCGAGCGCTTGGCTACTGCCAGACTCACTCGACGCACCTGCACAACAGTTCGCCGGCCTACGTGGGACGGGATCCGAATGCTTTTCGCATGGATCGTCGCGGATGCGGCCGAGTACGGATGTCTGCTCACGAACGTGTATCGGACGTTTTTCATTTCCTCTCGCACGTTCCGCTACGCTGCGAGAAGATCAGATCGGCGCAGAGCAGGAAAGCTCAGCATGACTCGTCGATATGCGTAGGAAAGGTGGTTATATGAAAGCCTGCCAGGCGAGCGTGAACATGGCATTGACTCCCTTCATTACGCGCATTTTCGCGCTGATTTGTGCCGTGTTCCTTACGATGATGCCAAGCGCCGCCGCGCGCGCAGAAGTTGCGCACGATGTCCCTCAACTGCGGGTTGGGGTGCTCGAGTTCGGCTCGGTCGGATGGGAAATCGATACCGTCCAGAGGCTTGGTCTGGCAAGTAAACACGGTATCCGGTTGGAGGTGGTGCCGCTGGCTTCGGAGAACGCCTTGAAGGTGGCGTTGCTGGGCGGCAGCGTCGATCTTGTCGTCTCGGACTGGTTCTGGGTTGCGACGCTGCGGTCACGCGGTCAGGACTACCAGTTCGTGCCGTTTTCCCGGACGGTCGGCGAGGTCGTTGCCAATCCGAAGGCGGGCATCCATTCGCTCGCCGACCTCAACGGCAAACGCTTCGGTGTGGCCGGCGGCCCGGTGGATAAAAGCTGGTTGATCGCGCGTGCCTACGCGCGCAAGACGTACGGCGTCGATCTGCAGTCTGCAGTGAAACCACAGTTCGCTGCAGCGCCGCTGCTCAATCACCTGATGCTTGATGGCGAGCTCCCGGCCGTGATCAACTTCTGGCAGTACAGCGCCAGCCTCGTTGCACAAGGCATGCGGCCGGTGATTACGGTGGAGCAGATGCTCAAGGGGTTGGGCATCAAGACCGACCCGCCGCTGCTGGGTTGGGTATTTTCGCAACGCTGGGCAGAGACTCACGGCGATGCCCTGCGGGCCTTTATCGCCGCCACCTACGA
>Ga0302316_10001530_pt1 | contig 17966 bp, 13 predicted proteins | sample III_Palsa_N3_2_FD_200456 | JGI IMG/M metagenome (GOLD analysis project Ga0302316, IMG submission 200456) | Peat permafrost microbial communities from Stordalen Mire near Abisko, Sweden - III_Palsa_N3_2 | ecosystem: Environmental > Terrestrial > Soil > Palsa > Peat permafrost | place: Sweden...
CTGTCCGCCGATCAATCCCGCCGGCGCTCGGATGCCCGAATGCACTAGTTGCACCGAGGACCGTGCGCCCTCGGCCCTAAGCGCCTCAGCCAGGCGCGTGAGCCCTGGAAGCTGATCGTCAGAGAAGATGCCGAGTTGGCCGGAAAAACCCTGACCGACCTTTTGAACGTGCGCAGCACAGGTCATGACCAACCCGAACCCGCCCGCCGCGCGATAGGTCAACCATCGAAACTCGTCCTCCGACAATCTTCCATCGGAATGGCTCTGATAGTTGGTCATCGGCGCCAGCATGAAACGGTTCTTCATGTCGGGCCCGCGCAGGAACGAGAGCGGTTCAAATAGTTCTGTCATCGCGATTCCACTGAGGTTGACGCGAATGTCCTGTAGCTGAACCAAGTCCAGGTGGGAACGGTGAATGGAATAGCGGTATCATACAACGATACATAGACGCGTCGCTGCCTGCGGCGCCCGATCGGATTTCCCCGGCGTCGAGCCTGGGTGGCCAGCGCCTGTCGCACAACGACATATCGCAGTCGAATATCTACAAGATGTGGGCGACCGCCTCCCGTACGATGCCAAAGTAGTCTGCTGAAAATGTGACGAGGCAAACCACATGGCGAGCCACGAAACGGCCGAATGGGTCAGGGTCAGCGAGGCGGCGCGCGCTATCTATCGAAGCACACTCGTCTGGAACGTGACACTGCCCTACGGCAGCCGGCAAAAAATTCAACGTGACGGGGCGGAGCGACGTCTTCGAACTACGCCAGATATGGTCTGGCGTCGAAATGGCCGAGGCGGCGCAAGGCCGGCGCCGCTGCTCGCGTTGCTCATCTTAGCTCTGTGCATGGGTTGTTTCGGACCCTCCGCAGGAGCGGCTGCGACCAGTACGCGTCACGCGACAGATAGGAGGTCCACCACTTCGGCCCAATCCGCCATCATCGTCGCAAGAGAGCTCCAGTCCCGGGGGATTCCGGGTCTGGCCGTCGCCGTCGCGCTTCATGGCAGAATCGTCTGGTCCGCCGCTGTTGGATACGCGGACGTCGAACAGCACGTGCTCGCCCGGCCCGATACGCTGTTCAGAATTGGCAGTACGTCAAAATCGCTAACCGCAGTGGCTCTCGTCAAGTTGCATCAGGAAAACCGCCTGGATCTGGACGCCCCTGTTCAGCGATACGTGCCCTCCTTCCCAGATAAAGGCGCGCCAATTTCGGCAAGGCTTCTTGCCGGACATCTGAGTGGTATCCGGCACTACAAGTTGGAGGAAACGCTTTCCCGTCCCGGACAATCGGCCCCTGTCGATCGCCACTATGACAGTGTCGACGACGCCTTGTCTATTTTTGAGGACGACCCGCTCGTCGGTCCGCCCGGCTCCAAGTTCAGTTACTCCAGCTTTGGCTACAATCTACTGGGCGCAGTGATAGAGAATGCCGCCGGTAAGGATTATCTCGCGTACATGCGTGATGATGTCCTTTTGCCGCTAGGACTTCACGATACCATTCCCGATCAGAATTCAGACATCGTTGAAAGACGCGCGCGGTTCTACACCTATACGGTTGGCGCGAACCAATGGGCGCCAGGGCGGCCGCATGCCCTGGCAAACGCAGGGTACGTCGACGACAGCTATAAATGGGCGTCAGGCGGTTTTCTGTCCAGTGTGGACGATCTCGCTCGATTCGGTTCCGCCTTGCTGACGCCGGGCACCTTCTTGAACTCTGAATCCCTTTCTCTTCTATTCACTTCGCAGAAGACGAGCGCGGGAGTTGAGACCAACTACGGGATGGGATTTCACATCGGCAGATCCGTGAAAGGGCAGCGAATATGCGAACACGGGGGAGGGGTGGTTGGAGGAACGGTGGTATTTGTCATCTACCCAGATGATGGATTGGTCGTGGCAATCGCGGCGAACTTGACTTCAGCCCCAATCACTAACAGCGACGCCCAGAGGTTCGCTGACATTTTCTTGCGGTGAAGATTGAGAGGGTTCATTCGCGCGGTAGGCGGTCACCGCGGGCGGCATTGGTCCGGTGCAGGATGGCATGAGTAACGCAGGTTCGGGGTTTACCCGCGATTTGGCGGACTGGGCGTCGAGACGCGATTTCCAGTGGTCTTCGACGGCGCACAGCGGCGTTAGGGGCGCTTTGGTCGATGTAATAGCCTGCATGATAGCCGGCTCGGCCGAACCTGTTACGAGAACCGCTTACGAAATCGCTGAGCGATCGGACGGCGACAGCGTGCATATTGTCGGATCTGGACTACAGGCATCACCGACGTGGGCTGCTTTTGTTGGTGGCACGGCTGCTCACGCGTTGGATTTCGATGATAACTTCCTGCCCGCACTCAGTCATGCAACGGCTGTCCAGGCGCCCGCGCTCTTTGTTCTCGCGCAGGAAATCCATGCGCCCGGCGAACGGATCGTCGATGCCTATATCGTCGGCCTCGAGCTGCAAGCACGTATTGGCCGCTTGCTTAACCCTTGGCACTACGAAGCGGGCTGGCACGCAACGGCCACGATTGCCTCGGTAGGGAGCGCGGGCGCCTGCGCCAACCTTCTGGGTCTGGGCCCTGGCGGTGTTCAAGCCGCGATCAGCATCGCTTGCAGCATGGCCTCGGGCTCAAAAAAGCAGTTTGGCTCCATGATGAAGCCGATCCATGCCGGCCTGGCCGCCAGGAACGCCGTTCTCGCGGCGCGGATGGCGCAGGCCGGTATTTCGGGAGATCCCGAACCTCTGTGCGGCCCATGGGGACTGGCCGACCTGTACGGCGGCGGTTGGAAGAGAACGCCTTCAGAGGCTCACTGTCTGGATGATCTCGGCGCGACGCTGGCCATAGAAACTCATGGTTTGTTGGCGAAGCGATTTCCCTGCTGCGGCGCTGCGCACAAAACGCTTGATGGGATTGAGGCGCTTCGTATGCAGTACGGCATTGCCGCCAATGCGGTGGCCCGGGTCGAGACCGTTCTCCCCGACCTTGCCCAACGCAACCTTCGCTTTGATCAGCCCCAAGATGAAATGGAGGCGCGCTTCAGCCTCACGTATTGCGCCGCAAGAATGCTGGAGACCGGACGCTTGGTGCTAAGCGATCTAACACCAGCGCGAGTTGCGGAGCCGGAAATCAGAGCCCTCTTCGGCAGGATCTCGATCGTCACGACCGGTTCAGATGTGAGTTCCGCCCCGAACCTGGAGACTGTGCCGGTCTTGACCAGAATCGTAATGGCGGACGGAAAAATCCATGAAATCAGCATCATCAACGTAAAGGGTTCGAATGCCAATCCGCTTTCCGAGGCGGAACGCTTTGACAAATTCGCGGAATGCTGTCGCTGGGCGAAATGCGGCGGCGCCGCATCCGGACTATACGACGCCGCCTCGTCCATTCCCGGCACCGCTGATTTCTCGCACATGGCGCAAACCATGGCCGATCAACGCGCCGCTTAACGTCAATTTGACAGCCACGGTCGCCGGCGCTCCGAACTAGGTCGAAGCACGCGATAGAGCTACGGCCAGGGGGGCAGTTTCGCGTCGACAGACCATCGGGATCAGGCCGATCCCGACGGCGAGCATCGTGTACCAGGCCGGGGCCAGCTGACTGTGCGTCGCCGTCGTCAACCATGCGGCCATAAACTGTGCGCTGCCGCCGAACACGGCGACCGATACGGCGTAGATAAGCGCGAAGGCGCCTGAACGAACATGCCGCGGGAGCGACTCCGTCACCGTCGCCAGGATCGCGATCGAGCCGAGCGTCCCCACCCCACCGAGAAGGGCAACCACGAAATACAAGGCCATCGCCGTTCGCTCGTGATCCATCAGGTAGAAGCAGGGGAGGAGAACAGCGAGCAGAACCAGCCACGGTACGATCATCGCAGGTTTGCGTCCGAACCGATCGGAGATCGCCCCGCCCAACGGACAGCAAAGCATCCCGACGATCCCACCGATCGCCGTCCCGCCAAAGGCCAAGCCTGCGGGCATGTGCAGGGTAACGATAGCGTAGGTGGTCATGTATCTGAGAATGTAAGACACTGTGATGCCAGATGACATCAATACAAGAGAAAGGACGGCTGCAGTTTTGTACGAACCCGACCCCAGACGCTGCTCAGAAATGCTGTCGTCCGGAAGGTGAAGCGTCTCGGGAAGTCCACGGCGCAGGGCAAAGCCCACGGGGACGATGAGCACGCCTATCAGCATGGCGACGCGCCATCCGTACTGCTCCAGGCCCTTTGCGTCGAACATGCTGGCCAGACCGACCCCGATCAAGCCTGCGCAGAGCGCAGCCAGGCCGGAGCCCACGTATTGCAGTGAAACGAAAAGGCCGCGGCGGTTGGCTGGCGCGACCTCGAAGAGGAAGCTGGTGCTGGGACCCGACTCTCCGCCAAGCGCGAAACCCTGAAGCAACCTGAACGCAACAACCAGGATCGGCGCTGCGATACCGATGGACTTGTAGGATGGAGTTAGGCCCAGGCCCAGAACGGCCAGTCCCATCAGCACAAACGAAATCTGCAGGGCCGGCTTTCGCCCCGCCCTGTCTCCAAAACGCCCGATAACGATCGCCCCTAACGGGCGTGTGATGAAGCCCGCGCCGAATGCCGCCAGAGCGGCCAACAGGCTTGCGCCACCGTGAGCGGAGGGGAAAAACGTTCGGCCGATGTAGACCGCAAAATACGCATAGGTCGAAAAATCATAGTATTCGAGTGCATTGCCCGCGGCCACCGCCGCGATCTGCATCGGCGTGATCCTCCGCTGGGCTCCGGAGGCGCTCGCCTGATCCGGTCCGAGAGATAGGGTATGGGGCATCATCCGGCCATCGCCGCGGACGGAGGATGGGCCTCCCAATAGGCGCCCGCGCTGCAGAGTGCCGTGGCGATCGCGGCGTTTCGGGGGGCGACATACGATTTCAAATGAATGTTGCCGACCGTAGTCGGGTAGCCGGCGATCTCCATCTGATCTTTCATAGCAAAAGGCAGTCCGGCCGTCGGGCCCAGCTTTTTTCCATTCGCCCGGGCCACATCCATAGCACGGGCTTCTTCGAGCACCCTGGTTTCGTCGACCGATGTATAGAGCTCGGCGGAAAGCTCTCCGTTCCGGATTTGCGCCGTTGCTTCCCGCGCGCCCAAACCCGACAGACCTTGGAGCGGCGAAGAACGTCGGTCTTGCAGGTCCATTCTTCATTCCCACGCATAGCGGTGTGACGCCAACCCGCCTTGACAAGGCATGAAGCAATCCTCGTTGGTGTCAATGAATTTCATCAAATGCGTCATGTGTCACGAACAATGAAATTTTTCTAAGCGTTTCGCTGAGCGCATTCCTGTCGGGTTTGCAGCTTCGGTCACCCGAACCTGACTCAAAACGCCTAGCCGCTTTGCGGTTCCACACCTCCCCACGTGGGGCAAGCCGACGGGAGCCTGGAGGCACCGGCACTCTGCAGCACGCACAATTCCGCCCACGCCGAGACGGAGTTTTCGGACGTTTTTTCTGTCGGCAATCATGTGCCTGTTCGTGACTCCAAGGTACCTAGGTGTGGATGGCCAACAGGTTGTTCCGATCGAGCTTTAGTCGGCTGAAGGGTGTTTGGTCTTTTATCCCGCCGTGTGGTCGATGCCAGTTGTAGCGGTGCAGCCAAGGTCCCAGTTGTTCTGCGCGCTGCTCTGAGGAGGCGTCTTCGCTAGCGCTTTCACGAATCTGACTCGAAGCTCAGACGAGCGACATTTCGCTGCACTGTCCGACTTGACGTGATCTCGTGCTCAGACCTCGGCTCGCAGCCCGCCCAGCCGCTCCTCGCAAACCGTCTTTACCAGCCCCTGCAGCACCGTCACGCGCTCGCTGAGCCAGGCTAATTCCTCAGCGGAGATCTTGTAGTGCGGGGAGTAGCGGGCATCCACATAAGCCCGGCGTAGCAGCTCGAAACACCGCTGCTCGAACTTGGCCGCTCGCGGCCATGCCTCTGCCAGCCGAATATCCAGCTGCTCAGCCTGGGACCGTAGGAAGTTCAGCTTGTGTGACTTTGGGCTTTATGCCGAGCGGCGGGCTATGCCGATCATGTGTCGGGATTCCTGACCCGCAAAGGCGCAGCCGATGATCTGCTCGGCATAGTTTCCGGCCTTGGCCCTGGGATTGGCGCAGGCGGATGTGATCGCGCCCAAGGTGGTGGTTGGCCACATCGAATCCTTGCCACCGGGCTCGGACATGGTGAGACTCTCGGTGTGCGAATTGACATCGACCACCTTCCGTTGCTGCAGCAAGGCGAGCTTGCGCAGGTGAAGCAGATCCTGATGGAGGCGTTCTCCATCGCGATCTCTCGCGCCACGCAGCCGTGGAAAAAGAATGGCCGGATACAGAATATAGTGCTGTTCGGCAGCTATGCTCGGGGCGACTGGGTCGATGACGCCGCCAATGGCTACCAATCCGACTTCGATATTCTGATCATCGTGAGTCACAAAGATCTCACCGATGTCGCTGAATATTGGTACGTGGCGGAGGACAAGATTCAGCACGACGCCGCGATCGGGCGGCCGGTGAACATCATCGTCCATACGCTGGGCGAGGTGAATCAGGGGCTGGAGCGCGGCGAATATTTTTGGGTCGACATCGCGCGTGACGGCATCGCGCTGTACGAACTGCCGGGCAGCGCCCTGGCGACGCCAAAGCCGCTGACGGCGGCCGACGCCTACCGAATGGCGACAGACTACTTCGACCGAATGTTCTCTTCGATCGATGAATGGATGGACTTAGCCGACCATTCGATGTCTCGAGGGCGCTCTGGTGACTGGCCTAACAAAGCGGCATTCAACATTCACCAGGCCATCGAGACGACCTATACTTGCTTTTTACTCGTCCGAACGCAGTACGTTCCTCGGTCTCACAATCTCAAGTTCCTGCGCTCACTGGCCGAGGACAAGGAGCCGCGGCTGATCGACAGTTGGCCGCGGGCGACGAAGATCGATCGACGCCGCTTCGAACTGGCGAAACGCGCCTATGTCGAGGCGCGCTACTCGGCGAGCTATGAGATCGGCGCCGACGATCTCGCGGCGATCACCGAGGCCGCTCATAAGCTGCGCGACACGGTCGAAGCCGTCTCCCGCGAGTGGCTCGATGATCTCCGCCAGAAAGCTGGCTTATAGGGCGTCGAGGAAGGCGAGTAGGCGATCGGTGGGCTTGTAGCGCCCGCCCTTCTGACCGTCATACGGCTTGACCTTGGCCAGCGCGGCCTCCTTGAGCGCGAGATGGGCGTGCAGGTAGACCTGGGTGGTCTTGATCGACTCGTGGCCGAGCCAGAGCGCGATCACCGAGCAGTCGACGCCGGCCTGCAGGAGCTCCATCGCCGCGGTGTGCCGAAGGACGTGCGGCGTGACCTGCTTGCGGCGGAGCGAAGGGCATCGCTGTCTTGCCGTCTCCACATGCTGGGCCAGTAGTCGCTGTACGGCGTCTGGACTGAGGCCGCCGCCATGGACGTTGGGGAACAGCTTCATCGAGCCACGCCGGCCGGCCTCCTGGAGCCAGGCTTGGAGCGCGTGACGCGTCTGCCTGGTGAGCGGGGTGGATCGTTCCTTGCGGCCCTTGCCGAGACAGCGGACGTGAGCGCCGGCGCCCAGCACGACGGCGCCTTCGTCGAGCTGGATGATCTCGGACAGGCGCAGGCCGGTCTGGGCGGCGAGGAGCAGCAGCATGTGGTCGCGTCGGCCGATCCAGGTACGCCGGTCGGGTGCCGCCAGGATCGCCTCGATCTCCTCGCGGGTCAGGAAATGCACCTCGCGCTTGTCGTGGAGCTTGCCGGGTATAGCGAGCACGCGCTGGATCTGCCCGGCATAGGCGGGCTCCTCGAGCGCGGCAAAGCGGAAAAAGGCTCGGATCGCAGTCAGGCGCAGGTTGCGCGTCCTGGTCCCGATCGACCGGCTCTCCTCGAGGTCGTCGAGGAAGGCGCTGACGAACGGGGCGTCGAGATCGGCCAGGTCGAGCCGTGAGGGTGGCTTGCCCAATCTCGCCTGGGCGAAAGCGAACAGCAGCCGGAAGGTGTCGCGGTAGGAGGCGATGGTGTGGGGGCTGGCGTTGCGTTGTTGCATGAGGCGCTGTGTGAAGAAGCGCTCGATGAGCGAGGGCAGGATAGCAGCGCTGGTCATGACGCCGCCCCCCAACGCGCCTCGAGCCTGGCCACGGCTTGGCCCATGAGCTCGGGACAGGCTGAGAGGTACCAATAGGTGTCGCGGGTCTTGCTGTGGCCGAGATAAGTGGTGAGCGTCGGCAGCAGGCGCTCGACGTCCTCGCCCGCTCGGTACCAGCGCACGAGTGTGTTGACGGCGAAGCTGTGGCGAAGGTCGTGGAGGCGCGGGCCCGGGGTGTGCGGCTCAGGATCGCGCAGCCCGTTCCGGCGCAGCACGGCGGTGAAGACGCGATGGACGTACTGGTGGCGCAGCCGCTTGCCCTGCCGCAGGACGAAGAACCAGGGGCTCTTGCGACAGGCGGGGCAAGTATCGCGCCGCCCGGCGTAGTCGGCCAGGGCCTGCGTGGCGGTCGGATGCAGGGGAACGAGCCGCTCCCGGCCGCCCTTGGTGGCGCGCAGCGTCAATATCCCGGCATCAAAATCGACGTCGGCGCGCCCCAGGCTCATCGCCTCACCGACCCGCATGCCGGTGGCGGCAAGCAGGCCGAAGAGGCAGTGATAGGTCCAGCGGTTGACGCCCTTGGCCAGCCCCCAACTAAGCGTCGTCTCGAGCAGCCGCTCGATCTCTACCTCGGTGTAGATGTAGGGACGCGGCCGCCTGGGCGAAGGAAAGATCCCGGCGGGCGGTGTCTGCGTGCCGGGCTCGAGGCTCGCAAGATGCCTGGCGAACCCGCGCACCGCCGAAAGCCGCCGCGGCCATGACGGGCGCTGGGCCTGGAGGATCCAGGCCATCGCAAGCTGGCGCGTGATGACGGTAGCCTGCGCCGCCTCCATGAAGGCGACGAAATCCTTGAGGCTGCGCTCCTCCTTGTCGTAGCGATAGCCGAACCCGCGCCGCATGCGCAGATAGCGCTGCATCGCCTCACCAAGCGCGGTCATTGCGCGCCTCCCGGCCAGGCCAGGCCCAGGGCGCGCAAGCTGTCGATATCCACCTTGGCGTAGATACGGGTCGTATCGTGCTCTTCATGGCGCAGGAGCTGGCCGATCTCGGTCAGGCTCGCGCCCGACCGCAGAAGGCCGGTCGCCAGGCTGTGTCGAAAGATGTGCGAACCACGGTGGGTGATCCCGGTGACACCGGCACGCCGGATCGCCGCACGGGCAACTGTCTGGACGCCGGCCGCCGACTTGAAGCCACTGTGTGGCGCGACCGAGAGAAGGAACAGCCGCCGGCTGTCCGATCGGGGGCGTCCGTGCTGCAGGTAATCGGCGATCGCCGCGCCGACATCGGACGGCAGCGGCATGGCCGCGGTCTTGCGGCCCTTGCCATGGACGGTGAACTGCCCTGCATGCCAATCGAGGTCGTCAAGGCTGAGCGTCGCCACCTCGTTCGCCCGCAGACCGAGCCGGGCGAGCAGCAGCAGGATCGCATAGTCCCTCCGCCCGGTCGCGGTGCTCCGGTCACAGCCGTCGAGGACGCGCCGGACCTGTCCGAGCGACATGAAGCTGGGCAGACGCGCTTCGGTCGGGCGTCGAATGGAGGGGATGGCGACCGTCAGATCGTCGGAGAGAATGCCTTCGCCGTGCAGATAGCGCAGGAAAACCCGCAAGCGGGTGCACAGCATCCTAGCGGTCGCTGCACCGTGATCGCCAGCATGTCTCTCGACGTAGACCGCCACGGTCCGAGCCGATAGGCGCGCAATATCCGGGTAGGCCGCGACCTTCGTCTCCGCGAGAAATGGACGAAGGAACCACAGGTGGCTTGCGATCGAGGCCGGCGCGAGCCCGCGCTTGCGCTCCATGTGGAGGCGGTAGGCCTCTAGAATATCCTCGCGCGGATCACGAGGCGGCAACAACCGAGGCGCGATGATCTTCGCCTCACGCAGCACCAACAGCAGGCGGCTCAGCGCCCCGGCGTCCCCGTTGCGCCGCGGGCGATGTCTGCGGCGTTCGGCGATATACTGGCTCACAAGGGCTTCCTGCACATCGCCAAGGCCGGCGCCGGTGACGCCCAGCCAGAAGGCGAAATCCTGAAGCACACTCAGGGAATGGTGGCCCGTCTCCACGCTGTAGCCGGCACGCTGCAGGTGCTCGACGTAGAGATGGATGTGCTCACCGAGCGTGCCAGCCCTCAGCCTCCGCACCACCCGGCTTGTCCGCAAATAGTCGTCGGTGATCATCGTCGCTCCTCCGCGCACCTGATGTGCGTGGGGAGCCAGAAACTATGCCGCGCAGAATCCGCCTAAGCGCCTGACCGAAGGGCCAAAACCTATCGCCATCGGCATAGTCTGCCGCTCGGCATAAAGTCCGAAGTCTCACAAGCTGAACTTCCTTCGCTCCCAGGCCGAGGGGCTGGATGTGCGGCTGGCGGAGGCCTGGCCGCGAGGGGCCAAGTTTGAGCAGCGGTGCTTCGAGCTGCTGCGGCGGGCGTATGTCGATGCCCGTTATTCTCCGCACTACAAGATCACGGCTGAGGAGCTGGCCTGGCTTGGCGAGCGGGTCGCGGTCTTGCAGGGGCTGGTGCAGGCCGTTTGCGAGGACCGCCTGAAGGTCTTGCGGTTCGAGGCCTGAGGTTCTGCTCGGCGCCACGGCGGTCGTTGGGTTTGCTTCAGTTTGCGGACATTCACGCATCCTGCGTGCGCGCCTTTGCCTGAAGATCGGCTTTCCGCCCAGACGCCGATGGCGAGGTCCGACCCAAAATTCGCCATCGCGTTGGCTGCGGGACAACCATCGGCCGACAGTCGATCCTAGATGCGCAGTTGGCCGATAGTGCGCCGACCCCGACATCTCCACGTCCATCCCACCAGTATGGCACGCCTGGAACCTACAGAGAACAACACAATCCGCGGCAGGTTAGCGTAGGTCGTGGTTGAGGACCGCAGCGATACGGACGCCAGCCTTTTCCAGCTGAATGGCCGCGTCGGCCTTGGCGGTCGCCTGATACGCGGCCGCGAGGGCGATGAAGGCATGGTCCACGCACTTTGGCCGGCTCGGCAGCGCATAGGCGCCCCTCCTGGACAGCGAGAAGGATTCCATCGCCCAGCTTCGAGCGTCTCCCCTGCCCCAGGCCGTAAGATCAGCCGGCGCGATTTGCGCGTTCAGCCGGGCCGCGATGTCGGACGCTGATCCGCCCATCGCCTCGATCACCGCGGTGTCCCAGCAGGCATGGAGGTTGTCTTTGCCGTCCAGCGCCGGCGCCAAGCCAATACAGTTGCCGCCATGGTCGTTGTGATCGGAAGCATGCAGGGGCTGGTGAAGGTCGCCCACGAAGTGGACGAGGAATTTCAGCGCCAACAGCCGTTCGGCGGGGGCCGTCGCCGGCGACCGGAGCTCAGCGTCAAACGCCTCAATCTTGTCGATGACACAGTCCTTCGCCGGGCCTGCGCTGGCGACTTGGCCCGGCATGAGTCTCGGGAACCCGGAGCAAGCTTTGGCAAGATCGGGACGGTCGATCTCCAGATCGACGAAGTGCCACTCCGACGTTTCGCGGTGACCGTTGCGGTATTTGTCGGCCCAGGTGGCGCGGCTGGCGAAGTCCGGCGCCGTCAGAGAATCTGCGTCGCTCGTTAGCAGCCCATCCAGCTTGGCGCGGGCGGTTGGCGTCAGATGCCGGTAGGCGATCAGCGCGGTGACCTCGTGGCCAAGACCCCCCCAGGCGGCGGCGGGACCAGCCGCCCCGAAGAGGGCGAAGGCGCCGAGGAGGGCGGGTGCAAATCTCATTCTCCGAGCCTAGCGCCGGACGTCGACGTCCGCATGACAAGGCAAGAGCTCCGCAGCGGGAAAACGACTCGACCAAGCTGTGCTAGGGTGCGGCCATGCTGATGTTCCAATTCAAGGTCGACCATCCGGACCGGCCCCCGTTCGAAAGATCCCGCGCGGTTGCGGACGAGGCCGAGGCTGTCGCGTACGGCCGCCAACTCCTGGCCGACTGGCCCGATTGCGCTGCGATCGATGTCCTTCAAGCAGGTGAACTGATCGATCGCCTGCGGCCGCGCCGGCCCTAGCCGCACGTTGGGCCCTCAATCCATCGCCAGCGCGATCCAGGCCGGCGAATGGTCGCTGGCCCCCTCTTCGCCCCTCGCGGACCGAGCGACGCCGGCGGCAAGCAGCCGCCCGACCAGATCCGGGCTGAGGAGCAGGTGGTCGAGCCGCAGGCCCTTGTCGTTCAGCCAGCGGTTTCGGAGACAGGACGACCCCGTCCAATACGGGCGCCTGTTCAGTTTGGTTCGGAGCCTGGCTTACGCCCTCGCGGGCGCCGGTCCACGTCCAATGCGTCAATGCCGCTATCGATCGGCCTCTGCTGAGGGGCAGCAGCCGCTAGCTTGATCGATCGGTCAGCGCGTGCGCCTCGAACAGGACGACGGAGCGGCCTTCGAGATGATAGGTCGCTTTGGCCGCCTCGGGCACCTGAGCGTCCAGGTGCGTGTCCAGCGCGCGGGTCCAGCCGGCGCCTAGCGGCGAGTCCGGCAAGGTCAGCTCGACCCCGTCGGCGCCGCCGTTGAAGGCCAGCAGCACCACGTCGCGTGGCGCGTCCTGGTCCGCCGGCACATCGATCAGCATGCAAAAGGCGCGCGCGCCTGCGTCCTCCCAGATACTAGCGTCCATTTCCTTTGCGTCCGGCGTCAGCCAGGTGAGGTCGCGCGGATTGTCCGGAAAGTCGCGCCGGCCGAGGTAGCGGCCATGATGCAGGGCGGGGTGTTGGGATCTCAGACCCGTCACCAGCTTGGCGAAGGCCAGGATGGTCTCGCCCCGCTCGCCCAGGTCCCAATCCAGCCAGCCGATCTTGTCGTCGTGGCAGTAGGCATTGTTGTTGCCGCCCTGAGAGCGGCCGAATTCGTCGCCGGCCAGAAGCATCGGCAGGCCCTGGCTGAAGAACAGCGAGGCCAGCAAGTTGCGAATCTGGCGAAGGCGCAGCGCGTTGACCTCAGGATCGTCGGTCGGCCCCTCGACCCCACAGTTCCAGCTGTGGTTGCTGTCGGAGCCGTCCTTGTTGTCCTCGCCGTTAGCCTCATTGTGCTTGTCATTGAAGGTGACGAGGTCGTCGAGGGTGAAGCCGTCGTGCGCGGCGACGAAGTTGACGCTGGCGCGCGGGCGGCGGCCCTGGTGGTCGAAGATTTCTCCCGACCCTTGGACCCGCCGCGCCATGTCGCCGGCCGACGCTTCGCCGCGCCAGAAGTCGCGCACGGTGTCGCGGAACTTGTCGTTCCACTCCGACCAGCCCGGTGGAAACCCGCCCACCTGATAACCGCCCGGCCCGACGTCCCAGGGTTCGGCGATCAGCTTCACCGATTGCAGGCACGGGTCCTGGCTGCAGGCGACCAGGAAGCTGCTGCGAACATCAAACCCACCGGGCTCGCGCGCGAGGATGGTGCCGAGGTCGAAGCGGAACCCGTCGACGTGGGTCTCCTGCACCCAGTAGCGAAGGCTATCCATGACCATCTGCAGCACCCTTGGATGCGACAGGTCGATGGTGTTTCCGGTGCCCGTGTCGTTGACGTAATAGCGCCGATTGTCAGCCTGCGGCCGGTAATAGCTGGCATTGTCGATGCCCCGGAACGACAGGGTAGCGCCCTTCTCGTTGCCCTCGGCGGTGTGGTTGTAGACCACGTCGAGGATCACCTCGAGGCCGGCGTCGTGATAACGCGACACCATCTCCTTGAACTCGCGCAGGGTATCAGGTCGGTGAGAAGCGTAGCGCGGATCGGGCGCAAAGAAGCCGATCGAGTTGTAGCCCCAGTAGTTCCGAAGACCTTTCTCGAGCAGGTAGCTGTCGTCCAGGAAGGTATGGATCGGCAGCAACTCCACCGTCGTCATCCCCAGGGCTTTGATGTGGTCGATGACAGACTGCTGCGCCATCCCTGCGTAGGTGCCACGCAGCGCCTCGGAGACACCGGGGTGGCATTGGGTAAGGCCCTTGACGTGGGCCTCGTAAACCAGGGTTTTTTCCCAGGGCGTAAAGTTTTGCCGGGGCGCGCCGCTCCAATCGAAATTCGGATCGACCACCACGCATTTCGGCACGAAGGGTGCGCTGTCCCGTTCGTCGAAACTCAGGTCTTCTTCCTCGGAGCCGATGGTGTAGCCATAGCAGGCGTCGTTCCACTCCATCGCCCCGGTGTGGCCTCGGGCGTAGGGGTCGAGCAGCAGCTTGTTGGGATTGAACCTGTGGCCGGCCTCCGGCTCGTAGGGGCCGTGCACCCGATAGCCATAGACCTGGCCGGGCTGGATGCCTTCGACATAGCCGTGGAAAATCTGGTCGGTGTAGTCAGGCAGGGTGATGCGGCTGATCTCCTCGCGCCCTTCGGCGTCGAACAGGCAGAGCTCGACGCGGGTCGCGTTGGCGGAGAACAGGGCGAAATTCACGCCCCCACCGTCGAAGCTGGCGCCGAGGGGGTGGTTCGATCCGGGGCGCACGGCGAAGGTGGACGTCATGCGACCTCTTTGATGCACGGGGCTTGAACGAGCATGGTTGAACGATCCGGCGTTACAATTGTTGCAGCTCGGCAGGGTTTGTTCGATCGTCCGTCTACGGATCGAGGATTCATGCGCTCGCCTCGATAAAGACCGGCCCGGCGCTGAACAGATCGGTGGCGGGTCGCCAACCGTCATTGATCCGAACCTCGGTGTCCGCCCACCAGTCCGCATCCGGCATGTCGCCCAACACGGTGACAGCCGCGGCGGCGCGCAGGATCGTCGCCACGCTGACGCGCCGACCGTCCAGGCGTCGCGTAAAGGCGAGGATGTGGCTGAGGCGCTGGCCGCGTGCGGGCAATGGCTCCAACACGCCGGCCGTGAATAGCGCCGGGTCCGCGCGGCGCAAACCCAGCAGCCGGCCGATCAGCGCCTGTTTCACCGCGCCCGAGGTCCAGTCGTTTGACTCTTCGGCCAGCAAGCTTGCGCGCAGGTCGTAGTCCACCGGCTGGCGGTTGTCGGGGTCGACGAGGGAGAAGTCCCACAGCTCGCCGCCTTGATAGAGGTCGGGAACGCCCGGCCAGGTGCAGCGGAGGGCGGCCTGGACGAGGCTGTTGATCGCCCCGGCTGGCGCGATGCGGGCGACAAATGCCACCACGCTTTCCAGAAAGGCGCTGGATTGGTCTGGGTCCAGCAGCCGGCGCAGCCAGGCTTGGTTGACGGCCTCGTAGTCGGCGTCCGGGACCGACCAGGACGACCGCAGCTTGGCCTCGCGCAGGGATTTCTCCCGCCAGCCAGCGATCCGGTCGGTAAAGGCGGCCAGGCCGGCGCGGTCATCCGCCGCCAACGTCAGCGGCCAGCCGCCGACCAGGGTCTGGAACAGGGCGTATGCATCGTCCTTGGCGATAAGGTTGTCGCCCGCGAGGGCGAACCAATCCCTGACCGATGCGCGCCAGGTGTCTGGCAGTTCGCTCAGCACCGCCAGGCGGGCGCGGGCGTCCTCGCCCCGTTTGTGGTCATGCGTAGCGGTGGTCAGCATCGCGTATGGCGCGGCCGCCACCCGGGCCTGCCCCGATGCGAGAAAGGCCTCGACTGGCATCGCCAGATGGCCGGCCGCGAACCCGACATCGTTGCGCGAGAGCAGCCGGCTGTAGCGATAGAAGGCGGTGTCCTCGACCGCCTTGGCCGCGACCGGCGCCGCCAGCTGGTTCAGACGCCGTATCGCCGCCGCGTGGTCGGTCGCATCGCCGCCGCGCCCGCCAAGGACTGTCTCGATGAAGTCCAGGGCAGGCCTGTCCGCCGGCAGGGCGCCGCGCGCCGCATCCAGGGCCGTGAGCATGGCCGGCTCAAGTTCGCGCGGTGCGCCAACCGCATAGCTGCGATAGACGCCGAGCCGGCTGATCAGGCCGACCAGTGCGCGCCGCAGGGTCTCGACGCCAAGATCGCGGGTCGCGGGATCGGCTGCCGCCACCAAGGCGAAGGCGCGCGCGCCGGCGGCAAGCTGGCCGGCGAAGGCGGTCTGGAGAATTTCCGGCCGCGCGAGGGCCTCCTCCAGCGCGAAGTCGGCCGACCGTCCCGAGAGCGCCTCCCAGAATTCGTCCAGCACCGCCTCGCCCTCGGCGTCGTGCTGCACCGCGCTGACCTGGTTCATGAAGTCGTAGCCGGTCGTGCCGTGCACGGGCCAGCTTGGGTCCAAGGCCTCGCCGTGGCCGAGAATCTTCTCGACCACCACATAGGGACCGTCCGTAGGCGCCCCGTCCGGTCGTCCGGCGGTCAGCTTGTCAAATCGATCCTTGAGCTTGCCGAGATAGGCGGCCGGATCGGCGAGGCCATCCACGTGGTCGATCCGCACGCCGTCGATCAGGCCCTCGGCATAGAGGCGCAGGGTCACGTTGTGGACCTGATCGAACACCGCCTCGTCCTCGATGCGCAGGCCAGCCAGTTCGTTGACGTCGAAGAACCGCCGCCAGTTAATCAGGTCGCCCGCCGTCCGCCACCAGGCGAGGCGGAAGTTCTGCCGTTCCAGTAGCGCATGCAGCATGGACGGCTCCTGCCAGCGGGTGAGGTCCGCTTTCGCTGGCTCGGCGCCGCCAGTGATCTCGGCATAGTCCTGCGGCCGGATCGGCATGCGATGTGGGCCATAGGCGATGGCCAGCTTGCCCAAGACCTCGTCCCAGATCAGCGCCAGCCCGCCAGCGCCGAGCACCTCGCCGTAAGGCTTGCCCAGCGTCGGGACCAGCACTTTTCCGTCCGTACCCGGACGATCGAAGTCGATGTCGAACAGGCCGGCGTGGGTGCTGTCCCGGCCAGTCTCCAGGACATCCAGCCAGAACCGGTTGTCCGCCCCACCCACCGCCATGTGGTTGGGCACGATGTCGACGATCAGGCCCAGGCCGGCCACCTTCGCTTTCTGAGCCAAGGCTCGGAACCCGGCCTCGCCGCCCAGCTCCGGATTGATCCGGCCTTGGTCGATGACGTCATAGCCGTGCATCGAGCCGGCGCGGGCTGTCAGGATCGGCGACACATAGAGGTGGCTGACGCCCAGAGCGGCGAAATAGTCCACCCGCGCCGCCGCGTCCGCGAAGGTGAAGCCCTTATGCAGCTGCAGCCGATAGGTCGCCGAGGGTATGGCCGAACGCGTCGTCACGATGTCCGTCCTCGCGCCCGGTTCAGCGCCTTGAGCCGGGCGATGGCCTTCGGCCGGTCAAGGCCGTTGCCCGCAGGAAGACGCCGGCGCCAATTGGGGTGAGGGTCGCTCAGACCAGGCAGGTTCGGCTGTTCGACCTGGCCCAGGACGTCTTCCATGGCGATTAGCGCCAGATCGCAATCGGCGCCGGCGACATGGGCCAGGGCGGCGTCCACCACCTTGTCGGTCTGGTTCGGCGCCGGCTGCGGACCACGCGCCGCCCCGGACTTGAGCATGGCGCGCCAGAGTAGGCTGGCGTGTCGCGCGCGGTCCAGCCTGGAGGCGGATGGGTCGGTGTCGGCGCCAATCTGCTCGCGCCAGTCGATATCGCGCCCGCGCCACCAGCCGGCGACGGTGGGCAGGTCGTGGGTGGTGGTCATCGCCGCCGCCCGCCGTCCCCAGCGGCTCGGCGCACGGAATTCGCCGGCCTTGGTCTGCTCGAACCACAGCACCCGCATGCCGGCCAGGCCCGCCGCCGTGGTGCGCCCCCGAAACCCGGGCGGCACCGTGCCCAGATCCTCGCCGATGATGACGGCGCCTCGACGGTGCGATTCGAGCGCCAGCAGGCGCAGCAGATCCTCGAACGGATAGTCCAGATAGGCGCCCTCGGAGGCCTTGGCGCCCTCGGGCGTCACCCATAGATGCTCCAGCCCGATGGCGTGGTCGATCCGCACGCCGCCCGCATGCCGCAAGGCTGCGCGCAGGGTGGCGAGAAAGGGCGCATAGCTCTGCGTGCGCAGGGCGGTCGGCGAAAAGGTGGTCAGGCCCCAGGTCTGGCCGTCGTGAGCCA
>Ga0302316_10001536_pt1 | contig 17943 bp, 19 predicted proteins | sample III_Palsa_N3_2_FD_200456 | JGI IMG/M metagenome (GOLD analysis project Ga0302316, IMG submission 200456) | Peat permafrost microbial communities from Stordalen Mire near Abisko, Sweden - III_Palsa_N3_2 | ecosystem: Environmental > Terrestrial > Soil > Palsa > Peat permafrost | place: Sweden...
CTCGCGACGGCAAAAACCGACCGCCGTCTTGCTGACGCCGACAAGGATCTGGGCCAGCATGAAGGCGTCGCCCAACGCGAAAACGAGCAGGCGCAAACCGATGCCGTCAACGCCGAAGCTGATCGCGATGCCGCCCTGCAGGCTCTGATTGCATTGGATATCGATCCAGACGCGATCAAGGGTATCCAGCAGGGCCGCACGTTGTCGCATATCGAAGGCATCATCCGTTCCCCGATTGCCGGCACCGTGGCGGAAAAGCTGATCACGCCAGGCCTGCTGCTACAGGCCGGTACCACGCCGTGTTTCACGGTGGCCAATCTCTCACGGGTCTGGGTCATGGCACAGGTCTCCGGATCTGACCTCGATTCGATCAGCGTCGGTGACCCGGCGGAGGTGGTAACAGGCATCGGCAGTAAAAACTTTCCAGGCACCGTAGACAACATCGCCGCGCTGGTGAATCCCGACACCCGTTCGGTGATCGCGCGCGTCGTGGTCGACAACCCGGGCGATTTTCTGAAGAAACAGATGTACGTCACCGTGCGGATTCATTCGCGCCAATCACACAGCGGATTGCTCGTGCCGGTATCGGCGATTTTGCGCGATGACGAGAACCTGCCCTTCGTCTATGTCGCGCAGCAGGACGGCAGCTTCGCGCGACGATCCGTGACCCTCGGTGACCGGACCGGCGATCAGTTCAACATTCCTGACGGTCTGCATGCGGGTGACCAGGTCGTGGTCGACGGCGGCATCTTCGTCCAGTTCATGCAAAACCAATGAACGACCAACTACCTCCTGACGAGACGCCGTCGCGCACGGCGTCGATCATGAACCGGCTGGTCGGCTCATCACTGGCCCAACCGCTGCTGATCATCCTGCTGACGCTGTTACTGACCGGTGCCGGCGCAAGATCGCTGCAGCGCCTGCCGGTGGATGCGTATCCCGACCTCTCGCCGCCCATTGTCGAGATCATCACACAGTGGCCAGGGCACGCTGCCGAAGAAGTGGAGCGACTGATCACCGTGCCGGTCGAGCTGGCGATGAACGGCATCCCGAAGGTCGCCAACGCACGCTCGATTTCGCTGTACGGATTGTCGGACGTCATCATCACGTTCAACAACGGCACTGACGATAATTTTGCCCGGCAGGAAGTGTTCAACCGGCTGGGCGATCCCAGCCTGCCAAGCGGAGTCACGCCTTCGGTATCGCCGCTGTCCGCACCGTCGGGACTGATTTATCGCTACGTGCTGCAAAGCCCCGACCGCTCGCCGATGGAGCTGAAAACGCTCGAAGCGTGGACGGTCGAACCGCAGTACCGATCGGTCCCCGGCGTCGCCGATGACTCGGGCTTCGGCGGCGGCACCATGCAATATCAGGTGCTGCTCGATCAGGCCAAGATCGCTTCGGTCGGCCTGTCCGCTGTGCAGATCGAAGCGGCGCTGGCGTCCAACAACGACAACGCTGGCGGTGGCTTCTATTCGCAGGGTGGCCAGTTCTACTACGTGCGCGGCCTGGGCCGTATGGACACGCTGGAGGACATCAGCAATGTGGTGTTAGCGGTACATGACGGCACGCCGATACTGTTGAAGGACGTGGGCCGCGTGGCGATCGGCATTGCGCCGCGACTGGGTGAGTTTGGCTACGAGAAACAGGACGACGCCGTCGAAGGCGTGATCCTGCTGCGCACCGGCGAGAAAACCCAGGACGTACTCAAGCGCGTCGAAGCCAAAACGCACGAACTCAACAACGGCGTACTGCCCAAGGACGTCAAGGTCGTGCCCTACTACGACCGCAGCGACCTGATCGCGCTGACCACCAAGATCGTCGAAGACAACCTGCTGCGCGGCATGCTGCTGGTCATCGTGGTGCTGATCTTTTTCCTCTACGATTTCCGTGCGGGCTTGATCGTTGCCGTCACGATTCCACTGGCCTTGTTGTTTGCCTTCATCTGCCTGGACGTCCAGGGTGCATCGGCCAACCTGCTGTCGATCGGTGCCATCGACTTTGGCATCCTGGTCGATGGTGCGGTGGTGATGGTGGAAAACATCTTCCGTCAGATCGCCGAGCGCAAAGGCACGCCACTCAGCGTCAGGGCAATCATCCGCGATGCAGCCGCAGAGGTGGATCGCCCACTGTTCTACGCCGTTGCGGTGATCGTGGTCAGCTTCCTGCCGATCTACGTGCTGTCAGGGCCATCAGGCACGCTGTTCAAGCCGATGGCGGACACGATGATCTTCGCCCTGGTCGGTTCGCTGATCGTCACACTGACCCTGCTGCCGGTGCTGTGTGCGTGGTTCATGCGCAAAGGCGTGCGCGAGCGGCGCAACGTGGTGTTCGAGGCGATCAAGTCGGTTTACGTCAAAGGCCTCGATCTGTGCCTCGCCTATCCGTGGGCGACCACGCTGGCCTCCACCGTCATCCTGCTGGGCTCGCTGCTGCTGATCCCGCGCATCGGTGCCGAGTTCATGCCGCAGCTGGACGAAGGCGCGCTGTGGGTGCGCGCCACCATGCCGTACACCATCTCGTTCGACGAATCAGCCAGGATTACGCCGAAGATACGCGACATCCTGCGAACCTTCCCCGAGGTCACCACGGTTGCTTCGGAGTTGGGCCGGCCTGATGACGGCACTGATTCGACCGGCTTCTTCAACGTCGAGTTTTATGTCGGCCTCAAACCGTACTCACAGTGGAGCGGCAGCTACCGCACCAAACCTGAATTGATTGCCGCGATCAACCGCAAGCTCGAGGCGTTCCCCGGCATCAACTTCAATTACACCCAGCCGGCCGAGGATGCGGTGGATGAAGCCGAGACCGGACTGAAGAGCGCACTCGCGGTGAAAGTCTTTGGTGCCGATCTGAACACCCTGCAGCAGAAAGGCAAGGCGATCAAGCAGGTACTGGAAAAAGTCCGTGGCATCCGCGACGTGACCCTGGTGCAGGAGTTGGGACAACCCAGCCTCACCATCAAGATCAACCGCGCCGCGATCGCCCGTTACGGCTTGAATGTGTCCGACATCAACGGCCTGATCACCACCGCGATCGGCGGCGATGTGGCCACCCAAGTTGTGCAGCAGGAAAAACAGTTCGATCTCGTCGTGCGCCTTGAACAGAAGTATCGTGACAACCCCGAAGAGATCGGCAATATCCTGGTCGCCACGCCGGGCGGCCAGCAAATTCCGCTGAAGGAATTCGCCGACATCAAGGTCACCAACGGCGCCTCCTTCATCTACCGTCAGGACAACTCACGCTACATCGGCGTGCAGTTCTCGGTGGAAGGCCGCGATCTGGCCGGCGCCGTGGAGGACGCCATTGCGCAGGTCAACAAGACCATTACCCTGCCGCAGGGCTATCGCCTTGACTGGGGTGGCGAATACTCGGAATACACTGCGTCGCGTGCCCAGCTCAACATCATCCTGCCGCTAACCCTGGGCTTGATCTTCCTGCTGCTGTTCACTCTCTACAGCAATTTCAAATTCCCCTTCATCACCGTGGCCGGTGTGCTGCTGTCGGCGCCGGTCGGCGGCATCGTGGCGCTTTGGCTCACCGGCACACCATTCTCCGTGTCATCCGGCATCGGCTTCCTCGCGCTGTTCGGTGTCTCCGTGCAAACGGCCGTCGTTTATATCTCCTACGTCAATGAACTCAGGCGCGGCGGTGTCGACGTCACCGAGGCCATCCGCCAAGGCGCCATCCTGCGCCTGCGCCCGATCATGATGACCGCGCTGGTGGCGGCACTGGGACTGTTGCCCGCAGCGCTTGCCACCGGTGTCGGTACGGATACGCAACGGCCGTTCGCCTTGGTCATTGTCAGCGGTTTGTTCACGCGACTGTTGATCAGCATCTTTTTGATGCCAGCGTTGTATGCGCTCGTGGCACGGAAGGATGATCGGCTGGAAGTTTGAGGTGTTTTCTTCGGCTATATGTTCGAAGTCATGTGATTCGCCGGGCTTTAACGAAGCTTCTTGTAAGGGCTGTCATGGTTATCTAGCGTGGACGAATAAATCGCCACGCTAGATACCGGATGCGAGCAGCCACGTTATGGATCACGCCACTCAGACCGTAAATCTCCGAATAGACGCACTGCGCAATACCTGGGCAGGACCTTTCAGCATGTCGATTGATCGGGGAACATGCCTGACGGTCACTGGGGCATCGGGATCGGGGAAAAGCGTTTTTCTGCGTATGGTGGCGGACATGGATGCCGCCGAAGGCAAGGTCTTGCTTGGCGATGAGGATCGCACGACGATGCCTGCGCCACAGTGGCGTCAAAAGGTGACGCTGGTGCCTGCGCAGGCGGGATGGTGGGCGCCAACGGTGGCTGAGCATTTTGAAGAAAAAAACAAAACCACCGCGACAGAGCTAGCTCGTCAGTTGCGATTGCCCGAAGACATTTTCAGCCGGCAGGTTCTGCGGCTATCGACCGGCGAACGGCAACGGCTTGCTCTTATCCGAGCCTTGGTAGCCAAGCCCGCGGTACTCCTCCTTGACGAGCCCACCAGTTCGCTCGATCAGGAAAGCGTGGCCGCCGTGGAATCGCTTCTCGCCAGCGAGCTCGAACGTGGCCTCGTGCTGATCCTGGTAACACATGATCCTGCCCAAGCCGAGCGGCTGGGAAACCAGACCATGCATATCAAGGATGGCAAGGTACTGCCCGCATGAAAACCATCCTGCTACATCCAACGGATTTGTCGATTGCCGCATCACTGGTCATCGTCGACATTGCACTATCGATCTTTCTTCGTCTGGGTTTGCACAAGCAGATCGCGATAGCGGCCACTCGCATGGTCGTGCAACTCGTCATGATCGGTTACGTGCTGAAATTTGTCTTTGCCCTCAACAACCCGGCAGCAACCGGTCTCATCGTGATGATCATGGTTCTGGTCGCCGCGCGCGAAGTGGCAGCGCGGCCGGATCGGTCACTCGTCCACGGACAGAATTATCTGATTGGTCTGGTGAGCGTGGCGGGGGCCACAACGCTGGCCAGCGTTTTTGCACTGATTACAGCCATACGGCCCGACCCGTGGTTCGACCCGCATTACACTATTCCGCTCGTCGGTATCATTCTGGGCAGTGTGTTGAACGCGGGAAGCATTGCACTGGATGGCGTGCTTAGCGGCGTGGAAGCAGCACAGCCAGGTATCGAAGCACGCCTGATGCTCGGCCACCCCTACTGGTCTGCCATGGCTACCCTGATACGTGGCTCGATTCGCCGGGGCATGGTGCCGATCATCAACCAGATGTCTGCCGCCGGCATCATCACCCTGCCCGGCATCATGACCGGCCAGATCCTGGCAGGGCTCGATCCGGTTGAAGCCGTCAAATACCAGATCCTGCTGATGTTTCTCTTGTCAGGGGCCAGCGGCCTGGTCGCCGTGGCGGTCGCATATTCCGCCGCATGGCGTCTTACCGACGGACGCCAGCGCCTGCGGCTGGATCAGCTTCGCTAAACGCCGATGGCGCCGTGGAGAAGATCACGAGCCGTCACCGGCTGATCGTTCTGCTCGCTCTGTGATGCAGGTCAACCACTCAAATTCGCCTATGTGTGTACGTGGCTAAGGCGGCCACGTACACCCAACTCTGCGGCGATGTAGCCAGATCTATCCCCATAATCTGGCAACGTATCTCTTAAGCTGCCGCATCCTTCAGTTTTTTCAGCGGACGCACTTTGACCTTGACCGATGCCGGCTTGGCGGCAAACCACTGTTCTTCCTTGGTAAAAGGATTAATACCTTTACGCTTGGCTTTCGCGGGAACCTGGATAGCCGAAATCTTCAGCAGGCCAGGTAATGTGAATGAGCCAACACCCTTCTTATGGACGGAGCCTGCAACCGCACCCTCGAGTGCAGCCAATACCGCGCGCACATCCTTCGCAATCACACCACTCGCTTCAACGATATGCGCGACGAGCGTCGTTTTGTTCAAAGCATCCTTGATGGGCTTGTGAGCGACGGATGCCGACTTGCCTTTGACGGCTGCTTTTGCGGGTGCGGCCTTTTTAGCTGTTGCCATGTCATTTCCTTTAGGTTCGGCGTTTCGATGAGCCACCTTTTATGCGGCTAACGCAATGTAGGACAACTTTGATCGATTTCCAAACTGATATTGCTCGCCGCAGAATTTTTCAGGCTCGCACTGGCAAGGTACGCACTTGCCTCCGGGGTATGGCATAGGTGCCTGGGAGATCCACCTTGTCTATCCGCCTAGCAAAATATCGGGCCCGGGCACGCTACCAATAAGTACACAAGACCGTTCAATGTGACCGGCCTGCCGACAAATTACGGCACAACAACATAAGCCATATAAATGATATTTTTCAATAATTTATGCTCATGATGCCGAGGAAGATCGTGGCTCTATTCAACAGACATCAGCGCGTTGGCGTGTTCTCAGGCAAGGCTGCTGATCCATTGGCCGCCGCCTCAATCTAGAGCGACGAAACCACGCTCGACACGCCATCACGTGATTTTCTTCGCTTCAATGGATGCTCAGCCTAAGGCTAATCGAGCATCCGGCATGATCTCTCTAGCCAAACCGGAACTCTGTCCCAGATCCCGGAACCTGGCCCTGCAGCATCCGCTTGGCGAGACCGAGCTGATGAAAAAGCTCGCTGCAACTCGGCTGTACCGCGTGGTATCACCAATATATCGTGGTGAACCACAATATTTCTGACTCTGAAACGTCTTCAGACGTATGTACCCGCCGATACCCCGAACCCAATGACAGACAAAGACAGCGCTATTGCTGCAACTGTCATGCGTGAACGCCTGAGGCTCGGTAATTTTATCCGGGGTCGCGTTCGCGATCAGGCAGAAACGGAAGATATCTTGCAGGACGTCTTTTACGAGTTCATCGAAGCGTACCGTCTTCCTGAGCCGATCGAGCATGTCAGCGCGTGGCTGTTTCGCGTGGCGCGCAATCGCATTGTCGATCATTTCCGGAAAAAGAAGGCACGCCCAATCAGCGAAACGAGCGACCTCGGCGGCGATGACAGCGAGCTGCGACTGGACCTCGCCCTTCCCTCGCCCGAAGCGGGCCCTGAAGCGGAATATGCGAGATCCACTCTGCTGAAGGCTTTGAAGCAGGCTCTCGATGAGCTGCCTGAGAACCAGAGGGAAGTTTTTGTTGCGCACGAATTTGAAGGAAACAGCTTCAAAGAAATCTCGGCTCGAACTGGCGTAACTCTCAATACGTTGCTCGCACGCAAACGCTATGCGGTGCTGCATCTGCGGGCGCGTTTGCAAACCGTATACGACGAACTTGAAATTTAGAAGGAGACAGACATGACGTTTAAATTCAGATTCCTGGGCAAGGCGGTACTCATCCTGGCGGCTATAGCTGTGCTTGGCTGGTTGGTCATGCTGCTATGGAACGCCGTTGTTCCGGCTGTGTTTGCAGGCAGTCACCCGGTCGACTATCTACATGCATTAGGACTGCTGATCCTCAGCCGCATTCTGTTTGGCGGCTTCCATGGACGCGGTGGACGGCGCGGACAACGCTGGGAAAAATGGCAAGCCATGACGGCGGACGAGAGAGAGCAGTTTCGTCAGAACATGCGGCGTGGTCGAAGCTGGGACAACCGGGAATGAGCGCGAAAGAGACGGTGACCTGCAGGCAGGAACCGGGCGTATTTGCTCCGATCGTCAACTTGAAGAAATGCGAGGGAAAGGCAGATTGCGTTCGGGTGTGCCCCGAGAATGTCTTTGAAATTCGACGGATCGACGACGAAGACTATCGAAGCCTCGGTACGCTGCACAAATTCAAACTTCGCGTGCACGGCATGAACGTCGCGTACGCGCTGAACGCTGATGCCTGCAGAGCCTGTGGCCTATGCGTCAGCGCGTGTCCCGAAGATGCCATTACCCTGACCCGGCTTCGAACAAGCACATGAACATTGCAGCCACAGCCTCACCACTGAAATTCTCCCGCTATCAGAAATTTGTCGTCGGGATACTGGCGTTCCTGCAGTTTGCCGTCATCCTCGATTTCATGCTGATGTCCCCATTGGGCGCAGTGATCATGCCGGCGCTCGCCATCGGCCCCAAACAGTTCGGGTTGGTCGTGTCGGCGTACGCTTTCAGTGCCGGCCTGTCAGGCTTGTTGACGGCTGGCTTTGCGGACCGGTTCGACCGCAAGAAGATTCTGCTTTTCTTCTATATCGGCTTCATCGCGGGCACGCTATGGTGCGGGCTCGCCCAAACCTTCCAGGCGCTGCTGCTGGCGCGAATCGTGACGGGCTTGTTCGGTGGCGTCATCGGCTCGGTCGTGCTCGCCATTGCCACCGACTTGTTCCCGCTGCAAATACGCGGTCGCGTGATGGGCCTGATCCAGACTGCTTTCGCCGCCAGTCAGGTGCTGGGTATTCCGATCGGCCTGTATTTATCCAACCGATGGAATTGGCACGTGCCGTTCCTGGCAATGGCCGCTCTTGGCGTACTCGGTGGCTTGATCGTGAGTTGGCGCATGCAACCCGTAGCAGACCACCTCGGCTTGCCCCAGGAGCACAGCCCATGGATGCATCTGCTTCATACGGTGAACCAGCCGCGCTACCTGGCCGCCTTCGCGACGACGGCGCTTGTGACGACTGGCGGATTCATGTTGATGCCATTTGGCAGCGCCTATGTTGTAAATAATCTGGGTATCAACCTGCATAGCCTTCCAATGGTCTATCTGGTGACCGGCTTGTGCACCATCTTCTTCGGTCCCCTGATCGGAAAAGCCGCCGATGCGTTTGGCAAGTTCCGCGTGTTCACGCTCGGCACAGCACTGTCTATCGTTATGGTGTTGGTTTATACGCACCTCAAAGTGATCTCTTTGCCCATGCTCATCGTGATCAATGCCGTCATGTTCGTCGGGATCTTTTCGCGCATGATTCCGTTTCAGGCGCTCATGTCCGCGATGCCAGCGAATACACAGCGCGGCTCATTCAACGCCATCGGCGCCTCTGTGCAGCAACTGTCCGGCGGACTAGCTTCCGTTGTCGCGGGCCACATCGTCACGCTCGGCACCGATGGCAAGCTCCAACATTTCGACACGATCGGCTACGTTGTCGTCGGCACGTCGCTGGTCGCGTTCGTACTGCTTTGGCAACTTCAACGCGGCATTGGAAATCGGCTGTCGCCGCAAAGGGTGGCGGCCTTGATTGCCGAACCGCCTGTCAACAAATCAGGATCTTGAAATGTCCAACGTTCTCTTTTTGAGCGTGCCTTCGCACGGCCACGTCAACCCGACGATTGGGTTGGTCAGTGAACTGGTTGAGCAAGAAGAGAAAGTCACCTATTTCTCTTCTTTTGCGTTCAAAGACAAGATCGAAAAAGCCGGCGCTCCGGTGCTATCAAGAAGATCTGGACATGTTCAAGGCTCCGCGGCAACCGGCTTCAGCAGAGCAAACGCCCCCTATTTCAAGCCCAGTTTTGTGTTACGGCGCGCCAGTTGGAACGCTTTGTTCTTTGCTAGGTAAGTCGGTTGAAGGCGTTTTGTATTGACCCACTTGCTGAATTCCTGGGTCATTTCCCTGCGGGCTTCATAGGCATCCCCTGCTTTGGCCATCCAATTGAGCAGGCGCTGATTGGCTTGCGTCTGGGTGGGAGGAAATCCGTGACCATAGGCCTCCGGGTGCCATTGGATGCCCATGACCGGAGCGCCGTGCCTGCTCTCGAATGCTTCAACACTTTGCTGGTGATAGTCACCTGTTTTCTTGAGGTATGGAGGATCCAGGGCAGTTGATCCGCGTGCACTTACCTTCAGCAAGGGTTCTTTCCGCGCGCCGACTTTCGGAACTCCCTTGAGTCGGCCGGGAGCGCTTTCTTCCGCTACGGCCCAATGAGCGGAATTGACCTTGGCTGGCGTACTACCGCTATCGTCACGAAAAGCGCTGGACAACATGGTCCGCGGAACCACACTTACACCATGTTCCGAAGCAACCTTGGCGACCGTCCCTTTTGATGTCAGGTAAGGCATCTTCCGGGTCTGGTGTGTCTTCGGCTTTACCCCGCGGGTGCTGCCACCAAAGGACTCCAGCACTTGCCAAGAGCCACCACAAATACCCAGAACGGGGCGCCCCGTGAGCTGAGCATGCTTGAGAAGGTCTTTCTCATGCCCGGTACGCCGCTGGTGGCGCTTTTGCGCATCCTCGCTGGTGGGAATGTGAGCTGTGTTGCGCGGTGTCTCCGACAGCAGACCGTAATTGCCGCCGGCAATAAACAATAACCCCTGGCCAAAACCGCTCCCGCTATCAGGCCGCGCTCCTGGCAAATCCCCGGTGAACTGCTTGGCGGTGATATGGCCGGGCGCCTGCAGTGTCGGCGTCACTTCCCGATGATGACTGATTTCCGTCGTACGGCCGGTAGTCGTGCGCATGGTGTAGTGATCCCAGAAAGCGCCCGACCCGCGAGCATCCTCGCGATGCGAAATGGTTATGGGGTGGCGCTTGATGGGATTCTGCGCTCGCAAACTCTGGGAAATACGGCTGCTGAGTTCCTGGCGATCACGCACCGGGCGGACCGACATATGGGTATCACCTCCCTGGTACTTGAAGCCCGGTGTGCCATAAGGACCTGCTACGATCCCCCCGCGTCGCAATATGTGTGTCTCGGTGACAGGCTCCGCCGGCTTAGGTCTTGTTGGTACAACAAATCCCCTCGGTGTGCCTTTGACGAATTTCGTTTCACCTTGCTTCGGATTCTCGAATTTACGATGACCCATAGCTCCACCCCTGCTCAAGTTGGCAACGCAACACACTTGGAATGTGCTCCGATTTTCCCGTGACTTCAAATCCTTTGTAGCTGCCATCTGGCATCTGCCAACGTAGGAATGGCCTAAAGGAGCAAACGATGAACGGACATCTGGCACGCGCGCTGATTGCATCCAGCTTTACCGCGCGCTTTGGTCTGGGGTTCTCTCAACAAACCAACGCGGCTGACTACAAGCCCGTCACTAAAACATGTGGAGCAGCGACAGCGATCCTTCAGTGCAAAACGGGGAGCTGTGATTGCACGCAAACCACCCTTCAGCTCAAGACGGCAGACGGTAAAACCGTGCCACTGGAAAAGCCCGAGGACTTGGAAAAGCAATACACGGCCGTGGGGCTAGTGTGCGGACCAAGCGTCCTACCTGAAGGTGGGAACTGACGCGCGGTTGTGAGTATTGCGAGTGGGTCGCCCTGCATGACACCAAAGACACGCGCCTCACGCACAACGACCCCGCCAACTTCTTCGATGAGACAAGAGGCACTGATGACAACAAATATCCCAACAGCAAAGAATTTACCGCCCTGGCCAAGAAACTCGGTTTGCCCAAAACGAAATTTCACTACCTGCTACCTGCAAGTCGGTAACATCTTTTCCCCTCGGACTAGGGACTAGCAACGACTTTACCCAAGTTGGGCTTTCAATTCGTCAGCGGCTGCCTTGAGGATTTCGCGGGACAGCTTTTCGTCGTTGACCGCACGAGCTATAGATATAGCACCGACCAACGAGGACAACGCACCGATAGCTTTCATTCGTTTTGACCTCTGCTTATCCGCTGATATCAGCTTGGTGAGCAGTTCCAAGTAAGCGTTGACCTGGTGTGTATATGCACTCCGAACACGGTCATTGCTGCGGGCCACGTCGCCCGCTAGCGTCGCGACAGCACAGCTCGTTGCCAGATTATCGCGATGCGCCGCACTGAGGTAAGCGTCCACCAAGGTAGTCAAGGGTGGCTGCCTGCTGTTCACAAGCGCGCCAACAACACGTTGACCGCCGTCATGCAGCGCACACTCGATGGCTTCGAGTACCAGTTCGTCGCGTGAGGCGAAGTGCCGGTAGAAGCCACCATGGGTCAGGCCAGCATCCTTCATGAGGTCGGCCACCCCGATACCGTCTACACCGTTTTCGCGATAACGGGCAGCTGCCGTCCTTACGATGCGATCGTGGCTGTCGGCTTTGTCTGCCTTTGAATGGCCCATTCGAAAATCCCAGCAAGCAACTTGACAATATGGATTATATTCATCATCCTCATTAATGTGGATGATGATCATCATTCAGAATGTTACGTCTGCACAAAGAGAACGAATCCCGCGGGGAATATGGATGATTTCATCATCCTTAACTTTAGGAGAATGAAGATGCCGATGATCGACGTTTACGCTGCTGCCGACCTGTTTCCAGCCGGTACCGATCGCCAGCTTGGTGAGGAACTTACTCTGGCGGTGCTGCGCGCAGAAGGAGTAATCAGCCCTGGTCCCTTCCATGCCAACAACACCGCCGTCTATATCCATCGCATGGATCAATTCACAGTACAGACGGCTGCCACGGCGCAAGCGCGCACGGTTCGCGTTCAGATCATCACGCCACCCGGTGCACTGAGTCGTGATGGTCAAAAGCAGATCGTCAAGGAGGCTACTGAAATCGTTACGCGAATTTCTCGCGACGCGACTCAAGCGCAACGTACCTGGGTACTACTGACCGAAGCTGCCGAAGGTGGCTGGGGAATGTCAGGGACGGCCTTTGGCCGTGAGGAATTTGCTGCATTGGCCGCTAAAGCACGCGTAGCAGGATGATCAACTCGCACGGTGTCCGAGATGTGGCACCCTCGTTTGGAGGGTGATCCTGCCCATCGCTGGCTTCGACAATTAGTGCTGACCGCTTGCCCTAGTCGGTTGCCGCTCTGATCGAAACGCCGGAACAAAGAGACCCACTCACTCTGGCCCGGGTAGTTTCCAGATCAGTGGGCGCAGGTCAAAAACCTAACGCCCCCTTTCCTTTAAGGTTGCAAAGACGGATGGAATATTTCCCATGCGATCTATGGCCCCGCCGCAGTCAAGCCATACTTGGTGGCACGCGCCTCTATTTCCGGATTAAGCGCGCGGGCGGCGACCAGATCGGCATTGCCCGCGTCGGTCTGGCCACTGCGAATTTTTGCTAGGCCTAGACCATAGCGCGACCACGCAGACTGGGGGCTTTGCGCGACGGCTTGCTCGTAGGCCTTGATCGATTCGGGATAATGTTCCAGCCGTAACTGCACCATGCCGAGACTGTCGAGGTAAGCCGGCTTTTCGCCATCGCGCTTGATCGCCTTGCGACAATCGCTCAAGGCATCGTCGAGCATCTGATTGGTCAGGGCTCGCGCCCAACAGCGCTCGTTGAGCGCTGAACCGAGCATGGCGTCATTCGTATGCAAACGAATCCAATCGTCGAGTAAGGGTAGCGCCGCGATAGGTTGATCGAGTTGGACATATAGATGGGCAATCGAGCGCGCCTGTGTCGATCCGGCAGGCACCAAGGCGCCTGCTGCAGTCACGTCGGCTGCCGCACCCGTGTGGTCCTTGTGCGCGAAGCGAAGTTCGGCGCGCATCAGCAAAGCATCGACGTTCTTCGGATCCAGGCTCAAGGACTTGTCCAGATCGGTGAGCGCGGCATCGGGCTGTTTGTCCGCCTCATGTGCTCTCGCACGGGCGACATAGTAAGCGGCTTGATCGGGCGCCATACGGATCGCCTCGTCCAGATCGGCTACGGCAGCTTTCGGTTCGCCGCGAGACAGGTGCGCTTCGCCCCGCAGCGCGTAATCAGGCGCAGCCGTGGGTGCTGCGCCGTTGTCGTCCATAGCAGTGCCGACATCGGGCGTGTCATTGCCGTTCGGTGCTTTGGCCAAGGTAAACACGCGCCCACCGTTATAGGTGAAATAAGCTTTCTCCTTGCTGTTGGCAATGAACATATGATGGGCGAGGAGAAAATCCACGCCGAGCAACATGTCGGTTTTGTCTCCAATTCTTCCGTCAATAACCTGCATCTGGCTGTGCTGGATGGTTTCCGTGCCGACCGAGAACGAATCAATGTTCACAGTCCATGTCTTGACCGGCTTGGCGCCAATGCCGATGCTGATACTGCCTGCCTTGATATCTGGCGCATTGAGGTCAATGCCGGCTCGCTCGGCCGCGTCACGACTTAGTACGGTGGCAAATGCCCCCGAATCGAGCACTGCTCGCACCTTCTTGCCATTTATCGTCACACTGAGAAAAGTGCGTCGATCGAACGGGTTGTCCGCCGGTTCGATATCGGCGACGTTGTACTTGCCATCCTTTGCCCAATACGCCAGCGATGCTTTATCGCAGCGGTCCGCTTTGAACAGCGTCAATTTGCCTTGTGCAAGATCAATTTCCAGATCGAACAAATCGAGCAGGTTGGCGCCAAGCAATCCATCGCCTGCATCAGTACCGCCGACGATGAAATCAACATTTTTTAGCGTCGTATCGAGGATGCCAAATTCCTTGACGTGCGTTTGCTGGACATTCGCATCGCCTCCAACGCCGCTGATGCGAAAACCAAATGGCGCAGGTTGCAGCTTAAGTCCCAGCGACGACGCGTTTGCACTCGACATGGTGTTGTAGAAAGCCCCAGTATCGAGAATGAAGCGCGTATTGTTCCCATTGATCTTCACCATGGTCGTGGCTCGACTGCCGACCATTTCCACCGGCAAAGTACCGTAATCCTTCAACTGGCAGCCGTCCGCCCAAGCTTGGCTTGCGAGCAAAGCGCTGACGCCCAGGCAGCCCAAACGCAATACCCCTATCACCATCGCCCCCTTGTATGTCATGGCCGCAAAATGCAGGCCTAGTAGTCGAGCGCCGGTTTGCATCGGCACTCCAAGCATGATGGCGAAAACTCTGAAAACGCTCAAGGAATGATTTGGCGGTGATGGGTGGGCGTCGCTGGCTCTCACCTTTCTTTTCCGATTCAAAATTTATTGATAGGAATTTTTCTAGGTAGGTTTTTATCACGCTTTGACGTCTTTAAAGGGGACGCCAAGGAAGTCGACATCTACCGAAGGAAAAAGGCGTCCACGAAGTTCCACACAGCCGTATACACATCCGTTTCGAATTCAATAAATCAGGGCATACCCAAGGGACAATCCATACAAAGATGTAGGGCACACAAAGATTAGTTCTTTTCAATGCGCTGTCTATTGGAAAAACCAAAAATTCCCGTTAGAGGAGAAGCTGTTTGCGGGAAGCGGGATAACCTACCTATCGGAGAGATAAAATGCACTCGGAAAAAATAATGTTCCATATGCGTCGCATGATTCTTGCCACAGCGATCCTTGGTTTATTGGGCGCCGTCGGTGTCTCGCCTTCTGTCGCGGCGCAGGAAACGAATGATGTGGCGGCCCAAGCGCAAAAAGAAGCCTTGGATACTTGGCACAAGTCTCTTAAACAGACTCCGCCGCCGACAGAAGGGTGTTTTCACACAACGTATCCGAGCGTGATTTGGGAGAAGGAGGCCTGCGTTCCGGTAGCGGCGCATCGAGTGGTATTACCGCCGCGGTTCGCTAAACCGGCTAAGCACATCCAGGCTGAGAGCGCCCCGGTAGCGACGGATACTGTCGGTGATGGCAATGACTATAACGCTACAACTTCTAGCCTGACGACCTCAGCAACAGGAAGCTTTCCCAGCGTGAAGGGCGTCACGGCGAAGGGCAATTACACGCTGCAGCTGAATACCACTATTGGGTCCTCGTCCGCTTGCAACGCGACGTACGGCTACTCCAGTTGTTCGACTTGGGAGCAATTCATCTACGGAACGACGGGCGAGGACGTATCCGGCACTCCGCCACAAGCTTATATCCAGAATTGGATATTTCTTTCCGATGATGATTACTCTTCCATTGGATGTCCGAGCGGATGGGGTAGCTATGACCCACAAGATGCCTGCTACGAAGATAGCGCTGCTGTAAACACAGCCAACGTTGCATTGGCAAACCTTGGTAGCGTAAAGCTCTCAGGGTCGGCTTCGACGAAGGGCAACGACACCGTGATCTTTACCTACGGTACCACTGCCAAGTCGGTGAGCCAGAGTGGCCGCACAGTCAGCATCGGGTCCATTTGGAAACAATCGGAGTTCAATGTCGTTGGTAACGGCGGTGGCTCAGGCCTTTCCTTCAATAAGGGATCATCGCTCACGGTGAACATTCAAGTGGCTGACGGTACGACGACTGCACCAACGTGCGCTGGCCCGACCAATGGAGGCACCACGGGAGAAACCAACAATCTGACGCTGGGTAAATGTACCGCCAAGGCTGGAACGGCTGCCAAGGGCACCACGGCAGCGACGAATCCCTCCATTCAATTTACCGAATCGAACTGAGAACGCGCAATTACTGATCGTTGAAGTAGACCGAGCGTGGGCGCCGAGGGAAATTTTTCCTCGGCGTTTTTAAGACTTGCCTTTCTTGCGAATTCCGGCGAATACGGGCCAGCGCTTCATCACACCAGGTTTGCTCGGCACTGTCGGTGGCCAAGGCTAGCGACGGAGACGTTCGCGCAAATAAGCGCAAACCAAACCATTGAGTTCGACCTTCAACTCAGGGGAGTCGAGCTTGCCATGGCGTGCAGCCGTATGCACCACGCCCTCCACCGCTGCAGCAAGTACTAGAGCAGCTATGTCGCCACCCGAAGAATCCGCCTGTTTCGAGCAGTCCTCGATCAACGCCTGGTAGCGACGCAAATATTCCGCCTCGAATGTCTCGAAGCTGGATCGCGCCGCAAGAGGAACTTCATCGAGCAGCACGCGATGCAACTTCGGGTTGGTTGAATGAATGGCGATAACGCCTTCGACCAGCTTCGCCACCCTTCGCGCAAGCGACATGGCACTGTCGCGACTGTCAGGGTCGGGCAACACCGAGAGCACCATGACGAGGTGACGCTGACGAATCGCTTCAGCGAGCGCCAGCTTGCTGGGAAAATATTGATACAACGAGCCCACGCTTACGCCAGCCACTCGCGCAACTTCGTTGGTTGTGAATTTTGCCCAGCCGAGCTTCGCGAGAACGCGAGTTGCCGCTTCAACGATGACGTCCACGGTGTCCCGCGAACGCTGCTGCTTAGGCGTTCTTCGAATGGTCCCCTTTTGTGTATTACGGGCGGTCCCGGACAGCGCTCCACCATAGGGCGAAAATAATAAACGTAGTAAATGCCACAGCGTGAGCAGTGAGCAACGTAAGTGAAAGCCGCCCCAACCGCTTTAACTTAGGGTCTGAAAGATCATTGAAGCGCTTCCCTTCGAGGTAGGCCATCTTTGAGGGAAGAATTGGGCCATATCGTGTCAACAGAGGCGGGCGCGGAAAGGAAATAGCGAGCTCGGGATGTTGTGCGATGAGCCGCTGAAAGAAGCGCTCCGAAACTATCCAAGTGGCAAAGGTCAAGCCAGCTACCGAGACACCAGCGACGATTGCCAAAACAGCTGCGAGATTGAATGGCATAGGGCCCTAACGCCTAAGCTCAGCGGCGGCCCGTCAGGGACGTCAGCTGCAGTGAATTGTTAGCGAACAAGATTGGACAAGTGAGATGCTGCTCACCAAAGAACCATCCGCTATAGGGACTGTGCAAATCTCAACCTTGTTCGCATCCTTCGTAAAGTAGCCGCAACTGCTATCTGTGCGGATGTTCGTCGCAATTTCCGGTTCGTCAGGACCAACGCAGACATTATCAAGAGAGCATTTCGCTGCCACTGGTTTCCAGCTCGCAGCAACGAAGCGGGATCGCGCCAGCTTGTACAGTTCGCCGATGCGGACCGGCGGTGTAATTGCGTACGGGTCAATCGCGACGCTTGTGGGCGACGCAGCGGGGCAGCCTGCAAGAACAAGACAACTGACCAATATGGTCGGTGATACTCGCATGAAGCCCCCTGTTTGCTAACGCTGGAGTTAAGCGGCGGCGAAGCCGCCTTGAACGAGTAGTTAGGTGCCGACAGTGGCGTTTAGCCCCTCGTGCCAGCACAGCCATTTTGAATATCCAAGTAACCTAGAGACGCTTTCTTGATTGAGCCAAGGGTGACGCGATACTAGGTGCGTACGCATTTGTACCTCAAACTCTGGGGACCAAGAAACTCCTTTTTCTTGAGCATAAAGATAAGAATCTGTGGTTGAAAGTGCCGCATCGAGCGCGGCCTTTATTTCTTCCGTGCGGGAAGAAAGGCC
>Ga0302316_10001546_pt1 | contig 17884 bp, 10 predicted proteins | sample III_Palsa_N3_2_FD_200456 | JGI IMG/M metagenome (GOLD analysis project Ga0302316, IMG submission 200456) | Peat permafrost microbial communities from Stordalen Mire near Abisko, Sweden - III_Palsa_N3_2 | ecosystem: Environmental > Terrestrial > Soil > Palsa > Peat permafrost | place: Sweden...
GTACGTGCCGAACTCGCCGAAGCCCGGCCGGCCGAACGGCATGTTGTCGCGCAGGATTTTGACCTCTTCTCCGTTGTCATCGATCGTCGTGAGCGAGCTGTGCGAGTTGGTGGGCTTCACGGCCTCATCCAGTTCGATATCGGAGAGTTTGGTGCGCCCAATGATGCGTTCCTGCGTCTCCACCGACAGCCCATTCCAGCCCGTCATGTCATGCAGGTACTTCTGCGTGAGCACGTAGCTGCCGCCGGCAAACTCGGGATCTTCCTCGCCGACCACCGTGAACACGACAGCTTCGTTACCGGTCGGATTCTCGGTACCGTCCACGAAGCCAATCATGGCGCGCTGATCGAAGTTACGAAAACCGTGGATTTCATCAACCGTAGTCACGTCGCCGCTGAGCCTGCCCATCAGTTGCGTAGCCAGCTCAAAACACAGGTCCATCTGATTCGCGCGGATGTGCAGCAAGATATCGCCGGGCGTCGCCACCGCGAGCCGCTCGCCGGAGCCGAATTCGCGGAACGGATGCAAACCGGCCGGGCGCGGCGCGCCGAACAGCGCATCCCAAGCCTCTGAGCCGAAGCCGCAGACACAGGACAGCCCGCCGGCTGGCACGCGCTTGCCGACTGAGCGCACCAGCGCGGCGATATCGGCGCACCACGCTCGCACGGTTTCACGACTGGCAGGGTCGGGGTTAATGGTCGCAACAATGAAGATTGCACTAGGTGTTACCTGCACGGACACGGCCTGCGGTTCGTGCGTGACAGCAGCAGGGATCGGGGTATCGGACATCGCTTCGGCCTTTCAGGGCTGACAGGTCAGACAAGGTTGGTCGGGATCGCAAAGGGGAGCGCAGGGCCACAGGATATATCACCCAAGGCGTCATGGAACGCCAAGGGTAGCAGGGAGCGGGGTTTTAGTGTTCGGAAGGAGCGTGTGCTAGACGCTTTTGGTTCGCAACGCCCAGTTCAGGCGTTTCTGCATGCTGGCGTTTGGATGGGCAAGCCGGTCGGCCAGTTGCGCCACGGCGCCCTCCAGTTGCGCCAAGGTCTGTGCATGGCCCCGGTCAATGACCATGTCCGACGCACTGGTGGCTGCTTCGAACCGCTCGCCAGTTGCCGGCGAAGCAGGGGCGCCGTGATAACGGGCAATCATTGCGTCGAGCCGCGTGAGGATTGACGCGGCATACGCCGCGCCTGCATCGTTCGACGCCGCTTGCCCCGCTTGCCCCGCTTGCCCCGCATGCCCCGCATGCCCGGGCACAGGCGTGGCTTCGTCGGGCCGGCTCAACACGCGTGCCCAGTGTAGGCAACTGAGCATGGACCCCGTAGCGAGTTCGACGCCCGGATTCCACACGAACACCCGTTGGGTTTGCAACGGCCGCAGTGCAACGCGCAGGTCATGCCAGCTTCGGTCGAGCGTGCGCATAGCCGCGCTTGCCTCCGTGGCGTCCGGTTGTTGGGCACCGGGTTGCGTAGCGAGCCGCACCACTTGCCGCAGTGCCGCGAGAACCGCGGCAATTCGCGCCTCGACATGGCGTGTTGCTGCGAGCGGCATCATCAGAATCGCGACGGCAAACGATACGACGCAGCCCACCATCACTTCCTCGATGCGCAGTTCGACCAACGGCCCCATCGCAAAGCCCAGTTGTCCATAGACGAGGCCTACCAGCACCGTGATAAAGAACACGCCCGGCGCATACGCATTCAGGATGTAGTAGGCCCAGCCGAACACGCACAGCACCATGGCCACGACCATCAGCAGCGGCTGCCCGTGCAACGAGGTTGCCAACAGCATGCTGGCGAGCGCGCCTGCCAGCGTCCCGGCCAGCCGCTGCGCGCCGCGATAGATCGTGTCGGCACGCGAGCGGGTGCCGAGAAACACGACGAAGGTCGTGATGACCGCCCAGAACCAGCGCTCCGGCGAGAGCGAGTGGCCGATCACCATGGCGAGCAACGCCGCAGTGGTGGCGCGTGCCGCCGGCAGCCAGGCGAGCTTCATACGGATCTCACCGATCCACTCGGCGGCGCTCTTTTTGCCACGTGCCGCGGGCAGCGTCTGCGAGACGCGCCGTGGCCGCGCCGCTTGTTTGAGTCGTTCAATGGCATGGCGTAGCGGGTCGGTGTCAGCCGCTTCCGACGCCGAGCCGAACGTGCTCCGTCCCGCCGCCACCTCGAGTTCGACGAGCCGCTCGCGCAGCGTAGCGGTATCTGGCGGATTCAGCAGTGCGAGTTGTTCTTCTAGCGCGAGCGCTGCCTCATTCAATTCGGAGACCCGCGCGGCAGCGGCGACGCCAGGCATCTGCGCAGTGCGCGTGGCAGCCAGCACCCGTTCGGCGCGCAGCATGACGGTATGCACCGCCAGGCGTAAGGTCCGCTCTGCGCGCATCGGCACGATCACGCGGCCGACGAGCGCCACCATCGCGGGACCGATCGCCGACAAGGCAATCGCTTGCGCGGCCTCGACGGCCGAAGGATGCAGATACAGTCCAAGATAAAACGTGACCACGCCGATCATCGCGCAGCCGAGCGCCCGTGGGCCGCAAGCCTGGCAAAGCATGCCGGCGAACATCACGAGCAGGAAGCCGGCATCGCCCACCAGCGGGTAGCGACTCAACGCGGCGGCGACGGCGAAGTTCACGCAGCCGTACAGATAGAGGTAGAGCAGGGTGACGAACCATGCGTTGCGGCGCGCGTCGCGTACGAACAGCGGCGCGATCATGCTGAACAGGACGCCGAGGGCAGCTAGGGTGATGGGCTGGTGATGACCGGCCGTCCATGCGACGCAGGCAATGCCGCTCAACAGGCAGGCAAGCGCGACACGCAAGGCAGTATGGAGGCGTACGAGTCCCGGGTCCGCAACCAGCAGGCGGCCGGCGACGCGTGAAAACGCGACAGCAATCATGATCGATGATATCCAGGCTAGGAGGTCGAGACCGGCTTGTGGCCGACTGCGACAGGGCGGAGAGGGGCTCCGCCAGCTTCAGGCCGCCGACCTGGGCTGTGAACCGGGATCACCGGCTCACAGCCCGCTCGACGACGGACTACATCACCCGCGCATGACCACATCGGTCGCAGGAAACGGCATCTGCGTAGCGGTGGCATGTTCGGGTTTTCCCGAATGATATCTGGTCAAAATTAGCTGAGTCCAGAAAAGCAAGGAAAATTCGATATTTTTTATGAAGGCTGGCTGAAAGGGTTGGCGTTCTCAGACCTCGGGACGGGGCTGCTTTTTCGACCGCACGGCGTGGCACGGGAAACGTAAAACGCAAAACGCGGATGCGGCATCGATGGCGATGCATTGCGCCCTCCCTTCAAATCGCGAAACCGAAAGTCTGGAACGGCACTTGCATGTTTAATCTGCGATCCTAATCAAATAAGCCAATTCAAATTTCACGTCGAGATCGTTCTTTAGATGATGGAATTTGGTGCGCTGCGCAAGCGATAAACCAGCGCATCGCAGTACAAAACGTTGCGCTTTCAACGAGGGTGGCAAAGCGCGGAAATGACTTCATTTAAGGCCCCTACGCGAAGTCAATGCTGAGCATTGCATCTCTCCAGGTTGGGATTACACAACGCTTTTCCGCTTCCTTTTCAATCTCGATGGACGACCCGCCGCGAGCATGCAAGCATCCGTCCCGTTGCGTGTTGATGAACCGCAACCGTCAACGAAGTTTGCCATTGACCCCCGCGATGGCAATTCGAAAAAAGCGTGTCGTTTATATATCCAAGAACCCGGAGATCGTAATGAGAAAGCAGTTCATTGCATTGGCTGTATTGGCCGCATTTGCCGCCCCCGTATTCGCCCAAAGCAGCGTCACGTTGTATGGCGTGATCGACCAGGGCATTAACTACACGAGCAACGTAGGCGGTGGTCGCGAGTTCGAGATGGCGAGCGGCTATGCAGAGGGCAGCCGTTGGGGTTTCAAGGGTTCGGAAGATCTGGGTGGCGGCACGAAGGCCGTCTTCCAGTTGGAAAACGGCTTCAACGCGAGTAACGGCGCACTCGCGGAAGGCGGCCGCCTGTTCGGCCGCCAGGCCTACGTCGGTCTGGCGAGCAATACGTACGGTACGGTCACGTTCGGCCGCCAGTACGACTCCGTGGTCGATTACTTCGCGCAGACCACGGCAAACGGCAACTGGGCGGGCTATCTGTTCGCCCACCCGTACGACAACGACAATAGCGACAACTCGTTCCGTCTGGACAATGCCGTCAAGTACGCGAGCCCGAATATTGGCGGCTTCCAGTTCGGCGGCGCGTATGCGTTCAGTAACGATACCGGCTTCGCCAACGACCGCGCGTACAGCTTCGGTGGTCAATACACCAACGGTGGCCTGCTGGTAGCAGCGGCCTATATGCAAGCTGACAATCCCGGCGGGACGACCGGCGGCGCGATCACGACCAACGACGCGAGTTTCATCGCCGAGCGTATGCGCGTCTGGGGCGCTGGTATCAACTACACGTTCGGCCCGGCGACGGTGGGCTTTGCGTACTCCAACTCGAACTACAAGAACCCGACGGCAAATGGCTACATCAGCACGACGGCTCCGCTCGTCGTAGGTTCGACGTTGAACACGCTGAAGTTCCAGAACCTCGAAGTGAACGGCAAGTATCAGATCACGCCGGCGTTCTATGTCGGTGCCGAGTACGTCTACACGATCGAGAACTTCGATGCGTCGACGGGCAATGTAAAGCCGAAGATTCAAACGGTCGGCTTGATGGCCGACTACAACCTCTCGAAGCGCACTGACGTGTACATCCAGGGCGTGTACCAGGACGTGACCGGCGACAAGACGAACTCGGTGCTGGACGACGGCTTCGTGCTCGGTACTGACGCGCCGTCGTCGAGCTCGACCCAGACCGTCGTTCGTGTCGCTATCCGCCACCAGTTCTAGATTTTTTCTCCACCACGCGGCATGACGTGACGCGATCGGCGTGACGTGATGTCTTTAGTCGGCTCATCGTGTATCGGAAGATCCACGGTGAGTTTTTTTCGTCCGCAGCATAAAGTGCCACGCGTCACTCCGGTGAACGCTTAATTGCGCGGTATGCGAGCCGCAAAGCACGCCCCAAGTGAAGCTTTGCGCATCAAAACGGGCCTCCGGGGCCTCGCAAACCCTTACCAAACCTCTGCGCGGTCGCCGCACAGCCCGTCTTGCCGGGCTGCGAGCCGCCTGCCTCCACGCGCGCAGCAATTCATGCTGTGAAGCGCCATCAAAACGATTCGTTTCGCTTGCGCGCGATGCCGAATCAGGACATTCCATTAATTTTGCGGTGCTTAAATTCACTCAACCCGCAACGTTTCTCGAAATGACGGGCAAACCACGTTACACAACCCGGATTCATTCATCCTTGGTCCCAGGAGCAGATTCCATGAACGACGACGAAATCAAACGAGCCGGTTTCAGCCGCCGCGACATGATGCGTGTATTGGCTGCGGGCGGCATGCTCGCGACCGGGGCCAGTGGTTTGCTGGCGGGCGCGACCAGCGCCTTTGCCGCCGACACGCCGAAGAAGGGTGGCAAGATTCGGGCTGCCTATGACTCCAGTTCGACGGCCGACACGCTGGACCCGGCCAAGGGCTCGGCCGGCGCCGACTACATCCGCTTCTTCATGTTCTATAGCGGGCTCACGCAGTTCGACAGCAGCCTGACGCCGCAGCCGGGGCTGGCCGAGTCGTTCACCAGCAGCGACGCGAAGGTTTGGACCATCAAGTTGCGCAAGGGCGTGACCTTCCATGACGGCAAGGCGCTGGCGCCCGCCGACGTGGTGTACTCGCTGATGCGCCACAAGAACCCGGCGACGGCCTCGAAGGTGAAGTCGGTCGCGGACCAGTTCGACGAAGTCAAGGCGAGCGGCCCGGACGAAGTGCAGATCACGTTGACGGTGCCGAACGCGGACCTGCCGGCGATTCTCGCCACGCCGCAACTCGTCATCGTCAAGGACGGCACTACAGATTTCTCGACCGCTGTGGGCACCGGCCCGTACAAGCTGAAGACGTTCAAGCCGGGGGTCACTACGGTCGGCACGCGTAACGACAGCTACTGGCGCCCGGGCAAACCCTACCTCGACGAGGTGGAGTTAATCGGTATCGGCGACGATGCGGCACGCGTGAATGCGCTGCTCTCGGGGGACGTCCATCTGATCAGCGCCGTCGATCCGCGTGCGACGCAGCGCGTGGCGTCGACGCCTGGCTATGCGATCAAGGAGACCAAATCGGGTCTCTACACCGACCTCATCATGCGGCGCGACAACACGATCACCGGCAACCCGGACTTCGTGGAAGGCATGAAGTACCTGTTCGACCGCGAGCAGATCCGCACCGCGGTGTTTCGCGGCTATGCGGTGATCGGCAACGATCAGCCGATTCCGCCCGGCCATCGCTACTACTTCGCCGGCCTGCCGCAGCGTCCGTACGATCCGGACAAGGCCAAGTTCCATCTGCAGAAAGCCGGTGCCGTCGGCTTGACGCTGCCGCCGATCTACGCGACTTCGGACGCCAACGGTTCGATCGAAATGGCCGAGATGATGCAACTGACGGCGCAGAAGATCGGCGTTAACCTGGCGGTCAACCGCGTTCCGGCCGATGGCTACTGGTCGAATCACTGGATGAAGCATCCGCTTGGCTTCGGCAGCATCAATCCGCGTCCGAGCGCCGACGTGCTGTTCACGCAGTTCTTCAAATCGGATGCACCGTGGAACGAGTCGGGCTGGAAGAATCCGCAATTCGACCAGTTGCTGATTACTGCGCGTGCAGAAACCGACGACGCCAAGCGCAAGCAGATGTACGCTGACATGCAGACTATCGTCAGCAACCAGGGCGGCATCGGCATTCCTTCGTTCATCAGTCTGCTCGACGGTTACGACAAGCGTCTCAAAGGCCTCGGTTCGATTCCGACCGGCGGCATGATGGGCTTCTCGTTTGCCGAGAACGTCTGGTGGGAAGCCTGACCTTCCAGACCCTCTTGGCCGGCTAGAGCGGCAAGATAGAGCGGCCTGGTCGGTCACCCGGTTATCCGGTTCGCCGGTGGCGGAACATCAGTTCCACTACCGGCCTCTGCAATCCTCGTAGGAGGTCCGTGCGATGAACCAGACCATTGCAGCGCTGATTGCGAAGCGCATTGCGCTGACGCTGCTGATTCTGCTGATCGTGTCGATGATCATCTTCACGATTACCAACCTGCTGCCGGGCGACGCCGCGCAAGAGGCGCTCGGCCAAGCGGCGACGCCGGAGACGATTGCGGCCTTGCGGTTACAGTTCGGCCTCGATCAGCCTGCCTATCTGCGCTATCTGCACTGGCTCGGGGGCCTCTTGCGCGGCGACTTCGGCATGTCGCTCTCCGCCAGTCTTCCGGTCAGCGAGATGATTGCCGGCCGTCTGCCGAAGTCGCTCGAGCTTGCCGCGATCACGACGCTCGTCTCGGTGCCGATTGCGATTTCGATGGGCATCCTCGCCGCCGTGAAGCGCGGTTCGTTGCTCGATCGCATGATTAGCCTCAGCACGCTGGCGCTGGTGGCCACTCCGGAGTTTCTGATCGCGACGTTCGCGGTGCTGGTGTTCGCGGTCAAGCTGCATTGGTTGTCCGCGCTGTCGTACAGCGGCGAAATCGACAGTTTCGAACACTTCATGCGTGCCTACGCGATGCCTGTCATCACGCTGTGTTGCGTGATCATCGCGCAGATGGCGCGCATGACGCGAGCGGCGGTGATCGAACAGCTCGGCTCCTCGTATGTCGAGATGGCGATTCTCAAGGGAGCGCGTCCGGCGCGCGTGGTGCTGCTGCATGCGCTGCCTAACGCGATCGGCCCGATCGCCAATGCGGTGGCGTTGAGCCTGTCGTATCTGCTGGGCGGGGTGATCGTCGTCGAGACGATCTACAACTACCCTGGCCTCGCGCGTTTGATGGTGGATGCGGTCAGCAATCGCGACATGCCGCTGGTGCAGGCCTGCACGCTGATCTTCTGTCTCGGCTACCTGATTCTGGTGTTGCTGGCGGATCTGTGCGCGATCGTTTCCAACCCGAGGCTGCGGACATGAACACTCCTCATTCGTCCCCCGTCGATCCTCGTTCGCCGACGCCTGCCGAAGGGGCGCTCCTTAGGAGTTCTGCTATGCCCGCTCCTCATTCACCCGCGCCGTCCAGTGGCGGTGGCGGCGCTGCGCCGACGCCACCGGTCAAGCGTGCTGCACTCCGCTTGCCCTCGCTGTCGCTGAGCGGCTGGATCGGCGCTTTCATGGTGGCTCTGGCGTTGCTGGTGGCGATCTTCGGGCCGGTGCTCGCACCGTATCCGGTTGGCGCGATTGTCACGCAGGACGTGTTCGCGCCGTTCAGCGTCCACCTGCCGCTCGGCTCCGATTACCTGGGCCGCGACATGCTGAGCCGGATCATGTACGGCACGCGTTTGACGGTGCTGCTGGCGTTGGCCGCTGCCCTGTTCGCCGCATTTTGCGGGACCGGTCTCGGCCTGCTGGCTGCCGTCGCGGGCCGTGCTGTGGACGAAACCATGAGCCGCATACTCGACGCGGTGAGCTCGATCCCCACCAAGATGTTCGCGTTGATGATCGTGGCGGCGTTCGGCTCGTCGCTCACGTTGCTGGTCATCACGGCAGGCATCAGCTATACGCCTGGTGCTTATCGCATTGCGCGTTCGCTGGCCGTGAACATCAGCGCGCTCGAATACGTACAGGTGGCCAAGGTGCGCGGCGAGAATGCGATTTATATCTGCTGCGTGGAAATTTTGCCGAACATGATTCATCCGATGCTTGCCGACCTCGGCCTGCGTTTCGTGTTCGTGGTGCTGTTGTTGAGCAGCCTGAGCTTCCTTGGGCTGGGTGTGCAGCCGCCATATGCGGACCTCGGCTCGCTGGTGCGGGAAAACATCGCCGGACTCGGTGACGGTGCGCCGGTGGTGCTGATGCCGGCCATCGCGATCGCGATCCTGACGGTCGGCGTCAACCTGCTGATCGACGGGCTGCCTGGGCGTGGCAAGCGTCTGCGTTTGCGCCGTGCTGCGGAGGCTCGCTGAAATGAACACCACAACCGACAACCTGGTTGAAGTGCGCGGCCTGCGGGTGGTGGGCAGCAGTGAAGGGCGGGCTGAAACCACCATCGTGCACGACATCGACTTTACGGTGGCCCGCGGCGAGGTGCTCGCGCTGATCGGCGAATCCGGCTCGGGCAAGACGACGATCGCACTCGCGCTGATGGGTCACGCGCGGACTGGTTGCCGCATTGCAGGCGGGTCTATCCGCGTAGGCGATTCAGATGTGCGCTCGCTCTCGCCCAATGCATTGGCTTCGCTACGCGGTCGCAAGGTCGCCTATATTGCTCAAAGCGCGGCAGCGGCCTTCAATCCGGCGCGCACGATTCTCGATCAGGTGATCGAAAGCGCGCTGATCCATCGGACCATGAGCAAGGCCGCCGCCCAGGCCAAAGCTGTCGAACTGTTCCGCGCGCTGGCGCTGCCGGACCCGGAGCGGATCGGCAAGCGCTATCCGCACCAGGTATCGGGCGGCCAGTTGCAACGGCTGCTGGCGGCGATGGCGCTGATCACGGACCCCGAACTGGTGATTCTCGATGAGCCGACCACGGCACTCGATGTCACTACGCAGATCGATGTGCTACAGGCGTTCAAGCGGGTCGTGAAGGAACTCGGCACGACGGCGGTGTACGTGTCGCACGATCTGGCGGTGGTCGCGCAGATGGCCGATCGCATCGTCGTGCTCAGCGATGGCGAGATTCGCGAGGTGGGCAGCACGGCGCAGATTCTCAACGCACCGGCTCATGCGTACACGCAGAGTTTGATCGCTGCGGTCATGCCGACACCGCGCGGCGCGCGGCCGGAAGGGCGCGCTGCGGCCGGTGCCGCGGAGCGTCCGTTGCTGGAAGTGAAACGGCTTGTCGCGGGCTACGGCAAGACTGATGCGAAGGGTTTTCCAGCAGCACGCATTCTGGACGACGTGGATCTGGTGATCCATCGCGGCAAGACGGTCGGGGTGATCGGCGAGTCCGGTTCCGGCAAGACCACGCTCGCCAAGGTGATCGCGGGGCTGGTGCCGGTGGCGAGCGGTTCGTTGCTGCTGGATGGCGAGCCGATGCCCAAGCATATGAACCGGCGCACCAAGGAACAGTTCAGGCGCATCCAGATCGTGTTCCAGAACGCGGATACCGCTTTGAATCCGGGGCATACGGTGGAGCGGATTCTGTCCCGGCCGCTCGCCTTCTATCACGGCATGAAGGGCGAACGTGCCCGGCAGCGTGTCGCCGAATTGCTTGATCTGGTGCGACTGCCCGCAGCGCTCGCCACACGTCGCTCCGGCGAGCTGTCCGGTGGCCAGAAGCAGCGGATCAACCTGGCACGGGCGCTCGCGGCCGAGCCCGATCTGATTCTGTGCGACGAGGTAACGTCCGCGCTCGATACCGTCGTGGGCGCAGCGATTCTCGATCTGCTCGCCGACCTGCAACGCAAGTTGGGCGTGTCGTACCTGTTCATTACCCACGACATCGGCAAGATGCGCGCCATCAGCGACGATATCGTCGTGCTGTACTCGGGTCATCGCGTCGAAGCGGGCGATCGCGCAGCACTGTGCGCGCCGCCGTTCCATCCGTATGCCGATCTGCTGATTTCATCGGCTCCGGAATTGCGCACGGGCTGGCTCGATGAGGCCACCATTCGCTGTCACAGCGAATTGCCGCCCATTGGACCGAGTGCGCCGCATTCGGAGTTGTGTACGTTCCTCGGACGCTGTCCGTTGCGCGTCGATGGTTTGTGCAACACCACGGCACCAGCGCGCCGGCAACTGTCGAACGGCGCCGAAGTGCTGTGTCATCGCACTGAGCTCGATCTGACGACCTTGCAGGCTGCGATGGTGCGCGAAGGTACGGTCGTATAAACGGAAAAACTTCATGGCCCTGAGAATCGGAGTGGATATCGGTGGCTCGTTCGCCGACTTCGCAGTACTGAATGACGAAACAGGCGAGCTGAAAACGCTGAAAGTGTTTTCCCGTCCGGATAGCCCTGGTGCCGAAGTGTTGCGCGGCATGGAAGGATTGGCCGAACGCTATGGCGTCGATCCGCATGAGGTGGCCTATTTCACGCATGGGACGACGGTGGGCGTCAACGCTGTCGTGCAACGCAAGGGGCTGAAGCTCGGCCTGATTACTACACGCCACTTTGAAGACGTGCTCGATATCGCGCGGCTGAAGGGCCCCGATATGTATAACCTGATGTCGAAGCGTCCCGCGCCGCTAGTGCCACGCGAACGGGTGTTCGGCATCGTGGAACGGTTGACCGCGGACGGCACGGTCGAGACGCCGGTGGATGAGGCGAGCGTGCTCGATGCACTCTACAAGCTGCGCCGTGCCGGTTGCGAAGGCGTGGTGATATCGCTGCTGCATTCCTATCGCAATCCGGCTCACGAGCACGAGGTGAAGGCGATTCTCGAGCGAGCCATGCCGGGTCTCTTCGTTTCCTGTTCCTCCGACGTTTGGCCGATCATCCGCGAGTATGAACGCACTTCGACGGCGGTGATCGGCGGCTATGTGCAGCCGAAGGTATCGCACTATCTGTCGTCGTTGCAGCGTGCACTGCGCGAGACCGGTATCGCGGCGGACATGAAGGTCACCAAGTCGAATGGCGGCGTGATGAGCGCCGAAACCGGCAAGACCAATTGCGTGCAGATGATTCTCTCCGGGACGGCGTCCGGCGTGATCGGCGCGGCGTATGTCGCGCAACTGTGCGGTCTGCAGCGCTGCATGAGTCTCGACGTCGGTGGCACGACCGCGGACGTCGCGCTGATCATCGACGGCGAGCCGCAATACGCAACCGGCGAATACATCGGCGATTTCCAGATTCATATTCCATCGGTCTCAGTGTCGTCGATTGGCGACGGCGGGGGCTCGATTGCGTGGGTCGACGATTTCGGCGTGCTCAAGGTCGGGCCGGAGAGTGCTGGGTCGAACCCGGGCCCGGTGTGCTACGGCCGGGGTGGCACGCGTGCCACCATAACCGATGCGTTCGCCGTGATGGGCGTGATCGGCAACGCCAGCCTCGGCTACAACTCGGTGAAGGTCGATCACGACGCGGCTTGCCGCGCGGTCGAGGTGTTGGCGCAGCAGCTTGGCTCCGATATCTACCGCACTGCCGAAGCGATCGTCAACGTGTCGGTGTCGGGCATGTATGCGGGCGTGAGCCGGATTGTCTCGCGCTTCGGCATCGATCCGCGCACCTTCTCGCTGCTGCCGTTCGGCGGTGCTGGGCCGATGCTTGCGTGCTACTTCGCGCGGGCGCTCGGCATGGAGCAAGTCGTTGTGCCGACTACACCTGGCGTGCTGAGCGCACTCGGCGGTTTGATCGCCGACACCAAGAACGATTTCGTCAAGACCACCTACTACGACCTCGATGCCGTAGCACTCGACGCCCTGCGCGACGATGCGCGTGCACTCGAAACTGCGGCGCGAAACTGGATGGCCGGCGAAACCGCTTCGCCTGGCGATAACAGCGACGACCGCCAGGCGCGCATCACTGTTTCGGCCGACATGCGCTACAAGGGCCAATCGTTCGAAATCGACACGCCCCTCGAACTCGCATGGCTGCAGGAGCGAGACATCGACGCACTGAGCGAAGCGTTCCACCGTGAGCACGCGCGACTCTACGGCCACAGCGATCTGAAAGCAAAGATCCAGGTAGTGGCGCTGCGTCTCGTGATCGCCTCGGTGACCCCAAAGCCAGCCTTGCGACCCATCGAAGCCAGCGAGCATGCGCCGGTTCCAGATGCTTCCGTGAAGGTCTGGATGGACGGCGCGTTCCATGACGCTGCGCTGTTTCACCGCGCCAAACTACTAGCCGGCCAGCAGATTGCCGGACCCGCAGTGATCGCGCAGGACGATTGCACGACTTGCGTGCTGCCTGGTTTCACGGGACGCGTCGATCCCTACGGCAATCTGATTCTTACTTACGTTGGCGCGAACTGAACCGGAGCCCGGCATGCAATTCGACAAGGCAGTCCTGCAGATTTTCGCCAACTACTGTGTCGCCGCAGCGGAAAGCATGGCGTACACGCTGGTGCGTACCGCACATTCGACCTTCGTGAAAGAGACGGAGGACTTCTCGTGCGCGATCACGACGCCGGATGGACACACGTTCGCGTCGCCAAAGACGCTCGGCGCCACCTGGTATGTCGGCCTCGACTACGGTCCGGTGATCGGCATGATCGATCACTACGAGCCGGGCGACATCGGCATGACGAACGACGCATACAGCGGCTTCGTTGCCACCCACACGCCGGATATCGTGCTCTGGAAGCCGGTGTTCTACGAAGGCCAGATTGTCTGCTTTGTGGGCGGCCACATTCACAACACCGACATGGGCGGCGCCGTGCCTGCCTCGCTGTCGCGCACGCTGACGGAAATCGAGCAGGAGGGCATCCGTTTTCCGCCCACCAAGATCGTGCGACGCGGCGTGCTCGATGAAGAGCTGCTGCGCATCATGGCCACCAACGTACGCGTGCCGGACCAGAACGTCGGCGATTTGCATGCGCAACTGGCGTCGCTGCATACAGGCGAGCGGCGCGTGCTGGAAATCATTGAGCGGTTTGGCATCGACGGTTTCAAGGCGGGCATGCAGGCGTTGCTCGATTATTCGGAGGAGCAGGCGCGCACCGTCATGCGCGGCATTCCCTACGGCGAGTATTTTTTCGCGGAATACGCCGATGAAGACTCGGTGCGCGGTAAGCCGATGCGCGTCGCGTTGACGCTGCGTATCCGCGACGGCAGCGTCGAATTCGACTACACGGGCAGCGATCCGCAGTTGCAATCGTCGCTGAACATCCCGACTGGTGGTCGCGAACGGCATGCGCTTGCGTTAGTCGGCTTCGTCTATGTGCTGTACACGCTCAATCCTGAGATTCTGCTGAACAGCGGCATGCTTAGGGTGGCGCGCTGCGTGTTGCCCGAAGGCACGGTGGTGAATGCGCAGCGGCCGGCGGCGGTCGGCATGCGTAGCCTGACCTGCAAGCTGCTGCATCTGCTGACCTTCGGTGCATTTTCACAGGCGATTCCTGAACGGCTTGCCGCTTGCCCTGCAGGTGGCCTGTCGATTCTCAGCGTCAAGACTATGGACCGGCACGGCAGCACAGTGATGGCATCGATTGGGCCAATCGGTGGTGGCGCTGGTGGAATGTCGTTCGATGACGGTGAAGACGGCTCCGGCGCGAACAACGCGTTTTTGCGCAACACACCCGTGGAGATCAACGAGGCCGAGGTGCCGATCCGCATCACGCGTTATGGCGTGGCGCCCGGCTCGGGCGGCGCAGGACAGTTTCGCGGCGGCCAGGGTTTGGTGATGGAGTTCAAGGTGTTCTCGCCGAATACGCTCGTCACAGCGCGCAACCGCGATCGCACGCACTTTGCCTCATGGGGCGTGCGCGGCGGCCACGCCGGCGCGAATGCGCGATTCACGAAGAACCCCGACACGCCGCAGGCGGAGCAACTCGGCAATACCGATCTGGTGATCTGCAATCCGGGCGATGTGATCCGGCTGATTGGAGCGGGCGCAGGAGGATACGGCCGGCCTATCGATCGCGACGTGCAACGGGTATCCGAGGACGTACAGCGTGGTTATGTCACCGCGCAGGAAGCGCGCGAGGTTTATGCCGTGGCGATCGTCGACGGCGAGATCGACACAGCCGAGACGGCTGTGTTGCGTGAGCAGGCCCATGCGATGGCACGCGATACCCCAGTGCCGGCGTTCGAGTTCGGCCCCTACCGGGAAGCGTTCGAAGCGAAGTGGACTCGCGAGCGTTATGCCGCGCTCACTCATATCCTGGCGGGCGTGCCGGTGCAATGGCGCTATTTCATCAAGCATCGGGCCTTCGATGCGTTAGACGCGCGTGTCGAAACGCAGGGCGCTGGTGTCGAGGTGATCGAGCAGATCTTTACAGAACTCTGCGCGTCGTGGCCTGAATTGCGGCGCGCGAGTTAACCGAATCGATTTACCGTAAAGAGAGAATCCATCCATGTCGCAGTCTTTATCAGTTAACCCCGTGCAGAGTTTCTGTTTCGACAATCCGCAGGGCGAAGGCGCACTGCTCTCGCTGAGCCCGGAGCGTTTGCTGCGTGGTCAGCCGGAACGCCGTGACTGGCCCGTATTCGAGCGCGCCGACGGCAAGGTCAGCACAGGGATCTGGAGCGGCACTGCAGGCGCCTGGCGGATCGATTTCCCCGAGGGGCAGTTCGAGTTCTTCCACGTGTTGTCGGGCATTGGCGCGATCGTGCCGGATGACGGCGAACGCAAGCCGTTCGGCCCGGGCGATGCAGTGATGGTGCCGGAAGGCTTTCGCGGCGTGTTCGAAGTGACCGAGAAGGTCACGAAGCAGTATATGTTCGTGCAGAATATCTGAGGGACGTGGCGTGAAGCGGGCCACTATCGGCACCACCGCTTCACGCCTCTCTCTCGCGGATAGCCGGACTCAGTTGTCCAGCAATTGCCCTAACCGCACCACCGTCACCCCAGGCCTGAGCTGCCGCAATGACGGCATCACCAGGACGCAGTTGTCATAAGGCGTGACCACCGGCTCACCCTCATTCCAGCCAATCACGGCGCCCGCTTTGGGGAACGTCTCCAAACCGGTATAGGCATCCGCAAAGCGGAAATCCATACTCTTTGCCACCACCGGTTGCGTGACACGAATCACGCGCATGGCATCCGGCCTCGGCGCAAACCAGTCAGCGGGCAGGTCTGCTTCATCGACCGTACCCGCCAGCACCAGAAAACGCGCTGTACAGTCTTTCGCCACGACCACCGACGACGGTTCCCAATGCTGGCCGCACTCCACCAGCAGCGCATTGCGCGTGCTTTGCGGATCGCCGAAGTCAGCATAGTCACGCATGCGGCGCCCTTCCGGATGACCTTCATCGCTGATGACGGTAGCAGGGGCGCCCAGTGCGCGGGATAACGCAATGCCTTTGTCCAGCGGACCTGAAACGATCAGCGGCGCGCTACGCTCATGCATCGAATGCAGATCGAGCAACGCATCCACTGTGTCGATCACGGGACGCAATGCTCGCGCACGCCGTAGCTCGCTGGAATCCGTGCCTGTGTCGTCGAGTTTGGCCGCGGTCCATACCCGGTTGAAATCCTGATCGACGAAGCGCGACGCATCCGGTTTGGAAGCGTCGAAAGTCAGGTACGCCTCGATGTTCGAAAACGCGAGGGTGAGCTTGCCACGACGCGGCCGCACGCCGAGATCGAGCAGTCCCTTGACCGTGATCGCGCCGCACACTTCGTTGCCGTGCGTGAGCGCGTTGATCATCACGTGCGAGCCGGGCAGGCCGCTGTCGAATGTGTAGACATACGGAATGCCGGTATTGCCTGCTGCATAGCCGCTCAGGTCGGGGAATTCGACGTCGACCGGGTAAGCGTGGTCCTGCGGTGAGGGGGTTGTCATGAGAGGGTCCATTCGCAGTCGATAAAGGGCCTTTTTCCAGGGTTCAGGCGAGGCCGCCCTGGCAAAGGTACTTGATGTGCTGGTAGTCGTCGAGACCGTAGCGCGAGCCTTCGCGGCCATAGCCAGATTCCTTCACGCCGCCGAACGGCGCCGCCTCGCTCGCGACGGCGCCCTCGTTGATCCCGATCACGCCGCTTTCGAGCCGTCCGGCGACGCGCCAGATGCGCCGCACATCGTTGGAGTAGAAGTATGCCGCGAGTCCGAAAGGCGTGTCGTTGGCTTCGCGCAGGACGTCGGCGTCGCTGTCGAAGCGGAACAGCGGCGCGACCGGGCCGAAGGTCTCTTCGCGGAACAGCGCCATCTCGCGATTGGCGTCGCCAATTACCGTGGGGGCGTAGTAGTGTGGACCGTCCAGCCCTTCACCTCGCAGGCGACGGCCGCCGGTCAGCACCACGGCGCCATGTGCCAGTGCGTCCTGCACGTGACGCTCGATCTTGTCGACCGCGCGGGCATTGATCATCGGGCCGATCTGCGAGTCGTCACGCGTGGCCGGCCCCACCCGGAGCGCCGCCACGCGGTCCACCAGTTTGCGGACGAACGCGTCGTAGATGCTGTTTTGCACGTAGACCCGGTTCGGGCACACGCAGGTCTGGCCACCGTTGCGAAACTTAGACGCCATCAGGCCGTCGACCGCGGCGTCGAGATCCGCATCGTCGAACACGATAAACGGCGCGTTGCCGCCGAGTTCCAGCGAGAGTTTTTTGAGCGTGTCGGCCGATTCGCGCGCCAGGTGCTTGCCGACGGGCGTCGATCCAGTGAACGTGATCTTGCGCACCCGCGAATCGGCAAGCCAGTTAGCGACGGTCGCCGGCGTGTGCTCGCGTGAGGCGGTCACGACGTTCAGCACGCCAGCCGGCAACCCGGCTTCCTCCGCAAGACGGGCGAGTGCGAGGGCAGTGAGCGGCGTGTCTTCTGCGGGCTTGGCGACCACCGTGCAGCCGGCTGCCAGCGCCGGGGCGATCTTGCGGGCGATCATCGCCAGCGGGAAATTCCACGGCGTGACGGCGGCGACCACGCCGACTGGTTCTTTTATCGTCATCATCCGCTTGCCCGGCATCAAGGCAGGAATCATGTCGCCGTAGCTGCGTACTGCCTCTTCCGCGAACCATTCCACATACGAGGCCCCATACGTCACCTCGCCGCGTGCTTCGGCGAGCGGTTTGCCCTGCTCGCGTGAAATGATGCGTGCGAGGTCTTCGCTGTTGGCGACGATCGCGGCATGCCAGCGTTTGAGAAACTGCGCACGTTCGCGAGCCGTACGCTCGCGCCAGCTATCGAAGGCGGCGTGCGCCGCATCGGTGGCGGCCTGGGCGTCGGCATCGCTGCTATCGGGCACGCTCGTGAATTCGCTTCCGGTGGCCGGATCGCTGACGGGATAGC
>Ga0302316_10001553_pt1 | contig 17854 bp, 20 predicted proteins | sample III_Palsa_N3_2_FD_200456 | JGI IMG/M metagenome (GOLD analysis project Ga0302316, IMG submission 200456) | Peat permafrost microbial communities from Stordalen Mire near Abisko, Sweden - III_Palsa_N3_2 | ecosystem: Environmental > Terrestrial > Soil > Palsa > Peat permafrost | place: Sweden...
CGTAGCGTCTCGCCGCGACGATGGCGATGCGCGGTCCCATCGGCCGGTTGGGCTGGGGGAGTCAGTAGTGTTAGGCTTAACCCATGCGGGAAAGTCGCAACACAACGACTGCCGAAACCCCCCTCCTCAGCGATCGGGAGTGGGACTGCCTTTGCTATGTGGTCGAACGCTATAGCAGCAAGCAGATCGCCGCGCGGCTGGGCGTCGCGCCCAAGACCGTCGACAGCTATCTCGACACCGCCCGGGTCAAGCTCGGCGCCCGCACGCGCCAGGAGGCCGCCCAGATGCTGGTGGCCCGGTACGGGCTGATTTCCACCCGGAAAGCGCTCCCACCGGGATTGTCCCCGGGAGACAGCCGCGCCGAACAGCCGCTCACTGACCTCGTTGCATATCAAGATGCTGGCCAAGACGCTGACGAGGGAGCCTGGCGTGGACGAGTTGCTGGCGGCGAGTCTGGGGGCGCGCATCGAGTTGGCGCAGTTCCGCTCGAGACGAGCCCGCGAATTTCTGACCCAGTTTCCGCCGATGGATCCCTCGGAAGAGGACTGCCTGCCGGTGATCGGCTGGCCGCAGCTGGAACGGCAATTGCGCAGCCTGGCGGGTCCCGATGGGGAGCGGGCGTCCTGGGAGATGGAGGTCTTGAGGGTCTCCGCCCGGACCAATCCGCCCGAGATGTTCTTTCGCGATCTGTTGACCCTGGCCTGGAGCCTGATCGACGGAACGCGTCCGCCGCGAGCGACGGAGGACGCCATGGACTAGGCCCCCTTCGCGCCATCCTGGCGATAGGGCTGGTCTCGGTCCTGTTCGCCCTCGCCGCGGGCGGCGCCCTGGCCGGTCTGGCCGCGCTCGAGAGCTTGCTCGAGCGTCACGTCGCCGTGGCTTACACCCATCCTCAACCTCTTTTGCCAGGGCCGCGACGATAGAGCGTGGCGGCCGAAAGGACCGACATGCTTGCAAAACGCCGGAAAGCCATGGACGCCGTGGCCCCTGAACTGTTCGCCATGGAGAGCGCCATCGACGACGCCATCCTGCAGTCCACCCGCCTGACCGCCTCGCTGATCAACGAACGCCGCAACGCCGGGCTGTCGGCGGTGGTCGGACAGGACGCCATCGAGCGCTCCAGCGCCACCTTCACCACCCTGATCGCCGCGCGGCGCGAGATCGTCGCCACCCACGAGGAACTCGGCAACGTGAAGCATCAGGTCGGCCTGGGCGCCGTCATGGTCGGCAACGGGGGAACCAAGCCGGGCATCGTCCTGCCGCCGATGGGACTGAAGGCGGTCAGCTAGCGGCAAGGGCACAATACAATCGGTGGTTCAAATACGCCGCCGAATTGCCTAACCTGCCCGAGGGCCGGCCCGCAGCGCGCGTCGGCCCGAGGGGGTTAGCCGATGTTTCCCGTCGACCTGGCTCAACTGCTGGGCTGGACGTGCCTGGCGCTGACCTGCGTGGCCGCCGCCTGGCGCGGCGGGCGAGCCGAACGGCTCGGCGCCGCCGTGGTTGCGGTCGCCTGGGTCATCACCGCCCTGGTCGAGCGGCGACATGACTGGCTGGAGCCGCAGTACGGCATTCTCGCCGTCGACGTCGTCACGCTCCTGGCTTTGGCCGCAATCGCCTTGCGGGCCCGTCGCAACTGGGCGATCTGCGCGGCCGGTTTCCAGGCCATCGCGGTGCTGACCCATCTGGTGTTTCTGATCAATCCCGCGGCGCTTTACCGGGCCTATTATATGAGCAATTTCTCGATCGGATTTCTGCTCCTCGGCGCCATCCTGGCCGGCGTCATCTTCGAACGCTCTAATCGGCTGGGGGTCAATCGTCTCTGACCGGCCCGGCTTCCGCGCCCAAAACCCGCATCAGCCGCAGGATCGTGCGCCGCAGGGCGGGGTTGGGGATGGCGCAATAGGCCTCCACGGCCTTGGCCGCGGCGGGGGTGTCGAACAGCCTGCGCAGAAGCGCATCAGTCGACTTGGTCTTGTCGTCGGGCGGAAGCAGATCGGCGGCGCCAATTCCCAGAAATCTGGCGGCCTTGACCAGCATGGAGGCTGACACCCGGTTGGCGCCGCGCTCGTATTTCTGCACCTGCTGGAAGGTGATGCCGAGGGCGTCGCCGACCTCGGCCTGAGACAGGCCGCGGTCCCGGCGCACGCGCCGCAGGTTGAGGCCCACCTCGACATCGATGGGATCGGGGCTGCGGGAGTGTCCTACGGGCGCATGTGTAGCGGGCTTTGCCATGGGCCGACCCTAACGCCGCCCGCACGAGCGGCCAAGTCGGCGCGCGTGGATAATGCAACTATCGCGACAGTCCTTCGCGACTTAAGCGGCCGAGATGGTCCAGCCAGAGCCGGTCGCGGTCGCGGCCCAGCCGATAAAGTTCGTCCCAGCTGTAGAGTCCGCTGTCATGACCATCGTCAAAAGTGAGGCGGACGGCGTAGCGGCCGATCGCCTGTGCGCCGGTCAGGGCCACGGTCTGCTTGCCGGCCACCGTGCGGCCCGGCCCGGCGCCATGGCCGCGATCGGCGGCGCTGGGGGTCATGACGCGCAGGTATTCGGCGGGCAGTTTGAAGCTCGTTCCGTCGTCGAAGTCGATCTCCAACGTCCGCGCCGCGCGGCGCACGCGCAGTTCGGTTGGCCAGGGTCTTGTGGCCGCATCGCTCATTCGTCGTCGCCGAGGACGCGGGCTTCTTCCACCAGCATGATCGGCACGCCGTCCCGCACCGGATAGGCCAGGCGCGCCGACTTGCTGATCAGTTCGCCCTTGGCCCTGTCGTAGGTCAGCGGCGAGCGGGTCATCGGACAGACCAGCACTTCCAGCAGACGCGGGTCGACGTCCGCGGGCTCGGTCAGGGTCAGGTCATGCGGTTCGGCCATCGGTCACCTATTGCAGCGGCGTTTGGGCGTCGTCATCGCCCGTCCGGCCCAGCGTGTCGATCTCCATCAGCGCAATCAGCGCCTCGCGCCGCTCGATCAGGGTCGGCGCCTCCAGCAGGGCCTGCTTCTCCGCCACGTCGAACGGCAGCAGCATGGACAGGCTGTTGACCAGCGCCTCACTGGGGGCCGTTTTGGCCGCCTCCCAGTCCACGTCCAGGGAGCGGCGCTCCAGATAGGGCTTCAGCGCTAGCAGGAAGCGGAACCGGTCGAAACCGTCGTCGTCCGCAGGCGGGCGCAGATCGGTTTCATAGTCGCTGTAGCGCACCTGGATCTGCCGATAGGGCAGGCGCAGGGGCAGCTCCTCGCCGACGGCGAAACGGCAGACGCCGGTGAGGGTGACCAGGTAGCAGTCGTCGGTGGTCTCGGCGAAGCTGGTGATGCGGCCCAGGCAGCCGACCCTGGCCAGCCGCGGCCGCTCGGGCTCACCGCCGGCCCTGGTCTGCACCATGCCGATCATCCGCTCGGACGCCATCGCGTCGTCGATCATGTTCAGGTAGCGCGGCTCGAAGATGCGCAAGGGCAGCTGGGCGTGCGGCAACAGCAGGGCGCCGTCGAGGGGGAATACCGAGATCACCCGCGGCAGGTCCAGGGCTTTGCGAAATGGTCCGGCGGCCATGACGGCCTCCTCTGGCGGCCCAGGTTTTACGAGAACAGGATCGTGGATAACTTCCGGCGGCCCTGTTTGGCCACGTCGGAACTCGGTCCCACGGCCTCGAACACGGTCAAAAGCTGTTGGCGAGCGGCTTGGTCGTTCCATTCGCGGTCGCGGGCGATGATGGTGAGCAGATGGTCGGCGGCGCCGGCCATGTCGCCGCGCCCGGCCAGGGCCTTGGCGAGCGCGAACCGGGCTTCATGATCGTCCGGGTTGGCGGCCAGGCGGCGATCGAGGTCGGCGGTCTCGCTGACCGGTTCGCTGGCCAGCTTCAGGGCCGCGCGCACGCTGTCGAGCTCGGCGTCCTTGGCGTCCGCCGGCGCCATGTTCACGATCTCCTGCGCCCGCTCGGCGTCGCCGCCGGTGAGGTAGCAGCGCGCGAGGCCGGCGATGGCCTTGAGGTTCTGCGGCTCCAGCTGCAGCGCCTGGGCGTAGGCCTGCGCCGCGCCGCCGACGTCGCCCAGCCCCAGCGACTCGAACGCCATGGCCAGCAGCTCGTCGATCTCCGACGGCGGCGGCTCGCCGGCGAGCCGGTCGATGAAGGTCTTGATCTGGCTGTCGGGCACCGCGCCCATGAAGCCGTCCACCGGCTTGCCGTCGACGAAGGCATAGACGGTGGGGATGGACTGCACCCTGAGCTGACCGGCGAAGGCGGGGTTCTTGTCGACGTCGATCTTCACCAGCTTGACCGCGCCCTTGGCGGCCATCACCGCCTTTTCCAGGGCGGGCGTGAGCTGGCGGCAGGGGCCACACCAGGTCGCCCAGAAGTCGACGATCACCGGCTGGACCTTGGACGCCTCGATGACGTCGGCGACGAAGCCGGCGTCGGAGCCGTCCTTGATCAGGTCCGATTTGGCGGGGGCCGGGGTGGTTTCACCAAGCATGAGCGTCCTGAAGGCGGGCGTTGAGTGCGGCCGCTAAGATGGTCGTTCGCCTGCCCCGCCGCAACGGAGAATGCGGGATTTGTTGGTTAGGACCGCCGGGGCTGGCCTGTACTCAGCTCGTTTCAATCCGCAAACTTTCGCCGTTCCCTCGCCCTTGTGGCGAGGGCCCATTGGACTCGAACCGTCGGAAAGTTGGCGCAACGGCGCATCTGGGCTTCTACTTGCCAGCTTCCGCGCTCAATGGGCCCTCGCCACAGGGGCGAGGGAACGCGCTAAGGCGAATTCCGCGCTTAACGTCGGCGCGACCTTGGCCGCTCCTGCGCCTACGGCGTCCTTGTCCCAGCGGCCGCGCCGGGCGGGACGTGGGCGACCGCCAGCATCAGCCTGGCTGCGTCGGCGTAGCGGCCCGAGCCGTTCTGCTGCAGGTCCAGCTGCGCCTGGACCAGCGCCTTCTGGGCCGCCAGCAGCTGGCGCGCGGTGATCCCGCCGGCGGCGAAGCTCTTGCGCGCCATGTCCAGCCTCGTCTGCGCCAGGTCCAGCACCCGGGTCTGGTCCTCATAGGCCTGGTTGTCGTGGGCGATGGCCTGCAGGGCGTCGTCGACCTGGGCGAAGGCCTCCAGCACCGTCTCCTCGTAGACCAGCAGGGCGGCGCGAGCGGCGTCCTCGGCCTGCCGCTTACGGGCGTGCAGCTCGCCGCTGTGGAAGATCGGCAGGGTAAGCGCGGGCCCGAAATTGTAGCTGTTGGAGACCTTGGAGAAGATCGACTGGGGCGTCAGGGCGTCCTGGCTGATCACCCCGTTCAGGGTGATGTTGGGATAGAGGTTGGCGTCGGCGACGCCGATATCGGCCGTCGCCGCGTGCAGCTTGGCCTCCGCCTCCAGTATGTCCGGCCGTTCGTGCACCAGGGCGGATGGAATGCTCACCGGCAGGCTCGCCGGCAGCGCGCCGGAGGTAGCCTCGAAATCGGGCGCGTCGAACTCCGAGGGCGACTTGCCCACCAGCACCGCCATGGCGTGCCGGGCGGCGGCCAGGCGCTGCCGCTGCGCCGGGATGGCGCTGGCGTCCAGGGCCAGCTGCTCGCGCGCGGCCGCGACGTCCATATCGCTCGCGCCGCCGGCGTTCCTGGCCTTGACGATCATGTCCAGGTCCTTGCGGTCGGCGTCGGCCACGGCCTGCAGGGCCTCGATCTGGATGTTGGCGTCGGCCACGGTCAGGGCCTGTTCGACCACCTTGCCGGTCAGGGTCAGGTATGCCGCGTCCAGCTCGCGCGCCTGGGTCTCGGTCTGCGCGCTCAGGGATTCACGCAGTCGCCGCTGGCCGCCGAACAGGTCGAAATTGTAGCTGACCGATCCGCCGATCGAATAGAGATTGAACTCGGGGTTGGTAGGGAAGCTCAAGCCCCCCGGCAGGCTCGAGGGCGAGAAGGCGCCGCCGGAGAAGGCGACCAGGTTGGCCCGCTCGCGCTTGTAGCCGGCGGTGGCGTCGGCGGTCAGCAGGCCGCCCTGCGCGGCCTGGGCCTCGCTAGCCTCGGCCAGGTGGGCGCGGGCCTCGGCCAAGGTCAGGTTGCTGGCGATCGCCTGGCGCATCAGCTTGTCCAGCGCCGGCGACTGGAACAGGGTCCACCAGTCGTCCAGCACCGCCGCGCCTACGTCGGTCTTGAGCTCGCCCTTGTTGGCGATGTCGCCGGGCATGGCGTAGCCGTGGCTGGTCGGAGGCGTAGGCGGCTTGTAGTTGGGGCCGACCGTGACGCAGCCCGCCAGGAGCAGGGCGCTGAGCGAAATCCCGGCGATCCGGGTCTTTGAGGGCATCGTCATCGCCTATTCCATCGCGACGTGTGGCGCATCACGGCCGCGGCGCGGCGGACGCATGAAGAAAAGCAGAGGCAGCACAGCCATGCCTAAGAAGAACATCAGCTTAAAGTTGTCGATATAGGCGACCATCGCCGACTGGCGGCCCACTTCGCCGTCCAGCGCCGCGACGCCCGCCGGATTGGTCAGGCTGAAGGGACCGCCATGCAGAATGGCCCGCGCCACCGGATTGTCGGGGGTGAGCCCCTCCGTGAGGCGCGAATGAACCTTTTGGGTGTTCGAGGTCAGCAGCGACTGCATGATCGAAATGCCGACGCTGGCGCCCAGGTTGCGCATCAGGGTGAAGACGCCGGCGCCGTCGGCGCGGTAGCGGCTGTCCAGGGTCGCGAAGCCCAGGGTGGTCAGCGGCACGAACACCAGGCCGATGCCAATACCCTGCAGGAGGCCCATGGTCACCACCAAGCCGGAATCCATGCCTAACGAGAAGCCGCTCATCCCGAGCAGGGCGAGGCTGGACAGGACAATGCCGGTTCCGACCATCAGCCGCGTATCGACCCGGTTGATCAGCCGCCCGACGATGAACATGGACAACAGGCTGCCGATCCCGCGCGGCATGGTCACCAGCCCCGTCGTCACAACCGGATAGCCCATCAGCGTCTCCAGCATCGGCGGGAGCAGCGCCAGGGTCGCGAACATCAGCACGCCGACGAAGAAGCCGAACATGGTCGCGCTGGCGAAGTTACGGTCCTTGAGCAGCGCCAGGGGTATGAACGGCCGCTCCGCCGTCAGGGTGTGGAAGACAAACAGCGCGAAGGCCACCCCGGCGACGGAAGCCTCGATCCAGATCTCGCTGGACTCGAACCAGGCCTTGTTTGCGCCCCGGTCCAGGAACAGCTGGAAGGCGCCGATCGCCAGGCTGAGCAGGGCAAAGCCAGTGAAGTCGAACGGCGTCTTCCGCTCCTCGGGTCTGCCGTGGATGAAGAAGTACACGCCCAGGCCCGCCAGCAGACCAAGCGGCAGGTTGATGTAGAAGACCCAGCGCCACTCGAAATTCTGCGTCAGCCAGCCGCCCAGCGCCGGGCCGACGATGGGCCCCAGGATTGCGCCCATGCCCCAGATGGCCATGGCCGGCCCCTGTTCCTCGGGCGGATAGACGTCCATCAGCACCGCCTGCGACAGGGGAACCAGCGCAGCGCCAAAAGCCCCCTGAAGCAGCCGGAACGCGACGATCTGGCCAAGGCTGGTCGCCGCACCGCACAGGGCCGAAGCGCCGGTGAAGCCGATGATGGCGGTCATGAACACCAGCTTGCGGCCGAACCGCCCCGCCAGCCATCCGGTCATCGGCGTCATGATCGCCGAGGCGACAATGTAGGAGGTCAGCACCCAGGTGATCTGGTCCTCGGACGCCGACACCGATCCGGCCATATTTGGCAGGGCCACATTGGCGATGGTGGTGTCGAGCGAATTCATCACGGTCGCCAGCATGACCGACGCGGTGATCAGCCCCCGATGTGGAACGCCCCCAGAAACACCCCTTGGCGGGGTGCTCATCTTGGCTGGCCCAGGTTTCGGCTCGACGCCCTTGCCGGGCCGCCGCCGAACAGGCTGCGGTGGTGGTTGGTGTCGACCGTCACCGAGGCGCTGAGGCCCGCTTCCAGCGGCACGTCGGGCCTGGGCGTGAATTCCAGCCGCACAGGCACGCGCTGGGTCACCTTCACCCAGTTGCCGGTGGCGTTTTCCGGCGGCAGCAGGGAGAAGCTGGAGCCCGTGCCGGGGCTGATCGCCTCGACCTTGGCGTCGAAGCGGGTGTCTGGATAGGCGTCGATCTTCACCTTCGCGGTCTGGCCGGGGCGCATGTACTCAAGCTGGTTTTCCTTGAACTCGGCCTCGATCCAGATGTGAGGGGAGACCAGCGAGAAAACCGGCGCGCCGGCGGTGATGTAGTCGCCGATCTGCAGCTGATCGACCTTGGTCACCACCCCGTCCTGGGGCGCCAGCACGTCGACGTAGGTCTGGTTCAACCCGGCGGTGGCCAGCTGGGCGGCGGCCTGCATCACGGTGGGGTTGCGGGAGGCGGGCGCGCTGGCGTCGCCGCCCAGCGCCGCCTGAGCCGCGGCGGCGGCCTGTTGCGCGGCGGCCAGCTTCTGGCGCGCCTGGTCGACCTGGTCGGCGGCGGCGGCGGCCTGGGCCTGGGTCGCGGTGCCCGCGGCCACCAAGGCCTTCTGCCGCGCGGCTTCGCCTTGGAGGTAGGTCAGGCTGTCCTGCGCGGCCTTCACGTCCGTCTCGTGCTGGAGGTAGCTGGCCTTCATGCTCTCGACCTGCGCCCTGGCGGCGGCCAGGGCGGCGTTGGCCTGGGCGTAGGCGGCCTGATAGGGCCGGCCGTCGAGGCGGAAGAGGATCTCGCCCTGGTGGACGAACTGGTTGTCGCGGACCAGAAGCTCGACCACCCGGCCGGAGATGCTGGCGGCGACGTTGACGCGGGCGCCCTGCACCGACGAGTCGTCGGTGGACTCGTAGCGGCCGCCGGTCAGGTAGACCACCAGGCCGAACAGCAGGGCGACGGCGACCACGCCGATCATGATCGGCCAGCGATAGCGTTGCAGGTGTGAGCGCGCGCCGCGCACGGACATCATCGGCTCGGCGATGGCCTGCGCCGGCGTCTCGGAGGGCATAGGGGGTTCGGATGAGTCAGCGGGGCTCATTTGCAGGTACGTGCGATCATAGTGGAATCCCAGCTCGGAACACACGTCCCGAGTCGTTATGGCTATGCAGGTAGGGTGTGATCTGTCATGAGCCAAATGACAATTCCTCACACCCATCATGCCCGAAATTCATTTCCCCGCCCTGGACCTCAATCTGCTACGCGTCTTTGACGCCTTGGCGGAAGAGGGCAGCGTCACCCGCGCCGGGGTTCGGCTCAGCCTGACCCAGTCCGCGGTGAGTCACGCGCTTGGGCGACTTCGGCATGTGCTTGATGACGAGCTGTTCGTCCGTGGGCCCGACGGCATGCGCCCCACGGCCCGGGCGCTGGAAATCGCGCCGCGCCTGCGCCAGGGTCTGGACCAGCTCCAGCACGCGCTGACCCCGGCGTCGTTCGTGCCCGCCGAGACGCAGCGGCGCTTCACCATCGCCGCCAGCGCCTATGTCACGACCACCTTGATGCCGGCGGCGGTCGATCTGGTGCGGCGCGAAGCGCCCAATGCGGAAATCAGGCTGCGGCCCGTCACGCCGACGATCGGCGAGGACCTGCAGACCGGCCGGATCGATGTGGCGATCGGCGGTTTCGGCGCCCCCGCGCCGCGATTCGAGAAAGAGGTGCTGTTTCAGGAGACCACCGTCTGGGCGCTGCGCGCGGACCATCCCGCCGCGCGCGCCGACAGCCTGACGCTCAAGGCGCTGGCCGACATTCCGCATGTGATCCTGGCGGGCGCGGATGAAGACCGCGCCATCGACGGCCGGGTCTCCGAAGGCGGTCTTGAGCGCCTGGTCATCTGGGATGACGCGGCCGCGCTGGACAAGGCCTTGTCCGAACGGGGCTGGCGGCGGACCATTGGCCTGACCACCCAGGACGCCGTCAGCGCCCTGGCCATCGCCAGTCGGACGGATATGGCCGCCTTGGCGCCGAGGCGGCTGGCCCTGACCTTCGCCGGCCCGTTGGGTTTGAAGCTGTTTGAGCCGCCCTATCGGTCCCCGCCGGCGCCGATCGAGGCGTTGTGGCGTCACGACCTCAGCCAGTCGCCGCCGATCGAATGGCTGCGCGGCCGCCTTCGCGCCGCCGCGGCGCAACTCTAGCGAGGATTCACCCTAGATTCGCCTCCGGTTCGAAAACATCCCCGGCGGGAAGCAAACGTTAGGAACTCGCCCCGTATATCTTGCCCAGATTGGGGTTTTGGTTACCCCAGGTCGGGACCACGGGCGGATGGGCGAAGACGAAACCAGCGCGGTGATCGGCGCGCGAGGCCTGTCCTTCGAGAACCGCATCGCGATCTCGTCGCTGGTCACCGCCGTGGTGGTGTTGATCGCGGCCACCGGCCTGTTCATGCTCGAACAGTACCAGGCCGAGCAGCGCGATCTCAGGCGCGGCCAGACGGAGATGGCCGAAGTCATGGCCGCCGAGCTCGCCCAGCCAATGGCCCTGGGCGACCGCGGCGCGATACACAATATGCTCGTGACGCTGGTCACCGCCCCGGAAGTCACCGCCGCACAGGTTCTTGATCCGCAAGGTCGCCTCGTTGCGCAGGTGGTCGAGGCGGGCAGCAGCGCCGACCCCGCCCCGTTTACGGTGCGTGAACCGCTCACCCGCGGCGGCCAGAAGGTCGGCGACCTGGTGATGACGTCCAAACAGGTCGGCATCGGCGCGATCCTGCCCCGCTATCTGGCGGTCTGCGCGGCGCTGTTCTTCGCCACCGCCGGCCTTGCCCTGTTCATGGGTCGCTGGCTCGCCGGCCTGGTCATCGAGCCGGTGAACCGGCTGTCACAGGCCATGCGCGATGTCACCGACAGCGCCGACTACTCGCAGCGCCTGCCGATCTGGGCGCAGGACGAGTTCGGCCTGCTGACGGAGAGCTTCAATACCCTGCTGATCCAGCTGCAGGCCAACGACGGCGCCCTGCATCGGGCGATGATCGACCTGGTCGAGGCCCGCGACGCGGCCCAGACCGCCAATGTGCTGAAATCCCAGTTCCTGGCCAATATGAGCCACGAGATTCGCACGCCTCTGAACGGCGTGCTGGCCATGGCGCAAATTCTCAATCTCGGCGAACTGACCGAAATTCAGCGCGAGCGGGTCGATGTCATTCGCCGCTCGGGCGAAGAGCTGCTGATGGTGCTCAACGACGTGCTCGACATCTCCCGCATCGAAGCGGGCAAGATGGAGATCGAGTATGGCGAGGTCGATCCCGAAGCCCTGGGCGAAAAGGTCCACACCACCTTCGACTCCGTCGCGGCCACCAAGAAGAACCTGGCCTTCGAAGTCGAGGTCGCCCCCAGCGCGCTCGGTAATCGGCGCGGCGATCCGACCCGCGTGGGGCAGATCCTGAACAACCTGGTCTCCAACGCCCTGAAGTTTACCGCCGAAGGCGTGGTCCGGGTGGCGATCGAAGGCGTCGGCGAACGGGGCGAGCAGGGGCTGAGGTTCGTCGTCACCGACACCGGCGTCGGCATTCCCGCCAGCAAGCAGGCCATGCTGTTCGAGAAATTCACCCAGGCGGACAACTCCAATACCCGCCGCTTCGGCGGCACGGGCCTTGGTCTGGCGCTCTGCCGCGAGTTGGCCCAGATGATGCGCGGCGACATCGAGGTGCAAAGCATCGAAGGCCAGGGCTCGGTCTTCATCGCCACCCTGCCGCTGGCGCGCATCGCCGATGCGATGGCCGCCGAAGCCGCTGGCGCGGACGACGAGGATCGGCCGCTGCGCGTGCTGGCGGCTGAGGACATTCCCACCAACCAGCTGGTCCTGCGCACCGTGCTGGAAAGCTTCGGGGTCGATCTGCACATGGTCGACAACGGCCGCGAGGCGCTCGAGGCCTGGCAGCAGGCCGACTACGACATCATCCTGATGGACATCCAGATGCCGGAGATGGACGGCGTCGCTGCCACCTTGGCGATTCGCGCCGCCGAGGCTCGCATGGGCCGGCCGCGTACGCCGATCATCGCGGTCTCGGCCAACGCCATGGCGCATCACGTCAAGGAATATATGGCCGCCGGGATGGACGGCCACGTCGCCAAGCCGATCGAACTGGTCAAGCTGCACACCGCCATCGAGGCGGCGATCTCCTCCTGTGCTCAGGAAGACGCCTCGGCGGCGGCTTAAGAGCGATCTGTCAAAAAGTGCACCGTCCCCCAGGCCTGGCGCCGAAGCCTGGGGAACGGTTGATCCTAACCTAGCCGTTCAGGTTCCGCTCGGTGGCCGCGGCGCGCATGGCCTTCTGCAGCTTTTCGAACGCCCGCACCTCGATCTGGCGCACCCGTTCGCGGCTGACGCCATATTGGCCGGCCAGTTCCTCGAGCGTGGTCGGGTCGTCCTTGAGGCGCCGCTCGGTGAGGATGTGGCGTTCGCGGTCGGACAGCTCGGCCATCGCCTCCTGCAGCAGCGACATGCGGATCGACGATTCCTCGGCCTCGGCGACCTGGGTCTCCTGGCTGACGGCGTTGTCGTCGGCCAGCCAGTCCTGCCACTCGCTCTCGCCGTCGGCGCGCATGGGCGCGTTCAGCGAGGCGTCGCCGCCGGAAAGGCGCCGGTTCATCGAGGTGACTTCCGACTCCAGCACGCCCAGCCGGGTGGCGATGTGGCTGAGGTGTTCGGGATGCAGGTCGCCTTCCTCGAAGGCCGAGATCTCGCTCTTGGCCTTGCGCAGGTTGAAGAACAGCGTCTTCTGCGCCGCCGTCGTGCCCATCTTCACCAGCGACCACGAGCGCAGGATGTATTCCTGGATCGAGGCGCGGATCCACCACATGGCGTAGGTGGCCAGACGGAAGCCCCGGTCGGGCTCGAACTTCTTCACCGCCTGCATCAGGCCGACGTTGCCTTCGGAGATCACCTCCCCGATCGGCAGGCCATAGCCGCGGTAGCCCATGGCGATCTTGGCCACCAGGCGCAGGTGCGAGGTCACTAGCTGGTGGGCGGCGTCCCGGTCCTCATGCTCGCGCCAGCTTTTGGCCAGCATGAATTCCTGGTCCTTGGCCAGCATGGGAAATTTGCGAATCTCGGTGAGGTAGCGTGAGAGCCCACCCTCGGGCGTCATCACGGCAAGCGTGTGGGAAGCGGCCATCTGAAAATCCCCTCTCGGGTACGCCGACGCAACAGACGTCGAACCCCCGTCAACGGGGCAAGATAGGTATTGGTTGCGCCCTTTTGAAGACCAGCTCTGCCGTGTTTGATGCCTGAGCAGGGCGCTCGGGTATTAATTTTTTGTAACAGGCCTTAGAGCGCCGCTATCAGGTCGGCCATGTCGGGGAGCGAGGTCGACATCCGAAGGTCTCGCCGGCGTCTACCGCACGTCCACGTGCAGATGATCGTCATGACGGCCCGCCCAGCAGCCTTGAAAATGGATCTTCTCGTTGGTCGCCAAACCAAACCTCTGCTTGAGGTGCGGCTCGAGAAAGACGCGCCGCACGCGCGGATCGGCGGTGATGATGGAAACCAGTGTTTTGGTGCGAGCCTCATCGAGCCGCCACGAGCGGTTGGCGGGGGCGTCCGGTTCCGATGGCCCCTTCTGGCCGATGCAGGCCCTGGATTCGCCGGACGTCAGCGGCTCGTAGGCGCCATAGCCGGACAGGGTAGGCGGTCGCGCCAGGACCCGGCCGCCGCGATCATCATAGAACAGGGCCAGATCGATTTCACGCCCGTCGCCATGAGAAAGATGCGGCTTGAACGGCCTGTGACCGTCCGGTCCGGAAGCGTCCATATAGACCACAGCCAGACGCGGAAACCGCATGGCCATGGCGTCGGCGGCTTTGACAATCACGTCGCGGGCCTGGGGCGTCACATAGTTGCGTCTCAGCAGGCAGTAGACCGGCGACGCCGGCTTCAGATGGGTGGCATGGCAAGGCAGCGGGACGAGGCCGGCCGCGTTGGGCGGCGGTGTGACTTCCGGTCCCGCCGGGCCTCTCGGCGTACAGCCGGCGAGGAGCACAGACATCGCCACGATCGCCGCCCGCCGGTTCATAGTTTCGCCAACAGGGTCTGCAAATCGGCCATGTCCGCGGGCAGGGGCGTTTCGAACCGCAGGCGCTCGCCGGTGATGGGATGGACGAAGCCGAGGACGGCCGCGTGCAGCGCCTGGCGCGTCAGCCCGGCCTCGGCGATCGCCTCGCGGATGGGGGCGGCGACCGGGCCCGATCCATAGGTGGCGTCCCCCAGCACCGGGGCGCCCTTGGAGGCCAGATGAACCCTGATCTGGTGCGTCCGACCGGTCTCCAACTGGCAGGACACCGTCGCGGCGAGGGGCTTTGCGGCGGGCCCGTAGACGGTCTTCACGATGTAGTGGGTGATCGCCTCGCGGCCGCCGGCGCGCAGGATCGCCATCTTCTTGCGGTCGTTGGGCGAGCGGCCGATCTGGCCCGTGATGGTCCCTTTGATCGGCGACGGCGCGCCGCGGGTGAGGGCGATGTAGACCCGTTCGATGTCGTGGGCGGCGAACAGGGCCGACAGGCCCGCATGGGCCGCGTCGGACTTGGCCGCGACCATGACGCCGGAGGTGTCCTTGTCCAGCCGGTGAACGATGCCGGGCCGCGCCACCCCGCCGACGCCCGACAGGCTGGCGCCGCAGTGATGCAGCAGGGCGTTGACCAGGGTGCCGCTGTAGGTCCCCGGCGCGGGATGGGCGGCCATGCCGGCGGCCTTGTCGACGACGATCAGATGGGCGTCCTCGAACAGCACCGTCAGCGGAATGGCTTCCGGCTTCGGCTCGGCCGGCGTCGGCGGCGGGATGAGCAGGCGGTAGTCGCCGGGTTGGGCCTTGTGGGCGCCGTCGGAGATCGGCGCGCCTTCGAAGGTCAGCGCGCCAGCGGCGATAAGCGCTTGCAGCCGGGCGCGGGAGACGTCGGCGAGCAGGTCCGCCAGGGTCTTGTCCAGGCGTTCGCCAGCCTGGTGCGGCTCGATGTGGATGATGCGTTCCTCGCCTAGGGCTTCAGGTTCATCCGCGTCGTCCGCAATGGGTGAGACTTCCGCGCTCACGACAAAAAAATCCGCTCATCCCGGCGAATGCCGGGACCCAGATGACATAGCGCCGATCCTGCAAGGATAGCGTCCAGCTCCGCCCCGAGAGCACCGCTCCATATGATCTGGGTCCCGGCATTCGCCGGGATGAGCGGAATTAAAACACTCAAGGGCACAATCAAGGCCGCTCGACCAGCGCGCCGTCCTCGATCACCCGATAGAAGCACGACCGGAATCCCACGTGGCAGGCGCCGCCGTCGCCCTGGACATCTACCTTCAAAAGCACCGCGTCCTGGTCGCAGTCGATCCGCATCTCCATCAGGATCTGCAGCTGGCCGCTGGTCTCGCCCTTCTTCCAGAGCGCGTTCCGCGAGCGGCTGAAGTAGTGGACCGTCCCGGTCTCCAGCGTCGCCTGCAGCGCCTCGGCATTCATCCAGGCGAACATCAGCACGTCACCCGTGTGCGCATCCGTGGCGATGGCGGCGATCAGGCCATCGGCGTCGAAGCGCGGCGCGAGGACCGAGCCGCGCTCGAGATCGGCGGTGGTGGTTGCGGTGGGGAAGGTGGCCATGCTCGGACCTCGGGTGCGTGGTTCGAGATGCGCGAAGACGCGCTCCTCACCATGACTAAGAGTGTTGCAGCCCAAAATACTTCGTCATCCTGAGGAGCCGAAGGCGTCTCGAAGGACGCAATCGGCTCCCGCAATCGGCTACTTCCCGCACAACCGCAAAAACCGGTCCTGCAGCGCCACATCGTGCTGGAAGGCGCCGGTGAAGCGGGTGGTGATGGTGGAGGCATGCCGGTGCTTCACGCCGCGGGTGGTCATGCACTGGTGTTCAGCGTCGATCATCACGGCCACGCCGGCGGGCTCCAGGTGGTCGCCGATGGCGTCGGCGATCTGCTGGGTCATGGTCTCCTGGGTTTGCAGCCGGTGGGCGAAGATTTCCACCACCCGCGCCAGCTTCGACAGGCCCACCACCTGATGGGTCGGCATATAGGCGACGCAGGCCTTGCCGATGAACGGCGCCATGTGGTGCTCGCAGTGGCTCTCGACCTCGATGTCCCTGACCAGCACCATGTCGTCATAGCCCTGGACGTCGGAGAAGACGCGGCTCAGCTCCTTGGCCGGGTCGGCGCCATAGCCGTCGAACCATTCGCCATAGGCGTCCACCACCCGGTCCGGCGTCTCGGCCAGGCCCTCGCGGCGGGGATCGTCGCCGGCCCAGGCGATCAGGGTCCTCACGGCGTCCATCGCCGCTTCCCGCGTGGGGCGTTTCAGGGGCGTAAGGTCAAGCTCGCCCGACCCGATCAGATCTCGGTCCTTCGCAAAAGCGTCCATTTGAGTTGGTATTCCCAGGGCTGAGTTGCGCCGGAGCGAGGGCTCCGGAATGACGCGTGCCACCCTTCACATCCGCGATAGCCGTCCGGTGTCGAAACCGGGCCATGGCCACTCGGGGGACGTAAAGCTATATGGGTCAAAATCCGTATCCGGCAACCGTTTCCGTAAATCCAGGCCCCATGAATCTCATCCTGCACGACACCATGACGGGCGAAAAACGCCCGTTCGTCCCTCGCGATCGCAAGCGGGTGACGATGTATGTCTGCGGGCCGACGGTCTACAACTACTCCCACATCGGCAATTTCCGGCCCGTGGTGGCGTTCGACCTGCTGTTTCGGGTGCTGCGCCACATCTACGGCGAGGGCGCGGTGATCTATGCCGCCAACATCACCGACGTGGACGACAAGATCAACGCCAAGGCCGCCGCCGAGGGCGTGCCGATCGGGGTGATCACGAGCCGTTATCTCGAGGCCTACCACGCCGATTCCGCCGCGCTCGGGGCTCTGCCGCCCACGTTCGAGCCGCGGGCGACCGAAACCATCGACGCCATCGTCGCGATGATAGGGCGGCTGGTGCACAACAACGCCGCCTATGCCGCCGAAGGCCATGTGCTGTTCAACACCCAGACCTACGCGGGTTATGGCGAGCTATCCGGCCGCGCCCTGGACGACATGATCGCCGGCGCCCGGGTCGAGGTGGCGCCCTACAAGCAGCACCCCGCCGACTTCGTGTTGTGGAAGCCGTCCAAATCCAGCGAGCCGGAATGGGCGTCGCCCTGGGGCGCGGGGCGTCCGGGCTGGCATATCGAGTGCTCGGCGATGATCGAGCAGACGCTTGGCCTGCCCATCGACATCCACGGCGGCGGCATCGACCTGGTGTTTCCGCACCATGAGAACGAGCGGGCGCAAGGCCTCTGCGCCGACCACGCGGAGACCTATTCCAACTACTGGCTGCACAACGGCTTTCTGACCTTCGGCGAAGAGAAGATGTCCAAGAGCCTGGGCAATGTCGTGCTGGCGCACGACCTGGTGACCAAGGTTGCGGGCGAAGCGGTGCGCTGGGCGCTGTTGTCGGGCCACTATCGCCAGCCGCTGGACTGGACCGGCGAGCTCTTGGAACAGGCGCGCAAGGCGCTGGACCGGCTGTACGGGGCGTTGCGCAGAGCGGCCGACTTGAAGCCAGAACCTGCGAAACCGCCTGAGGCCTTCCTTGAGGCCCTCGGCGATGACCTCAACTCGCCCCGAGCCTTCGCCGAACTGTTCGCCCTGGCCAAGACGCTGGAAACCGCAACCGCCGCCGGTGAGCGGGCGAAGGCGAAGGCCGAGCTGCTCGCCGCCGGCGGCCTGATGGGCTTCCTGCAGGCCGACCCGGAAACCTGGTTCCAGGGTGGGGCGGACGAGGGGTTGAAGGACAAGGTCGAGGGGTTGCTGGCTGAACGCATCGCCGCCCGCGCCGCCAAGGATTGGCCAACGGCGGACCGCATTCGGGCTGAGCTGGATGCGCTGAACGTCGTGGTGATGGATAGTGCGGAAGGCGCGACTTGGCGGCTCAAGTAAACTAAAATGGCGCTCATCCCCGCGAAGG
>Ga0302316_10001555_pt1 | contig 17850 bp, 17 predicted proteins | sample III_Palsa_N3_2_FD_200456 | JGI IMG/M metagenome (GOLD analysis project Ga0302316, IMG submission 200456) | Peat permafrost microbial communities from Stordalen Mire near Abisko, Sweden - III_Palsa_N3_2 | ecosystem: Environmental > Terrestrial > Soil > Palsa > Peat permafrost | place: Sweden...
CGAATCGTGGTTAGGCGAGGCTACCGCGGGAGTGAATGACCTATCTCTCTAGCAACAATGTAGAATCTTGCGAATTGTAATAGGCACAATGGTGAAGCTCTAGACTTTCTACCGAGGAGTTGTCGTATGGCCGTTAATAAGAGAGCCGCCGTGAAGGCTGTGGCAAAGAAAGAGCCATCTAAGGGAAAGGCGCGGGCAGCAAGCACCGGCAAGGTGCAGCGCCCTTATCCAGCAAGAACCTTGGAAGAGGCCCTGGTCATTCCACAGGCAATTCGAGAGAAGAACAACGGTAATCCCTGGGCGACGGATGACGTTGCCCAGGCCTCCTTGGGAGTATCGAAAAGCTCGAACAAATTTTTCTACACCGCTGCCGCCGCCCGAGACTACGGCCTCACCATCGGCACCCGGGACACGGAGAAGATCGAGCTTGGCACTTTGGGCCGAGAAATCGTCTTCGCGCCGGATGAAACTACCAAACGGCAGAAAATGGTCGATGCGTTTTTCTCGATAGACATCTTCAAGCGCGTCTACGAGCACTACGGGAGCGCTAACCTACCGGAACCTGAATTCTTGGGAAATGTGCTTCAGGGCGATTTTGGGCTTCCCAAAGAGCTCCATGAAGAGTTCTCAAAGATTTTCATCGCAAATTGTAAATTCTTAGGTATCACTGACGGCCTAGGCGGCGAAGTTCGTGTTGCCCCAGTTCGGGAGCAAGGTGAGCAGGGTACGGAGATCCGCGTCGTTGGAGAGCCTAAGGGAAAGTTCGACAGATCAGCATTCGTGATTATGCCGTTTGTTGAGAAGGGGGATAAACCTCGGCCACGCGGTTTTTTTGACGAGGTTCTCAAGTCGCTAATCACGCCGGCAGCAAATGAAGCCGGTTTCGCAGTCGAGACGGCCAAGCAGCATGGAAGTGACGTAATCCAATCAACGATCATCAATCAGCTTTTGTCGGCGGACCTAGTGATTGCGGACTTGACTGATCACAATCCGAACGTTTTGTTTGAGCTTGGCATTCGCTTAGCAAAAGAGCTTCCAGTCGCACTCATCAAGGCGGAGGGGACAGGTCCCGTATTCGACGTCGACAATATGATGCGCGTCGAGTCGTACGTACCGCACCTGTGGTCAACCACAATCAAGACCGACATACCGAAATTGCAGGAACACATCAAGGCGGCATGGAACAACAGGTCAACGGGACGGAGCTACATGAAGATTCTCACTGGTCAAGGCTCCTGATGAACGGCGCTCATCGATTTCTTTAGATGGAACCTCGCGCCATTATCTGGTTAGTCCTCATAAGCGGGCAACTGTCCGGTGATCCCGCCGGGACGGTGGGCAAACAGGAAGTGACCAGCAGCAATCTCTCCAATACAGGGGCGCACTCCTTGGAGCCGTCATCCCAACCAACAGACACCGAGGAACACCGGGCAAACCAACTTCTTCTCGCAATGGTTACAAAAATGGTTACAGTGAAGAAAAAGAAGGCCAGCCGGTTAGGGCTGGCCTTCTCGTAAGTTCTTGATTCTAAATTTGGTGCGGAGGAGGGGACTTGAACCCCTATGCCTTGCGGCGCTAGCACCTCAAGCTAGTGCGTCTGCCAATTTCGCCACCTCCGCATGGAGCCTGACACACCAAAAAGCGTGCCAAGGGCGACCTTGATTCCGAAGTTGAGTATATCATTCAACCCGCCGTGGCCGAAGCCCTGTCTCAGCCGACCCGGTTCAGCAGCGACCTCAATTCATCGGGATGATAACAATGCGCCAGCGCCGTTTCCCGCGAGATCCGCCGCAACCGCACCAGCTCGGCCAGCGACTGGTCCATCGTGATCATGCCGTCCGCGCTTCCCGTCGAAATCTGCGACCGGATCTGATGGTCCTGCGCCGTCCGCACGAGATTTCGTATAGCCGTAGTCGCCACCATAATCTCCAGCGCCGGATACCGCCCTGCCTGGTCGATCGATGGCACCAGCTGCTGCGCAATCACCGCCAGCAGCGCCAGCGACAACTGCTGCCGTATCTGCGCCTGGTTGCTCGCCGGAAAGCTGTCCAGCAGCCGCGACATCGTCTGCGCTGCGTCATTCGTATGCAGAGAAGAGAACACCAGGTGCCCTGTTTCAGCAGCCGTCAGCGCTGCAGCCATCGTCTCGGTGTCCCGCATCTCGCCAATCAAAATCACATCTGGATTCTGTCGCAGCACGGCGCGCACCGCCTGTGAAAATCCCGGCGTGTCATACCCAACCTCGATCTGCTCCACAATGGAATTCCGATTTGGGTGCTGGTACTCCACCGGATCTTCAATCGTAATAATGTGTTCCCGCCGCCGCGTGTTGATCAGGTTAATCAACGCCGCCATCGTCGACGTCTTCCCACATCCAGTCGGTCCCGTCAGCAGAATTAACCCCTGCCTCCGCTCAATTAACTGCCCCAGGATCGCCGGCAGATGCAGCGACTCCAACGTCGGCATTTGCCCCGGCAACAGCCGAATGCTCGCCGCCAGCGTGCCGCGCTGGTAGTGAATGTTGGCGCGAAACCTACCCAGCGATCCCCGCATAAAAGAAAAATCCACCACCCGCTTCGCCTCGAGCTCCTTGGTCTGCTCACTCGTCAGCAGCGGCAGCAGCAGCCTGCGAAGATCCTCGGACGTCAGAGCCTTGCCTGTCGCGGGAGTCAGCACGCCATTCACGCGCAGCGTGACGCCCGATCCCACAACCAAAATAATGTCCGAAGCCTTACGCTCCGCCGCCTGCGTCAGCAGCGGGTCCAACGCGCCCTTCTGCTCCACCCCAAACTCAGCCTTGTTGCCCGCATCGCTCTTCGCAACAGGCAATGATCGGTTCAATTCGTAAACCAGTTGGGATAGATCGTTCTCGTACTCCGACATCCAGCCTCCATGAGCTGCGCTCTTTGCCTTAGACGTGCGAAATCCACCGAAGACTGCCCGGCCCCTGCGGATTCATCACCCAGCTTGCGCTAGACTCGTTCGCACGAGGATCTCATGCGGAGCTCTACATTCCGAAGCCACACACTGCTGACACTCTGCCTAAGTGCAGCTCCCTTCGCCGTCGCGCAGCAGCCAACGCCTCTCGTTAGCCAGGCGTCGGCCGGCAAGTGGGCCATCGTCATGCACGGCGGCGCGGGCGTCATCGAGCGCTCCTCCATGACTCCCGACCGCGACGCCGCCTATCGTGCCGGCCTCGACCACGCGATCCACGCAGCAGCCGCCGTCCTCGACGCCAACGGCTCCGCGGTGGATGCCGTCGAAGCCGGCCTGAAGGTCCTTGAAGACGACCCGCTCTTCAACGCCGGCAAAGGCGCTGTCTTCGCAGCCGACGGCAAGAACTATCTAGACGCCGCCATCATGGAAGGCAAGACCCTGCGCGCCGGATCAGTCGCTGGCGTCACAACAACAAAAAATCCCATCTCGCTGGCCAAGGCTGTGATGGACAAATCGCAGTTCGTCATGCTCAGCGGCGCCGGTGCCGACCAGTTCGCCGCCAGCGTAGGCCTTCAACAAGTCGACAACTCCTACTTCTTCACCGAAGAGCGCTGGCAAGCCCTCATCCGCTATCTGAAAGAGGAAAACCTCCCCATCCCGCCACGCCCCGCAGGCGCGCCCCCACCGCACGCCAAACCCATCGCACAGCTTGAAACCCCCGACGCCCACAAGTGGGAACCACCGGCATCGTCGTCCGCGATCGAGCCGGTAACATCGCCGCCGGCACCACCACCGGCGGACTCACCGGCAAGCGCTTCGGCCGCATCGGCGACTCGCCCATCATCGGCGCCGGCACCTACGCCTCCAACGACTCCTGCGCCGTCTCCGCCACCGGCACCGGCGAATACTTCATCCGCCTCACCATGGCCCGCTCCATCTGCGCGCTAGTCCAATACAAGCACCTGACCCTGCAAGCCGCCGTCAACGAAATGATCGACCACCAGCTCACCACCCTCAAAGGCGACGGCGGCGTCATCGCCATCACCCCCGACGGCCAGCTCGCCTGGGGCTTCAACACACCCGGCATGTTCCGCGCGCGCCTCGTCGAAGGCGGCCACGTCCAGATGGGCATCTACAAAGACGAGCCCTAAAAATACTTCGTCAACTCCCGAAAGCCCGCAAGCTCCACCAGCCGCGCGCTCCCCGTCGGCGCATCCACGGTCTCGTGCTCCAGCACCCACGTAAAATCGTGCGGAATAAACACCGCATGCAGCCCCGCCGCCAACGCAGGATTGATATCCGACTTCGGCGAATTCCCAATCATCCACGTCACCCCGCGATCACACCCGTGATGCGCAATCACCCCGCGATAGGCATCAGTGTTCTTCTCAGCCAGCACCTCCACCCCGCTAAAGAAACTCCGCAGCCCCGACCTCTCCAACTTGTCGGTCTGCTCGACCTCGTTCCCCTTCGTCACCATGATCAATCGATGCCGCTGCGCAAGCTCCTCCAGCGTCTCTGGCACGTCGGCCAGCAACTCGATCTCATTCGACGAAATCGCCTCGGTAAACGAAAGAATCCGCGCATGCCGCTCTGGCGTGATGGGCGATTCGCTTAGCTGTTCGAAGCAGTCCACCAACGAACGCCGAAAGCTCGCAACGCCATACCCATGAGCCGCAATCGTCGCGCGCTCACACACGTTAAGATGTTCGCGAACTTGCTCCACCGTGTGTACCTTGTGGTCCAGGTACGTGATGAACGAAGCGATCGCCCGCTCGAAGTAAATATTGTTTTCCCAAAGCGTGTCGTCCGCGTCGATCAGCAAGGTCTGATGGCTATACCGCACCACGGGCGCGGTCGAAGAAGAGCTCATATGGCTATACTAAAGGGCGCATCGTTAGAGGAAAATTAGGGCACAAACCATGATCGTTGTCTTGATGGGTGTCAGTGGATCAGGAAAGACCACCATAGGAACGCTTCTCGCCGACCGCATGTCTACGTCGTTCGCGGATGCCGACACCTACCATTCCGCCGCCAATAAGGCGAAGATGGCCGCCGGCCACCCCCTCACCGACGAGGACCGTCAGCCCTGGCTCGAAACCCTTAACAGCCTCCTGCTCCAATGGTTCGAAGCCGGCAAGGGAGGCGTCCTTGCCTGCTCCGCCTTGAAGGATGCTTACCGGAAAACCCTCGTCCGCGGCCTCCCGCCCAATGCCTTCCACTTCGTCTTGCTCGACGGCTCCAAGCATCTGATCGCCGAGCGCCTCGCCGAACGCCAAAATCACTACATGAATCCCGACCTCCTCGATAGCCAGCTTGCTACCCTCGAGCCCCCCGCCGACGCACTGCGCATCACCAACGATCGCGCCCCCAACCCCGTCGTCGACGAAATCCTGCAACACCTACAGCAAGCCTAAGGAGAACTCATGGCGTCGAAGTTATTGTTATTTGATCTGGCAGGGAAGACCGCAGTAGTCGTAGGCGGCACATCAGGCATCGGCCTCGCCATGGCCATCGGCCTCGCCGAGGCAGGCGCCGACGTCGTCGCCTCCAGCCGCCGCGCCGAGCAAGTCGATGAGGCCGCCGCTGCCATCGAAGCCCTCGGCGTCCGAACCCTGCGCCAACCCTCCGACGTCGCCGACCGCGCCAGCCTCGAAACCCTCTGCGCCGCCACCCTCCAGGCCTTCGGTAAAGTCGATATCCTCATCAACTGCGCAGGCAAAATCAAACGCGCCCCCACCGTCGACTTTCCCGAAGACGAATGGCAGTCCATCATGGACACCAACGTCACCGGCACCCTCCGCGCCTGCCAAATCTTCGGCCGCCCCATGCTCGACCGCGGCTACGGCCGCATCATCAACATCGCCTCGCTCAACACCTTCGTCAGCCTCAAAGAGGTCACCGCCTACGCCTGCTCCAAGGCTGCCGTCGGCGCCCTCACCCGCTCCCTTGCCGTCGAGTGGAGCTCCAAGGGCGTCACTGTCAACGCCATCGCCCCCGGCGTCTTCCGCACCGCCCTCAATCAGAAGCTCCTCGACGAGAGTGAGCGCGGCAAAGAACTCCGCATGCGCACCCCGATGAACCGCTTCGGGAAAACCGAAGAGCTGGTCGGCGCAGCCATCTACCTCGCCTCCGACGCCAGCACCTTCGTCACCGGCGAAATCCTCGTCGTTGACGGTGGTTTCCTAGCCAGCGGCGTCAATCAGTAACTCCCATCAGTAACTAAATTCGGTTATCTCCGGTGTTCTCCGGCATTTTGGGGCTTTCTCCCGAAACGGGGCGGTGATGCGCAAAAAAATGCAAACTTCGCGACTTTACCCTTCCAAAGTTCCTATTCTTGGCGTAACGTAGGTAACACAGAAACTTACACTAGTCACACTCTTTGGTAACCATTGGTCTCTACCTGGATACCCCCTGAATCTTGCTTGATTTTCTTCTGGAACGCCAAATCGCTTGAATTCTTGCACTTCTGCCTCACCGTTACTCTTCCTGCAACAATTTCAAGCTGTCCTGCTCACGCTATTAGCAGTCGTGTTAACGGGCCACCAGTCACCAAAAATCTCGCTTACGCTGGCTAACATGTTCAAGACCATATATTTGTCGACCGTGGTTCTCGTACTCATCCTGTCGGGTATCTGGCATATTGCCGCACCTAGCCTGACGGAACGCTGGATCAGTCGGGCCAATGGCATCCGTCTCTTCGGAGCGCTGTTGCTCGAACTATCTATCCCTTGTGTTTGGTGGGGTGGATGGTATTACTGGGTCCTCTTCGCCGGCCTGACGATCTCTGGGTTACTTCGGTTGTGCTTTCCCCAGAGCTCGTTACGGACCGTCTTCCCGACCTATCCCAATTGGGTCCAGACCTGCCTGCTAGTCGAAGGTGCCGCCCTCATGTGGGTGCTCCACTCCTAGATGACGTTCCTAGGACCGATCCCCCCGCTCCGGACCATCGAAATCTATCGCAGATCTGCATCCATCCAGCCACAGCTTACGCCTGCCGATGCAATCGCTCCACCGCTCCCACCGCCCGCCGCAACGCACCCTCCCTCTCCTTCTTCACCGCCTTTGCGAGACCCGAAGACTTCCCAACAGTCTTCTTAGCTAACTGGGTCAGCAGCATCCAGTCATGCCAGCCTCCAATCGCATCCAACACCCCCTTCATCCTCTTTCCAAATTCCCTTGCTTCCGCAGATCCATCTTCCATTTCAGCAAGATAGCGGGAAAACTTCAAGCGCTTCCTGTATGCGTGCAAACTCTCAGCATCGCCCGCATTCAGCTCCCGGGCGCTTCGTCGTTCAATCGTCACAGCATCCTTCAACAAAGGCATCCATTTGACCTCGGATAGGTAAGGCTGCAAATAGCTTAGCCGCTGCAATTCTTTCATCTCTACGTTCTCGATCACATCGCGAAGCTCTTTTGCCGCCTCCTTCCGTGACTGCTTGAGCTTAGCCTCGAGCCTCTTTCCGTCGGTTTCAAGCGCCCCACGATCAACCCCCATCGCTCCCCCGGCCGATTTCACCAGCCCCTCCAGTAATCCCATCTGGACATCCATATCTCGCACAGGCCCGGCAGCTCCCCGAACCGGCTTCAACGCCTTCAGCGCCTTATCGATCTTCCGCGCCAGCCCGGCCCCACCGTTGCGCCGCCGTTTCGCGGTCGTCAGCAGCGCTTCCAACCGCCGAGTCGTCGTCCGCAGCCGGTGCACCGCCTTCGGCTCTGGCCGAACGCGGCAAGTCTCCAGCGCCGCGAAAAACTCGCTGTGCAACCCCTCGAAAATCTTCCCCGGCTCAACCATAGCTGCGCGCTCTAAATCGTCGCCCCCCAAATCACCAGTAGTTAGGAGATCCTACGCCCGCCCCCACGTTCCGCCGCACCCTCCCAACCGTTTAGCGCCTGCCCACGCTCCCTCAGCGAGCGCCAAAGCTCTCCCGTCCATGCGATACTTCCGGTGCCAGATTCGTAGCACCCAGGAGCCCTTCATGTCGCACCCCTCCCCGCTCAAGTACCAGTCAGGTTTTGGAAACGAGTTCGCCACCGAGGCCCATCCCGGCGCTCTCCCCATCGGCCAGAATTCTCCGCAGAAGCATCCCCTTGGCCTCTACACCGAACAGGTAAGCGGCTCCGCCTTCTCCGCCCCCCGTGGCCTCAATCGCCGCTCCTGGATGTACCGCATTCGCCCCTCCGTCGTCCACGAACCCTACCAGCCCTTCCCGGAACCCACTCTCCTCCGGAGCGCCCCCTTCGACGAAGAGCCCACCCCGCCCAACCAGATGCGCTGGGACCCCCTCCCATTCCCAACCACCCCCACCGACTTCGTCGAAGGCCTCGTCTCGCTCGGTGGCAACGGCGATCCCGCCACCCACGACGGCTGCGGCGTACACCTCTACGCCGCCAACGCCTCCATGACCGACCGCGTCTTCTACAACGCCGACGGCGAGCTGCTCATCCTCCCGCAGCAGGGAACTCTTCTCCTCGTCACCGAGTGCGGCATCCTCGAAGTCCCCCCGGGCCATCTCGCCGTCATCCCCCGCGGCATCAAGTTCCGCGTCGAGCTCCTAGACGACAAAGCCCGCGGCTACATCTGCGAGAACTACGGCCAGCCCTTCCGCCTCCCCGACCTCGGCCCCATCGGCGCCAACGGCCTCGCCAACCCCCGCGACTTCCTCTACCCGGTAGCCGCCTACGAAGACATCGACGGCGACTTCGAAGTCGTCTCCAAATTCCTCGGCAAGCTCTGGGTCTCCCACTACAACCACTCGCCACTAAACGTCGTAGCGTGGCACGGCAACTACGCGCCCTACACCTACGACATGGCTCGCTTCAACACCATCAACACGGTCAGCTTCGACCACCCCGACCCCTCCATCTTCACCGTCCTCACCGCGCCATCGCACCTCCACGGCACGCCCAACATCGACTTCGCCATCTTCCCCCCGCGCTGGCTCGTCGCCGAGCACACCTTCCGCCCACCCTGGTTCCACCGCAACATGATGAACGAGTTCATGGGCCTCATCTACGGCGAGTACGACGCCAAGGCCGAAGGCTTCCTCCCCGGCGGCGCCAGCCTGCACAACTGCATGTCCGGCCACGGCCCCGACGCCGAAACCTTCGACCGCGCCTCTGCCGCCGACCTCAAGCCCCACCAGATCAAGGACACGCTGGCCTTCATGTTCGAGACGCGCATGGCCGTCCGCCCCACCCGCTACGCCCTCGAATCCAAAATCCTCCAGCACGAATACTACGAATGCTGGCAAGGCCTCAAACGCAACTTTACAATCCCCAAACCCTAGCTCTCAGGATTAGGTCCGGGCTTTGGCCCGGACGTCAACACACCACGAAAAGGCGGGCTTCAGGAATCGCTGACGAATCGGTGTTTTTGCTTCTGGGTACCCAAAGGCTTTAGCCTTGGGTTTCATAGGCGTGCGAACATTTGGGCTTTAGCCCTGAGGTATGCCTTCCTATCCCCGGCGCTCCCTTTTCCAAAGCAAAGATTGATTCGACGACGACTACCGAACGCCAAGCCATAAACTCATGGAAATAAATCCGCCGCAAGACACCACTCCCACCAGCTGGGTCGGCACCGCGAACGAGCCCGACAGCGGTTTCCCCCTGCAGTCCCTCCCATACTGCGCCTTCACCTCCACGCCCGACGCCACGCCCCACCTCGGCGTAGGCATCGGCGCTTTCATCCTCGACCTCCACCAGCTCCAATCCAACAACTTCCTCACCAATCTCCCCGCCGACCTCCAGCAAGCCTGCACCGCCCCAACACTCAACGCCCTTATGCGCTGCGGCCCCGCGGCCTCGTCCGCTCTCCGCGAGCGCCTCACAGACCTACTGCACACGGTCTCGCCCCGCAATACAGACCAGCAGCGCCTAGTCGCCTCGCTCATGCTTCCCACCGCACGCACGATCTTTCACAAGCCCGTAGCCACCGAAAACTACACCGACTTCTACGCCTCCCTCCACCACGCCACCAACGTAGGCAAGCTCTTCCGCCCCGACGCCCCGCTGCTCCCCAACTACCCCTGGCTCCCCATCGGCTATCACGGCCGAGCCTCCTCGCTGGTCATCAGCGGCACGCCCATCCGCCGCCCTCACGGCCAAATCAAGCTCCCCACCGAGCCCACTCCCGTCTTTCAGCCCACCGCCCAGCTCGACTACGAGCTAGAAGTCGCCGCCTACATCGGCACCGGCAACCCCCTCGGCTCGCCCATCCCCATCGCCGACGCGCACACCCACCTCTTCGGCCTCTCTCTCCTCAACGACTGGTCCGCCCGCGACATCCAGTCGTGGGAGTACCAACCCCTCGGCCCCTTCCTAGGCAAGAGCTTCGCCACCAGCCTCTCCCCCTGGGTCATCCCGATCGAAGCCCTCGCCCCCTACCGCACCAGCCTAGCGCCACGCGCCGAACCCCTTCCGTACCTGAACGAATCCACCGCCGACACCAGCTTCGACATCACCCTCGAAGTCCTCCTCTCCACCTCGCACATGCGCGAGCACAATCTCCCGCCCACCGCAATCTCCACCAGCAACCTCAGCGACCTCTACTGGTCCTTCGCGCAGATGCTGACCCACCACACCAGCAACGGCTGCAACCTCCAGCCTGGCGACATCCTCGCCAGCGGCACCGTCTCCGGCCCCGGCCCTGGCTCCGAAGGTTGCCTCCTAGAAATCACCCAGCGCGGCACCGTCCCTCTCCAACTCCCCACCGGCGAACTCCGCGAATTTCTGGTCGACGGCGACGAGATCATTCTCCGCGGCCACTGCCACCGCAAAGGCCTGCCCCTCATCACCCTCGGCGAATGCCGCGGCGCCATCCTCCCCGCCTCGTAACCTCCTTCCAACCTCGGTTCATACCACCGTCACATACGCCAGCTAACATCCCCTTTATTGACGAGGAGATGACATGAAACTGCGTGCTGCTGCCGGATTGATCATCGTAACGGGCCTGCTTGCTGGCTGTTCCAACACCGCGCCAGCCCCACCCACCGTCCTTCCCCCGACGATCCCCGTGCCCTCATCCGTCATCGCCACCCAGGGCAGCACCTATACGATTTCGGTGTTCGCCAAAGCCCCGGGCACGCTGCAGCCGGACGATCTTGTGCAAATGGGTACGTCAATCTTTGTGGTCTACCAGGATCCCAATGTGAATCCTGACGGGACGTTTCCCCCTGGCGTGACCTCCTCGCTGGCAGAAGTGATTGAGTATGACGAGAAGGGCAATGTGCTGCAGACGTTCAGCATGCCCGGGCATCCGGATGGCATGGTGGTCTACAACTCGAACACGGTGTGGGTGAGCAGCAACGAGGATGGAAATTCCGTCATCACGGCCATCAACACTACGAGCAACACGCTGCAGTCGTATACGTCGGACGTCGCGGTATTGCCGCACGGCGGTGGTCTTGACGACATGAAAGTGATCAACGGCGTGGTGTATGCGAGCGCTTCCAGTCCAACGACGACGGCAAGCCCGAGCCCGAACCTGGCGCCTTACTCGACGGACGGGGCTGGCGCTACGGCGCAGTATGGCGTGAACACGGGACCCGCGCTGTACTCGATTTCGCTCAACAGCGATGGCAAAACGTTTCATTCGACACCCGTGCTCATGTCGAGCACACCGACGACGCTGATCATCGGCAGCACGCCGGTCACGCTGAACATGACGGACGCCGACTCCTCCATGATCGACCCCTCGGGCAACCTGGTCATTGACAGCCAGCAGGACTCGGAGCTGGTCTTTATCCACAACATTGGCACGACGACGCAATCCACCACCGTGTTGAATGTCACGCTCTATGGCAACCCCTGGCCGCTGGACGATACCCGCTGGTCGCCGCCCAGCGGGAGCTCCTTTATGCTGCTCTCGGACCCGCCGACGGGGTTGACGTATCTGATCAACGCGACGAGCAGCTTTGCACCGAATACTGCCTTCAGCGCGGGTCAGGGCACCCTTCTGCAGACCAACACGACCACCGGCGTGATGACGCCCATCTACCTCGGCATGAACAATCCGCATGGCCTGATTTTCGTGACGGAGTAGGACGAATTGCCGAGTGCTTGTGCAATGGTGGATGAGATTGCGCCATGCGACTGACACTGCTGCTTGCCGCGATCCTTATTGCTGGTGCAGGGGTGTTCGCCCAGACGCAGTTCCTCGCGGCCCGCGGTAGCAGCGCCTCTGCGACCTCGGCTGTGCAGCACGCTGCGGCAGCACGCCTGGATGCCCCCGCAATTCCTTTGAGCCCGATGGCGCAATTGGGGCGCGAGATCTTCTTCGACCCAAGGCTATCCGAGTCGGGCAGGATGTCGTGCGCATCCTGCCATGATCCCGGCAACGCGTATGCGCCGGCGAACTCGCTGGCCACGCAATTGGGCGGAACAAAATTGCGGCAGCAGGGGATTCGGGCGACACCGACGCTCACCTACCTGGAGCGTACGCCACGATTCATGCTGCGTCTGGATACCGCGTTTGACCCCGACGAAGCCAGACCGGCGAAAGCCTCCAGAATTGCGGCGATCGCGAACGCGAACACGCGAGCGACCGACCCCCTGAATGCGCTCCAAGGTCAGCCCGTCGTGCCGGAGGGTGGCATGGATTGGGACGGCCGCGCGGTAGTCCTGGCCGACCAGGCAGAGGGGCCGCTCCTCGACCCGAGAGAGATGGCCAATAAGGATCGCCAGAAGTTGTTGGCCAAACTCGCAGGGGCACCCTATGCCAACGAACTTGTCGCAGTCTTCGGGCCGGCGGTGTTTAAGTCGCCAGCCACCGGTTTAGCCGACGCGTATCTGGCGCTGGCGCGCTTCCAGATGGAGGACCGCAGCTTCCACCCGTATAACAGCAAGTTCGACTTCTACCTTGCAGGGCGAGTGCAACTGACCGCGGAAGAGATGCACGGTCTCATCCTGTTTGATGATCCGCATAAGGGTAACTGCGCCGCATGCCACCTCGACAAACCAAACAAGAACCGGCTGGCGCCGGTGTTCACCGACTATGAGTTCGAGGCGCTGGCCCTGCCGCGCAACCGGCAGCTCACCGCCAATCGCAATGCGCACTTCTTCGACGAAGGCTTGTGCGGTCCGCTGCGCAAGGACCCGGGCAGAGATAGCGATTGCGGTCTCTTCAAGACCCCTACGTTGCGCAACGTCGCGATACGGCATGTCTTCTTTCACAACGGCGAGGTTCATTCGCTGGAGGATGCCGTTCGATTTTATGTGGAGCGGGAAACGCGCCCGCAGAGATGGTATCCGCGCAGAGCCGACGGTACTCTTGCGATATACGACGACTTGCCGGCCATGCATCGCGCAAATGTGGACGTCAAGGATGCTCCTTTCGACCGCCGTCGCGGCGAACAGCCTGCCTTGAACGAGCAGGAGATCAAGGATGTCGTCCTGTTTCTGAAGACACTGACGGATAACTACCGCCCGACGAGTCAACCCACAGGCCAGGCTGCGTCGGCTGCAGGACCGACAGCATCAACGAGATGACTCCTCAGAACAGCCCGATGCACTCACCGAGGTTGGGTCAGAGTTGACATCCCCACAACCAAACATTCATCCTTTCGAGTGACACCAGCGGCCGAACGCACGCCGCACAAACAGCGCCAAAGGAGAACCCACCATGGCCACCCTAGCTCAGCAGGCCCCTGAAACCGTCATCGACTTCCTCCCACTCAACGGCACCGATCACGTTGAGTTCTACGTCGGCAACGCCCGCCAGGCTGCCTACTTCTACCGCACCGCCTTCGGCATGAAGCTCGTCGCCTACGCCGGCCCCGAAACTGGCCGCCGCGACCGCGCCTCCTTCGTCCTCCAACAAGGAAAAATCCGCTTCGTTTTTACCACCGCCCTCCGCGCCGACTCCGACATCGCCCGCCACGTCGCCAAACACGGTGACGGCGTCCGCGCCATCGCTCTCTGGGTTGATGACGCCGCCAGCGCCTGGCGCGAAACCACCTCCCGCGGCGCCCGCTCCGTTCAGGAACCCACCACCCTCTCCGATGAAAACGGCTCCGTCGTCGTCTCTTCCATCGCAGCCTACGGCGACACCCTCCACACGTTCGTCGAGCGCAAGAACTACACCGGCGCCTTCTTCCCCGGCTACAAAGCCATGCCCGAAGACACCGTCGCCCGCCCCGTCGGCCTTCTCCACGTCGACCACATCGTCGGCAACGTAGGCTGGAACACCATGAATGAGTGGGTCGACTTCTACTCCAAAGTCATGGGCTTCCAGCTCTACCAGCACTTCGACGACAACGATATCTCCACCGAATATTCCGCCCTCATGTCGAAGGTCATGGCCAACTCCACCGGCTACGTAAAGTTCCCCATCAACGAGCCCGCCGAAGGCCGCCGCAAATCCCAGATCGAAGAGTACCTCGACTTCTACGATGGCCCCGGCGTCCAGCATCTCGCCCTCGCCACCCACGACATCCTCGCCACCGTCTCCGCGCTCCAGCAGCAGGGCGTCAACTTCCTCACCGTCCCCCACAGCTACTACACCGAGCTCCAGGCCCGCGTCGGCAAGATCGACGAGCCCCTCGACGAACTCGAACGCCTCGGCATTCTCGTCGACCGCGACAACGAAGGCTACATGCTGCAAATCTTCACCCAGCCCGTCGAAGACCGCCCCACCCTCTTCTACGAAATCATCCAGCGCAAGGGAAGTCGCAGCTTCGGCAAAGGCAACTTCAAGGCGCTATTCGAAGCAATCGAGCGCGAGCAAGATGCCCGTGGCAACCTCTAACACCGCCACGCACGGCCTCAACAAACTCTATCCCGACGCCCGCACCGCGCTAGCCGGCATCGTCCACGACGACATGCTGCTAGCCATCGGCGGCTTCGGCCTGTGTGGCATCCCAGAAGCCCTCATCGCCGCTCTCCGCGATACCGGCGCACGCAACCTAACCATTGCCAGCAACAACGCCGGCATCGACAACTACGGCATCGGCCTCCTCCTCCAAACCCGCCAGGTCAAAAAGATGATCTCCAGCTACGTAGGAGAGAACGCCGAGTTCGAACGCCAGTTCCTCCAGGGCGAGCTCGAAGTAGAATTCGCCCCGCAAGGCACTCTAGCCGAACGCATGCGCGCAGGAGGCGCCGGCATCCCCGGCTTCTACACCCGCACCGGCGTCGGCACGCTCGTCGCCGAAGGCAAAGAGCACAAAGACTTCGACGGCCACACATACATCCTCGAGCGCGGCATCGTCGCCGACCTCGCCCTCGTCAAAGCCTGGAAGGCCGACACGCAAGGCAACTTGGTCTACCGCCGCACCGCCCGCAACTTCAACCCCAACGCCGCCACCTGCGGTAAGATCACCATCGCCGAAGCCGAGATCATCGTCCAGCCCGGCGAACTCGACCCCGACGAAATCCACACCCCCGGCATCTTCGTCCATCGCCTCGTCCACAATCCAAACCCGGAAAAGCGCATCGAAAAAAACACCACAAGAGAGGCCTGAGATGCCCTGGACCCGCAACGAAATGGCCGCGCGCGCCGCCCTCGAGCTCCGCGACGGCTTCTACGTCAACCTCGGCATCGGCATCCCCACCCTCGTCGCCAACTACATCCCCACCGGCATGTCCGTCACGCTGCAATCGGAAAACGGCCTGCTCGGCATGGGCCCCTTCCCCCTCGCCTCCGAAGTCGACGCCGACCTCATCAACGCCGGCAAGGAGACCGTGACTTTCACCCCCGGCGCCTCCACCTTCTCCAGCGCCGACTCCTTCGCCATGATCCGCGGCGGCCACATCGACCTCGCCATCCTCGGCGCCATGCAAGTCTCCGAGCACGGCGACCTCGCCAACTGGATGATCCCCGGCAAGCGCGTCAAAGGCATGGGAGGTGCCATGGATCTCGTCTCCGGAGTCCGCCGCGTAGTCGTGATCATGGAGCACACCGCGCAAGGCGCCCCCAAGCTCCTCCCCACCTGCACGCTCCCCCTCACCGGCGCCGCCGTAGTCAACCGCGTCATCACCGACCTGGGCGTCTTCGACATCACCCCCACCGGCTTCTCAGCCACCGAACTAGCCCCCAACGTAACCCCCGACCAAGTCCGAGCCGCCACCGCTGCCCACATCCGCTTCGGCAAGTAACAGGGCCGTTGACCCGAGGGTCTTCGTCGCGACGATTTCCGGTGGGGCTTGCGAAGTTTTGTTAGGTGCTGGCGCGATTCGGAGTGAAATCCTTAGAACCTTTAGCGGGCGATGGTCTACATCTTGTATCTGCCCATCTCGTCGTCGTTGAGGCTTTCGAGCCAGCGGCGGAGATCTTCAGGGCTAAGGGTGGTGTTGCCGTTGGAGGCCTTGCGGGCGTGCTCGTAAACCTGCTGCGAGACAAAGATGGGGCAATCGGAGCGCAGTGCTAGCGCGATGGCGTCGGAGGGGCGGGCGTCGATCGCGACGACTTCGCCGTTCTGATCCATCCAGATGGTGGCGTGGAAGGTGTCTTCGCGGAGGTCGCCTACGACTACTCGGGTGACGCGGGCGTTGAGGCCGTCGATGACGTTGCGGAGAAGGTCGTGGGTCATCGGGCGGACCGTCGTGGCCTTCTCGATTTCGAGCGCGATGGCGTTGGCTTCGAAGAGGCCTACCCAGATGGGGAGAACGATTTCGCCGGCGAGATCGTTGAGGACCACGATGGGCATCTTGGTGGAGGGGTCCATCATGAGGCCGCGAATGCGAACTTCTACTTCAGGTTCGGGGGCCGGGAGTTCTTCGGGTTCGGGTTTGAAGCCGGGGAGGTGCATGGAGGTAGTGTAACGCTGAGACTGTTTTGAAGTTCGCCGGGTCAGTGGGGAAATCTTCTAATCGCCAAACTCCTCATAAACGAAGAGATCTTTCTTGTCCTCGCTCAGGACTAGGAGGAGGTATTCGTATGGTCCATGTTCTTTCTTGAAGTAATACGAGCAAGTAAGGCAGTCGTGGAGATAATCGGGCACGTAGCGGCCTTCGACTACTGCGTTTGCGTAGCCTGGTTTGAAGGGATATTCGCGTAGAACCTTGTCGGCGTCCTGGGGATTGATTTCTATCGTCTCGTGCCAGTCGGAATCCGTGTGTGTCTTCTGTAGGACGGTGAAGTGCCGAACCCCGGTGATCCGGCGAACGCTGTTATCGGGGTAGTTTCGAAACGCATGATCTGTGTATATCCACCAGGCAATAAACGCGAGGAAAAGGATTCCTGCGACACCGGCCAGGATTCGCTTCGTCATGACGTTACGCACTCGCATCGAATCGTGCATTGAGAGCCGCCTGAGCGATGGCTGTGGGGTTGGGGGCGGTGGGTTGCGAGACGGCTTCGCCTACGAGCGAGCTGGGGAAAATCTGGGTGATGCGGACGTCTATGTAGCTGCCGATGGGTGGCGCGTTGTTGCCTTGCAGGTCGATGGCCTCGCAGCTGAAGTTGACGGTCTTGTTTTGGGTGCTGCGTCCGGTGATCTGGCCTCGGGAGTTGGCGCCGTGCTCGACCATGATGGGCATGATCTGGTTTAGGTGGCGGGCGTAGTTGTTGCGCTGGATTTCGCGCTGGCGGGCGTTGAGGATGGCTAGGCGCTGGACCTTTACCTCTTCGGGGATGGAGTCTTCCATGTGGATCGCGGGGGTGTTCGGGCGGCGCGAATACTTGAAGCCGTAGATGGCGTCGTAGCCTACTTCTTCGAGGAGGGTGATGGTGTCTTCGAAGTCGCGGTCGGTTTCGCCGGGGAAGCCTACGATGATGTCTGACGTCAGCGAGATGTCGCGGCGCGCGGCCTTGGTCCAGGCGATGCGCTCGAGGTACCAGTCGCGCGTATAGTCGCGCTGCATGGCCTTGAGGACGGCGGTGCTGCCGGACTGGACGGGGAGATGCACGTGGTCGCAGAGGGTCGGGACGGCGTCGATGACGTCAACGATATCGCGGGTGAAGTCGCGGGGGTG
>Ga0302316_10001557_pt1 | contig 17822 bp, 13 predicted proteins | sample III_Palsa_N3_2_FD_200456 | JGI IMG/M metagenome (GOLD analysis project Ga0302316, IMG submission 200456) | Peat permafrost microbial communities from Stordalen Mire near Abisko, Sweden - III_Palsa_N3_2 | ecosystem: Environmental > Terrestrial > Soil > Palsa > Peat permafrost | place: Sweden...
CTCTTCTGTCATCACGCATCTCCTGTCTCGATGAGGACGTGGCCCACCCACGCTCCTCTTCAGACAGGAGAATCCCGTTACCCACCTTGGATGATCGAATACTCCTCCCGCGCGAGCGGGTTAGTACAGTGGCGCTTCTCAGTCTTCAGACGAACGGTCGGTCAGCCTTGCGCAACGGCTTTACGTGGAAGACGATGGGGCAACGAATGGGAGGTTGCGCATGCGTCGTATCACCGTGTTAGCGCTGGCCGCTGTTGCCGGTCTGCTGGCCACCGCCGGGTCGGCGAGCGCCCGGGATTATCTGGGAACCCACTGTTCGACACCTCGGCCGCTGCGCTGCGCGGGCGAGGCCTGTGCGACCTCCGGCGCCTTAGCCGAGCTCGGCGACGCGACCGAGCCTAAGAGCGGCCGAAAGTTCTTCCTCGACTACCCTTGCGATCTGAAGCCAGGCGAGAAGGTCACCTTCATCCTCAACCTTCATGGCGCCGGATCGATCGGCAACTGGCAACGCCACTATTTCCCGGCGGTCGACTACGTCGACAAATACCGCCTGGTGGTCGCGACGCCCACGGCGGCCACCAGCCCGGTGCGCGTTCCAGGTCAGCCCGGCGTACGGGTCTGGGTGGGCGACGCCGACGACAGCTATCTGCACGATATCGTCGACGAGGTGGTCGCCGGCTTCGGCCGTTCCAATATCCGCGCCTTCTGGCTGGCAGGGCACAGCCAAGGCGGGATCACCTCCAACCGCCTGGTCTGCACGCCGTTCTTCGCCGCCAAGACCGACGGCTTCCTCAGCCTGTCGGGCGGCCGGCTCGGCGGGTCGCACATGAATCCGCGCTTCGGACCGCCGAAGGCGGATGGATCGCCCCCAGAACCTCGCGCCATTCCGCTGGGGGGCGGGCCCCTGCCGGCCTGCGAGGTCTCCCACATTTACGAGACGGGCGAGCACGAGATCACCGACCTGCAAACAACCTCGGCCTGGGCTGAAAAGCTCGGCTGCGGTCCGCGCCGGAAGGAGCCGGACATCGTCGACAGCGAAGCCGGCTATGTCTGGGATTACCAGCGCCAAGGCTACAATGTCTGGGGGATGAAGGCCCGGCCCGGCACGGCGGAAGAATACCTCTACCCTGGCTGCCGCGACGGTCGGGTGGTTGCAGACTTCATGCGCCTCGACAAGGGTCACACCGAGGGGTTGGAGCCCAAGGTGACGGAGGCGATCATCCGATTGTTGGTGAGCGCTCCCGGCGGGAAGATCGCCGCCGGCGGCTGACATCCGGGGTCAAGAAGCTGACTGGGATCTTCAAATCCGGCAAGGTGGTCAGTGGCGGACGGGGATCAGAACCTTCATCTCCTCATAGCCCTTGATGAAGATCGAATAGCTGCGCTTCGGTTCTTCCAACAGCTGGATATCCGGGAAGCGCTTCATGATCTCCTCCCAGATGATGGTCAGCTGCAGCTCGGCCAGGCGGTTGCCGACGCACCGGTGGATGCCGAAGCCAAAGGACATGTGCTGGCGAGGCCGGGCGCGGTCGATGATGTAGCGGTCCGGGTCTTCGATGACGGTCTCGTCGCGGTTGCCCGAGACGTACCACATCACCACCCGGTCGCCGGCCTTGATGGTCTTGCCCCGAAACTCGAAATCCTGCGTCGCGGTGCGCGCCATGTGGGCCAGCGGCGTCTGCCAGCGGATGGTCTCGGAGACCATCGATGAGATGAGGTCAGGATTGGCGCGCAGCTTGGCGTACTGGTCCGGGTTGCGGTTGAGGGCGAAGATCGAGCCGGAGATGGTGTTCCGCGTGGTGTCGTTGCCGCCGATGATCAGCAGCGTCACGTTGGAGAAGAACTCATCCGGCGTGAGCGTGCGGGTCTGCGCTCCATGCGCCAGCATCGAGATCAGGTCGCCGGCCGGTTCGGCGTTCACTCGCTCGTTCCAGAGCCGGACGAAGTAGTTCTTGCAGTCGGCTAGGGCTTCCCGCCGCTCCTGCCAGGTGGCGACGGGACCGTGGCCGGGACCCGTGGTCATGGTGTCGGACCAGAAGGTCAGCTTGCGGCGCTCCTCGAACGGAAAGTCGAACAAGGTCGCCAGGGTCATCGTGGTCAGTTCCTTCGACACCAGGTCCACCCAGTCGAAGGGCTCGCCGATGGGCAGGCCGTCCAGGATCGCGCCGGCGCGCTCGCGAATCTGCGGCGCCATTTCGATGAGCCTTGCAGGCCCGACGGCGGGGCTGACCGTCTTGCGCTGGACGTCGTGGTCGGGCGGGTCCATGCCGATGAAGCTGGGCGCCGCCGCGCGGGCCACCTCGATCTGCGCCTCCGGCGGCAGGACGCTCGACTTCGGCGGCAAGCCGATGCCGAGGGCGGAGGAGAACACCTGGTGATTGGTGTCGACCTCCATGATGTCGTTGTATTTGGTGATCGACCAGAAGGCCCCATAGTTGCTGTCGGGGGTCCAGTGCACCGGGTCTTCGGCCCGCAGCCGCTCGAAATAAGCCCAGTGCGCGTCGTCGCGGAAAGCCGACGCCCAGGCCGGGTTCAGCTCTGCGAGAGGGGTTTCATAGGCCCGTTTCCTGGCCAAAGCGCGCTTTTCACCCAAAAGGTCGATCATGCCGTCCGCCACGCTCTCGCTCCCTGGTCTGCTTGGCTTCAGCTAGGCGCATCGAACTTTGTTCGACAAGTCTTCTATCTATCTGGGGAGCGCGTCCGCGGGCGTGATCGAGACCTTCCCGGAGATCGCCGCAACCGTTATCCTTCGAACTGACTTCGAGGTCCGTGGCGTAGGCGCGTGTTCGTTGGCAATGTGAAGTGTGGCGACATGCCGATCACGGGGGCCTCGGATTGATATGACCCGTCCTGCGGACCTCAAACTGTCTCCCAGCGGCGCCACCCTGCGGCGCCGAGCCTTGGATTCCGCGCAAGCGCTCCTGGAAGAGGGGGGCGTAGAGGGCCTGCACCTGCGGGAGATCGCCGACAAGGCCGGCAGCGCGGTTGCGAGCCTCTATTATCACTTCGCGGACAAGGACGCCTTGCTCACGGAATTGGCGACGCAGGGCTGGCGCGACCTCGGGACCAAGATCGCCCAGGCGATGGAGCGGGGCTCGTCTTCCCATCGGGTGGACGACGCCTCCTCGGCCTATATGAAGTTCATCCAACGCCACCCGCAGCTATACGCCTTGATGCAATCGCGATCCGTCCTGACAGCGGATGTCCGCGCACGCGCCGCCGAACAGGAAGCCTATGGAATCTTTCGAAGTTCGCTGGATGGAGATGAGCGAGTCCCCACGGCGCAGGTCGAGAGTGTGTCCCTGCTATTATGGGTCTTGGGCCACGGGATCGCGGCGGCCACCTTGGCGGCCGGCGGCCAGGACGCCGACGCGGCGAGCGGGCTCAGGGACAAGGTGCTGAGCGGCTTTGGCTTTCTGCTGTCGTCGCGTTTCAGGGACTGAGACGGTAGACGGCCCTACCGAACTTCACTTGCGCGACAGGCCTCGGGAGGGGGGATGCCTTAGGCCGAACCTGACTCAAAGCGGGCTTTCCGAAGGTCCGTTGTTGGCGCAGGCCTAAGCCGGGCTGAAGGTCATCGCGCGAACGTCAGTGGGTCCGCCACCCGCGGTCGCATGCGGCGAGGGTCGCCAAGGACGATTCCTCAAGCCGGACCATGAGCCTTGGGGCCAGGCTGGATCACACCTTTTTGTCCGGCAGATTCTCGATTTCCACCGGTTCGATCGCGCCAGCCGGCTCGAAGTCGAAGATCCTGCCGTAGAAGTAGAGTTCGGCCTCCTTGGCGCGGATAATGTTTTCCGCCCGCCGGAAGCCGTGGCCTTCGCCCTGGAACTCGATATAGGCGACCGGCACGCCCTTGGTCCGCAGTGCGTCACGGATCATGTGGGCCTGGTTCGGCGGCACGATCGGGTCATCGGCGCCTTGCAGGATCAGCAACGGCGTGGTGAAGCGGTCGAGGTGGTTGATCGGGGAGCGGGCCTCGTAGACCGCCCGTGCCTCCGGCCAGGGACCAATAAGGCCATCCATGTAGCGGCTCTCGAACTTATGGGTGTCGCGCGCGAGGGCCTCGAGGTCAGCGACGCCATAGAAGTCGCCGCCGGCTGCGAAGACGTCGCTCTGCGAAAGGGCCGCCAGCACGGTGAAGCCGCCGGCGCTGCCGCCATGGATAGCGATCCGCTTGGGATCGACCCGGCCAGCCTGCGCCAGATGGCGCGCCGCGGCGATCACGTCCTCCACGTCGACCACGCCCCATTGGCCGTTGAGCAGGCTGCGGTACGCGCGGCCGTAACCGGAAGAGCCGCCATAGTCGACGTCGACCACGGCGAACCCACGGCTGGTCCAGTATTGTATCCCGAGACTGAAGGCGCTGGAGGCCGCGCCAGTGGGCCCGCCGTGGGCTTGGACGATCAGCGGTGGCGTCTCGCCCGCCGGTGCGTGGAAGGCCGAGTTGGTGGGAGGGTAGAAGAGCGCATGGGTGGTTCGGCCATTGGCGCTCGCGAAACTGATCGGCTCCGGAATGGCGATGTCGGCCGCCGGAAGGCTGACCGGCGATGGCCGGCGCACAACCTCAAAGGCGTGGGTCACAATGTCCACAATCACCAGCACCGAGGTTTCCTCGGGGCTTTGGCCGATGGCGGCGATGCGGGCCTCATCCAGCGCGTGAATCGAGGAGAGCGCGTAGGGCAGGGCGAGCGGGTCGGCGGCGCCTGCAATGGGGTCGATAACCAGCAGGTTCTCGCCCGCTGTGTCATGCGTCGCGGCCACGATCCTGTGTCCCGTGATCGCGTAGTTGGATCGGCCCAGACCCCAGGGTGGTCCGCCGAACTCGACCTGGCGGGGTAGGACCGCTCGCGGAGCTCCGCCGCGGTCGTCATAGAGGTTCCAGAACCCGCCTTCGTCGGAAAGCCAGGTCAATGTTCCGTCCGCGGCCCATTGCGGCTCGATGACGGAGACGTCCACGCCACCGGCGAGTTGGCGCGGGTTGTCGAAGCCCGAGGCGGTGAGATCAGCGACATAAAGCCGGGTCGCGTCCCACGGCATGGCCGGGAAATCCCAGGCGATCCAGGCGAGGCGGCGGCCGTCTGGGCTCACCCTGGGATAAGCCACGAAGTCACTCGTCCCGAACAAGATCTGCCCGGCGTCGCCGGGTTGGCCCGAGAGGCGGACGATGGTGTTGCGTATGTTGGCCGGATCGATGTGGTCCTCGCGCACGGCGACCAGGCCGCCGCCGGGGGCGGAGACGGCATCGGCGTAGCGATAGCCCTCCGGCGTCATCGGCTCGGGCGCCGCCCCATCGCGCTGGCGATAGAGTTTCTGGTCGCGGAAATTGCTGAACCAGAGGCCGTCCGGCCCGACGGCGAATGGCGCGCCGCCGTATTCGTGCACCCGCGTGCGGACGTTGAAGCCTTCGGGCGTCAATTCCTTGACGCCGTCGGCCAGCGTCATCACCACCAGACGTCCGCCCTCGGCCGGGCGGCTCTCAAGCCAATAGAGCTGGCCGGCGAAGACGCGCAGATCGGCAAGCCCGATCGCGCCATCGGCCAGGCTGGCGGCGGTGACGGCCGAACGCCAGGCGCCGTAGGGTTTTTCCACGCTCATCAAGCCGCCCAGATCCTGCGTTCGCCACCAAGAGGTCGCCGCTCCATTCGATCCCCCTGAGAATGTGTGATCATGTCGCCAATGGGAAGAAGATCCCCGCCTCGAAGCCTACTCAGCCGCCATCGCAAGCGTCCTCGCGGGGGCCGTCTCGATGATCAGCCATCGCGCGATCAGTCCGATGGCCGAAGCGGCGAACATGTACCAGGCTGGCGCCATTGGGCTTCCGGTCAAATGGATCAGCCAGGTCACGGCCAACTGGGTCGTGCCGCCGAAGAGGGCGTTCGAGAGCGCGTAAACGATGGCGAAGCCGCCCCCGCGGATCCGCTTGGGCAGGCTCTCGGTCGCGGCGGCATAGAAGGCGCTCGCGCCGAACGCCGAGAGGAATCCCGTCAGCAAGGCCCCGACGAGCAAAGCCAGCGCGCTTCGCGCCTCGACGATCCAATAGAAGATTGGAATCATCAGGATAAGGTGGGCGAGCGCCGGAAAGATCATCATTGGCCGGCGTCCGAAGCGGTCGGACAACGAGCCCCCATACAGGCCGCCGATGACGCCCGCCAAACTCCCCACCACGCTGCCGGCGAATGCAATCGTTGGCGACATGTGCAGCGTGTGCTGCGCAAAGGTGGTCATATAGCTGGAGACGTAGCTGCCGATCGTTCCGGCCGCGAGCACCAGCAGCGCCAGAATGAGGATGCGCCGGCTGTCCCGGGCGAGTTCCATTCCCGTCCGCCGAACCGTGGACGGCTCGGTGGAGGGTTCTGGAATATGCAGTGTCTCCGGGAGGCCGCGCCGTAGCCAGAGTCCGACCGGAAGGCTCACCGCGCCCAGAAGAAAGGCGATCCGCCAGCCGTAGCCATCCAATGCGGTTGGCGACAGCAGGGTCGAGAGCGCCAGGCCGACGATCCCCGCAAACATGCCGGCGATCCCCTGGCTGGCCCCCTGCCAGGAGACAGCCAGCCCGCGCTGGCGCAACGGGGCCGCCTCAAGCAGATAGGCCGTCGTGGGTCCAACCTCGCCGCCCAGCGAGAAGCCTTGAACCAGGCGCGCGCAGACCGCGATGATCGGCGCCGCAATCCCGATCGTCGCATAGGACGGAATGAGCGCCAGGACCAGTATCGCCAGCCCCATCAGCGCAAAGCTCAGCATCATGGCCGGGCGCCGTCCGACCCGGTCGGCATAGAGGCCGATGACGATCCCGCCGAGGGGGCGGGTCACGAAACCGGCGCCGAACAGCCCCAGCGAAAGCATCAGGCTCGCGTAGGCGGACTGTGATGGAAAGAAGGCGTGACCGATCTGGATGGCGAAAAAGCCATAGGTGATGAAGTCATAGAACTCGAGCGCATTGCCGATGGTCGCCGCGAGAATGGAGCGGCGGCCCAGCCCGCCGCGCGCGTCCGCGCCCGTGTCATTGCCCGTGTCCTTGGATGCGCCCGATAGCGCCGCGGATGAGTCAGTCATTCACGATGACCTCCGGCCGCGGATGGGGCGGCCTGGCGGCTGCTCGCCGTGGGGACAGCGCTTCGAGGTTGATGTCGAAGCCCTCCAGATCAGGCGCGATCGGCGTCTGGGTCAGGAGGCTCGCGGCGAGCTGGCTGAGCGCCGGCGCGGTCTGGATGCCGTAGCCGCCGAGCGCGGCGTGCCAGAAGAAGCCGGGCTGGATCGGGTCAAAGCCAACCACCGGCGAGCGGTCGCTGACGAAGGAGCGAAGTCCCGCCCATCTGTGAGTCACCCGCCGAACCTGAAGCGTGGTCGCCTGCTCGATCCGGTCGACGGCGATCGCAACGGTCAATTCATCGGCTTGCGCATCGCCTGGCGCGGACGGCGCCTCGTCGCAGGGCGACAGCAGCAGCTTGCCGGCGTCCGGCTTCAGGTAATATTGCTCGCCGGCGTCCTTGAGCATCGGCCAGCCCTTGATCTCCAAGCCTTCCGGCGGGTCGATCAGGCAGGCGGTGCGCTTCAAGGGCTGCAGCCCGATGTCCGCGGCGCCGGCCATCGCGGCGATCTGTCCAGCCCAAGCGCCGGCCGCATTGACCACGATGGGCGCGCGATAGGTCTGATTGGACGTCGTGATCGTCCAGACCTCGCCGTTCCGCACCAAGTCCGACACCCTGGCGTCCAAGTTCAACACCCCACCCCGTGAGCGAAAATCCCGCAGGTAGCCCTGTTGTAGCGCGTGAACATCGATGTCGGCCGGCCGAAGCGCCAGCACGGCGCCGACGAGGTCTTCCGGCCGAATTATCGGGCAGATCGCGATCGCCTGGTCCAAAGTCTTCACCTCGCGTTCGGCGAGCGGGATCACGTCCAGGCAGGCGTCCAGGTCTTCCTGGCGCCGCGCCGTGTGCAGGACCCTCCGGGGATGCAGCAGCGGCGCTTCAGTGAACCCCGGCGGCGGCGCGTCAAAGAAGACCCGGCTGGCCCGGGTCAGGGCGCGGATCGTGGTGTTTCCCAGGTTTTCGCTGAGGATGGCCGCCGAACGACCCGTGGAATGAAAGCCAGGCTGGTCCTCCATCTCGAGCAGGCAGACCCTGGCCGAACGAGAAAGGTGAGCCGCAATCGACGACCCGGCCATGCCGCCCCCGATCACAACGATATCGAAGGTTTCACTCGTCTTCATTCCGCGCACCATTTGGGACAACCAGGTCGCAACGACGCCCGCCAGGCCGCGCCGCGAACCAATCTCCATTTTCAGGATGACCTTCGATCGCGTGATCTGATGATCGCCGCGATCGTCCCCTCAACGAGATGCGAGCTTGCCGTCCGAACACGGCGCGCGGAAGTTCGATTTCGAGAAGACCCTATAGGGCTGGCCTATGCCCTGGGCCGGGGAAGTCGCCTAAGACGGCGAGCCGCGGCGCGACGGAGGTTCGGCGGACATGCCTTCTCCGATCCGAAGTCCCGACGCCCCCAGGGGGCGCTGGCCGTTGCGACCTTCAGGAGTTGCGTAGCCGGTCATTTCGGCAAGCAGGGTTATGAAGGCGCGGGTAATTCGCGAGACCGGCCGGTCGGCCAGGCACACGCTGTAGACGCCGAAGGACAGAGGCGGCTCAAACGGGCGGTAGTCCATGTCGTCGGCGACGCAGACCCGCGCCGTGAAATCGTCAACGACAGCAACGCCCACCCCTTCGCGCACAAGGGCGGCGGCGACGTACATGGTGCTGATCGTCACCGTTTCGCGGATATCGACGTTAAGCCGGGTCACCTCACGGCTGAACAGGGTCCCCAACGGGCCGCTATGGGCCAGGCTGACGAAGTCGCGGTTTTCGAGGACGTTGAGTCCCAGTCTCGGCGGCGCGTTCGGGATGTCCGCTTTGCGGTAGAGCAGCACCAGCTCCCGGCGCCCGATCTCCTGGTACTCCAGCTTTTCGTGGCCTGCATTCTCGTAGGCGATGGCCAGATCGCAATGCCGCTCCTGAAGCATTCGCGGGATGTCCGCGTGATGGAGCGTTTGAATGTCGAAGCTGACTTGCCGATGCCGCCGCCTGAAGGCCGCAACGGCCATCGGCGCCACATCGATGCCGAAACCCGGCAGCACGCCGATCCGGATATGGCCGTCGGCCGCATGCGCCAGATTCTTCGAGGTTTGCCGCAGCGAGCCGACCCGGTCGTAGATCTCCGAGACCTCGATGAACAGGGTATGTGCCTCTTCCGTGGGCACAAGGCGCCCTTTGGCTCGCTTAAAGAGCGCGAACCCGAGGCGGGATTCCGCGTGCCTCAAAACATTGCTGACCGAGGGTTGGGAGACACCCAGAGCGCGCGCCGCCGCACTGACCGACCCGTTCACATAGACGGCGTGGAAGACCTCGATATGACGCAGGTTCATCATGGAGAGCGGCTCCGCATCGTTCGGACAAGCTTGGCGGCGTCCGATTGTTCCACAACTTCGGGTTATGAGCGCTCGCTGAACTGCTCTTTTGAGAACTCATCGCCGCCGCCCGCACCCCACCTCCCCATAACCTGGGCCTATAGCTTGCGGAAGAGTTCTTGGCTTGTCCGGGCCGTCATAAAACCTTGATCGTTCTCCCACGGCGTCACGGACTTCACCCTGGGGGAACAAAATGCAATCCGTTCGACCATCCTTTCGACTCATGAACCTTGGCGCAAAGCCGGTTCAACTGCGACTTGATCAGCAGCGCGGCGGCGCGATGCACAGACGTTTGCTGGCCTGCGGCGCGGCGTCCGCCGTGCTGTTGGGTTGCGCGCAGGCGGCGAACGCCGCCGACGCTCCGCAGACATCCACCCAGGTCCAGGAAGTCGTCGTCACCGCCAACAAGCGCGCCGAAAACATTCAAAACGTCGCTGCGTCGGTCAGCACGGTCAGTGGCGCGAAGCTGGTGCAGGAGGGCAATACCAAGCTCTCGGAATATATCGCCTACCTTCCGGGCGTCACCGCCAACACCTATGGCGGCACGCCGGGTCAGAGCATCATCACCATCCGCGGCATCGCGCCCTTGTCGGCTGGGGCCATGGTGGCGAGCTATATCGATGACTCGCCGGTGGGATCGAGCGGGATCTGGGCTCAGTCCTTCGTCCTGGCGCCGGACCTCGCCCCCTTTGATCTGGAACGGGTCGAAGTCCTGGCTGGCCCTCAGGGGACCCTCTATGGCGCCACCTCGATGGGCGGCCTGTTCAAGTACGTTCTGACGACTCCGAACACCCACACGCTCAGCGGCGAAATCGGCGTCGACACGGCCTATGTGGACCATGCCACCAGCGCCTTCGACTCGGTCCAGGCGCACGTCAACGTGCCGCTCATCGCTGACGTACTGGCGATGAGCGCGAGCGCCTACAACACCGAAACCCCCGGGTACATCAAGGACGCCTATACCGGCGACAAGGACACCAACGCCGATCACCAGCACGGCGGCAGGCTCGCTCTGTTCTGGGCCCCGATGAACGATCTGACCGTGAAGTTGAACGCCATGTGGCAATCGACGAATTCCGCGGACGATGGTTTGATTTCTTTCGCAAATCCGACCGAAGGGCCTGCGAATCCGCACGGCGTCCGCCTCGTCTCGGGGGGCGCCTCTTACGGAGACCTGACCGAGAACAAGGCCTTCCTGGAACCCTTCAAGGGCACGCTCGCCTTCTATAGCGGCACGGTCGACTGGAATCCGGGGCCTGTTGAGGTGGTCTCGGCGACGAGCTGGTCGAGAGACGGGGCGAACAGACTCATCGACTCCAGCGGCACCTATGGTTCGGAACTGTCCAAGTTCGGCCAGCCGGGCCCTGGATTGGCCACCACCGACACCATGCTGATCAATCAGAAATTCACCCAGGAAGTGCGTATCCAATCGCCCGAGACGAACTGGATCTCGTGGCGTCTGGGCGCCTTCTACACCGACGAGATCCAGGCCGACCAACAGACCTTCAACGCCTATACGACCGCCTACACGCCCATCGCCGCCTTGGCGCCGCACCTCGGCTATGTGTCCATCCCAACGCGGTACACCGAAATCGCGGTCTTCGGTGATGTCACCTGGAAGCTGACCGACAAGCTCGAAATCGGCGGCGGCCTTCGGGAGTCCCAGAACAAGCAGAACTTCAACCTGTCGTCGTCGGGCCCGCTGCTCGGAACGGCCAACGAGGGTCCGATCAATTCAAGCGCCAGCGACCTGACCTGGATGGCGACCGGCCGGTATCACTTCACGCCGGACATCATGGCCTACACCCGGATCGCCACCGGATATGCGCCAGGCGGCGCCAATACTCCCGGCACGGACATTCCGCCGACCGTGGGCTCGGAAACCCTCACCAGCTACGAGGTGGGTGTGAAGTCGGAGTTCCTGGACCATCGGGCGCTCGTCGACCTGTCCGTCTATCACGAAGACGAGCAGGACATTCAGCTCACCGCGTTCACGCCGGTCCTCACGACCTACACGACGAACGGGGGCAACGCCGCCGTCAACGGTATGGAGCTGACCACCAGCTACACGCCGATCCACAATCTCGTGTTCGGGTTCAACGCGGCCTACACCGATGCCGAGCTGACCTCGCTGAATGCGAATATCGCCACAGCCTTCATCCTGCATGACCAGATCGAGCGTGTGCCGAAGGGAACCCTGGCCGGCACCGTCAGCTATAGCTGGGCGCTTACCGACGATTGGACAGCCCACGTGGGCGGCGGCGCCCATTGGACGGATAAGGAGGCGGCGGTTGAGCCCACCTACAACAAGCCCATGTATGAGCTGCCCGCCTTCACGGTCGTCGACTTGGACGCGAGTATCACCAAGAATAACCTGACATTCAGGGTCTATGCGAAAAACATCGGCAACTCGCTTGGGCTTGGCTACGTCCTGCCACAGACCAACGGCCTGACGGGCAAGATCACCCAAGTGGACTATTCGGTGATCCAGCCAGCGACGATAGGCGCCGGCGTGATCGCGAAGTTCTGATGATATCGAGGGGCGTCGGTGGCGGCGCCCTTCGATCGATCGGTTAGACCGGTGCAAGAGCGCGTGTTTCGGTCGTCGAGGAAGCAGCATGACGAGCCCATTGACCATGCCGGGGCCTGGGGAGGCCGCGGTGAAGATCCGCGCCATCCTTGAAGACCCAGACGGCGCCGCCAGCGCGCCGAGCTGCGCGGTGGGCGTGTTCAAAGACGGGAAGGTCGAGTTCGCCGCTTCAGGCCTGGCCGATATCGCCACTGGCCGTGTCCCGGACGCCGACACGATCTACTATGCAGGCTCCGTCGCCAAACAGTTCACCGCCCTGGCGGTCATCCAGCTGGTCGTGGCCGGCAAGCTCGGCCTGGGGGACGACGTCCGCAAATACATACCGGAGATGCCGCTGCGATCGCCGCCGATCACGGTGGATATGTTGCTGCACCACACCTCCGGGCTTCCGAACAACGCCAAGCTGCTGCCGCTCGCCGGTTATCGCCATGCCGGCGAGTCGACGCGCCTGGAAACGGTCGGGATGCTCATCCGGTATCTGCAGACCGCCTTTCCGCCGGGCGCGACGTTTGAATACTCCAACGGCGGTTATCTGCTGCTGTCCGAGTTGGTCGAGCGCCTGTCGGGCCTGGCCTTCGCCGACTATGTCGCGGCGCACATTCTGGGTCCGCTTGGGATGTCGCGCAGCAGCGTCCTGCGAGGCTTATTCCCGACCGATCCCAACATCGCGCGCGGCTACATGCCTAAGGACGGAAGCTTCATCCTCAGTGAAGACATCCCGAAGTTCGGCGGCGCCGGGGCGATGATGCTCACCATCAATGACCTGGCGAAATATCATCACGATATCGCGGTCGGCCATAAGGTGTGGACGCCGGAGGTCAGCCGCTTGATGACCGAGCCTGGCCGATATGCCGACGGCTCGCCGGTCATCCTGCCGATACCGGGCCATATCTTCGGCTACGCCTCCGGCCTCATGCTCAGCCGGGACTGGCTCCTCCACGGCGGCAACTACGCCGGCTTTCAGGCCATGTTCGCCTGGCATCCGGGAACGATGCTGGGCCTCGCCCTGCTTTGCGGCCGGGGCGACGTGGACTCCATGCGATTGGCCGCACGCATCCTGGTGGCGGTGAATCCCGACCTGCCCGCTATCGACACGCCCCGCTTCGCCCTGGCCGGTCCTGAAGGTCGGTTCGTGTCCGACACCATGTCGGCGGTGTACGATATCGCGCGAGACGGTGAGGCGCTGGAGGTGACGATCACACCGCCGGGCGGTCTGGCTCCATTGACCCAGACCTTCACGCGGACAGGCGAGGGCGTCTATGCGCACGGGCCGCTCATCCTGACCTTCGATCCGGATCGTCGGGGGTTTCGGATCAGCAACGAAGGCGTCGCGCAGCGCTTCCGCCGCGCGTCGTAGCCACTTCCAACTCAGGTCGAAGGACTTCACCAAAGCATGTCATCGCCCCACCTTGCCAAATGGACCGAGGCCCATGGGCTGATCTTTGTTTCGGGACAACTCGCCTACGACGCATCCCGGACAATCGTTGGCGCCACGATCGAAGTGCAAACGGCGAACGCGCTGCAGAACCTGGAAGACACGCTTCAGACGGCGGGGCTCACCCGGTCGGACGTTCTCAAGACCACGGTGTGGATACGCGCCGGTGGGGACTTCGCAGGCTTCAATGACGCCTACGCCGCCTTCTTCGGCGAGCACCGTCCAGCCCGCTCGACAGTGGTTTGCGATCTGGTGGCGCCTCAAGCGCTGGTCGAAATTGAAGCCGTGGCCGCCCGTCCGCCGCATGAAGCCTAAACCCGCCAATGCGCTCGGACCGGAAGAGGCGGCCCGGCTGAAGGCCCAGGCCGACCGCGTTCTCATTGTGCGCGACGATTGGGGCATCGCCCACGTCCACGGCAAGACCGACGCCGACGCCGTGTTCGGCATGATCTACGCCCAGGCGGAAGACGACTTCAATCGCGTGGAGACCAACTACCTGATCGCCCTGGGCCGGGCGGCCGAAGCCGACGGCGAAGCCGCGATCTGGGGTGACCTGCGGCAAAGACTGTTCGTCGATCCCCTCGACCTGAAGACCATGTACGCCGCCAGCCCCGACTATCTGAAGGCCCTGATGAACGCCTGGGCCGACGGCCTGAACTACTACCTCGCCACCCACCCCGAGGTCCTGCCCAAGGTGATCTGGAGGTTCGAGCCGTGGATGTCGCTCAGCTTCACCGAGGGGGCCAATGGCGGTGACATCGCCAAGATTTCGCTGGCCGAACTGGCGGCGTTCTACGAGGCGCCGGACGCGGAGCGCCTGGCCGCCGTCGAAGCCGCGGCCGCCCGCTTCGAGGAGCCGACGGGATCCAACGGCATCGCTATCGCTCCGGCCGCCACCTGGAGCGGCCATGCCCTGCTGCTGATCAATCCGCACACCGCATTCTACCTGCGGTCCGAACTGCAGATGACCAGCGACGAGGGACTCAACGCCTACGGCGCGGTGACCTGGGGCCAGTTCTTTGTCTACCAGGGGTTCAACGCTCACGCCGGCTGGATGCACACCACTTCGAGCGCCGACTGCGTCGACGAGTTCGCCGAAACGATCGTCGGCCGCCGCGGGGGAGTGTCCTATCGGTACGGCGACGCGTTGCGTCCGGTCGAGACATCAACCGTCACGGTCCGTTACCGCCGGCCTGAAGGCGGTCTGGCTGAAAAGCACTTCACCACCTATCGCACCCATCACGGGCCGATTGTCCGCAAGGCGGAGGACAAGTGGATCGCGGCGGCGCTGATGAACCGACCGGTGGAGGCGCTTGAACAGTCGTTCGGCCGCACCAAGGCTCGCGATTTGGCGTCGTTCACCAAGGTTTCCGGGTTCGCCGCAAACTCAACCAACAACACGCTGTTCGCGGACCATCAGGGCGAGATAGCCTTTTTCACCCCGCATTTCGTTCCTCGTCGTGATGACCGGTTCGACTACACCCAGCCCGTTGACGGCGCCGACCCCGCAACGGACTGGCAGGGCCCGACACCGCTCGACGAACTCCCGTGCGTGATCAACCCAGCCAATGGCTGGGTCTACAACGCCAACGACGGCCCTTGGTGGGTCGCCGGCCCGCAGAGCCCCCGCCAGGAAGACTTCCCCCGATATATGGACCAGATCGGCGCCAATCCGCGGACGGCTCACGCCTTGGAGGTCTTGGCGGACCGGCGTGATTTCACGCTCCAGGCGCTGGCCGAGGCGGCCTACGACCCGCATCTGCCAGCCTTTACAATGTTGCTGCCCGCCCTAATCGCCGCCTATGACGCGCTGCCCGCGGGCCACGATCTGAAGGACAGGTTGTCGAAGCCAATCGAGGTTTTGCGGGACTGGGATTGCCGCTGGGGCGCCGGCAGCCTCGCGACCACGCTGGCGGTCTCATGGGGCGAGGCCATGCAGGCGACGGTCGCTTCAGACGTTCGAGATAGAAGTTATGCAGTCCTCGAGCGCATCGATCACGCTCCTGCGGAAATCAAGCTCGCCGCCCTCATTGAGACCATCAATGGCCTGATCCACGATTTCGGTGATTGGGCCGTGCCGTGGGGTGAACTCAATCGCTTCCAGCGTCTCGACGGCGCCCTTGAACCACATTTCGATGATGCGGCGCCCAGTTGGCCAATTGCCTGGACATCAACCCAGTGGGGCTCATTGGCGGCCGTCGGCGCGAAACGCTACCCGGGCACGAAGAAGGCCTACGCCTCGACCGGCAACAGCTTCGCGGCCGTTGTGGAATTCGGCCCACGGGTTCGCGCCCTGGCCATCAGCGCGGGAGGCGCCAGCGGCGCCCCCAGCTCGCCCCATTTTGCGGACCAGTCAGAGCGCTTCGCAAACCATGACCTGCGTCCCGTCTATTTCTACGCTGAAGAATTGGTCGGGCATTCCGAGCGCGTCTACCGACCCGGCTCATAGTCAAAGCGGCGCAACCCGCGACATCTCTATCTGGCGTAGACACACGGGGCCTGAGGGCAATTTCTGACTTCAGGCGTTGCCTCAGCTGAACGTGGTCCGCCCAGCTGCGCGTCCGTGGCGATGTCCGCGATCAGACTAGTGTGTCTCGGGTTCCAGCTTAACTTTTCCTGCGTGATGCGGCTACTCGCCGGCATGTCGACGCTGGCGAATATGCCGAGCCAGCCGAAGTGGTCCATCAACTCCTCTGGCTGCACGGCTTCCACAGGCAGGCTCAGCCGCTGCCCCCAGGACCCCAAAAACATCGGCGTTCCCTGCAGACTCCCTGTTCGCAGGGAACCGCAAATCATCAATACGCCCCAGGGGCTGAGGCCGAAAAGGCGGTCATTCGGGCGGATTGGCGAGCGCGAAACGACGGCCGCTACAGCGGAACCGGGCCGAATAGGCCCGCGAAAACCGAGGCTTGGCGCGCCGGTGTCCGCGAGAGCAAAGTGCGAATTTTAGTTTGGAGGCCTGGCCGAGAATCGAACTCGGGTGCGCGGATTTGCAGTCCGCTGCGTAACCACTCCGCCACCAGGCCGCGCCGCTTATTTAGCCTTCCGGCCTGCGCGAGGCGCGATGGCTAACAGAAGGTCCGACGGGGAGCAACCTATGCATCCTGGGCAATTGCGCTCCCGTTAAGAGCGGCCCTATAAGCGGATCAATTCCATACCTGAGGGCAGTTCGCCAATGACGTTCGATTTCGCCGCCGCGCGGCAGACCATGGTCGAGAGCCAGGTTCGCGTGAACGACGTCACCGACCTGACGATCCAGACCGCCATGCGCCATGTTGCGCGCGAGCGGCACTGCCCCGAAGGCCGCGCCCACATGGCCTATGCCGACGCCGAGGTCGAATACGCCCCCGGCCACTGGCTGCTGCGCCCGCGCGACGCGGCCAAGCTGCTGCAGTCGGTGCGGCCCCGGGCGGGAGAGGCGGCCCTCTGCATCGCCGCCCCCTATCTGGCCGACCTGCTGGAAGACATGGGCCTGCTCGTCACCCGCCTGAATGAAGGCGACCTGAAGACGCCTCCGGCCGGTTCGTTCGACCTGGTGGTCTGCGAAGGCGCGGTCGCCGAGGTGCCTGCGACTTGGACATCGGTGCTGACAGATGGCGGCCGGCTGGGCGTGATCGTGCGCAAGGGTCCGATCGGCAAGGTGCGCGTCTATCTCAAGACCGGCGTCGATCTTGGTTGGCGCGAAGTCTTCGACGCCACCCCGCCGGTGCTGGCCGGGTTCGAGCCCGTGGCCGGGTTCGCGTTTTAGGCGCCAGCCTCAAGCCCTCAAGATTTTCCACTACGCCCTGTTCCCCAGGCCTTGTGCCTGCGGCCTATCCCACCGTTCGCGCCCAATGGAGTCCAGGCACAAGGCCTTGGAAACGGTGTGGATAGAACCCCCTGCGACCATCGGATCGCGCACGAACGCCCCTTCCGCGCTCGAACAAGGCTAGGATCACTCTATCGGGGTGATTCGAAGGTGGGCGACGTGAAGCGAGGCGTTAAAATTGCCTCAACAGTAATGGCGGGTTGCCTGACGGCCGCAGGCGCGGTCGCGGGCATGGCGCGGGCCGACAGCCTCGACGAGGCCGTGGCCCTGGCCTATCAGACCAATCCCACCCTGCAGAACGCCCGCGCCCAGCTACGGGGACTGGACGAGGAATATGTCCAGGCTCGCGCCGGATATCGTCCGCAGGTGCAGATTTCCGCTGAAGCCGACGACATCAAGGGGCCGTCCACCGACCAGTTGGCCGTCAAGCCGGCCTCGGCCAGCATTTCCCTGGTCCAGCCCCTCTATACCGGCGGCCTTATCAGCGCCGATGTGCGCGCCACGGTGGGCGACATCGAATCCGGCCGCG
>Ga0302316_10001559_pt1 | contig 17801 bp, 9 predicted proteins | sample III_Palsa_N3_2_FD_200456 | JGI IMG/M metagenome (GOLD analysis project Ga0302316, IMG submission 200456) | Peat permafrost microbial communities from Stordalen Mire near Abisko, Sweden - III_Palsa_N3_2 | ecosystem: Environmental > Terrestrial > Soil > Palsa > Peat permafrost | place: Sweden...
CTTTCGGCCCATGTTTCGCGCAAATTCGTAAATAACTTGCGAAGCCTCAAAGCTGACCCCTACACTTCAGAACAGTGCCCATGCCCGCCAGTCTCCGTAAAATCTTCGCCATCAGCACGCTCGCCCTGCCTCTTGGCCTCGCTGGCTGCCATCACATCGCCTTCCCCAGTTACCCCGCAGCTTATCGCGAGTTCGCCTACGTCACCTCCGGCTCCTCCAACACCGTCGCCGTGCTCGATCTTGTCTACCTCCGCCAGGACCGCGTCCTCCAGGTCGGCCGCAATCCCACCGGCATGGCCGCCAACCCCGTCCTCAACGAGGTCTACGCAGTCAACACCGACAGCGACTCCGTCAGCGTCATCGACACCACCAAAAACGAAGTAGCCGCCACCATCGGCGTTCACCACAAGCCCTACTTCATCGAAGTCTCCCCGGACGGCAAGCGCGCCTACGTCCCCAACACCGGCTCCAACACCGTCAGCGTCATCGACCTCGAAAAGCGCCGCGAGATCGCCGCCGCCGCCACCGGAGAAGGTCCCGGCGTCGCCCGCATCGCCCCGGACAATCACACCCTCGTCGTCAGCAATCGCGTAGCCGGCAGCGTCTCCATCTACTCCATCACCGACTCCGACAAGCAACCCCTCCAGTTCCGCGCCGCCTTCAGCGGCTGCCCCGGCGCCACCGACATCGCCATCGCCGCCAACAACCCCGCCGAACCCACCTCCGGCTCAAAGGCCTTCATCGCCTGCTCCGGCGGACATCAGGTCATGGACATCTGGCTCGCCGCCTCGCCCGACTCCTGGCGCGGCCGGCAGGACGCCACTATGCAGCACGACCAGCTCCTCGCCCTCCTCGACGTCGGCAAAACCCCCACCCATCTCGCCCTCAAGCCCGACCAGGGCGAAGTCTTCGCCACCAACTTCGACTCCAACAGCATCTCCGAAATCTCCACCTGGACCAACGAAGTCACCGGCACCTACATCGTCGGCACTAACCCCTCCCGCGCCATCATCAGCCGCGACGACTCCAGCCTCTGGGTCACCAACTTCGGCGCCGACAACATCACCCTCTACAGCATCAGCGACGGCCGCCTAATCACCGGCATCCGCACCGGCTCCCACCCCGACGCCCTCGCCTTCTGCGTCTGCGACAACAAGGACGAACACCTCCTCCTCGTAGTCGACTCCGGCTCCGGCGACGTAGCCGTCATCCGCAATCAACTAAACCTCCCACCCTCCCTCTTCACCATGCTCTCCGCCGGCAGCCACCCCAACGACATCGTAGTAAAAGCCGTCAAGACTAAGTAGTCGCCGCCTCTTTTTCTTCCTTCAACTCATTCTCCCGCGTCTCCCGCAACCCCTGCCGCGTCGCCGAAACATAAGCCCCCGCCAGCAACAACAGCCCCGACAAAAACGCCCACATCATCAAGCTAACCGACACATCGAACGGCCCATACACCGACCCGAAATCCAGATGCGGCAGCGCAAGAATATAGAGATACTTCGCCAGCGTCCAAAGCACCCCCATCACCATCGCCGTCGGTAACACCGCCTTCACCGGCACCTTCCGATTCGGCAGCCCCCAATAGATCAAAAAGAACAATCCGATGCTCGCCCCCAGCGCGCAGATCTGCAAAAACCCACTCCCGATAAACGCAAACACCCGGTTATCCGTGTGCCCAAAGAACACCCACGACATCACTGTCCGCTGCCCCGCCGTCAGCGCCACCGACGCCATCGCCAGCACCCCCACCCCAACCGCCAGGCAGATCGACACCACCTGATTCTCTAGATACGACCGGTTCTTCCGCACTCCCCACACGCTATTCAGCGCCACCTCCAGCGGCAGAAACACCCCCGTAGTCGTGATCAACAGCATCACCACCGAAAAGATCCTCACCTTCGCATGCGACTCCGCCAGCACCCGCATATTCCGCATCACGAACACCTGGTGATTCGGCAGGAAGTTCGTCATCATCTCGCCCACCACATCCGCCATCTTCGCCGAGTGAAACACCTTCTGCGACAGCGTCAGCAGCAGCACAATAAACGGAAACAGCGACAGAATCACCTGCGCCGCTACGCTGAACGCATACGTGTGGACCTCCGTCTTCGTCATGTACAGCCCGAGCGCCTTCACCTGCTCCCACGTCGCGCTCTCCGCAACCGGTCGCGACGGCCGCGCCGCCAGGTTCCCCCCAATCTTCTCGTCCCCCGCACTCGGACTTACACCAGGCTCATTATCAGGCATACACCCAGTCTACTTCGCCCCATCCTCCAACCGCCGAACCGCCCATCCCGCCGCCTCCGCCAGCACCGCATCCTCCTCCGCAACCCACTCCCGCAACTGCGGCAGATACCCCAACTCCCCGCTGTTCCCCATAGCAATCGCCACATTCCGCCGTATCCGCTTCCGCCGCGTCCTCTCCAGGGGAGACCCCCGAAACCACCGATTGAACGTAGACCCATCCATCCCCGCCAGCCACTCCAGCGCCGGATTCACCAACTCCCCCCTCGCCGGCAGCGCACCCGACCGCCCCACCGGCGCCTTGCGATTCCACGGGCAAACATCCTGGCAGATATCGCACCCAAACACCTGCCTCCCCATCCCCTCGCGCAACTCCTCCGCAATGCTCCCCTTCTTCTCAATCGTCAGATAAGCAATGCACCGCGACGCATCCATCTGCCGCGGCGCAATCAGCGCATCCGTCGGACAAGCATCGATACACCGCGTACAGCTCCCACACCGGTCCGCCGCCGTAACCCCCAGCGCCTCGCGCTCCAACTCCAGCGAAGTCACAATCACCCCCAGCAGCAACCACGACCCCTGCCCCTGATTTAACACACAAGTATTCTTCCCAATCCAACCCACCCCGGCTCGCGCCGCATATCCCCGCTCCACAATCGGCCCCGTATCCACATAGCACCGCGTCTCGCACCCCTCCCCAAACCGCTCCTTCAACTCCCGCTCAACCTCCCGCAACCGCGGCAGCAACACATCGTGATAATCGCTCCCACCCTCGCCCGCACCCCGCCCACTCCACGCATACCGCGCAATCCACCCACTCCCCTTTGGAGCCTCATCAATAGACCGCGGAGCCTCCGCGTTATAGTTCACCGCACACACAATCACCGACCGCGCCCAAGGCATCGCCCGCAACAAATCCCCACGCAGCAGCTCACCCGCCTCATCCGCGCGCTTCAGATACTCCATCTCCCCAGCCCGCCCTGCATCCACCCACTCCGAGTACCGCCGGTCGATCTCCCCCGCCTCACCACTGGCCGCGTCCGGCACATCCGCCACGCCCGCCAGATCAAACCCCGCCGCCACCGCGCGTCCCTCAATCCACTCGCGGTCCTCACGCCTGATCATCCTGCCATTCTAGTTCGCAGCAGCCCCCGCCACCACCGGATGGTTCACCGCCGAAGGCCTCCCGCCGCTCTTCGCTCCCGGCTCCAGCAGCGCACTCCTGCAACTCTTCGGCGCATTCACAATATTGCACCGCGCCGGCAACCCATCCGCAAACCCAACCGAGTACCCAGTCCACGCCGAAGGCTCCGACAGCGGATAGTCCGTACTAATCATCTGCGCACCCGACGCCAGCAGCTCATCCCGCCGCCGCGTATCGTTCGTCCGCGCCGCCCGCGTCTCCGCATCCGCTCTCGCCCGCACAATATACCCCTGCTTCACCAGCCCATCGATCATCGCCGGCGTCCCCTCATTCTCCTCAATAAACGCCGCATCCGGCTTCCCCGGATCGGCATTCGTAAACAGCACACGCCCCTCCAGCACCGGATGCCCCACCGTATAAAGTGGCCCCGCATTCTTCTGGTCCATCAGAAAGATCACCTTCCCCCGCGACTTCGCCAGCGTCGGCCAATTCCCCGCCCGCACCGCCGCCTCCATCGTTGGATAGCTCCCCCTCACCTCATCCGGCAGCACCATCTCATCATCGGCAAACACCGACCGAATCTCTCGATCCATCCCATCCAGCGCCGCCGTATCGAACGTCTCCGCCACCACGCTATTCGGAATCCCCTTCGTCCCGCCATGCTTCGTCTCGATCAACAAAAACAGCGGCACATGCTCCGGATGCGCCTTCGACCACGCCCGGATCTCCTTCAGACACGTCGTAAACAGATGGCACGAGCTCCGCTCATTCAGGTCCGCAATATGGATCACCTTGATCCCCGGCTTCTCCATCTCATGCTCCGGATCGAAGTCCGGATCAGCCGGCAACCCCGCCTCTTTCGTCAGCTCCACAATCTTCGGATGCGCAAACCGCCCACCCTCCGGGTCCTGCGCAATATCGATCTCCAACTGCCTCACGCCGCCATCCAACTGCTTCGTCAGCGTCGCATGGTGATACTCCAACCCCTCATACCCCTTGGGGTCCTTCATCCGCGTAAACTTCTCTTCGCTCGGAGCAAATCCCAGGTTGTAGCTGTTATGCGAGCCAATCACCTGTATCTGATTTAGGTGAACCACCTTGTCCTGGGCCGCCGTTGTCTGCGCCAACCCCACACTCGAACCACACGCCACCACCAAACCCGCTACCGCCAAAATCGATCGCATCGAATCTCCCATCCAGGAATAGCCCTAACAAATCTACCTAAAAGTCTCTCTGCAAGCCTTCGCTTTGAAGAAGCAAACTTCAGAAGGTACAAAGCCTCTTTCGTTAAGGGCACGGGTTTACCCGTGCCGTAAGTGCCACTACTGCAACTCGGCTTTAGCCGCCGAGGTACATTCTTTGGCTGCGCCACGACTTTTCCAGAACCCTCCACCGAACAAATGAGGAGCGACCAAACCCGGCCGCTCCTCAAGTCAATCAAGCACCATAAAGCCTTAGAAAATCACCTTCGCAGCAAACTGCACCTGACGCGACGGGAACGCGCTTCCAATCGAACCGAAGCTGCCGTTGCCATCCGTGTAAGCGCCATCCGGAGCTTGCCAGTTAGTCACGTTCAGGGCGTTGAACATCTCCGCGCGGAAGTCCAGCTTCACTCGCTCCGCCGTCACATCGAACTGCTTGTGCAGGCCGAGGTCTGTATCGAAGTAAAGGAAGCCGCGGAACTTGTTGCGCGAAACATTCCCGTACGCCGAGGTGTTGCCATACGTCGCGAACGACGGCAGAGCATAGCTCGTATAGGGAAGGTAGTTCTGCAGCGTCGCCTTGTTGCTCGCCTTGGTGAACGCTGTCTTCGGATTGCGCCACGGCGTCCCGTTGATGTGCTGCGGCCGAAGCGTTGCCAGATCCGTCGTGAACAAGGTGCCCGTCTGCGCGTTCGTCGACGAACTGGAGTAGGTAAGGTTGAACGGCATGCCGCTGGTCATGGTGTTGATCATCGTCACCTGCCAACCGCCCAGCACCGCCTGCTCGATGCCGTGAGCACCTTGACCCCAGTGCCTGCCCTTGCCAAATGGCAGGTCATACACCACCGATGTTGTGTTGTCGATCGGTTGGTCATAGCTCGACGGGCCGTAGTCATTGCGCGGATTGGCGAAGTTCACGCGCGAGTTGTCGCCGTTGTTCGTGTCCAGGTGTCCCGATGCAAGATCGAAAGCCCGGCTATACGTGAACGAGTTCAGCAGGTAAAGTGCGCCCATCTTCTTCTCGAGCTTGATCTGTAGCCCGTTGTAGCTGGACGATCCCTCCGGCAGCGAGATTTCGATATCTCCAAACGTCGGCACTGGCCGCCGCGACTGATAGGTCGGGCAGGCTGAAGCTGGCGTCAGAAGGCAAGGTGCAGCCTGGTTATAGTCCGCCAGCAGTTCGATGTGGCGGCCAACGTTACCCACATAGGCGACATCCAGCATCATGCCCCACACCAACTGCCGCTGCACACCCAGGAAGTAGCTCTGAACATAACCGGTTATAAAGTTGCTCGGGATGTAACGTGTATTCACCAACAGTGGATTGAAGTTCGCCGGGCTGGTCAAACCAGCAGCATAGCCCTGCTGCGTCTGACGGAAGCAAAGCGCCTGGTTTTGCGTGTCGTTTGTACATAGGTTCGAACCGATCGGAGTAACAAACGGACTCGGATTATTGATCGCCGCGTTCACAACATCAGGCCCGTTATAGGTCAGGTTGTTCTCGCCGCCTTCACGGTTGTACTGCGCATACACCAGGCCATACCCTCCGCGCAGCACCGTCTTCGGATCGATCGAGTACGCAAAGCCGAAGCGCGGCGCGAAGTTCTTCATGTCGGTATGAACCTGGCTCTGGTTGAAGATGCTTCCGCCCGAAGCCTGCGTCAGCGTCAACGTGTTGGGGTTGAAGTTCGCCAGGCGGTTGTCCCGCTCCCACTGAGGCGTCATCACCTCGTAGCGAAGGCCGGCGTTAATCGTCAGATTAGGAGAGACGGAAAAGTCATCCTGCACATAGCCCGCAAAGTACCGCTGGCGCAGATTTTTCACGACATAGTTGGTGATCGAGTACGAGCTGCGATTGCCGAACAGGAAGTCGGCAACCTCCTGCGCCTGCGCTACCTGCGTCGACTCGGTGTTGCCCGTAGCCGTATCCTGCGGAATGCAACCGGTCTGCGTCGTCGTGCCGCAGTTCGCGAAGAATCCGGTTGGCCCCGCCGCGAACTTGCTGGCATAGTTGTCCTGCCCATAGCTCGGGTTGTAATCGTTGATCACCGTGTGAATGATCTGCTGCTCATAACCGAACTTCAGCGAATGACGGCCGCGCACCCACGTAAAGTTGACCTTCGGGTTCCACAGCGTCGGATCCTGAAACTGCGGGCTCGACGTCTGGTTGCCGAGCTGCGTAAATCCGCTGATCGACTGGCCGTTCAGTGTGCGCACAATTCCGGGAGCCGTCGGCAGTCCATCGGTGATGCCATACTGCGTCAGCAGCGAAGGCTGTCCTGCCGAGTACGGCGTCTTCGCTCCGATGTTCCGGGTCCATGCAAAGCGCATATCCAACAGCTTGTTCTGGCTGATCGTCCACGTTGCACCCCCGGCAATCTGCCGGTTCTGCACGTTCACGTTCGAGTTCGCATTGCCGCCCGCGGGCCCGCCAACGGTCGGTGGGTCGAAGATCACTTCCTGGTGCTCCGTGTAGCGCGAAAAGATCTGCCACTTGCCATAATGCTGATCGACGCGGATATCGCCCTTGTCGTCATCGATCGTACCGCGCGGCGCATTGGAGTAGTTGTTCGTGATGTTGCTGTAAGTTACCGCGGCCCCGCCCACATTATTGGTAGGAAGAAGCCCCAGCACCGCCAGGGCGAAAGGCGTCGCGCCGGCGGAAGCATCGCCGGTAGCATACGTCACGCCAGTGATCGGGTTATACACCGGGATCGGTTGCGTTGTGCCTGCCACTGTATGCAGGAAGAAGTGCCCCAGCCGCTGCTCCGCGTCCGGCAGCGTCACCGGCGCAAGCTGATAGTTGAAGATCTGCCGCAGGCCTTCATAATCCGCGAAGAAGAACGACTTGTCCTTGAAGATCCGGCCGCCAAACGTTCCGCCAAACTGGTTGCGAATCAGCTTCGGCTTCTGGCCGGTCACCGGCTCAATCGGTCCCACGGCGTTCAGGTCCGTATTGCGCAGATAATCCCACGCCTTGCCGTGATACTGGTTGGTGCCGCTGCGGGTGGACGCGTTGATGACCGCACCCGGCATACGGCCATACTCAGCCGAGTAATTATTCGTCTCCAGGCGGAACTCGCTCACCGCATCCGGTGAAGGAGAAATGTTCTCGTTCTCAAAGCCCTGGTTCGACGTTCCATAGTTCGAGTTCTCCAGGCCGTCCAGAATGAACTCGTTGAACTCCGACCGCAGGCCGTTGACATCGAATGCGCCTTCGCGGCTCGAAGCCGTTTGGTTTTCCAGAAGAGACTTGCGCGTGCCCGGAGCCAGCAGCACCAGGTCCGCATACGAACGGCCATTCAGCGGCAGGTTCTCCACCTCGCGCGTCGCAATCACCTGGCTGCGCGAGCTCGAATCCGTATCCAGCAACTGCGCCGTGTCGATCACATCCACCACTTGGTTCACAGCGCCAGCCTTCACCGAAACATCAACGCGCTGGCGAGCATCCGTCGAAACGTTGAACACCTCGGTACGCGACTCCTCGAAGCCACCCGCCTCCGTCACCACCCGGTAGTTGCCGATCGGCACCGAGTCGAACTCGTACTTGCCGTCCTTGTCCGTGTGCGCCGTCTCCGTAACGTTGGTCGCCACATTGGTCAGCGTCACCGTCGCATTCTGAACAACCGCGCCGGTGTTATCGCGCACATAGCCAAGCACCGAAGCCGAACCAAACTGCGCAGATGCAGTAGCTACTCCCAAAAACAACAAGACCATCACGGCAACCGCACTCCATGCCCTCGCCATTGTTCGCGAAGTACCGGATAGTCGAGCGCCTGACAGCAAGGTTCCAATATTCTTCTTCATCATTTATCGCCCCATCACTCCTGTTTTTGTTCCAGCCAAACACTCACCGATGCTCACGCAGCACCTTGCGTCCTGTGCGCCAATTCACGCCCGCAGTCTTCTGAAGGACGGCACAATATGCCGCCATCTCACCGGCTGTCAATCCAGATCCGGCGTCCGTTATCGCTAGCTCCACAGAACGCGAAACGGCCGAAAACCCTTCTTCCCAACAGATCGAAACAGTTTTGTGCGAGAGACCGCACAGAGTCTATTTCTTCAACTGGAAGGTTTCACAGGTGCTCAGTCTGACAGGAAGCCCACCGAAAACTTATGAATGCTTAATAAATTTCGTATCAATTCCCCACCCTGCCGCCCACCCTCAGCAGATCGACAAACCCCATGACGTTATCGACGACTTATATGTCCGCTTTCCGACATAAGGAGCGGCCAACTACCCCTCGTACGGCCTCTACAAAAACACGGGCCCTATCGGTCGGAAATGTAAAGGTTGCTGGACAAAAAGGCCACCGTAAATCACCGTAAAAAACACACCGTCGACCGTGATTTTCAAGGGAAAAACCGTGCGAAAGCACCGCGCGAAAGCCCTTTTCAGACCCTATTCCACGTACGGCCAACCGTCCGCGGTAAACCCAAGCCGGTTGATCCCCAGCGTAGGCGTTCCCGCATTATTCGCGTCGTAGTAGTGGTAAACAAACGTAGGCGTAGGCACTCCTCCCACCATGTCCGTAAACACACTCCCACCACCCGGCCCAACCACATTCCCGTGTGTACTCAACAAGATAGTCCCCCCACTATTCGTCAAAGCCAACCCTCCCCGATCCAAAAACGGTCCATTCGGACTAGTAGAACGCCCCACAATCGTCCGGTAAGGACTAGTCGCACTACAGCACACATTCACCGGCGCAAAGAAGTAGTAATACTGCGTCCCATTCACCACCCAGGGATAAATAAACGAGCCTTCCTCCCCTCCAATTCGCGTCGAAACAATCGGGTAAGTCGTTGTATTGGAAGACATTGGCAGCCCAGTCGCCGGGTTGAGTTGAATCATATGGATCCCATCAAAGAACGACCCAAACGACAACCACCAGTTCCCCGTAGCTGGATCAACAAAAGGCGCCGGATCAATAGCATTGAACGTACTTCCACTCACAAACCCAAACCCTGCAACAGTTACAGCCGTGCTATTGCTCCACGACCTGACAACCCACCCCTTATCAGTCCAGGGCCCAGAAGGACTAGCACTAGTCGCCAACCCAATAATCGCCTCCCCACCCGCCGTATCCGGCTCAACAGGGATCGAATAGTACTGATAATACGTACCATTCACATACATCAGGCTAGGCGCCCACACATCCACATTCGCCCCATTATTGTCCGAAGGAGGCGTCTGCAGCCCCGTCCACGACGCAAAATCCGGCCCTATGATCGGGCAGTGACTATCCAAAGTAAGCCACGCCCCTCCCTGCGTAGTCGTACAGGCACCATACGCTGAGCTCGCAGTCGTATAGGTAAACGTAGTCAAATCAGTGGAATACGCCAGCGTCTGGTGCGTCCCATAGAGCCAATAGGTCCCATTCGTATCCCGCAACATAAAGGGATCATGCACATAAATCCCAGTCCCACTCACAGCCCGCGGCGCAGGATAAGCAGCCGTAGCAGTCTGTCCAACCGCCCACTCCTGGCAAGTACACCCCGACCCAGTAGTCGCTCTTGCATTCTGATCAATCACCGCAGACGAGGTAGTCCCAGAGTTGGCATCCTCCAGATAAAGCCCACTATTCACATTTTTCAGCAGATAATTCCCATCCGTAAGCTTAAAAAACTCCCACAAATGGTCGTTAGTCCCATTGTCAGCCCACTGCAAAGCCATCGTCCCAGCCGCGGTCGACGCATTCGAGATCCCCATCACCTGGTGGGTGAGCATGTTCTCGATGTTGTACTCGTTCTGACTGGTTCCCATGGGCATCGCATGCCACATATCATCCGTCGCACCCGTGGCGGATTCCTGTGCAAGCGCAGCACCGGCAACCTGGCTCTGGCCCGCGATCCCAAGAACCAACCCGCTGCTCACATTGGTCAGAGTGAACTGGTTGGTATCGCCAACGGTCGTAATCGTCCCCATATCCGGCGTCGTTGGCGTAGGTGTCGGTGTAGGCGAGGGAGAAGTTGATCCACTTGAACAGCCAATCAGAAAGGTAGACACGACAGCCAACATACCGATGCGGATCAAAAGAAGATTCATGGCAAAACTCCTTGTGCGCCTCGCAAGGTAAACGTTTTCCCTACAAGGCTTTCCTTTCTAATCAATCAACCTAATTATTGTCAATATCAATCCGAAAACGTTTTACCACTTAAGCCTCTTATAGCCAGATCACAATCGCTGCATGCTACAAACGACTATGACCCGCAAGCCCGCCATCACCCTTTGTCTCGCTATCTGCACGCTGTCCGCTAACGCTCAAGCGAATTCCGGCCAGAAACCTACCATCACCGCGTACACAGCGTCGATGCAGCACATGCCTGGGCTTCTTCCGTTGGATTGGGATGCGCAGGCGGGCAAGCTCTATCTTGAAGTACCCCTCGGGGCCGACACCGCCCACACTCGATCCCAGGATTTGCTTTATGTTGTTTCCCTGCCATGGGGAACCGGCTCTAACGACCTCGGCCTGGATCGAGGCCAGCTATCGGAAGACATCCTCGTTCGCTTTGAACGCTCCGGCCCCAAGCTGCTATTGGTCGAGCCGAACTCAGCCTTTCGCACCACCGCTACCGATCCAATGGAGCAACTCGCGGTACAACAATCCTTCCCTGTCTCCGTCCTCGCCGGCTTCAAGATCGAAACCGAAGCTCCGGATGGCACAGTATTGGTCGACGCCACAGACTTCTTTCTGCACGACTCGCATCATGTTGCCGAAGCTCTGGCCCAGGCCAAGCAAGGCGCTTATAAGGTCGACAGCACACGCTCAACGATCATGCTGGACCGAACAAAGGCCTTTCCCAAAAACACCGAAGTCGAAGCCGAACTGACCTTCGCCACGGACTCTGCGAGCGATGCGAACTTCGTCAGAGATATAGCTCCTGATGCTCGCTCGCTGACCGTGCGCGAGCATCAGAGCTTCGTCGAACTGCCACCATCGGGGTTTACCCCTAGACGATTTTCGCCCCGAGCCGGCTACTTCCCCACAACCTATCGCGACTACAACGCACCCCTCGGTGAGTCGCTCGACCAAAACTTCATCATCCGCCACCGCCTGATAAAGCGCGATCCCGCCTGCACCCATGCCTGCATCGCTGTAACCCCGATCCAGTACTACGTCGACCGCGGAGCACCCGAGCCAATCCGCTCAGCACTGATCGAAGGCGCCCGCTGGTGGGATGCGGCCTTCCAGGCTGCCGGTTGGGCGCCCGGCACCTTTCGGGTGGATGCATTACCGGCGGATGCCGACCCCATGGATATTCGCTACAACATCATCCAGTGGGTGCATCGTTACACAAGAGGCTGGAGCTATGGCGACGCCGTGACAGATCCTCGCACGGGAGAGATCATCAAAGGCAACGTGACCCTGGGGAGCCTTCGCGGTCGCCAGGACTATCTGATCGCCGAAGCCCTCCTAAGCCCCTACACCGCCGGCCGCGCCCTGCATCCCGAGAACGACCCGATGCTGCAGTTCGTTCTCGCACGCATCCGGCAGTTAGCCGCGCATGAAACGGGACACACCCTCGGCCTCGCCCACAACTTCGCTGCTTCCAGCTTCCCGCATACGCCGGACCAGACGGTGAGCGTAATGGACTACCCACATCCTTACATCACACTCGACAAGGATGGTGTGCCCGATATCTCGCACGCGTATGCGATCAACATCGGCCAGTGGGACAAGGTGGCGATCGACTACGGCTATCGCGAGTTCGACAAAGGCGGCAAGCCAGTTGAAGATCCAGCAGCACTGGAAGCGATTCTGCGCGACTCCGAAAAGACCGGTCTTATCTTCATCACCGACGAAGATGCCCGTCCTCTCGGCAGTGCCCATCCCCATGCTCACCTTTGGGACAACGGCACCGATCCGGCCGATGAACTCAATCGCGTCCTCGATATACGGTCGGCGGCTTTAGCGCGCTTCGGCGAAAATGCGATCAAGCCCGGCACGCCCATGGCCCAACTCGAAGAAACATTAGTGCCGCTCTATCTCTTTCACCGCTACCAAACCGAAGCAGCTACCAAGGAGATTGGCGGTCTCGACTATCGTTATAATCTGCGCGGCGATAGTCAGATGAACCCAGCCATCGTTGACCCCAAAGAGCAGAACAAAGCCATCGCTGCTGTTCTAAAGACACTCGAGCCTCAAACTCTGACGCTCCCTGAATCAATCCTCTCCCTGCTACCGCCTCATCCCCCCGCTCTCAGCCGCAGCCGGGAGTCGCTGCCATCGCACACCGGCCTCACGTTCGATCCAATCGCCGCAGCTGAAGCATCTGCAGATCTCACCCTCGCAACGCTTCTCGATCCCGCCCGCGCCAATCGGCTGATCGAATACCACATGCGCGTCCCTGCCGCACCCTCGTTGCGCGGCATCCTTGAGGGCATCTCAAAAACAACGGCCGAGCGACCAAATGCAGGTCACAGCATGTCGTCTGAAGTCGAACGCGCCGTGGAGTTCCGTGCGCTTGAAGCGATGCTTTCGTTAGCAGTCAACTCCGCAGCATCAAGTCAGGCTCGCGCCATCACACGCTCCCACATAGCCGATGTGCTGAAGACCATGACCGAGGCTCCCCCACTACAGGACACCGCGGAAGCAATTCACCGCGCGGCTCTGATCGAACGCATCCAGGAGTTCGAGCGTGCGCCAGAAAAGTTTATCCCCGCCAAACCAGTTGAAGCTCCCCCCGGCATGCCCATCGGCGATGACGAATAGCCCCCGGCACCGGGCAAGATGAAACGAAGATCAATCACGCCTTGTAGATTTGAAAGATTTGGCGTCCCCGACGGGATTCGAACCCGTGTTACCGCCGTGAAAGGGCGGTGTCCTAACCGCTGGACGACGGGGACGCACATATCGCGAGAACCGCGATACCCACTTCATTAAGGCTAACAACACATCGGGCCAATAGCAAGTCTCCTACCCGATTCTGCCACTCAGCTCATCGTCGAGACGGCAGCCGAGCCCGCCCTGAACGCACCTTGCGGCGCACATCGGCATACTGTAGCAAAATAAAATTGTCCGTCATGCCGGCAATATAATCGGCCACAACCCGCGCCAGCCCTTCACTCTCAATCTCCGCAAAGTACGACTCCGGCAGCTCTTCCGGCTCATTCACCCAGTACTCAAACAACTCCTTCACCACCTCTTCGGCCTTCGAGTGCTCCAGTTCCAGCGCCGAACACGTATACAACGTGTCGTACAGATACCGCTTCTCTTGCAGCCGCTCCGCCTCTGCCTGCGGAGAAAACACCGCCAGCCTCCGCCCACACCCGCGAATATCTTCCAGGCATTCCGCCCCGACTGCCGTCACGTTCTCCCGCGTCGTACGAATCAGATCCAGCACCAGCGCCTTCTGCATCGCCTGCAGCGCATCGTGAAACACATACTTCTCTTCAGCCTCCGGATGCGCCTCCCGCACAGCGATATAGCTTCGCCGCAGAATGCTCACATGCTCGCAGATATGCCGCACATCCAGCAGCCCGGATTCAACACCATCATCAAGATCGGCCGTCAGGTAAGCAATCTCATCGGCCAGGTCGATCAACTGAGCCTCAAGCGGTGGCTGTTGATCCAGAAAATACTCGGCCAGCTCCGGATGCTCCTGCTCACTGTAATCCCGTGAGTGCTTGATGATCCCCTCTCGCGACCCCAGCGTCAGGTTCAGTCCACGATGCCCCGCATACCGCTGCTCAAAGCGCTCCACAATCCGCAGCGCATGAAGATTGTGATCGAACCGCAACCCATGCGCCTTCAGACACTCGTCCAGCGCTCTCTCGCCGGCATGGCCAAACGGCGGATGCCCAATGTCATGCACCAACGCCAGCGTCTCAGCTAAATCTACGTTCAGCCCCAGCGTCCCAGCCACCTGTCGCGCCACCTGTGCCACTTCGATCGTGTGCGTCAACCGGCTGCGAAAGTGGTCGGACGCCCTGCTGGTAAATACCTGTGTCTTGCCGGCAAGCCGCCGAAAAGCCCGTGCCTGCACCACGCGATCGCGGTCCCGCTCAAACGGCTTGCGCTCGTCGTTCGCCGGAGCCGGAAAAGCCCGCTGCGATAGCCGCACCTCTTCGTCGCCAAACACCCCACACACGCGCAAATCATGCCTCATCGCTATGAGTGTATAGCGTCGTGCGTCCGCCTACCGCGGAGCTGCATTCAAATGAGCCAGCTTTACTCGTGCCCCTTCGAGCTTATGCTGCACCTTCGCCACATCAGCCGGATCAGCCTCCGGCGGCAGCGACGTTGCATACAACGCCGTAGCCTTCTGCCACTCCGCCACGGCCATTGGCAGCTTCCCATTCTTGGCATAGATCTCGCCAAGATGATCATGCACCGCCGGATCGCTATTCAGCCGCGCCACGGCCTTCCGCGCATAATCCTCGGCTAGTGCATATTGCCCCTGCTTGTAGTAGACCCACGCGAGCGAATCAAGATAAGCGCCGTTCTGCGGATCAAAATCCACGGCCTTCTTGATCATCGTCACAGCCTCATCCAGCCGAATCCCACGGTCCGCCAGCATATAGCCATAGTCATTGTCGATCGCCGCACTGTCCGGGTCGATCGCCAGGCCCTTCTTGAAGTCCTCTTCAGCCTGGTCGAACATCTTCTGCTGCTCCGCAACGCTGCCGCGATAGTAATAAAAAAACGACTTCTCCGCCGGCTTCGACGACAACGTCTCCACCTTGTCCAACGCCGCTGTCGCATCCTTGAATCGCTTCGCGCGAACGTTGATATCTGAGATCGTGTAATAAACCTCGCGATCGTCCGGCGTTCCCTTCAGTTGCGCCTCGGCCAGCTTGATACCCTCATCCACCTTGCCGGAGTCCGCAAGCTGCCGTGCATAGGTCAACTGCACCTCATGGTTGTCCGGCATCGCCTTTGCTGCGTCGCTCGCCGCCTTCGTAGCCGCCGTCCAATCATGCGCCTGCCGATAGGTATCGACCAACCCATCGGCTCCCTGCGCCTGCGCCTCGCCACCCAGTGCCATCATCTGCTGGTAGGCATCGACTGCCCCGACCGTATTCCCAGCCTCATTCTGCACAATTCCCAACCGGCCCAAAAACAGTGCGCGATTGCTGCGGTCCTGATCGCTATACTTCCCGTCCGTCGCAATCGTCGCTGCAAGCATTCCCTTCAGCGTCTTGATCGCATCGTCAAACTGCCCCAGCGCGTCATAGCAAAGCGCCTCGTTGTACTCCAGCTCCAGATTGTCCGAAACCAGCGCGCTCGCCTTCTTCAGCGTCGAAAGCGCCAACTCATAGTGCCCTTGCTGCCGCTGCAGATCGGCCTCACGAATCAATGACTGCGCATCCTGCGGGTCCGTAACCAGCAAATCCGCAAACACCTTCGCCGCGGCGTTGGTCTGTCCATCCGCCACCAAAGCATTCGCCAAACCACGCTTCGCATCCGTATTGTCCGGGTCCTGGTCCAGCGTCGCCCGGTACGCAGCGACCGCTTCCTTCGGCTTCTTCAACTGGTCATAGATCCCAGCCAGCGCAAAGTCCATCCGTCCACTGCGGTCGTCCACCGGAACATCCGCAATAACCTTCGCAGCCTTCGCCAGGTCGCCCTGCTCGGTATAAAGCCGCGCAATGCTCAGCACCACCTCTTCCGACTGCGGATCAAGCTTCTGCGCCAGCTTGAACTCCGCCTCAGCCTTCGCCGAATCATGGTTCAACCCATAAAGCTGCCCCAGCAGCAGATGCGTCTCCAGATCATCCGGCTTCAGCCGCGCAATCGTCTCATACTCCTTGATCGCCGCCTGCAGCATATCGGTCGATTGCGGCCCCTGCCCATCGCCAAGCGACCTCAGATACACGCGCCCCAGCAGAATATGCGCGTCCACATCTTCCGGATGCTTCGTCACCTGGTCCTGCGCCGCCGAAACCGCCTCGCGAATCCGTCCTAGCTTGAAGTAAAGATTCGCCAGCCCATCCTGCAACTCGCGCGAGTTCGAATCCGCATCCAGCGCCAGCTTGTACTGCTCAATGGCCTGCGACGCCAGATCCTGCCGCCCGTTGGCCGAAGCCTCATCCTCATAGATCTTGGCGAGCCCATAGTGGTAGTAAGCCGCACCCCGGTCCGGCGCGCTCGCTCCATCCGCCGCAGCAGGCAGCGGAGAAGCCGCACCCCACGCCTTGGCAGGCGCACTCTGCGCATGCAGAACGCTGGTGCTGAAAAGTGTTGCGAAGGTGACGGCACAGCAGGTCTGCAGCAGAGACGCGCGAAAAACAGGGGTCATAGTTAAATCCTAATGTGTAACAGGAGTGCCGTGCTACTGCTCAATTTCCCAGTTCTTACTTCCTGTTCCTAATCCTTAGACGGGACTCTACCGCGTTTGGATGCTGTTTACCAGCCACCCAGCCCCGTTTCCAACCCTCATCCATGCCGGAAGTGGCGCACTCCGGTCATCACCATCGCCATTCCCAGCCTGTCCGCAGCCGCCACAACCTCGGCATCCCGCATCGACCCGCCCGGCTGAATCACCGCCGTAGCGCCCGCCTCCGCAATCGCCTCCAACCCATCTGGAAACGGGAAAAACGCATCCGAAGCCGCCACAGTCCCCGCCAGCGGCAGTGCCGCCTTCACCGCGCCGAACTTCGCCGCATCCACGCGGCTCATCTGCCCCGCACCCACCCCCACCGTCTGCCCAAAACACGCATCCAGCCGCGCATAAACAATCGCATTCGACTTCACATGCTTGCACACCTTCCACGCAAACAGCATCGCCTCATCTTCTTCCGCCGTAGGCTTCCGCGCGCTCACCACCCGCAGCGTCGTAGCATCCACCACCCCATGGTCCTCATCCTGCACCAGGAACCCACCCGAGATCTGCTTCACCACCCGTTCCACCTTCGCCGGCTTCAGCCGCAGCACTCGCAGATTCTTCTTCCCAGCCAACGCGGCCAACGCCTCCGCCGTAAACTCCGGAGCCACCACCGCCTCCACAAACAGCTTCGCAATCTCCGTAGCCGCCTCGCCGTCCACCGTGCGATTCACCCCAATCACCCCACCAAACGCCGACACCGGATCGCCCGCCAGCGCCCTCTTATAGGCCTCCGCAACCGTCGCTCCCATACCCACTCCACACGGGTTCGTATGCTTGATAATCGCCACCGCCGTCGCATCAAACTCACTCACCAGCGCCCAGCAGGCATCCAGATCGACCAGGTTGTTATAGCTAAGCTCTTTGCCCTGCAACTG
>Ga0302316_10001560_pt1 | contig 17800 bp, 10 predicted proteins | sample III_Palsa_N3_2_FD_200456 | JGI IMG/M metagenome (GOLD analysis project Ga0302316, IMG submission 200456) | Peat permafrost microbial communities from Stordalen Mire near Abisko, Sweden - III_Palsa_N3_2 | ecosystem: Environmental > Terrestrial > Soil > Palsa > Peat permafrost | place: Sweden...
TCCATCGTCCTCTTCACCCACAAGAAGGACTCCGTCGAGCTCGAGCACATGACCGCCACTCCAATCAGGGCACTGCATGATGCGGAGGTAATGCAGTACGGCTGGGAGAAGCATGAAGCTCCGGCCGCCGAAGGCATCTTCTTCGTCAAAACGGCGACCAGCCACGACCGCATCTTCCGCTCCTTCACCCCAATCCACTATGCAGATCACGACGAAGCCTTCGATGGAAACGCCGGTGTCATTCGCACTAGGAACGACGGCGTCACCGAGCTCGACCTCATCCATGGAACGCTCATTGAAGCCAAATCAATCCGCATGGAAATTCCCGAAGCAGCTTCGCAATCCACGGCCATCAGCGCCACCATCGCTCCACACGGCGAGATCAGCGGAGTCTTCTGCAACCTCGGCTCATCTCCCGTCACTCTGACACTCACAGCCAATATCGCTGACGCGAGCATCTTCTACATCGACGGCTCGCCCATCGCCCCCAGCCGCGAAGACTCCGCGCGCCGCATCGAACTTCCGCCCGGTCGCCACACTTGGCAGCTCTCTGCCCACTTGCCCACACCTCTCGCGCCTTCGATCGAGCGAACCGTGAACCACTCCGGTGGAGCGCAGGTTTACTTCAACACTGCCTCCGGCGCCACTGGCTATCGCCTCGAAACCAGCACCGACGGCGGAACCCACTGGCAACCCGGCCCCGTAGGGCCTCAAGGGCCGCTCACCATTAACGGCCTTGCTAACAACACCAAAGTTCATCTCCGCATCATCGCGCGTAACGCCGAACGCGACAGCCCGCCCAGCGGCGAATACCCGCTCTACGTCAGCGCCAACGCGCCCCCCACTCCTGACGGCCTCGCCCTCGAACTAGGCGAAGGCACTGTGCGCCTGCATTGGGGTCAGGTCCTCGGTGCCGAAGGCTACCATCTCTATCGCCGCCGCGAAGGCGACACATCCTGGCAAGCCCCCATCTGCTCCGGCCCCACCACGAGCTACTACGACATCACCGCCGACGGCGTCATCCCATCTGCACCGCGCCCCGGTATCGAAGCCAACCTCAATTCGACCCGCCCCGACGGCACACGCTACGAATACGCCATCGCAGCCTTCAACGACAACGGCGAAAGCCCCCTGAGCCCACTCGCCAACACCGACTCAACCAGCTGGCGAAACTGGTGGCCCGCTGGCCAGTCCCACACCTTCAAACGCCAGACCGGCTTCTGGCTTCCACCCTATGTCCCGGCAACCGCAACGCCTCCACTCCACTACCCATCCAACTGATACAGGGACTATCTTCATGCTGCTGAACAATCGCAACCTTCTCGCCATAACCGTCTTGATCGTGATCTCTACTGTCACGTTGCACTCAGTCTTCGCGCAACAACCACAGCCCGCAATACCCGCGGAACAATCCGGCCCTGCTCCCAACACCTACACCTTGCAGGTCAACGCCCAGGCGGTCGTTCTCGATGTCGTCGTCACCGGCAAGAAGGGACAGATCGTCAACAACCTAAGCAAAGATGACTTCCAGGTCTACGAGGACAAGGTCCCGCAGATCATTCGCACTCTCGACGCACCGCAGTCGCACGCTGCACCCGCTAACATTCCCATCAACTCCACCGTCGAACTCGACAAGCTGGAGCCCACCGCGCCGGCAACAATCATCGTGCTCGACGAGATCAACACCCGCTTCGAGGACGAAGCCTTCGCGCGTTACTCGCTTAAAAAGTTTCTCGACACGCAAGGCGACACCCTTCAGCAACCCACCATGTTCGTAGCCGTCAGCCTGCAACGCTTCATGGTCCTGCGCGATTACACCACCTCCAAGCAGGAGATACTCTCGGCGCTGGACCACCATCTCACCATCTACCCGTGGCACCTCCAGGGTGGAAGCTGGAAGACCGAGCAGTACAACGCCGCCTTCGCCTCTTTGATGGAGGTCGCCGAAGCTACCGCCGGCCATCCCGGACACAAGAGCATGATCTGGATCGGCCGTGGCTTTCCCGCCGTCGATCCTGCAACTCTTTCTCCCGAAGCGGGCGATGCGTTGAAGACCGCGATTGAAACCTGCACCAACTCACTGCGCGACGCCCGTGTCGTGCTCTATACACTCGATCCCGCCGGTGTCCCCTACGTCCCCGCGGAACAGGATGCGGACGGCTTCTATGAAGACGATCCCTTCGGTGGCGAGATCGACTTCAACGAGATGGCGGCTGCTACGGGTGGTCACTCCTTCTATGGCCGTAACGACGTCGATCAACTCATCGCCGCCAGTACCCGCGATGCAGCCGGTTTCTACACCCTCTCCTACACGCCGTCCGTTGCAAGGACCGATGCCAAGGCCTTTCACAACATCCGTGTCGTAATGAAGGATCCAAATCTACGCGCCGCCACCCGCGAGGGCTACTATGCCATCGCGCCGCCGCCCCCGCCTGATACGGCCTCCAACGGCAAGCTCTCCGACCGCCAGGTCTTTGACCTCACAGTCGCCGCGCAAAGCATGATGATCTACGACGCCGTACCCCTCACCATCACGCGCATCGCCGCCAATCCCAACCAGTTCAAGGTCGGCTTCAACTCAGCTGACCTCGTCTGGCAGGAGACGACCCCAGGCAAGCTGACCGCGGACATCACCATACTTGTCGAGACCTTCGACAAGAAGGGCAAGATGCTCAACCGCACGGCCGAAATTTCCACCGCGCAGGTTGCCGAGAGTTCAACCCCCAACGTACCGGTTACTCCCAGGGTAAATCTTCTCGGCACCATCCCCACGCAGCCGCCGGCGGCCCGCATCCGCTTCGTGGTTCGCATCGACCGAAACCAGAAACTAGGCGCGGCCAACTTCTTCCTGGTCGATCAAAAGACCCTCTCCGACCCCACCACGGGCCTGACACCCGGCAAACACTAATAGCTGCACAACGCTAGTAGAAGAACCAAGCCCGCTGTCCCTCTGTTACTCCCCCTCCAGTCGGCTTCGACCTAGAACGTAAACTCAGCTCCAATCCTCACGACCCGCGACATACCCGCCGATTGCGTCTCGTTCAGCCGCCCAAACGTACTCGTCGCCTCGTGCAGCGTGATCGAAGGCGGTGCTGTTGTTGTCGTGATGCTGGTCGTCGTCAACGGGTCGCTGGCTGTATTGTTGGCCCCAAAATAAACCGGGTGATTCAAAGCATTGTTCAAGTTGGCAAACAGCTTCAACTCATACTTCTCTTTAACCCGGAATCCCTTGGTAAATCGCGCATCGAACATAAACTCACGTGGGCTGCGCGCTGCTGGAAGGGTACGTGGTTCATTGCCGAGTGCCGGATTGTTCACGCTTCCCGGAGCAACGCAGGTACCCGTACTTGTATTGCATCCAAAGGCAGCCGGATTCAGGTAAGGCTGGAAAACACCGGCGCTATATTGGGTCAGGCCAAACGGGTTGTTCATATAAAGGTGGCCATGTTTGTAGGCTGGGTTGATCAACGGCACCCCTGGAGTGATATTCGGCCTCAGGTTATAGCCGGTCGGCAGACCCGGTGTAGGACTGCCGAACCCGCTCCCGGACACCGGAAACGATTCGAAGTTACCCACGCTTCCAAAGATCACAAAGTTTGGATATCCAGAAGCGATCGTCACGATCCCGGACGTGGACATATTACCGATCAAATTATTCAGTAAATCGGAGTGCGTATGGACCAGCTTACCCTGGCCAATCGGCAAAATATAAACATATCCGGCCTTCAACCGGCTGGGCTGATCGTAACTCGACACCGTCCACTCGCCGTTAGTATCGAATGGGTTCTGCGGTGGCGCCGATCCAAAGTTGCCGGAATTGCCGGCATTCGTCTCGGCTACATTATCCATGCTCTTCGTCCAGCTATAGTAAGCCAGCAAGGTAATCCCCGCGGTCATCCTTTGCGTCACGTTGAAGTAAAACGCGTTGTACTCGGACGTCCCCGTACGCGGATAAAGTTCCAGAAGCGGGAGGCTGTAGAAGTTCTGGTACGGATTTAGCTGCTGTAGCCCAGTCTCGTTGGTAGCAAGCCCATATTTATTCGCCGACGTACCTCCGAAATTTACATGGTTCTGTATGGCCGCGATCAGCGTTGAAATGTTTGGCAGGTTCAACGACCCCGGAAAGGGTGGGGTGCTCCCTGTTGTAGGCCCGATAAGATGCGTCCCCTTCAGTCCCTGATAGGTCGCCTGCAGCAGCGTCTTCGCCGCCGGCTCATATTGCAGCGTCACCGAGTAGCTCTGATTGTAGGGAACGGCATTCGTCTGCGAGACAAACACAGGGGACACCCCCGTAGACGTGCCGATCGGGCCGCGATTCCCTCCCAGCGCGGTATAGGCAGATGTCAAGTGGCCCACCGGATTGGTAATGTAGTCCGTCTCATTGCTTGGATTGGTGCCGCCGACCAGGTTCGTAACGGTCGCAGAGGCAATATTGAAGTCCGGGTCCGGCGTATTCTCGTATCCGGTCAGCGGCAGACGCATGATCCCGTATGACGCGCGGATGGTCGTGCGCGGTGTGGCGGCGTAGTCGATTCCGATGCGCGGCTCCAAACCGTACCAGTTGATCGGCCATAGCATCCTGCCCGTCCCGCACGAACCAGAGAAGCAGAATGACGATGGCGTCGCCAACCCGTTGGGTGCGACCCCAGTAATGTTGGGTTGCAGGATGGCCTGGTTGTTGAACTTCTCCTCACGCGGTGTTGCGACCTCGTAACGCAACCCAAGGTTCAAAGTCAGCTTTGGCGTGGCATGCCAGTTGTCCTGAAAATATCCCGCATAATACCGCCATCTGTAATAACCCGGAACAGCCACGGGAGCTGCCGAGTAAGTCGATATAAGCCCGAGAATAAAAGTGCCCAGCGCGTTTCCGGTTAACCCTGTTCCCGTATTCGGTTCATTGTTCGCACCCGATGGCCCCTCATAGGTGCCCGACGTCTGACCGTTGCCGAAGCTATACTTCCCGCCGTATTCCAGCGACGTGTCGTATTGGTTCGACTGGATCCATCGCACATCCACGCCGAACTGGAACAGGTGATTTCCATGCGTCCATGTAACGTCGTCACCGGCGATAAAATTCTGATCGATGTCGCCGTATGGTGTCTCAGCACCTACCTGGAGCGTGGAAGAACCCAGTACCGACAGGTCTGGAAAGCCTTTATGAAGCGTGGCTGGAGTCAACCCATAACTCCCCGCCCAGTCCTTGCTCAAGGCTGCGGCATACGGCAAGCGTTGCTCGTTGACGCGTAGTACGGAATACCGCGCATTATTTACAATATTCCCGGAAAATACGTGCGTATATCCCAACGCAATATCGTGGCTGAGTACTGTGTCTGTCGGCACCTGGTTCAGCGGATTGGTCAGCGCCAGCGCAAAAATTCGCGTCCCTGTAATAGGAACATAGGTGTATCTTCCCCATATCTGGTCAGAGTTGCTGATCAGATGGTCGATACGGAACGAATACCGGTTGTCGACGTCCGATACTCCGCGCTGGTACGAAGCATTGTCGCCAACATTATTGTAGGTCGCCTGCGGATTATAGAAATGTATATATGGCCCCGGGTTTGTAGGGCTCGGCAACTGCGACACAACATACTGCGCGAACGGATTGTTCGCCAGCTCTGCCGACACATCATCCAGGCCGGCCGGCCCCGTCGTCTGTATGCCCGCCCCGCCGACATAAGGCCCATTCGGAAATCCCTGTGCATTGATACTGGCCGCTGCCGTCTGATAGAAAACCCCTCCCGTGCGTGCCGCCGCCACCGCCGCTGCATAACCTTGCTGCGCAAGGACCGTCTGATTCAGCGAGTTGAACGTGTTGTGCAACTGCCCGGCCAGATCCGCTGGTGTATCGAACTGTCCCGGATATCCAAGATAATTCTTCACCCGGGCCGGCTCCACTCCGACAAAAAAGAATGTCTTATCGTGTCCATCATAAATCTTCGGTATCCATACTGGGCCGCCCACATAAAGCCCGTAATAATTCTCATGATCGTTGGGTGGCAAGGTCGATCCGGACGGATATGCCTGAAAAAATGGATCTGTATGGCGGTAAGTAAACCCACCGTGGTACTGGTTGGTTCCGGACTTGGTGGCCTGGATAATCAGGCCGCCCGACGTACGCCCATACTTCGCGGACAGACCTGTCGTAATCACGGTCGTCTCCTGCACGATCTGCCCGGAAAGATTGATTCCGGTCCGCGGATAGCTGCCTTGCGTAATGTCCGACCCATCCACCAGGATCGACGTCGTCCCCGGGGCCGCACCGCCCACGGTGATACTTGCACCCGGCACCACGGGCCCCGTCGTAATCACCGGGTTCTCGCTAAAAATACCGCCCGGCACGGAAGGATCTCCCGTCACCCCCGGCACCAGCAACACCGCCTCCAGAGAACTGCGATCGGGATAAGGAAGGTTCTCCACGATCTGATGGTCGACCGTCGTCGTCACATCTGAAGTGTCAGACGATAGCAGCGCATCCTGCGCAACCACGGTGACCTCACTCGTCTCTTTTCCGACCTTTAGTGAAACGTTGATTGTGGGTTGTTGAGCAGCCCGCACGGTCACCTGACTGATGACTTCCTTTTCAAAACCCTTCCCTGTAACGGTTACTGTGTAGTCTCCAGGGTTCAGTGAGAAAACACTGTAAACCCCGTCAGCATTGCTCTTCGTCGTCAGCGTGACCTGGGTATCGTTGTTGGTCACTTCGACGGTCGCACCCGGCACCATCGCACCGGTAGTGTCCGTCACCTTCCCGGTGATGGAACCCTGTCCGGTCTGCGCTGCGGCCCGATTCGCTATACCCAGGAGCAGAGTCGCAAATAATAAGAGACACCCTGCTCTTGAGACGCGCCCGCTTCTTGCCAACCATTCCTTCATCGGAGCAGCCTGAGTGGAATCGTCACCCTGTGATTGATGAAACATACGTGCCTCCAAAATTTGTGCATACAGTCTTGCTTCGTAACGTCCCGCACACCGGTCATCTATCCTTAGGAATCGTTCCTGTTCGTAGCTCCATCGCCGTCGAAAACTCCCGAAAATGCGATCTGCCAACCTTCGCGCGCACAAATCACACTGATCTCATGACGCGATGACAATAGAGACTGTCGCAATCGTTCGGCAAGGAGCAAATCTGCGTTTTTTGTGGAGTTTTCGGAACAATTTTCTTGACCGGCAAAAACCATGCGCGCCGTCGCTCCCGGTTGCAAGTAGATTCATCGGCACATAAAAGAACAGACGAAAACTGTCTTTCGTCCAATCCTTGCACGGCGAATCTATGCATCGACAGTCGCTGTTTCAGCCTGGTTTGTATTATGTACTGGATGAAGCCGAGGACTCCGCACAACTTATCTGGTGTCAGTTGACCTGCCAGATTTATCGCAAATGTTCTCCACTCACTTTGCCGCCGTACGCCGTCCCCACGAGTAAGCCAGCCGCGCCAGCACTCCCGACAACAGATACACCATCGCAATAATAATCAGCGCATACTGCGAAAACCGGATCACCAGTGCCAGGATCACCACCAGCAACAACACGCCCCGTACCGGCTGGCGCTCCGAAAAGTTCAACTCCTTCGCACTCCAGAACCGCCAGCTGCTCACCATCAGGAACCCCGTAGCCGCGATCAGCGCAAGCCATACGCCGGACATCCATACGCTATAGATCGGCGAGCCCAGCTCAAAGTGCACCACCGCAGCCACCACGCCGGCGCCGGCCGGTATCGGCATTCCCACAAAGTACTTCTTCCCCGGCAACCCGGGATTCCGCGGCTGTGGGTTCACGCTGATATTGAACCGCGCCAACCGGCAAGCCCCACAGATCAGAAACAGGAAGCAGACCACGATTCCCAGGTCGTGCAGATGGTCCTGGAGTAGTGGATAAGCCGATGGCAGCACCGATTGCACTCCCCACAGATACGCCAGCAGGCTCGGCGCCACCCCGAACGTAATCACATCCGCCAGCGAATCGAACTCCCTCCCGAAGTCGCTCGAGGTGTCCGTCATCCGCGCCACCCGCCCATCGATCCCATCGAACAACACCGCAAATCCGATCGCCAGCGCCGCGTGATTGAACCCCCGCTGATCGCCGCTCGCCCCGCGGATGCTCTCCGTCATCGCATAGAACCCCGCAGCTATATTGCCTGCCGTAAACAACGACGGCAACACATACATCCCCCGTCGGGGATTCCGCTGCCGCTTCAGCTTCTGCGCCTCGTCCAACTCCGCGGCAGCCATCAGACTAGCCCACCCGGCAACTCAGCAGGCTCCGGCATAACCGCCAGTACCGAGCTTCCGCCCTTCACCCGCTGCCCTACCTTCACCCGCAACTTCGCCTCCGCGGGAATCAGCACATCCACCCGCGAACCGAACTTGATCAGTCCCATCCGCTGTCCACGCTCCACCTTGTCGCCCACTCTCAGATTGCACACAATCCGTCGCGCCAGCAACCCCGCGATCTGCTTGAAGCTCACCGAATACCCTCCGGCATCGATCGTCACCATCGTCTGCTCGTTGTGCAACGCCGAATCCGAGCGCATCGCATTCAGAAACTGCCCCTCACGAAACTCCACCAACTGCACAGTCCCGCCCACAGGCACCCGGTTCACATGCACATCGAAGACGTTCAGGAAGATCGTCACGCGCAACCGGCTACCCGCCGTGGTCTCGATCCACTCCGCCTCATCCACCTTGCCGTCCGCCGGAGAAACGATCAGCCCATATCCCGCGGGCGACTTGCGCGAGGGGTCCCGAAAGAACCACAGAAAGAACAGTGCCAGCACCACGGGAACACCCGCAAGATAGCCAATCTCCGTAAAGTGCCAGACGATGGCCGCCACAATCAGCAGCCCCACCCCGTAAAAGAAACCGTCACGAACCATAGTCCCCGATTATAAGTCCGCGGGCCGCCATCGGTGCGTCCGCATCGCTCAGGTCAGACTAACGGCCATCAGCACCGCGTCGTCCACAGGCCCCCTATAGTAGCCCCGGCGCAGCCCATTCACCTGAAATCCAAGCCCCCGGTAGAGCCCCTGCGCCGCATGGTTCGCTGCCCGTACCTCCAGCCGAATCTGCGTCGCGCCCCGCTCGCGCGCCCACCCCAGCACCGCCTCACACAACAACCTACCCACTCCTCGCCGCCGAAACTCAGCGTCAACCACCACACTCTCCAGCTCCGCCTCATCCAGCACCACCGACGCCACCGCAAACCCCGCCAGCCGCTCTCCCTCCACAGCGACCAGCAATTCCCGCTGCAAAGACCCTTCACCCTGCAACATCTCGCGATAACGCGCCTCACCCCACTGCGGGGCCTCACTCGCCCCTCGCTCCACCCGCAAAATGCCTTCAATATCTCCTGCCCCCGCCCGCCGCACCACCACCCCCGCTATCACGCCGGCTCTCCGCGGGCCGTTGTCTTGCCATAAATATCGCCTTCCCCGCGAACATAGTTCGCATCGACCAAAGCCGCATCCCCGCCGCCCTCCCGCAGCATCAGCGGCAACGCCTGTTCCGCACCCACTCCAAACCACTCTGGCCGAAACTCCGCAAGCGTTTCAGACAGCCGCTCCTCGGCAATCACGACCCGCCCACCCACACCCCGCAAATCATCGAGATTTAATAGCACCTCGCGCGCCAACTTACCCGCACCAACCACCCGCACATAAAACTCGCCGCGCCCGCCATCCAGCACAGCACAGCCATCCACCAAACCTGCGACATCCGCCAGCACCGCCAGCCGCGAAATCCCCACCAGCCTCAGTCCCGCCGCCTCGCTCAGACCCTTTGCCGCGGCCAGCCCAACCCGCATACCGGTAAACGACCCCGGCCCGTTCACCACCCCTATCTCATCAAGATCGCCCAGAGCCCACCCCTTCGCCTTCAACAAACGTCCCACCGCTGGCAACAACGCAGACGAAGCCCCCCGCGCCTGCAAGGTCTCGCTAATGGCAGTCCCCTCACCCAGCGCAACGCTTCCCACCTCCCCGCAGGTATCGATCACCAGGATCTTCACGCTCCCCTCCAGCTCCGAGCATACCGCGATAAACAAAAAGGTGGCCGCTCTCACGACCACCTTCGCTAACTTGCTAACTCGCTGCCTCGCTGCCTTACTCCACCGCCGCCAGCATCTCTTCGCGCAGCTCTTCATCCTGCACGATCTCGTTCACTGTCTTCGGCAACGCCACCGCCAGCACATCCTCGATCCGCGAAGCATAGTGGATCGTCACACCCTCGACCTGGTCCGCCGTCAAGTCTTCCTCCACATTGGTCTTTACATCGAGCGGCAGAATCACATCGCGAACGCCCGCCCGCTTGGCCGCCAGGAACTTCTCCTTGATGCCGCCGACGGGCAGGACATTCCCGCTCAGCGTAATCTCTCCGGTCATCGCCAACAGCGGCCTCACCGGCCTGTCCGTCAGCAACGAAACCAGCGCCGTCGCCATCGTCACGCCCGCACTCGGCCCGTCCTTCGGAATCGCTCCCGCCGGCACGTGGATATGCAGATCGATGTCCTTCAGCACATCCTCATCCAGCCCCAGCGAGTTCGCATTCGACCGCACCCACGTCAGCGCCGCTTGCATCGACTCCTTCATCACGTCGCCAATCTGCCCCGTAATGTTGAACGTCCCTTTGCCCTTCATCCGGTTGGCTTCGATAAACAAAATATCGCCGCCCACCGGCGTCCAAGCCAGTCCAACCGCAACGCCCGCGCGCTTGGTCCGCTCCGCCAGCTCCGTATCCACGCGCACCTTGATCCCGCCCAGAAACTCCTTGACGATCTCCGGCGTCACCACCAGCTTCTCAGTCCGACCTTCCGCCACCTTCCGCGCCAGCTTCCGGCACACCGTCCCGATCAACTGCTCCAGCCGCCGCACGCCGGCCTCACGCGTATAGTGCCGCGCTATCATCCCAACGCTCTCGGTCGGAAACTCAATCATCTCTGGAGGCAATCCATTCTCTTTCACCTGCCGTGGAACCAAATACGTCTCCGCGATCTTGACCTTCTCTTCCTCCGTATACCCAGTCAGCTCGATGATCTCCATACGGTCCAGCAGCGGCGCCGGAATCGGATCCAGCTGGTTCGCCGTGCAGATAAACAACACCTTGCTCAGATCGAACGGCTGATCCAGATAGTTGTCGCGAAACGTGTTGTTCTGCTCCGGGTCGAGCGTCTCCAGCAGCGCGCTCGATGGATCGCCCCGGAAGTCCCTGCCCAGCTTGTCGATCTCATCCAGCATGAACACCGGATCGTTTACCTCAACCCGCTTCAGGTGCTGAATGATCTGCCCCGGCAGCGCGCCGATGTACGTCCGCCGATGCCCGCGGATCTCCGCCTCATCGTGCATACCGCCCAGCGAAATCCTGCTGAACTTGCGTCCCAGCGCCCGCGCAATGCTCCGCCCCAGCGAGGTCTTACCCACGCCCGGAGGCCCAACAAAGCACAAAATCGGCCCCTTCATATCCGGCTTCAACCGCCGCACGCTCAAATAATCCAGAATGCGATCTTTCACCTTCGTCAACCCGTAGTGATCTTCGTCGAGAAAGTCCTTCGCCTTCAAAATATCCACTTCGCCCGCCGTGCTCTTACTCCACGGCAACACCGCCAGCCACTCCACATAGTTCCGGGTCAACGAGTAGTCCGCCGCCGCCGGATTCATTCGGCTCAACCGTCCCAGCTCCTTCAGCGCGTCCTTCTTCGTCTCCTCCGGCATCCCCGCGGCTTCAATCTTCTCCTTCAGGTCTGCAATGTCCTTCTGCGTATCGTCCTGGTCGCCCAGCTCCTTCTGGATCGCCTTCATCTGTTCCCGAAGGTAGTAGTCCCGTTGAGACGACTGCACCGAATCCTGCACCTCGCTCTGGATCTTGTTCCGCAGTTGCTGGACCTCCAGCTCCTTCGCCAGGTGGCTGTTGATCTTCTCCAGCCGCGCCTTCACATCCGGAGTCTCCAGCAACTCCTGCTTCTCCGTCGTCGACAAAAACGGCAGGCTCGACGCAATAAAGTCCGACAGCCGGCTCGCGTCCTCAATATTGATCGCAATCGTCTGCAAGTCGTCCGAAAGCGTCGACGACGACGTCACAATCTCCTGGAACTGCCCCACCACATTCCGCTGCATCGCCTCCGCCTCGGGCGACGTCTCCGGCTCAACCTCTTCCAGAGCCTCGCATTCCGCCATCAAAAAGGGCTGCGACTGCGTATAGTTCGTAATCCTCACCCGCTCCGTGCCTTCTGTAAACACAAACAGGCTCTGGTTGGGCATCTTCACCACCTTATGAACCGTCGCCCGCGTCCCAATCACATGCAGGTCGCTGCCCTCCGGAGCATCCTGCCGCGCATCCTTCTGCGCCACCACCAGGATCGTCTTCTCCTCGCCCAGCGACTGAATCAGCTGGATCGAGCTCTCCCGCCCCACAGTCAGCGGCAATACCGCATGGGGAAACAAAACCGTGTCCCGGACCGGCAGTACCGGGTACGACCGCCCCTTGTCACTACCGCCCTTTACCTCCGACGGCTTGATCACACTTACAAATTCACTTGGCATCTGAGTGTTCCTCTATCAACTTTCATGAATAGGATGCACTATCATCCCGTTCGGACGCAAATCCTATCCCTACTATGACGTCATCGGCAGACCCGCGAACTCCCATCACTCTGGAAATAAACGCACAAATTCCCCTCCCGGTTCAAACTGGAAACTGGAATCTGGAATCTGGCGTCTGATCGCCCGAAACGCCTTCCTTCAAGCTTCCACAACTCTCCGGGCCCCAAACATTGCACCAACCCAACATTCCCGCTACCCTTAAATCCACTGCGGGAGTGGTGAAATGGCAGACACGCAGGTCTTAGAAGCCTGTGCTTCGGCGTGGGGGTTCGAGTCCCCCCTCCCGCACCAACGCAATCCGCATCTCCAGGAGCCCGATGAGCCAAACCATCACCCAGCCCGACAACACTCGCATCACCCTCACCAAAACCGCCGACTTCCGCGAATCCTACGCTAACAGCGTCCAGATCCGCCTCTCCATCTGGGACTTCCTCCTGGTCTTCGGCACGCTGGACCAGCAGACCGCCGAGCAGGTCCAGATCGACAACTTCCAGGGCATCTACCTCAGCCCCCAGCAGGCCAAAGCTCTTAGCAATTTGCTCAACCAGAACATCTCCCAGTACGAAAAAACCTTTGGCGCAATCGCCCTCGATGGCCCCAAAACCGCCACCCAGCACTTCGTCATCCCCGCCAACGGCCCGGTCCACTAAACCGCGTGAATTTTACTCCTCCAACTCCTCCCTCGTCAGCGGCCTCCCGCTTCGCAGCCCGGTTCGCCGCGCTGCCCTCGCCCCTGCTCTTCGCGCTCTTCTTCGCCGCCGTCGCTCTGTCCCACCTCACCCTCCTCCACCTGCCCTACTTCTGGGACGAGGCCGGCTACTACATCCCCGCCGCGCTCGACTTCTATCATTACTCCGCTCTCATCCCCCAGTTCAGCAACGCTCATCCACCGCTGCCCAACGTCGTCCTCGGTACGCTCTGGCACATCACCGGCTATCACGTCCTGACCACCCGGCTCACCGTATGCGCCTTTGCTGCGGGTGCCCTGCTCGCCGTCTTTCGTCTCACCCAACGCCTTCTCGGTCCGGCCGCCGCCATCGCCACCACCTTCCTCACCGCGGTCTACCCCATCTGGTTCGCCCAATCTACCCTCGCCCACGCCGACATCTTCGCCGCCGCCTTCACCCTCGCCGCCTTCGCCCTCTATCTACCCTCGCTAAATCTGTCATCTCGACCGCAGCCAGCGCTCGCTGCCGCCCAAAATCTGTCATCTCGACCGGAGCGAAGCGCAGTGGAGAGACCCCTGTATTTGTCCTTCGCTCGCTGCGCCGCCATTGCCGCCCTCTTCTCCCTCGCCGCAATCTCCAAAGAAACAGCCATCATCGAGCCAGCCATCCTCGCGGCAATCCACCTCACCTTGCTCTTCGTCCATCGCCGCGACGCAGCCCTCCGCAGCCTCCACAAAACCTGGTTAGCCACGCTCTCCATACCTCTTCTCCCCCTGCTTGCCTGGTACGCCTACCATCACCACAAGGCCGGCAGCGTCTTCGGCAACCGCACCTATCTGCGTTACAACGCGACCGCCAACTTCAACGCCGCCCACATCGTCACCTCCTTCTACTACCGCGGAATCCATCTCTTCTGGCAGCGCAACATCTGGCTCCCCATCCTCCTCGCCCTCGCCTGTCTTCTGCTTCCAAAGCGCACACTAACCCCTGATCCCCAACCCCTGACTCCTGTCTTCCGCACTATCGCCCTGCTCCTCCTCGGCAACTGGCTCGTCTTCTCGGTCCTCGGAGGCGCTCTCCTCACCCGCTATCTCCTGCCGATGTATCCGCTCATCCTGTTCGTCTGTGTCGCCATCTGGTGCGGCCGCACCCGCTACTGGCCTTGGCTCGCGGCCCTCACCGCAGCCGCCTTCGTCTCCGCCATCTGGCTCAATCCACCCACCTCCTTCGCCCCCGAAGACAACCTCACCTATCGCGACATGATCGTCGTCCACCAGGAGGCCGCCGCCTACATCGACCGGCACTATCCCGACGCCCAGGTCCTCACCGCCTGGCCGGCATCCTCCGAGCTCTTTGTCGTCGACCTCGGCTACGTCTCCCAAACCATCAAAGTCACGCCCCTGGAAAACTTCACCGCCGCCGAGATCAATAAAGCCGCCCAGGAACCAGGCAAATTCGACACCGCTCTCATCTTCACCACCCACTACACCTCGCCCGCCCTGCAGCGCTATCTCTTGAAGCACCCCAACACCAAACGCGGCCGCGAGTTCGCCCAGGACCGCGACCTCACCCCCCAGGAAGTTGCCGCCATCCTCCATGGCACAGTCATCGTCGAATACGAGCGCAACGGCGAAACCGCCGCCGTCCTCCGCTTCTCCCGCAGCTACGAAGCCCGCAATATCCCTCCACTAACTCGCTAACCCGCCAACTCGCTGACTCGCTGCTTTGCCTCCTGCTACACTCTTCCCAATGCGTCGCCTGCTCTCCATCCTCCTGCTAGCCGCCTTTGGCCTCCCGGTCATCGCGCCAGCGCTCGCTCTTGGAGAAGCTCCCGACGCGCACCTCCCCGCCTGCTGCCGCCGCAACGGTGCTCACCACTGCACCATGCGTCTCCCCAGTTCGACCAATGCACCCGCCCTCAGCTCCATCTGCCCACGCTTCCCGCAACCTTCTGCGACAACCCCTACTGGCACATCCACGGCGCTCGCCTCCGTCACAACGGTTCAATTGTTTGAACTCACCTCGCTGACTCCGACCCAGCGAGCCGAAGCCCAACGCCGCCTCTCCCGCGAGCGTTCCCGCCACAAGCGCGGCCCTCCCACAATACTTCTCTAGCCCGCCCATAGCCTCCCGCACCTAACGCGTCAGGCCATATCTGCTATGAAGTATTGCCCCGTCAGCCTTCTGACGATGGAGCCACCGTGCGAAAACTCTCTCTGTTCCTTCTAATTCCCTTCTTGCTGCTCGCCGCCGACGCCCATGCCACCATCTTCGGCTCGGTCCACGGCATCGTCCACGACCCTCAGCACCGTCCCATCGCCGGCGCCAGGCTCACCCTCCGTGCCGGACACTCCGCTCTCACCTTCTCCGTCGTCTCCGACCGCGAAGGCGCCTTCGAAATCCCCTCCGTCCCCCTCGGCGACTACATCGTCACTGTCACCGACGCAGGCTTCGCCGACCTTCAGCAGACCATCACCGTCAACAGCGACTCCACCGTCATGCTGCACCTCCAGCTCACCCTCGCCACCGTCAAACAATCGGTCACGGCCCAAACCACCGCCGACTCCACCAACATCGACTCAGTCACCCCTCAAACCCTCATTGACCGCATCGACATCGCACAAACCCCCGGAGCCGACCGTACCAACTCCCTCGCCATGATCATCGACTACGTCCCCGGCGCCTACATGACCCACGACATGCTCCACATGCGCGGCGGCCACGAACTCTCATGGCTCATCGACGGCGTCTCCATCCCCGACACCAACATCGCCGCCAACGTCGGTCCCGCCATTGACCCCAAAGACATCGACACCCTCGAAGTCGACCGCGGCAGTTACAACGCCTCTCTCGGCGACCGTACCTATGGCGTATTCAATGTCGTTCCCCGCACCGGATTCGAGCGCAACCGCGACGCTGAACTCGTCCTCACCGCCGGCAGCTTCTACCAGACCAACGACCAGCTCTCCCTCGGCGACCACACCGAAAAATTCGCCTGGTTCGCCTCGCTCAACGCCAACCGCAGCAACTACGGCCTCCAACCCGCCGTCTCCGCCCCGCTCCACGATGCTGAAAACGGCTACGGAGGCTTTACCTCCCTCGTCTTCAACCACGACCCCGCCAACCAGTTACGTTTAGCCGCTCAAGCCCGCGCCGACTACTACCAAATCCCTCAGGACCCCGACCCCAATGACTGGCAATCCACTGTCCTCGGCTACGCCACCAGCCAGCTCTACGACGGTGAGCATGAAAACGACAGCTATGCCGCCCTCACCTGGCTTCACACCTTCAGCCCCAAAACCGTCTCCCAGCTCAGCCCCTTCTTCCACTTCAATCAAGCCGACTACATCTCCAAACCCAACGCCACAACCGCCGACGAAACCGGCTTCTATACCGGACTGCAATCCTCCATCTCCACCACCATCGCCAACAACTCCCTCTCCGCCGGCATCTATGGTTACGCCCAGCACGAGTCCGACTACTTCGCCGCCACCTTCAACGACGGTAGCAACCCTCCGGTCAACACCAACCCCGTCATCACCGCTGGCGTAGAAGAAACCTTCATCGAAGACAAGTACAAACCCCTCACCTGGCTCACCCTCACCGCCGGCGAACGCCAATCCCACTTCTCCGGTGCCATCACCGAAGACGCCCTCTATCCCCGCATCGGCATCGCCCTCCAACTCCCCAAACTCAACTGGGTCTTCCGAGCCTTCTACGGCCACTTCTATCAACCACCACCGGTCACCACGCTCTCCGGCTCGCTGCTCAACTACGCCAACACCAACGGCCTAAGCTACGTCCCCCTCCACGGCGAACGCAACGAAGAGCATCAGTTCGGCGTCCAAATCCCCTACGGCGGCTGGCTCCTCGACGCCGACACCTTCACCACCCGCTCCCGCAACTTCCTCGATCACCAAAACATCGGAGAGTCCAGCGTCTTCATCCCCGTCACGGTTCAGGGTGCCCTCATCCAGGCCTGGGAGCTCACCCTCCGCAGCCCACGTCTCTGGCATTTCGGCCAGGCCCATCTCTCCTACTCCAACCAGCTAGCCCAGCAGATTGGACCCGTTACCGGCGGAGCCATCTGCGATCCCGCCACCGACCCCGACGCCTGCTACGTCGCCCCCGGCTACTCCGCGCTCGACCACGACCAGCGCGACACTCTCAACGTTGGCTTCAATGGCAACCTGCCCTATCGCATCTTCGGCTCGTTCAACGTCTACTACGGTTCAGGCTTCTCCAACGGCTACCAAGACCCACCCTCACCCTACTCTGGCCCCTATCTACCCTCCCATGCCACCACCGACCTCGCGCTCGGCAAAGACTTCGGCGAGCGCTATACCGTCTCCATTACCGCCTCGAACGTCAGCAACACGCGCGTTCTCCTCGACAACTCCCTCACCTTCGGCGGCTTCCACTACAACGACCCCCGCCAGCTCTACGCCGAACTCCGCTACCGCTTCAAATTCTAACCAGTCCGGGCGCCCCGGCGAATGCTGTTGCCCACTGGGGTGGAGTGTGGGTAACGCGCGACGCC
>Ga0302316_10001566_pt1 | contig 17752 bp, 10 predicted proteins | sample III_Palsa_N3_2_FD_200456 | JGI IMG/M metagenome (GOLD analysis project Ga0302316, IMG submission 200456) | Peat permafrost microbial communities from Stordalen Mire near Abisko, Sweden - III_Palsa_N3_2 | ecosystem: Environmental > Terrestrial > Soil > Palsa > Peat permafrost | place: Sweden...
GAGCGGCGCGTCGTAAACGAGAGGTATCGGTTGAGCCGATGCGGCCGCGTTTCAGTTTCATTCCGGGGGGCGGAATGTCAGCAATACCGAGTCATGCCGAGTTGACCGAGTCGCTCGGCCGTACTTTCATCCTGGGGACAGCGTCCGGGCACGAAATTCAGGCGCGGCTCGTCAGCGCGCCTGCCGGCATTCCCATGGATGATTCGTTCGTTTGCTATTCGGCGCTCTTCGAGTTGCCGCCCGGCGTGCAACTTCCTCAAGACGTGTACCAGGTGCAATCGCCCGACGGGCCGAGCTGGTCTTTGCTCGCCACGCCGGTGCGGCCCTCCGAAAACGGCTCGGCCATGCTGTGCGCGGTGATGCACTGTGTGAAGCCCGCCCTATCCCCTTCGACGGACGCGCCATGACTCTCCCGGTGTTGCCCGTTTCTTTGCGGTCTAACCCCCGCGTTTCCAGGAGAAATGTATGAGCGATCCGTATCTCGGCGAAATCCGCATGGTCGGTTTCAATTTCGCCCCGCAAGGCTGGGCCTTCTGTCAGGGGCAAATCTTGTCCATCAGCCAGAATAACGCGTTGTTCGCGCTGCTCGGTACGTTTTATGGCGGCAACGGTACGACCAACTTCGGGCTCCCGGATCTGCAAGGCCGTTCGCCGGTCGGCGTGGGTGCGGGCAACGGTCTCTCGCCGATCACGGTGGGCGAGCTTTCCGGCAACGAGAGCGTCACGCTGACCATCAGCCAGTTGCCGGCGCACACGCATACGGCCACGGCTACTGCGGGGACGGCGAGCGCATCGATCAGCATACCCGCCACCACCACGAACACCGGCGAAGGCGCCACGCCCGGCAACACCACGGTTCTCGGACCGATCGCGGCGGGCGGCCGTCCCGGGACGCTCTACAGCACGAGCGCGGCGAACACCACGCTGGCACCGTTCAACGCATCCCTGACGGGGTCGGCGCCCACCGTGACAGTCGGGTCCACCGGCGGCAGTCTGCCGGTCGCGCTGCGTAACCCGTATCTGGGTATCACTTTCATCATCGCGCTGAGCGGTGTTTTCCCGCCGCGCAGTTAAGCGCGCGGCCATAGCAGGGCCACGCGGCGGCCCGGTGGAGTGTTTCGTCATGGACTACGTCAAGCAAATCCTGAAACGTCTGAGCGTCGAGCGGGGGGGCAGGATTCCCGCCGTCGTACCGGCGCCGCTGCTGCTCGCACTCGAGCCCCGTGTGGTCTACGACGCATCGGTCGGTGCGGTTGCGGCGCACCCGCATCCGCATGGCGTCGAAGCGGACCACGCGCATCCCGCCACCACCAGTTCGGCTCCATCGAAGCCGGTGGCCGAGCACGATGTGAAGCTCGTCGGCGCGAACGGCGCGCGCGAGCAGAAGCTCGCCGTCGCCAACGCGGCGCCGGCCGTGTCGCATCAGGTGGTGTTCATCGATCCGAGCGTAGTCGACTATCAGGCGCTGATTGCCGGCTTGCCGGCGGGGACGCAGTATGTCGTGCTCAATGCGAACACCGACGGCTTCGCGCAGATCGAGCAGTACCTGCAGACGCACAAGGGTGTCGACGCGATTCACCTGATTTCGCACGGCACGGATGGCGAGATTCAGGCAGGCGACGTCTGGCTCGACGCCGGCGATCTGTCGAAGTACAGCGCTGAGCTCACGCAGATCGGCGCCTTGATGAAGCCGGGCGGCGATTTCCTGATCTACGGTTGCGATGTCGCGCAGGACGCGGACGGGCAGATGCTGGTGCAGGAAATTGCCGCACTCACGCATCTGAACGTGGCCGCTTCGACGGATGCGACCGGTTCGGCCGCAGTGGGCGGCAACTGGACGCTCGAGTACCAGGTCGGCACCGTGACGACGCCGGTGATTCTCTCAGCGGCGGCTGAGCAGAACTACGACCATCTGCTTGGCGTGACGATCGAGGACTTCACCAACGCGGACGATGTCGATTTCGACTCCGGCGAGGTGCCTTCGTTTACGCTCGACGGTCTGACCTACACGTATAACACCGGCTCTACGCCCTACGATACGCAGGTGGAGTCGGATTCCAACCTTCAAGCGCTCGCCGACGAAAACGGCGGGGACCAGTCGCTCGCGTTGGACGCGGGAGGGCAGGGCAACGTGAACTCGATCACCATCTCGATGGCGAACGGCAAGGCGTTCAACATCCAGAGCCTCGACATCGACATCGTGGCGAACGGCAACGTCGAGATCGTTCCGGACAGCAATACGGCGGGCGAAGTCACGCTGGTCTCGGGTGGCGTTTTCGTCACCCAGACCGTGTCGTTGTCGTCGAGCAATGCGGCGTTCGACGAGGTGCATAGCATCACGATTAGCGGTGTCGGCGGCGATCTGATTCTGAACCTCGCCCACCTCGTGTACAGCATCGACGGGCCGACCATCACGACCGACGCCGGCAGCGCAGCGTTCGTGGCCGGCGACAACACGACGTCGACACCGGTGACGGTGGACAGCGGCCTGAGTGTGGCCGACACTTCGGCGACCACGTCGGGCACCGGCACGGTCAGTATCACCAGCGGTTTTCACAGCGGCGAAGACTCGCTGGGGTTCACCAACAGCGGTGCGGGGATGGGCAACATCACCGGCTCGTACAGCACGTCGACGGGCGTGCTGACGCTGACATCCGCTGGCAACACAGCGACCACGGCGCAATGGCAGGCCGCGTTCGACTCGGTGACCTATACCGACACTGCGATCTCGCCGATTCCCGCGACCCGCACCATCAGCTTCAGCCTGACCGACAGCAACGGCGACCCCAGCAACGTCGCGACCCGCACCGTCACGGTGACCGACGTCGACCAGACGCCGCTGCTCAGCACGAGCGGCGGCAGTGTGGGCTACGTGGCGGGCGCGGCCGGCACGTCCGTGTATAGCGGCGTCAGCGTTAGCGATCGCGACAACGGCACCCTGCCGTCGGCCACCGTATCGATCACGTCGGGTTTTCAGACTGGCGATACGCTGTCGTTCGCGAACAACGGCTCGACGATGGGCAACATCACGGGGAGCTACAACACGACGACCGGCGTGATGACGTTGAGCTCGGCCAGCGATACTGCGACGGCCGCGCAGTGGGACGCCGCCATCGACGCCGTGCATTTCTCCGCGCCCGACACAGCGTCCGGCAGCCGCAGTGTGTCGGTGCAGATCAGCGACGGCAGCGAAAACAGCGCAGCAGTCACGGAAACCGTCAACCTGACTTCAGTGCCGCTGGTTACCACGGACACAGGTTCGGCTGCGTTCGTCGCTGGAGACAATACGGCCTCGACGCCGGTGGTGGTCGATTCCGGCTTGACCGTATCCGACGCGGGGCACGCCACGCTCGATTCGGCGACGGTCTCGATCAGCAGCAATTTCCATTCGGGCGAGGACGTGCTGGGCTTTACCAACAACGGCACGACGATGGGCGACATCAGCAGTTCGTATGACGCAGGCACGGGTGTGATGACGCTCACGGCCGCAGGTGGCGCAACCCTCGCACAATGGCGCTCGGCCCTGGAATCGGTGACCTACACGGATACGGCGGTGACGCCGAACAACGCGACGCGCACCATCAGTTTCACGGTCAACGACGGCACCGAGAGCAGCCCGGTGGCGACGCGTACGGTGACGGTGTCCGATACCGATCAGACGCCGATCCTCACGACGAGCGGTGGCACCACGGCCTTTACCGCCGGCAATGACACCGCTGCGACACCGGTCGTGGTGGACAGCAACGTTACCGTGTCCGATCTGGATAACACCACGCTCGCGTCCGGTACCGTCTCCATCACTGGCAATTTTCACTCAGGCGAGGACGTGCTGGCGTTCAACAACACCAGTTCCACCTTGTTCGGCAACATCACCGCCTCGTACGTTTCCAGCACCGGCGTGCTGTCGCTGACCTCCGCGGGCGCCACGGCGACGGTCGCGCAATGGCAGGCGGCGCTGGAAGCGGTGACGTACACGGATACGGCGGTGACGCCGAACAGCGCGACCCGCACGATCAGTTTTAGCGTGAATGACGGCACGCAGCCGAGTAACGTCGGCACCAAGAGCGTCTCGGTCACGGACGTGATCCAGACGCCGATCGTGACAACCACGGTCGGCAGCACCCCGTTCGTCGCAGGCGACAACGCCGCGTCGACACCGGTTGTTGTCGACGGCGGCATCACCGTAGCGGACGGCGACAGCAGCACGCTCGACTCCGCCACGGTGGCCATCACGGGCAGCTTTGTCAGCAACCAGGACCTGCTGTCGTTCGACAATACGAATCCGACGCTGTTCGGCAACATCAACGCTTCGTATGTGCCTTCCAGCGGTGTGATGACGCTGACGTCTGCGGGCGGCACCGCGACGCTCGCGCAATGGCAGGCGGCGTTGCGCGCGGTGACCTACACCGACACCGCGGTGACGCCGGACAACACTACCCGCACGATCAGTTTTACCATCGACGACGGCCAGGCGACCAGTGTCGCTTCGACCAAAACGGTGACCGTGACCGATACCGACCAGACGCCGATCCTCACGACCTCGGGCGGCAGCACTCCCTTTACCGCGGGCGACAACGTGACCTCGACGCCGGTTACCGTGGACAGCGGCGTCACCGTGAGCGATCTGGATAACACCACGCTGGCTTCCGGCACCGTCGCGATCACGGGCAATTTTCATTCGGGCGAGGACGTGCTGGCGTTCAACAACAGCAGTTCGACGTTGTTCGGCAACATCACCGGCTCGTACGATGCCGGCAACGGCGTGCTCTCGCTGACCTCGGCGGGCGCCACCGCGACAACCGCGCAATGGCAGGCGGCGCTGGAATCTGTGACGTACACGGATACGGCGGTGACGCCGAACAACGCGACCCGCACGATCAGCTTCGCGGTCAACGACGGTACGGACACCAGCGATACCGGCACGAAGACCGTCACGGTGAGCGATGTCGACCAGACACCCATCGTGACCACTTCGATCGGCAGCACGCCGTTTGCGGAAGGTGACAACACCACCGCGACGCCGGTGGCGATCGACACCGGCATCACCGTATCGGACCGGGACAACACGACGCTCTCCTTTGCCACGGTGACGATTACGAACGGCTTCGCCGGCAGCGAGGATCTGCTGGCGTTCACCAATACCAGCGCGGCGCTGTACGGCAACATCAACGCCTCGTACAACGCCGGCACGGGTGTGCTGACGCTGGAGTCGTCAGGCGCTGAGGCGACGACCGCCCAGTGGCAGGCGGCGCTGCGCGCGGTGACCTACACCGACCTGGCGGCCACGCCTAACACGACGACCCGGACGATCAGTTTCGCCGTCAACGACGGCACGGAGACGAGTGCCGGCTCCACCAAACTAGTCACCGTGACGGACGTCGACCAGGCGCCGGTCGTCACGGCCTCGGGCGGCAGCACGGCGTTCACGGCCGGCGACAACGTGACCTCGACGCCAGTCGCGGTGGACCCGGGTGTGATCGTCTCCGATGCCGACAACACGACACTGGCCTCCGGCACCGTCGCGATCACGGGCAATTTTCATTCGGGCGAGGACGTGCTTGCGTTTTCCAACACCAGCACGACCAGCTTCGGCAATATCACGGGTTCGTACGACACGACCACGGGTGTGCTGACGCTGACGTCCGCGGGTGCCGCGGCAACGGTTGCGCAATGGCAGGCCGCGCTGGAGTCAGTGACTTATACCGATACCGCGGTCACGCCGAACAGTGCGGCCCGCACAATCAGTTTCACCGTCAACGACGGCACCGAAAACAGTGTGACGAGCAGCAAGACCGTGACGGTGGCCGATGTCGACCAGACGCCTGTGCTGACGAGCGCGATGACCAGCAACACCAGCTATCTGGACGGCAACGCGCCGAAGGTGGTGGACAGCGGCATCACCGTGACGGACGGCGACAACACGACGCTCGCCTCGGCGACCATCTCGATCACGAGTGGTCTGCAGTCTGGCGATATGCTCACGTTGAATATCAACCCAGCGACAATGGGCAGCGTCAGCGCGACCTACGATGCCACGACGGGCGTGATGACCATCAGTTCGAGCGGCGCGCCGCTGACCGTCGCCCAATGGGACGCGGTGCTGGAGGGTGTGTCGTTTTCCACCAATAGTTTCGCGGCGCCGCTGGGCTCGCGGACGATTTCCTTTATTGTCAACGACGGCGTGGAGAACAGCGCGGCATTCGCGCGAACGGTCGACGTGGGGGCTTCTGCGCCGACGCTGACGAGCGGCACCGGTAGCCCTTCATTCACGGCGGGCGACAACGTCGCCTCGACACCGGTGACGATCGACTCCGGCATCACCGTGGCGGACCCGGAATCGCTCACAGTTGAAACGGCGACCGTTTCGATTGCGGGCGGCTTTCATAGCGGCGAAGACGTGCTGGAATTCACCAATAACAGTGCCACAATGGGTGACATCACGGGCTCTTATAACGCTTCGACGGGCATGCTGACGCTGACCTCGAACAGCCACGCGACCTTGGCGCAGTGGCAAGCGGCGCTGAGTTCGGTCGAATACGACAACACGGCTATTACGCCGAATACCGCGTCCCGCATGATCGACTTTGTAATCAATGACGGCAAGCAGTCGAGCGCGGTCAGCAGCAAGACCATCACAGTTCAGGACACGGACCAGACTCCGCCACCGCCGCCGACCGGAGGTGGAACGGGAACTTCTACGACAACCGGAACAACGACGAGCAGCGATGTCCCGCATCCCGCGACACCGTTGACGTTGCCGCCGTCCTCGTCAGCTAACGCAACACCGAACGTTGGGCAAGGTGTCACGCCCATCACGGAACTGGTAGCGCCCGCACCGGACACCTTGCCGGTCTTCCCAGACGACCTCGGCGACAGCATCTCAAACCCGCTGATCGTGCTCGACGCGTTCGCTCCGGAGCCTACGCTCGGTTCTATTCCTGATGTCTTTACAGCAACCTTTGAGAACACCAGCGCGCGTACGCCGACTTTTACGAACGAGGCCGGCCGTGCAACCAACTCGCTCAGCGACACCGGCGTCTCCCCAATGGAGTCGATCCCGACTCCGGATCTCACGCGGCTGTCTATCGATCTGCCCGACCTCACCATGCGCGTGACGGTGCCGCCCGACGGCGACTTCTCAGTCTCGCTGCCGGCCATGCTGTCAAACGCCGAGGGTTCGCCGGTCGACGCGGACACTCATGTCGACATCCGTCTCGCCGACGGCCGCCCGCTGCCCGGATGGCTGCATTACGACCCGGTGCGCGGCATGCTGAGCGGCAAGGTGCCACCGCATCAGGGCGCCTTGCATTTCGCGATCGTCACGCACGATGCAGCCGGTCATCAGACGCGCCGCGAAGTGGCAATCGATTTCAGCGGTGCTCGTGGACAACGCGCTAGCGGCACACCTGCTCACGAGCGCAGCCACACGACGAAACCTGCACCGCAAGCGGCGATCCCGCTTGCCAAGCCGTCGCTCACCGAGCAGTTCGCTCATGCCCATGCGACGCTGCACGTCGTGCGTGCGACCGCAGCGCCTACCGCCGACGCGGCTGCTGCGGTTGCCGCACCGCGAGGCAACGCATGAGCCACCCTGAATTCCACATTCCAATAACTCTAAGAAAGAGAGCTGCCGAAGTGAAATCCTCTTCCATTGCGGTGCGTCCACCTCGTCCCGCGCTGCTTGCGCTCTCGCTCGCCATCATCTGGCTCTCGGGCTGCGCGATCAAACCCACACCGTTCACCGATGCCGAGCGCGTGCAGACCGCGCAGACCGACCGGACGTCAATGTTCTCGCAGCAGCAGCCCGTGACCGGGCCGATCACGCTCGACGAGGCAATGGCACGCGCGATTCGCTACAACCTCGACCATCGTCTGAAAATGATGGAAGAAGCGCTCGCGCAAAAGCAGCTCGACCTGTCGAACTTCGACCTGTTGCCGAAGCTCACTGCGCAAGCCGGTTATACGACGCGCAACCACCCGCTTGCTTCGTCCTCGACCGATGTGTTCACCAACGAGCAATCGTTGGCGCCGTCTTATTCGACGGACAAGAACGACCGCACCGCGGACCTCGGCTTCTCGTGGAATCTGCTCGACTTCGGCGTCAGCTACTTTGAAGCCAAGGAGCAGGCCGATCACGTGCTGGTGCTCGAACAACGCCGCCGCAAAGTCGTGCAACTGATGATGCAGCAGGTGCGCGAAGCCTACTGGCAAGCAACCGGCGCGCAACGGCTGCGCGAGCGCATCGCGCCGCTGCTGGCTCAGGCCGGTTCGGCACTCGACGATTCGCGCCAGGCGCAGCATGAGAATCTGCGCTCACCGATGGATACGCTTAACTATCAGCATTCGCTGCTCGATCTGATGCGCCAGCTCGAAGAGATTCGCGATCAGCTCGAAGAAGCCAAGCCGCGGCTTGCCTCGCTGATGAATCTGGAGCCGGGCAAAGACTTTACGCTGGCGCCGCCGACGGATTTCGCTATCCCGAGTTTCGACATGCCGATCGACAGCATGGAAGAGACCGCGCTGGAGCGTCGCCCGGAACTGGTGGAAGCGAGCTATAACGAGCGTATCAGCGTCAACGAAACGCATAAGGCAATGGCCAAGCTGCTGCCCGGTATCGAACTCGATCTCGGCACGCACTACGACAGTAATAGCTTCCTCGTCTATAACGCGTGGCGCGCAGCCGGTATCAGCGTGAGCTGGAATCTGCTAAACGTGCTGAATGTGAAGAACATTCGCGGCATGGCCGACGCGCAACTGGAAGTGGCGAAGACGCAGCGCCTTGCGTTGAGCATGGCGGTGCTGACGCAGGTGCACGTCGCGCGCAGCGAACTGGCTGCGAAGCAACGTCAGTTCGATCTGCTCAAGCAGATGAACGACGTCGATCAACAGATTTTGCAGCACACCCACAACGCAACCGAAGCGAATGCGCAAGGCAAACTGGAAGAGATTCGTGCCGCGACCAGCGCGATGATGTCGGAGTTGCGCCTGTACCAGAGCTACGGCGAACTCGAAAACGCCTACGGGCAAATGCTGGCGACGCTCGGACTCGATCCGATTCCCGATACGGTCAGTGGCCATGATCTGGCCACGCTTGAGCAGTCGATCGATGCAGAGCAGCAGCGCTGGGCCACACTGGGCAGCGCGAATGGAGAGAAGACGCAATGAAGTGGTCGCGGTATGTAGCGGGTAGTGCAGTCGCTTTTTTGTTGTGCACGCAAACAGTTTGGAGTGCGACGCCGGCGGCGGCACCCATGCCGACGCCGGTTTCGGTCTCGGCCTCGGCAACTACCGATCCGACCGGCGACGCGGGTCGCATCCGCATCCAGCTTGTTTCGCGCGACGAGGTGGACCTGTCGAGCGAAATCGCCGCAAAAATCGCCACCTTGCCGTTTCGCGACGGCGACGCGTTCCGCGCCGGTCAGACGCTCATCTCGCTCGACTGCTCGCTGTACGCGGCGCAGTTGCACAAGGCCCAGGCCGAAGCCGATGCCGCGCGCGACCTGATGCAGGTCGACCAGCGTCTCGCGCAACTGCATTCGGTGGGCGACCTCGAAGTGCAGCAGGCCTCGGGCAAACTGAAGGCCAGCACGGCGGAAGTTGCCTATATGCAGGCAACAGTGCGCCAATGCGTGATTGCCGCGCCGTTCGACGGCCGTGTCTCGAAGCGCAGTGCCGCGCCGCAACAGTTTGCAGAGCCTGGTAAGCCACTTTTGACGATCATCGATACGAGCCATCTTGAACTGAAGATGATTGTGCCGTCGAAATGGCTCGCCTGGTTGAAGCCTGGTCATCCGTTGAGCGTTCAGGTCGATGAGGTCGGCAAGATCTATCCGGCGAAAGTGGCCCGCATTGGCGCGCGCGTCGACCCGGTTACGCAGACAGTCGATGTGACAGCGGCGCTAACCGGCAGCGTGCCGGAACTGCTGCCCGGCATGAGCGGCTGGGCCACGTTCTCGACGCGGTAACGAATATGCCGCCGACGCATACTTCATCTCCACCCCCGCAGGCTTCTGAGCGGACCAGCCGCGCCGCGTCCGCGGATGCATCGCAAAACGTGCGCATCGACGCGCAGCAGATCGCGCTGCTCTGGCAGCTTGCGAGCCGTGCGCGTGCTGCGACAAGCGAAGCGACACTCGGCTTCACTATCGTCAACGAAACGCTTGCACTGGTGCCTTACCGGCAGGCCGCATGGTGGCGCGGCACGGCACCGGGTTCGGTGGCTGCCGTTTCCGGCTTGCCGCAGAGCGATCCGAATGCGCCCTACGTGCAATGGCTCGGCGCCTTGTGCCGGGTGCTGGCACGTGCTCCTGCTGGTGCGGCTAAGGACGCATCTGGTCACATACCCGCTACTGCAGGCACGCCCCAGCCCGAGCGGCCCCGCATCTTCACCGCGGACGATCTGCATCAGGAAGGCGCCACGCATGTGGCGCAGGAATGGGATGCATGGTGGCCGGGGCATGGCCTATGGATTCCCTTGGTCGACCGCGACGGACGTCGGCTAGGGGGCCTCGTGTTCGCACGCGACGAGCCATGGACGCCGACCGATTGCGCGTTGCTAAGCGAGCTCGCCCAGGTTTGGGCGCATGCATTCGCCGCCTTTGGGCCGCAACCGTCGTGGTTCGAACGCGTGCGTGTCATCTTGCGGCCTGGTCGTCAGCAACGGCGCGTGCTGATCGGGCTCTCGCTCGTGTGCGTGATTCCACTACACCTGAGCTTGCTCGCGCCGGCGGAGGTGACGCCGAAAGATCCGTTTGTCGTGCGCGCGCCGCTTGAGGGCGTGATCGATCGTCTCTACGTGCAGCCGAATCAGCCGGTTGTGGCTGGCACGCCGCTGCTCGGTCTCGACGCCACGACTCTACAATCGCGCTATGCGCTGGCCCGCAAGGATTTCGACACCGCGCAGGAAGAATACCGGCAAACGGCGCAATTGGCTGTCACGGACGACCGCAACCGGCTCGATATGGCTGAGCGCAAAGGCAAGCTCGATCAAAGTGCGGTGCAACTCGACTACACTGCCGAACAACTGGCGCGCGTCCGCGTGAACGCCACGCGCGCGGGCGTTGCAGTGTTTAGCGATCCGAATGAATGGACCGGCAAGGCGGTGGCGGTCGGCGAAAAAATCCTCCTTCTCGCTGATCCCGATCATGTGGAATTGACCGCCTACGTCCCGGTTGCCGACAACGTCGACGTTAAGCCAGGCATGGTATTGACGCTGTACCCTAAGAGCTCGCCACTCGCGACCTATGCGGCGCGCATCGACTCGGTGGCCTATCGGGCGGAGCCGACGCCGGATGGCGTACTGGCGTATCGCGTGCGGGCGAGCTTTACTGACCGCGGAGTACAGCCCCCGCTGGGGACGATGGGGACGGCGCGCATTCACGGAGGCTGGGTGCCGCTTGTCTACTACGTGCTGCGCCGGCCCTTGACGCTCGCGCGCCAATGGCTTGGCTGGTAGCGTCATATCACGCCACGTCCGGGCCGCGCAGAACACACCATGTACCGACTTCCGCAACTTCGCCAGGAACTGACGCTGACCGTCGGCGCGCCCACTCCAGAGGGTGCGCCGACGTGGATGCTGCATGATCCCGCCGCAAATCGTTTCTTCCAGATCGGCTGGCCCGCGTTCGAAATGCTCTCGCGCTGGCCGCTTGACGACGCCAACGCAATCGTCGCAAGCATCAATCGCAATACGACCTTATCCATCTCGCTCGACGATATCGAAGCACTCCTGCGCATGCTGCGTCAGCAGAATCTGCTGGTCGCCACGAATGCGAGCGACACCGATCGGCTCAGTGCATATGCCGAAGCCAGCAAGCTCACGCAGGCAATGTGGCTGCTCAAGCACTATCTGTTGATCCGCATTCCGCTATGGCATCCCATGCCCTTTTTGCGCCGCGCGGCGCGTTTCGCCGGGTTCGCTTATCGTCCTGCGTTCTGGATGCTGGTGGTGGCTTGCGCCCTGACGGGCCTCTTTCTTGTCTCGCGCCGTTGGGATGAATTTCTCCATACATTCCACTCCTATGCGGACCTGCAAGGCATCGTTGCAGTAGGGGTTGCATTGGCATTCGCTAAGGTGCTGCACGAGTTTGGCCACGCGTTTACCGCGCAACGCTACGGTTGCCGCGTGCCCACCATGGGCGTCGCGCTGCTCGTGATGCTTCCGGTGCTCTACACGGACACCACCGAGGCCTGGAAAGTGCCGAGCCGCGCGAGTCGTTTGCGCATTGGCGCGGCCGGCATGCTGAGCGAACTGGCGCTGGCGGCGTTCGCGACGCTGGCGTGGAATCTGTTGCCGGATGGTCCGCTGCGGGCAGGTGCCTTCCTGCTGGCGACCACCACCTGGATCGGTACGCTGGTGATCAATGCCAGCCCGTTCATGCGCTTCGACGGCTATTTCCTGTTGTCTGACTGGCTCAATACGCCGAACCTGCACGACCGTGCGTTTGCGCTCGGCCGCTGGTGGATGCGCGAATGGCTATTCGGTTTCGGTGATCCGCAACCAGAGCCGTGCTCGCCGTCACGGCGCCGCTTTCTGATCGGCTTTTCGTTTGCGACCTGGGTTTACCGGCTGGTGGTGTTTTTCTCAATCGCACTCGTGGTGTATCACGCGTTCTTCAAGGCGTTGGGCATGGCGCTGTTTTGCGTCGAGTTCGGCTGGTTCATCGTGCGGCCCGTGCTGCGCGAAACGACCGTGGTCTGGCGACGCCGCGTGCAGTTGCACTGGACGCGGCAGACACGGCGCAGCGCGTTGCTTGCAGCAGCGCTATTCGGTTTTTTTGTGCTGCCATGGCACGCCGGAGTGAGCGCACCCGCCGTGTTTGGGCCGCAGCAGGCGCAAGGGTTGTACGCGGTGGAGGCCGGCTATGTGGCGGCCTCGCCATCGCCCGTGCGCGATGGCGAGCAGGTGCAGGCGGGACAGGTGCTTGCCGCACTGGTGTCGCCTGACCTCGCGTTCAAGTTAAAGGCTGCGCAGGCGGATGAGGCGCTGTTGCGCTGGGAGGTCGAACAGCAACCGTTCGACGACCGTCTGCGGCAAGAAGGCGTTGCGCTGAAACGGCGCTGGGACGCCGCGCGTGAGACGGTCAATGGATTCAGCGCCGAGATCGGGCAGCTGACGATTCGTGCGCCATTTGCCGGCATCGTCCATATGGCGGACGACAATCTGGCCGTCGGCACCTGGTTGCCTCGCGGCGAGCGTCTGTTCGACGTCGTGGGACCGCATGGCGTGAAGGGCGACGCATTCGTCGGCGAGAATGACGTCGCGCGGATCGTGACGGGGCAGCGCGCGAAATTTGTGCCGGGTATCGTCGAAATGGCGGCGGTCCAATGCCGCGTTCAGGCCGTTGACAAGGTCAATGTGGCTACGCTAGATGAGCCGTCGGTGGCGAGTGTGTACGGCGGTCCCATTGCCGCTGAAGCGGAGCCGAAGACGCATCAGTTGGTGCCGCTGCAGGCGATCTGGCGGGTGCGCTTTGGCGAATGCGACGGTACGCAGATGTTGAGCAGGGATGTCACCGGGACAGTGATGCTTGGCGCAGGACGGGAGAGTTTTGCGGCGCGTGGCGTGAGGGCGTTGGTCGCCGCAGTGCAGCGCGAGGCTGGTTTTTAGAGGACCGTTTGCGTGGATGGACTCGTTCCAGACCGCGGCAGTGGCTCCTGTCTGTAGACACCTGATCAAGGTCGCGCATAATTGACACATCTCAAGTATGTCCGTGACCCGCTTGTGGTTGTAGGCCAATACCTGAAGACGCATCTCAGTACTCACACGCCCGAGCGTCCTGGTCAGGAAGCGTGCGGGATCGGCAGTACACCAGGCAATGTAGTTCGGGCAACATCATCAACGCGACACCTACGATCCGCGATCGGATTCCAGACTGCGCCGTCGTCCTCGCGTAGTCAGTGCCGCGGGTGTGGGGATCGTTCACGGGTTCTGACCTGACTCGGAAGCCCCCGGGCCGCGCGGAGTGCGCAGCCCATCACAAGGAGACAAAGCGTGCGCCAGAATACGGCCGTCAACGTACAGACATTTATCAATGAGCACCCGTTTTCGGGGTTCCAGTGGCTCGTCTTCGCGATGTGTTTCGTTATCGTCCTGCTCGACGGCTTCGACACTGCGGCGATTGGCTTCATTGCGCCGTCGCTGGTGACTGAATGGGGCATCAGCAAGCCGGATCTCGCGCCCGTTTTGAGCGCGGCGCTGTTTGGCCTCGCTTGTGGCGCGCTGGTGTCGGGTCCGCTTTCCGACCGGATCGGGCGACGTGTATTGCTGCTTGGTTCCGTCACGCTGTTCGGCGTGGCGTGTTTCGCCTCGGCGTTTTCCGGCGATATCGGGCATTTGACCGTCCTGCGCTTCGTCACCGGCATCGGGCTTGGCGCCGCCATGCCGAACGCGGTCACCCTGATGAGTGAATTCTGTCCCGACCGCCGCCGCGCGACGCTGATCAATCTGATGTTCTGCGGCTTCCCTCTTGGTGCAGCGTTTGGCGGCTTTCTAGCGGCCTGGCTGATTCCTCACTTCGGCTGGCGCAGCGTGTTGCTGCTCGGCGGCACCATGCCGTTGCTGCTGGCGGTGTTGCTGCTGGTTGCGATGCCCGAGTCGGTGCGCTATATGGTGGCGAAGCAACACGCGGTCGAGCGGATCCGCGCGACACTGGGCCGAATCTCCGGGGCGGCCCAGGAGGCCAGTTCGTTCGTGATGACGGAGCTGGCGCCGGCAGTGGCGGGTAAGCAGGGCCTACGAGTGGTGCTGTCGCGCCAGTACATTATCGGCTCCGTCATGCTGTGGCTTGCCTATTTCATGGGTCTCGTGATTTTCTATGCGTCCATCAACTGGATGCCGGTTCTGCTGAAAGAGGCCGGACTCCAGCCGCAACGCGCCACCCTGATCTCGGCGCTGTTTCCGCTTGGCGGTGTGGGTGCCGTACTGTGCGGTGTCCTGATGGACCGCTTCAACGCGAATCGTGTGATCGCGGTTTGCTATGCGCTGACGGCGATCAGCGTGTACTGCATCGGCCAGGCGGTGGGCAACGTCGGGTTGCTCGTGCTGGTGGTGTTCGTCGCCGGGGTGCTGATGAATACGGCGCAGTCGTCGCTGCCGGCGCTCGCGGCCGCGTTCTATCCGACGCAGGGCCGCGGAACGGGTGTCGCGTGGATGCTCGGCATTGGCCGGTTCGGCGGCATTGCCGGTTCTTTTCTGGTCGCGGAACTGACGCGTAAGCACTTCTCATTCGAAAGCATCTTCGCGGTCGTCGCGGTGGCCGCTCTGATTTCGTGCGTCGCGTTGCTGGTTAAGCAGGCGGCTCATCCGGGCCACGGGACGCCAAAGCCATTGAAGAGTGAGTCGCTGGGACACTGATCGATAGTTGTCGCAGCGCGGACGTGATTTCAAAGGATCCATCCCCAATGGCCTTCATTCCAGATAGCTTCGTACCTCCTCGCGTTCATGAGACGCATCGCCTGTATTTGCAGGTCCTCTCAGGGGACCACGCGGTGCAAGACTACGAATGCGTGATGGAATGTGCCGACGGTATTCGTGGTGTCTTCGGCCCTGACAATGGATGGCCCGCAAAAGACATGACGTTGGCGGAGAACCTTTCTGATCTGATCCGCCACGAGCGCGAGTTCTTCGCTCGCGAAGCCTTCGCCTATTCGATCTTTGAGAAATCAATGGCCCACCGGTACGTTGGTTGCCTATACATCAAGCCGATCAAATCGAGGCTCGAGAATGACCGGCGCAAAGCATTGTTCCAGGCTCAGGCATTCTGCTGGTTTTCTCCAGCAGCCATCGATCACGAATTCGCAAACCTGGCTGCAGACGAAATCGTCCAATGGGTTGAGACATCGTGGCCTTTTACCGCTGTCGCGTTTCCTGGCCGCACCATTGGCTGGGACGAATGGAACTCGTTGACTGGGCAGCAGGGACGGTAAGTCGGGTATTGCCGGTCGAGGCTTAGTCAACCTGAAGCTGCATTTGCTTAATGCATAAGGCGGCCTTCGACCAGATAGTGGACCTTCGACAACCACTTGTGATTACCGGCTCGAAACGGATGAACGCCCCAAGGCTGGCCCGCGCGACGAGATCATCAGCATCGCGCTGCTGCCGTGGAGAATGGCCATAAATCTCCGCTGATTGCTCATGCCTGTAGCCCGCGCGCTCTAAAGATTGTTCGCATCGAAACGCTGCAGGAGCTGATATCCCTCTGCCCAGTCTTCCACGGTGACTCCGATCCATCGGACGCTATCCGAACCTTTTCGGTATCACGCGATTGCTGGGTGCGCACATCGAGCGGCGACTCAACTTGAGTCACATTCCGCGAGGTCCGGTCGGCAGCTAGCCAGCGCATGAATGACCGCTACCGGGATTGCTGAATGTCTTGTCGGGGTCGATTTGGTGCGGTCGCTGTCGGCCCGGGTTCGGCCAGGAGCGGACCATCGATCCTAAGGCGAGGATCGTCGACAATCGTGTCACCATGGACCAATCGGTCGGCGCGATTAAGGCAACTCTGGGCGGCTATTTTTGAGTGGAAATACTCGTACGAATGCAGGCACATTCAACTTGGGCTGTCGTCTACTCCGGGAAGGAACCGATGGTTTGGCCCTTCCCGAGGCCGCGTTGAGCGAGTGAAAAAGCGGGCGCCCTATGCAATTGTCCGAACGACACCGCCGTCGACACGCAAGGAAGTGCCTGTTGTCGCCGACGCCTGCTCCGAGCAGACATAGACGACTAGGTTTGCGACTTCTTCGGTTGTCGCGAAGCGATTGAGGAGCGTGGTCGGGCGATTCGTTTTCAGGAACTGCTGCTCGGCTTCCTCACGCGTAATGCCTTGCGCATCTGCGTTCGCCTGCGCCCAACCACCCATGATCTCCGAATTCGTCGGACCGGGGAGAACCGAATTAACGGTGACGCCCGTTCCGCCGACCACCTCCGCCAAGCCCCTCGCAATGGCGAGCTGAGCGGTCTTGGTCGTGGCGTAGTCGATCATGTCCTTGGGGATGGCAAGCGCGGACTCGCTACTGATGAAGACGACGCGCCCCCAGCCGCGCTTCGTCATGTTTGGCACATAGTGGCGGGAGGCGCGAATACCGCTCATGACGTTAAGTTCGAAGAGATCGATCCACTCGCTGTCCTCAATTTCGAAGAAGGACTTCGGACGCCCAGTCCCCACATTGTTGACGAGAATGTCCGCATCCGGCGCCTGCGCGAACAAGTCCGCCGCGCCTTTCGGGGTCGCAAGATCTGCGATGACGCCGGTAAACTTCGCCTTCGGCAAGAGTTCGCGAAGCTCCCGAAGCGCCGTGGAGACGCGCTTCTCGGTGCGGCCGTTGATCACGACCGCGGCGCCTGCGCGCCCCAGCCCTTCTGCAATGGCTCGGCCGATACCTGCTGTGGACCCAGTAACGACGGCCTTGCGGCCAGTGAGATCAATATTCATGACACCATTCCTTCAGCTGTGGAGAGAGCTGCATTGTGAGTGATGTCGGAACCAATGATAATAGCTTAATTCTCCATAATATTAATTCCCAGGAGGAATGGAAGTGGATCGATTCCACGAATTAAACGCCTTCATAGCCGTGGTTGAAGCCGGCGGTTTTACAGCTGCCGCGCATCGAACCGGCGATTCACAGTCGGCAATCAGTAAGGCTATCGGCGCGCTCGAGAGGCGACTCGGCGTGGTGTTATTTAACCGAAGTACGCGCCGCGTGACCCTGACGGATCAGGGGCAGAGATACTACGATCGGGCAAAACCGCTGC